>Ga0209591_10005476_pt1 | contig 14164 bp, 13 predicted proteins | sample MAT01_FD_187207 | JGI IMG/M metagenome (GOLD analysis project Ga0209591, IMG submission 187207) | Freshwater microbial communities from Lake Fryxell liftoff mats and glacier meltwater in Antarctica - MAT-01 (SPAdes) (version 2) | ecosystem: Environmental > Aquatic > Freshwater > Ice > Liftoff... | reverse complement strand
TGAAGGGGCGACCGGAATCGGCGCCAAGCCAAAAGCCGGGTTGACCGGTTTTTCGGTCTCGAACTTGAATATTCCCGGCTATACCCATGCGTGGGAAATGCCTTATGGCAAGCCCGCGCGTGTGGCCTCGCCACTTGACATCATGATCGAGGGGCCGATCGGCGGTGCCGCATTCAACAATGAGTTTGGGCGCATTAATTTGTGCGGTTACTTCCGTACCTTTGAGCTGGCGGTTGACGGCGTGGTGCGGGGCTATCACAAGCCGATCATGATTGCCGGCGGCTACGGCAATATTGCGGCCGCGCACACGCACAAGAAACCACTTGCCGCCGGAGCGCTGTTCATCCAACTGGGTGGACCGGGAATGCGGATCGGCCTCGGTGGCGGCGCGGCATCGTCGGTGTCGGCTGGCACCAACACGGAAACACTCGATTTTGATTCAGTCCAACGCGCCAACGCGGAGATGCAGAGGAGATGCCAAGAGGTGATTGACGCCTGCTGGCAGCGCGGGCACGACAACCCGATTTTGTCGATACATGATGTGGGTGCAGGCGGCATCTCGAATGCGCTGCCGGAATTGGCACATACGGGGGGCGTAGGAGCAATATTCGAACTGCGTGACGTGCCCACATTGGAGCCGGGCATGAGTCCGCGCGAGATTTGGTCAAATGAATCACAAGAACGCTACGTGCTTGCGATTGCGCCGGATTCGCTCGAGCTCTTCGCCACGTTCTGCGCGCGAGAACGCTGTCCGTTCGCGGTGGTGGGTACGGCGACACAAGACAACTTATTGTTGGTCAACGATAGCTTGTTTGGCAACGCGCCAGTGGCCATGGATCTGGATGTGTTGCTTGGCAAGCCGCCAAAAATGCTGCGCAAGGCCGAGACAGTCAAGCGTGTCGAAGAGCCTTTTTTGCTCGATGACATTGCATTGGAAGACGCCTTGTATCGCGTCATTCAGTTGCCAAGTGTTGCCGACAAGTCGTTCTTGATCACCATCGGTGATCGTTCTGTCGGCGGGCTGACGGCGCGGGACCAGTTTGTTGGTCCCTGGCAGGTTCCGGTCGCCGACTGTGCGGTCACCCTGATGGGTTTCAACACGCTGCGAGGTGAGGCGATGGCCATGGGTGAACGCGCGCCGATTGCTGCGCTGAATGCGCCGGCATCGGGAAGAATGGCGGTCGGCGAGGCAATCACCAATTTGGTCGCTGCGGATGTTGGCGAAATTGGTGATATCAAACTCTCGGCAAACTGGATGGCTGCGGCCGGTCATCCGGGTGAAGACGCGAATCTGTTTGCCACGGTGGAAGCCGTCGGCATGGATCTGTGCCCCGAGCTCGGCATCGGCATTCCGGTTGGCAAGGATTCGTTGTCGATGCAGACTGGATGGCAGGACGGCGATACAAAAAAACAGGTCGTCTCCCCGGTCTCACTCGTTGTTACGGCGTTCGCAGTGGTGGGCGACGCGAGTCGCACTCTGACGCCGCTGCTTGCAGACGAGCCTGATACCGAGCTTTTGCTGATCGATCTTGGGTGTGGCCGCAACCGCATGGGCGGCTCGGCGCTGGCGCAGGTTTACTCGGCGACCGGGGGTGTCGCGCCGGACCTCGATGACGCGGATGTACTAAAGCGTTTCTTCAGTGTCGTACGGGCCCTCGCACGAGCGGGTCATCTACTCGCCTATCACGACCGCTCCGATGGGGGGCTGGTCGGATGCGTGGCGGAGATGGCGTTTGCCTCTCACCGCGGCGTGACTTTGTATCTGGACGAACTCACTTTCGGTGAGCGCGAGACCGACGTCGACGACTACGACGCCACCAAGTCGTCGGAAAAACTCGGGCTCAATGCGAGCGTGCTGGGCGCTTTATTCAACGAAGAACTGGGTGCGGTTGTGCAGATCCGACGTGCAGAGCGCGAGGCTGTGATGAACGCCATCCGTGCTGCCGGTCTTGGCGCGATCGCGCACGTCATCGGTCATCCAAATCAGACTGATGAATTGCGTCTGGTGAGGGCGGCCCGGCCGCTGTTGGTCGCGGCGCGTTGCGATTTGCAGCGCGCATGGAGCAAGACCAGTTATCTGATTCAATCTCTGCGCGACAATCCGCAAACAAGCGCGGAGGAATATAGCCGCGTCGGGGAGTCAACGGATACCGGGCTGTTCGGGCGATTGACCTTTGACGAAAATGTCGACATCAGCGCACCGTATGTCGCAAACAACGCGAAGCCGAGAATCGCGATATTGCGCGAGCAAGGCGTCAACGGTCAAGTGGAAATGGCGCATGCCTTCACCAAGGCGGGCTTTGCAGCGGTTGACGTTCACATGAGCGACATTATTGAGGGGCGCGTCTCACTGTCGACGTTTCAGGGGCTCGCGGCTTGTGGCGGATTTTCCTATGGCGACGTGCTTGGCGCTGGCGAGGGTTGGGCAAAGTCGATTCTGTTCAACGGCCGCGCGCGGGATGAGTTTGTGGCGTTCTTTGAACGCGCCGACGCGTTTGCGTTGGGCGTGTGCAACGGCTGCCAGATGATGTCTAATCTGTCGCAGATCATTCCGGGTGCCGAACACTGGCCAAAGTTCAAACGCAATCGTAGCGAGCAATACGAGGCTCGAACGGTAATGCTCGAGATACGGGAATCACCGTCGATTTTCTTCGCGGGGATGGCCGGCTCGTCGATTCCGATACCAACCGCACACGGCGAAGGTCGCGTCGTGTTTCGTGACCAGGCCCAAAAGGATGCTGCGCGCTGGTTGTGTGCCGCACGCTTCGTCGACTCTGCGGGTTCTGCGACAGACCACTTCCCGGCCAATCCGAACGGCTCCGAACAAGGTATGACCGCCTTCACCACGCCGGATGGCAGATTCACAATCATGATGCCGCACCCGGAACGCGCAGCCTTGACGGCTAATTTTTCGTGGCGACCCAACACGTGGCAAGCACGTGATGCCGAGGGAAGACCAGCCGCGAGCGCGTGGATGCGGATGTTTCGCAATGCGCGAGTCTGGACGGGCTAGTTTTCGAATCTGGCGCCGTAGGCGTTTGCATACTGGTCTTCGCCGTACTCAAAGTGAGCATCCGGGGATTCGCCGAGGTAAGTTGTTTCCACGGTCACCTTGACGTATCGATCCAGCTTTTGCCAAATCGCGTAAGTTAACGCGTGTGCGATATCGGCCGGACGCTCGTGGAGTCTGAGTTCATGTTCGGCAATCAGCGTCAATATCAAGGCTTCGCCCGATACGCCCCCAACGGCCAGGCTTTCGACTTCCTCCGGCTTGGACCACACTTCGGTGAAAGCCGCTACCACCTGGCGGGACTTCGCGTGGCAACAGGCGCGAGACTGACGCCTCAAGCCGGTAGTGGTTAGCGGCTTTGGCGAACTGGACGCGAATGGGTGCAAGCGGCTGGGACATGGACGTAAGTTACTTGATGATGTTTGCGGGCGCAATACTATGCAAGCGCAAGGATTTGCATTAGATTGGTAACCCGCCGTCGATCAACGCCGCGGTTGTTCTATCGATTCCGTCGTGTTGGAACTAATGCGCGAAAAAAAGGCAGCCTAGGCTGCCTTTTGTCTGCGGCGATCAAGTCGCTGCGGTACTCCGGGGCTACTTGTCTTCAATCTTTGCCTTCGAACGCAAGTCTTGAACCAAACGGGAAATGGTTTCCTGCTGGGCGCGTTGCCGCAAATTTTCTTTAAGGTCTTCAAATTTCGGTGGCTTCATGTCGCGCGAGTCGTCGAGGCGAATGACGTGCCAGCCAAACTGCGTCTTGATGGCGTTTGGCGTGGTTTGTCCTTTTTGCAGAACACGCAACGCATTGCCGAATTCCGGTACATAACGGCCGGCAGGGCCCCAGTCGAGATCGCCACCATTGTCCTTTGATCCGGTGTCCTTGGACTTATCCTTGGCCAACTTTTCGAATGACTCGCCGCGACCGAGCTGCGCGATGATCGCCTTTGCTTCTTCTTCGGTGTCGACCAGCACGTGGCGCGCCTTGTATTCCTTGTCGCCCATCTGCGATATAAACGCATCGTACATCGTCTTCAACTGTGCGTCGGTGATCGGGTTGGCTTTCGACTGGTCTTCGAAGTAGGCACGGATCATGACGGTCTGTGCAGCAATGCGCATTTGCGCAGCAACGCTCGGATCCTTGTCCAGACCGCGCTTCGCTGCGGCCTGTGCCAACACCTCACGGTTGACGAGTTCGTCGCGGATGGCGGCAGCCATTTCCGGTGAAGAAGCCTGGCCGGCGGCTTCGCGCTCGCGGTTCATGGCGTCGAAGAATGCTTGTGGAATGATCACGCCATTGACGCTGATGCGGCCTTCGGCCTTCGGTGCCGCCGCTGCTTTGGTGGGCGCCTTTTCGGCTTTGGACTGGGCCAGCGCGTTGGTTGCCAAGACGGGCATGGAGACGGCGACAGCCACGGCGATAGCGAGGGTTTTTCTGGTCAGTTGCATTGCTTCTTCCTTCTGGTAAGTGATACAAAAAAGTTAATCAAGTTGCACGCGCGTCGATTTTCAGAGCGTGAATACGCGATTTCATCAAATCGTCCAGCAGTTGATAAATCATCCGGTGCCGCGCCACCAGATTCATTCCGACAAATTGTTCTGACACGATGCGGATTTCGAAATGCGAGCCGTCGCCGTTGCCGGTCTTGGCGAAATGTTCGCTGGCGCCTCGATGACCCGCGTGCGCCGCCGAATCGTCGATGACGCGCAGATCGCTCGGCTGCAATGCCGTTAGTCTCGCCACGATCTCATCTTTAACCGATAGGTTCATCGATTCAGGCCGGCAGCGTTTTCTGGAAGGGTTTCACGGTCACGCGAGAAAACACGTTGGCCATGCAGTAGGGGTCTTCCGCAGCCCAGGCAATCGCCGCCTCACGTGAAGCGAATTCTGCAACGATCAGCGAGCCGGAAAAACCGGCCGTCCCGGGGTCGGCGGCATCGATGGCTGGATGCGGCCCGGCCAGTAGCAGCCGCCCTTCGGCCTGCAGCGTCCTCAGTCGTTCGACGTGTGCCGGTCGGTTCTCCAACCTGCGCTGAAGGGCGCCCGGAAGTTCTTCGCAAATAAGGGCGTAATACATCAGACTTTTCCCTCGGGGCTGGTCTTGGGGTCCCGCGGCAGCGCGTTTGCCGCTTGCGGCTTTTGGTCATCGTTTGGGAGGTAAGGCATCAACCAGAAAATCTGCAGCACGATAAAGAGGAAAAACAGCCCCATGTCGCCGAACGTCTTAAATAGCACCCAAGTGTCGGTCGAGGTGTAATAGGCGAACCAAATGTTAAGTACCGCCACAAACAGCAGGAACGCGATCCACGTCATAGAAAGCTTACGCCACACCGCATCGGGCGCTTGAATTGTGTTGTTAAAGATAAACGATACCGGATTTTTCTTGAACCAGAACTGCGCGATGGCGATCGCCGCAGCCATCGCTGCAAACAACACAGTCGGCTTCCACTTGATGAACATTTCGTTCTTGAAAACGATGGTCGCCCCGCCCGCAATGACGATGATTCCAAGGCCCAACCACATCATGGGTTCGACCTTCTTGCGGGCGAGCTTCAAATAACCCACCTGTGCGATCGATGCGACGATCGCGACCGCCGTGGCCACGTAGATGTCAAACGCCTTGTAGGCCACGAAGAACAGAATGACCGGAAAAAAATCGAACAGAAATTTCATTGATTGTCGCTATGTTGGGCAGAGGCGGCATACGTCAGCGCCGCGCTTGGCTGAGAGCTAGCCTCAACTTTCTATTATCCCACGATTGAACCGCGCGGATTCGGCGCGCCCACTAGTGAACTTGCGCCACTCGCCGGCACTCTTGGCCGATCAGGTCGCGCAGTTCTGCCGGGAATCCAGCCTGGCTGGCCAGCGCGAGTGCCTCGGCGTAAAAACCCTCACGCTCGTCAGGTAAGGCCTTGTTTAGCTGATCAAACGCAAATCGCACCAATGCGGCGTCTCCAGTGCGTATTGCGGTGATCGCAAAGTTGATGTTCAGGATCCGCCACGGGCGCTCAGGATTTGATCGTTCGAGATCGGCTGACAGACCGGCCGCGACATGGGCTATCAGCCCTTGGGCAAAGGCATAGGTCGCCGCGGTTTCCTGCCGGCTGGCGGCACCATTGGCGCGCCGCGCGAGTGCGTTGACGACCGGCTCGCAATACTGGATCCGAACGCCGTGGCGCATCGCCCAAAGCGCGACGCCAAGCGTGACAGGATCAAAATCATTGATCGAATGCGGCTGCGCATTCGCAGTGAACCAGGATTCGATTCTGGCGACTTCACCCAATGCTGCTTCGGTGGCGGCTTCTACATCGGCGACGGGCAGTTCCGCATCGCGACCGTAAGTCAGGTCGAGTGCGTCGGCCATTGCGACGAATTCGCCCAGCGCAGCGAGAGAATTCATCGTAGCTTGCGGCGGCGCGAGGGAGTAGAGGCGTCCCGAGACCTGCGCAAACAAGGTTGCGGCGGATGGCTCGTCCCCGGTCTGGCCGATGTGGCTGCCGGCTGCGCCCTTTAGCATCAATCGGATTGGTTTGGTTTCAGTCATAGAATACCTAGTTGGACGGGCTCGCGGCGCTTGAAGTTCCGCGCGGCGATCCTTAAGCCGACGATTTTCCTCCAAAAGGCAACATTGAATTCTCTAAATTTTGATTTGCATAACCACACCAACGCTTCCGACGGCGTTCTGACCGCCGCTGAGTTGGTGTCGCTCGCGCACCGCAATGGTTGCGATGCCCTGGCATTGACGGATCACGATACGGTCGCCAACGTTGCCGCTGCCGCCGCATGCGCCGACTCGTTGGGGTTGCGATTTGTTGCGGGGGTTGAAGTTTCGGTGTCATGGGTGGCCAAAGGCGATATTGATAGCCCGCTGACGACAATTCATATTGTCGGCCTCAATATCGACCCGACCAATCAGACGCTGTTGGCGGGTCTTGCCAGCGTAAGGGGCGGGCGCATCTCACGCGGAAAAGAAATTGCGCGACAACTCGTCGAGGCTGGACTGCCGGATATTTTTGACGACGCCTTTGCCTTGGCGCAAAACAAGGAGATGCTTGCACGGACGCACTTTGGACGGGCGCTGGTGGCTCGCGGCATCGTTCCGGATATCGCTACCGCTTTCAAGCGTTTCCTGACGCCGGGCAATCCCGGCTACACCCCGCACCGCTGGGCGAGCCTGGAGGACGCCGTAGCGTGGATTTTGGCAGCCGGTGGTGTGGCTGTGATCGCACACCCGGCCCGTTATAAGTTGTCCGGTGGCGAGGTGGATACGTTGTTTAGTGAATTCAAGGCGCTCGGCGGCCAAGGCATTGAAGTGGTGACCAGCAGCCATTCTCAAGATGAAACGACGCGATTTGCCGCGCGTTGCAAGGCATTTGGCTTGTATGCGTCGCGGGGTGCGGATTTTCATGGTCCGGTTGAGACGCTGGTAGAGCCCGGCACCTTGCCGCTGCTTTGCGATGTCGATAGGGATCTGCGGCCCGTTTGGCAGTTGTTTCATTAGGCCCTGATTACGCCGGTCAGCCATGAGCCAGTTCTTCACCTTGCATCCGACCCATCCGGAACCGCGCCTGATCAAGCGTGCGGTCGAGATCGTTCGTCAAGGCGGGCTGATCGCTTACCCAACGGACTCGTGCTACGCGCTCGGTTGCCACATCGGTGACAAGCCCGCGATGGAAAGAATGCGCCGTTTGCGCGGCGTCGATGAGCGGCACCACTTCACGCTGGTTTGTCGCGATCTTTCGGAAATCGGCACGTTCGCAAAGGTGGATAACGCCCAATATCGATTGCTCAAAGCAAATACGCCGGGAGCGTTCACATTCATTCTCAAGGCCACGCGTGAACTACCCAGACGTCTGGCACACCCGAAGCGTGCAACCATTGGTGTGCGCGTACCGCAGCATGTCGTCGCAAGTGCATTGCTGGCGGAGCTTGGCGAACCGATTCTTTCCTCAACGCTTATCTTGCCAAATGCCACGGAGCCGCTCAATGACGCTGAAGACATCCGGCACGCGCTCGAACACCAGCTCGATGTCATACTCGACGGCGGCGCATGCGGCATCGAGCCCACCACCGTCATCGATCTTTCGCAGGATGAGCCGCTGCTGGTGCGACTGGGCAAGGGCGATGCGTCGGCGTTTGTTTTCGCGGCTTAGCCGCCACCTCCATCCACACGACGAATTCCCCGCATGGACCTAGGCATCATCCAAAAGATCACCGTCTACGCCATTCCGCTGATCTTTGCGATCACGCTGCACGAAGCCGCGCATGCGTTTGCAGCGCGCTATTTTGGCGATTCCACCGCTTATATGCTCGGCAGAATGACCCTCAATCCGCTTAAGCACATTGATCCGATCTGGACCATCCTGGTGCCGGTTATTACGTTGCTGTTTTCACCGTTTGTGTTCGGCGCGGCCAAGCCGGTACCGGTCAATTTTGACGCGCTGCGCAGGCCAAAGCAGGACATGATCTGGGTCGCGGCGGCGGGTCCTGCGGCAAATCTGCTGATGATGGTTGGTTGGGCGGCGCTGGGGAAACTGGCACTAATGTTTCCGGCTTCCGATGCGGTGGTATTTGTCCTGCTGGTGGCCAAGGCCGGTATTTTCGTCAACGCGATCCTGATGGTGTTTAACCTGTTTCCGCTGCTGCCGCTCGACGGCGGTCGTATCCTTGCCGGCCTGCTGCCGGCGCGAGCGTCATACGCTTTCTCCCGGACCGAGCCATATGGCATGTTCATTCTGGTCGGGCTGATCCTTACGGGGGTGATGGGGGCGTTTCTCTGGCCGCTGGTCGACTTCTCAATGAACGCGGTATACTCTTTGCTGAGCCTAAGGTAATACCTTGCCAAATGTAGCACTGCGCTGCCCCTTCAGCAGTTCCGCCTCCCGGCGTCGAGACACTGGGCATCGCATTCACTGACAAGTGACCAAAACGCATGTTCGACCGCTAATGCCCTGGCGGTTTAACGTTATCTGATCCGAGTTCAAAACCAGAGCCACCCGTCGCCGCGTTGAGCGTACCTGACGGCGCACGGCGAAAAGCGACACAGCGTGCTCTTCAATTCTTTCAACCATCAGGGTTTACGGCCCGTATATGTTTCCTGACCGCGTTTTATCCGGCATGCGCCCGACCGGGCGATTGCATCTTGGCCACTACCACGGGGCACTAAAGAACTGGGCGAGGCTCCAAAACGAGTTCCCCTGCTTTTTCTTTGTCGCCGATTGGCATGCCCTGACCACGCACTACGAGACCCCGGGTGTCATCGAGCAATATACCCACGACACGGTGATTGACTGGATTGCGGCAGGGGTGGATCCCTCGCAGGCGACCATGTTTGTGCAGTCAAAGGTGCCGCAGCACGCGGAATTGACCTTGCTGATGTCGTTCTTCACGCCGATGTCGTGGCTCGAACGGGTGCCAAGCTACAAGGATCAAGTGGAAAAGCAGGGGCAGTTTGGTCGCGACCTGACCACTTACGGGTTCCTCGGCTATCCGCTGATGCAGGCCGCGGATATCCTCATCTACCGTGCCAACCGCGTGCCAGTGGGTGAGGATCAGGTGTCACACATTGAGTTGACGCGTGAAGTCGCACGGCGCTTCAATCATCTGTTCGGCCGTGAAAAAGGATTTGAAGAAAAGGCGGAAGCGGCGATCAAGAAACTGGGGTCGAAAAAGGCCAAGCTATACAACGCGCTACGAACCGAGTACCAGCAGGAAGGCAACCAGAAGGCGCTCGACGAGGCGCGTGAGTTGCTGGCGGATGTGCAAAACCTGTCGATGGGGGATCGCGAACGACTGTTTGGATTCCTCGAGGGCGGCGGCAAGGTCCTCCTGCCTGAGCCCGAAGCGCTGTTGACGCCGGTATCGCGCATGGTCGGGCTAGATGGCGAAAAGATGTCCAAGAGTTATGGAAATACCATCGACCTGCGCGACGACGTCAAGGCAGTGACTGAAAAAGTGCGGAAGATGCCGACCGATCCGGCTCGTGTACGGCGTACCGACCCCGGTGACCCGGACAAGTGTCCGGTCTGGCAACTCCATCAAATCTACTCGAGCGAGGACACCAAGCGTTGGGTCATCAAAGGCTGCAAGAGTGCCGGCATCGGCTGCCTGGATTGCAAGCAGCCGGTGATAGACGCGATCTGCGCGGAACTCAAGCCCATGCGTGAACGCGCTGCACCGTTCGAAGACGATCCCACACTGGTCAAGAACATCATTGCGGACGGCTGTGAGAAAGCGCGTGACATCGCTGAAGAAACCATGCGCGACGTGCGTGACGCGATGGGGCTGGATTACTGATGACGAGGGTATGCCCATCCGGCTGGATACCATTGCTGGCCATGCTGGTGTGCTCAGGTATCGGCGTATGTCTGGCAGCGCCGGCGGCGCTACCGATGGGCAAGTCGAGTTTCGTGTTTGCCGACCGGCGGGGCGAACCGAGTAGGCCGGTGACGGTATGGATGTTTGTTCCCGAGGGATGCACAAGTGCCTGTCCATTGCAGTTCGTCATGCACGGCGTCAAACGCAATGGCGAGCATTACCTCGATAGCGCGGTTGAGCTGGCGAAGGCCGCCCGCTTTATCGTTATCGCGCCGGCGTTTTCCCGGGCGGTTTTCCCGAAAGACGAGGACTACAGCTTGGGTCGATCTTTGTCTGAGGCGGACCCCGAAAAATGGGCGTTCGCCGTTCCTGAACATCTGTTTGATGAGTTGCGCGCCAAGTTCGGATTTTCCTCGGCCACCTACCGTCTGTTTGGCCACTCTGCCGGAGGGCAGTTCGTGCACCGGCTGCATCTTTTTTACCCGAACCATCGCGCGCAGCCGATCATCGCGGCGAATCCGGGTTGGTATACGCAGTTGCAGTGGGGTGGCAGCGCCAAGGGCTATCGTTTTCCGTATAACACCGCCGGCTCTAAAGTTGATGCGGCACGCGCGTGCAACGCGTTATCGCGCGAATTCACCCTGATGTTGGGGGATGCTGATATTGACGCGAACGACCCGAGCCTGAACAAGAGTGCCGGTGCCATCGCGCAGGGGCGTGATCGTTTGACGAGGGGCAATGCGTTTTTCGACAACGCGCAAGCCGCTGCGCTTGCGCTGAAATGTGAATTCAAGTGGCGCAAGCTGATCATCCCCGGCGTGGCGCATGACGGCGCCGGGATGATGTCCGCTGCGCTGCGATATACGAAAAGTGACCGGCAATGACAGTCGAACTGGTTGTTGATAACAGCAAGAACGGCGCGCAACCCTCGCTCGGGATGGAAATGCCGTTTGCGAAGATTCGTGGCGAACTGATGACGCAACTTCCGGCTGATCTGTTTATACCGCCGGACGCGCTGTCGGTGGTGCTTGAGCAGTTCGAAGGGCCGCTCGACCTGCTGCTGTATCTGATACGAAGACATTCCCTGGATATTCTTGATATCCCGATGGCCGATCTGACCCGGCAGTACATGGTCTATGTCGAGGCCATGCGTGACGGTCAGCTTGAACTTGCTGCAGAGTATTTGTTGATGGCGGCGCTACTCATCGAGATCAAGTCGCGGATGCTGTTGCCGCGACCGCCGCGTGACGACGAAGCTGAAGCGGAAGATCCGCGCGCCGAGCTGGTCCGACGCCTGCTCGAATATGAGCAAATGAAAGCGGCGTCGCTGGCCATCGATGCCATGCCTCGCAGCGGCCGGGATTTCTCGCTGGTCGATGTGCTGGTCGAACAGAGCCTGGTCAAGCGGGTGCCGACGGTGTTGTCCGCCGATCTGACGGACGCTTGGCGTGCCATTCTGGCGCGCGCAAAGGCGACCCAACGACACCGCGTTTCCCGCGAGGAATTGTCGGTGCGTTCACACATGAGTCGCATATTGCGAAGACTGGGGAGCGAAGGTGGCACCCAGGATTTTGTGCGTTTCGACGAACTGTTCCAGCCGGAGGACGGCGTTTCAGTTGTCGTTGTCAGCTTTCTGGCGGTACTCGAGCTGGCGCGCGAGTCGCTTATCGAAATTTCCCAAAGCGCACCATTGGAACTCATCTACGTGAAGCTGCGCCGCGCTGAAATGCCGGCGCTTGAGCTGTCCTGAACATCGATGTAATTGCATCAAGCCGAAGATAATGGAAGTCAAGCCAATGAACCAACACGAATACGCACAATCCGAATTGCCAGCCGCGGCCGCAGAGGTCGACGCGGCCGACGCGCAAGCCCCGGCGGTTGCGCCGACAAAATTGCCCGCCACGTCAGACCATGGCAGCACCCATCCGGATGCGTTTGCCGATGATGGCGAAGCGACGCTGACGGAGTCCATCGATACCGCCGAGGCCAAGCTCGCCCTGGAAGCGGCGTTGCTGGCGGCCTCGGAGCCGATGGGCCTGCAGGAACTCAAGCGATTGTTTGAAGGGCAGCTGAATCCGGATGTCATCCGCAATCTGCTCGACGAACTTCGGCTGGAGTGGGCTGATCGCAGTGTTGAACTCGCCGTGGTGGCGAGCGGTTACCGGTTTCGGGTGAAGCCTGTCTATCAGAAGTACCTTGAGCGACTTTCGAGCGACAAGCCACTCAAGTACTCGCGCGCTGTCTTGGAAACGCTTGCCATCATCGCCTACCGCCAGCCGGTGACGCGCGGCGACATTGAAGACATTCGCGGCGTCGCAGTCAGTCCTCATATTCTCAAGACGCTGGAAGATCGCGGCTGGATTGACGAGATCGGCAATCGCGAGACGGTTGGCCGGCCGGCCTTGTTTGCCACCACCAAACATTTTCTTGATGACTTGCACCTGCGCTCCTTGGAAGAACTGCCGCCCCTGCACGAGCTCCAAGCCACGCTCGACATGACGCAGGCCGGCGCGGTGCTTTCTGCCAGCGACGCATTTTCATCAACGCCGATGCTGCCCGGCGTTGACAGTCCGAGTCTGCGCGCGAATGAGGGTGACGCCGATTCGCACCTTGAGGCGGTGCCTGACTTGCAGCCGACGGAGCCAATGGAGCCGGGCGCGGCTGAGGTCGCGGAGACTGCCGAGACTGACCAGGCGCGGGAGCACACGTTATGACTAAGCGCGTCGTTGTTCGGGTGGCCGCGCGCGGGTATGTCGACGGGCGCTACATTGGCGAAGAGAAAGAAGTGATTGAGGCGATTGATCCGTCCGGCCGTGGCAAACGCAAACGCGGCAAAACCGGTACCAAGTCCGCTAGTGCGGCCGACAATCGCGGCAATCGTATCGGTGGCAAAGGCAGCAAGGCAGGCGGCGCGGCGGCAACCGGCAAACGCGGCAGCTCGGGAGAGGCTCGTGGCAATCGTTCGTCGCGAGCCGAACCGGGTGTCGCACGCAATCCGCGCGGCGGACGTGGTGTACCGCGTCCGGCAGGCGGTCGCGTTGCCGGTGCAGGCGCTGATGGCAATACGTTGGCTGCGGCCGCGGGGACCGCAGCAGGTCGCGGTCGAGACCGCAATGCGCGCGGACGCGCCAAGCCGCGCGGTGTGCCGGCCGGTGACCAACAACCGTTCGGTGGAAACGCAAATGCGCTTCCCGCCGGTGTGCGCGGCGACAGCAGATCGGGGCCGCCACGCGCGCGCAAGAATCGCGGCGGTAAGAAGACGCCGTTCCGAACAGCAGCGCCGATTGGCAATGTCGGCAATGCCGGTAATGCCTCGCTGGGCCCGCGTGCGCTCATATCGGAAGTTGCAGAAACGCGCCGTTGGCGGGACGAGTCCAAGTCCGGCCAGTTCGCCGAGGCGCTGGCCAAAGAGGCAATCATTAAGCGCGAGCGGTTGCACAAGGTGCTTGCTCAATCCGGGCACGGGTCGCGGCGCGACATGGAGATCATGATTTCCTCAGGGCGCGTGATGGTCAACGGTATTGTCGCCACGATCGGTACCACGGTGTCGCCAGCCGATGCAGTGAAGATCGATCAAAGACTGGCCAAGCTCAAGTTCAGCGAGGAATTGCCGCGCGTGCTGCTGTATCACAAGCCCGAGGGTGAGATTGTGACCACCAACGACCCCGGCAACCGGATCACGGTGTTCGATAACCTGCCGCGCGTCGAGAATGGCAAATGGATGTCGGTCGGCAGACTCGATATAAATACTTCTGGCCTGTTGATCTTCACCACCAGCGGAGAGCTTGCCAATCGACTCATGCATCCTCGCTATGAGGTCGAGCGCGAGTATGCCGTTC
>Ga0209591_10005475_pt1 | contig 14165 bp, 3 predicted proteins | sample MAT01_FD_187207 | JGI IMG/M metagenome (GOLD analysis project Ga0209591, IMG submission 187207) | Freshwater microbial communities from Lake Fryxell liftoff mats and glacier meltwater in Antarctica - MAT-01 (SPAdes) (version 2) | ecosystem: Environmental > Aquatic > Freshwater > Ice > Liftoff... | reverse complement strand
AAGCAGCGGCGAGAGTCGGCCCCGTGTACGCGCCATTAGCAGCGTTATCGATTCGGTTGGCGCAAGAAACAGGCCACGCCGGGCTAGGGGTGCCGGGGACATTACCATTCGCCGCCGAGCCGTTGGTCGCCGTGTAAAGCCGTCCGTTGGTGTGCCAGACGAGATCATAGGCATTGCGGATGCCTGTCGCGTAAAGGGTGACGGGTGCGCCTGCCGCTTGCGGATTGTAGTAGACCGAATTTAAGCGGGGATCCCCCAGTCCGGGGTTATTGGTCGTATTGGGATCAGGCAGATTGTTCGTCCCGCCATCAAGCGTCCCTGTGGCGACATTCAGCGCGGTTTGTCCGTTAGATACCCAATAGTTATAAAGCAAATTCAGATCAATGCGGAGGAGGGAAGCGCTCAAAACAGATTCCGGTTGGTTGCCCCATTGGCTGTCCCGCGCACCCGTCGCGCTGATGCTGCCTTGCGTCATATACATTGCCCCATCGGGGCCAAAAACCAAGCTGTTGCTCAGATGATCTTTACGCGCACGCGGCAGTCCGGTCACAAAGTCGGTACGAGTCCATGTTTCGCCACCTTGACCGAGATTATCTACTGTCAATGCGGAGATGCCGCCCGTAAAATTGGTCGCGCCAGTAAGAACGCCTTGATTATGCGACACCCACAAGATGGGATCGTCCACCGGAGCGCCCGGTTGGAAGGCCAAACCAACGATAATGCGCCCACTGAATTTATTAATCTGCACTTCATTAGACAACGTGCCGTTGGCGGCGATGTTCCAATGATAAATCTGCCCGGTGTTGGTGGCGGCATACAAGCGCCCATCGGGGCCAACCGTCACACTGGTATAGCCACGCGCCACCACACCGAGATTCGTCCGTGTAAACGAAATAATGGTCGGCACAGCCCCGCCGCCCGTACCCGTTGTAAACGACATACTGTAGGGGGTCATTGCCACGCCAGCAACATCTTTAACTTGGTTGGTGACGATGAGCGTGTAATTGGTGTTCGGGGCGAGGTTTCCCGCCGGAGTCAGGGTGATGGCATCACCGCCGCCCGTTGTATTCAATGACGAAAGCACGACGCGATCCGTAACCGGATCGCCGAGGGTACGATAAAGATAGACTGTATCGCTGTGTACAGTAGCGTTATCCACACCGCCATTAGGCAGATACATGCCTGTCACGGTGATCGAACCACTTACGGAAACCCCACTCGCAAAATTGGTAGGTGAAGTAGAAACCACCGTCGGGATAGCCGGCCCCGCCGAGGACACAATCGTCACATAATTAATTTTGGTATTATTGCCGCCTGTCGCGTTGATCGTCAAGCGCCCATCATTGAGTTGAACGGTGACGCTGCCTTGTTGGAACATTGAGGACGCGCCGCCGCTGCCCGTAGGCAGAAAATCATTGACGGCCAGCGCCCCTTCTACATTAATATGATGGATGCTGTCGGTCTGGTTAGCATCCCCCGCGCTTACGGTGACTTGATACAAACCGTTTGGCAGCCCAATTTCCCACCAGCCTTCGGTCTTCGAGCCGCTAAAGCTGCCAGCAATATCATCAGCCTGCATGTGCATAAACGTTGCGAGGCGGATTTCTGCGGCTGTACCTGCACGATTTCGCCCATTGTTAGAAAGATTAAGTGCGTTAGTCGTACCCGGCGTTACCCAGCCATAATTATAAGCGCCACCGCTTTGGTTCGCGCCATTGCGGACACCGTAGCCCTCACCTGAATCGCGCCAATAGGTAGCTGGCGGCGTGGTGGCAGCATCTTGAAAATTAATGCGAATATCCACTGCCTGTGCATGTACTGCACCGGGGAAGACCACTAAACTGAGGAGCAGCCCCGCGACAAAAACGATGATCAGGTGTTTGGACTTCAACATACGAAATACTCCTAACCGACAAAACACAGCGAGCGCAAACCGACGATGGATCGTTTTTCAAAAGCGACGAACCGGATGTGTTAATGAACTATGATGACAGATAATCTACTTGGGAGGTTGGAATGATGAAAATGGCAACGCGCCATAAAGAGATGACTGACTTCGATTATTTATCCCCAAGACGCATTACGCGAGGCATTTTCCCTCAACGCTGCTATTGATCTAACTATAACAGAAAAAATAGGACGATTTCCGAATTTTACGTGAAAATTTTAACCGTATTGAAACGAAATCCATCTTCTTTAATAGTGATATTAGCAACAAAACAGCTTAGTAACGTTGTTTCACAACGCAATTTGCGAAAAATAGCACAATATATAATTTTACTTTTTTCATAAACCTAAAAGCGTCATCTCTTATCAATAACGCCTCAATAACGCTTCAATAACGTCCGCAAACCTTTAAATGGATGTACTTCAACAAGAGGGCTTTATGCAGATAGAACTTTCGCTTATGTTGGGGTTTTGTAGGGGCGCGTTACATTGTGACCGCCGAAAAAGTTAATAACCGACGTTACGCAGCCGTCCGCTCCGGGTTCAAAACCCAGAGCTACCGAGCAATTTGGAAACCTCTAAAGAGGTTAAGAATCTTTACTTAAGCCCTTCAGGAGTTTCCAAACGCTTTAGCTGGCAGTTTTGAACTGCCAGTGTCAAGTGATTTGAGTGTCTGCGTAACGTGAGTTAATAACCGACATCATGGATGATGCCCCGACAGAGCCAACACTAAAAACAGAGACAGGTATGTGTCCCTGTTTTTGCTGCAATTTACACGCCGACGGTTACGGCGTGTTTAGGGACAAGATGTAATTGCCCGTCGCGGGGAAGTTCACGCCGTTCACCACCGCATAGAACGTCCCGGCATAAGGCAGTACCACACTATAAAGGGCGCTTGGTGTATCGCCATTAAAGGCAATCGTCTGGGAGTTCGCGTCCAGAATGGCTATCGGCATGTTGTAATTGCTGCTGGTCGTGACCGTAACGGACTGCCCGGCTTGCACTGTGAACGAATAGGCCACCACCTGCCCCGGATTGAGCGCCCCAGTCACAGTATCGAAAAAGTTGATGCCGATGATGGTCACGCTGGGCGTGGGGCTGGGCGGAACAGTTGTGGGCGGCGGCAGCGGGGGCGGCGTGATGGTCGGCGGCACTGCCGTTGGCGCAAGGCTCAGGGCAACATTCAGGCTGTATGTTCCACCTGCACCATTAAATCCGCCGACTCGCACGAAATAGTTGTCGGTGGCATTCAGGGCAAGGTTCCCGATAAAACTGTTATTCGTCCCGTTGAAGTCGTCATTATAAGCCAACAACTGTCCGGCGCTGTTTAAAAGGGTGGCGGTTGTATCAAAACTGCCGTTGAGCGTAATCGAAATCACTTGCCCGGCATTTCCGACAAACAACCAATCCTGGGTAGTGCCACCGGGAAGCGTCCCGTTGACGGTCTGCCCAATCGCCATTGGGCCGCCGCTGGTTGCGGGTGTTGCAGTCGGCGCGATAGTGGGGGTTGGCGTAACCACAGGCGAAGTCGTGTTGAGTGATAGGGTATATGCCCCACCGACACCGCCGCTGAAGCTGGCGACACTGATGATGTACCTTCCGTTGGCAGGAAGTGTGAAGTTAGAGATTAAGCTGTTATTTCCGTTAGTATCATCATTAAATGCAAGCCGAGTGCCGCTGTTGACCAATGCCACCGTCGGATCCCAGCTATTATTGACCGCGTTTAAGCCAATCGTCACGACTTGTCCGGCGCTGCCTGTAAACGTCCACCTTTGCTGGCCTCCATTGGGCAGTGTGCCATTGGTGATTTGCCCAAAATTAATCGAAAATTCCCCACCCGTGCCGGATGCGGTGGGTTGGATAATCGGCGTTGGAGTGGATGTCGCGGCTGGCGCTGTAGACACCAACGTCAGCGCCAGAGTAAAACTCCCTCTAAAGCTGCCAAATCCGCTCACACGAATTGTATAAGAGGCCGTCGTCGGCAGCGTAAAGTTAGCGATTAAGCTGTTGCGCGTTCCGCCCGAATCATCATTAAAGGCGATCTGCGTATTCCCTGCATTCAACAGCCCAACCGTCGTATCAAAATTGCCGTTGACGGCAATATTGACGACTTGCCCGGCCTGACCACTAAAGGTATAAAGCTGCTGCCCCGTCGAAAGTGTCCCGTTGAGGGTTTGACCGAAATTGATCGTTTGAACCGCGATCAGTCCGCCCGTCAAATTCGATGGAATTATGCTCGGAGCGTTGGTCGCCGTCGGCACAGCCGGGGCGCTGCTGGCGCTTAAGCTGAGCGTAAATGCCCCGCTGGAGCGATTGCCATAACTGCCCACGCGAATCGCGTAGGTATCGCTGGTCGTGAGCGCAAAATTCTCGATTCGGCTGTTGCGGGAAGCGCCGAAATCATCATTAAAGGCCACCTGCACATTCGCACTGTTGAGCAAGGTCACGGTTGGGTCATAGCTAAAACTACCGCCGTTGAGCGCAATCGTAATCACCTGCCCGGCTTGCCCAGCAAAATTATAGACCTGCGTTTGTCCAACCCTCAATGTACCGCTCACCGTCTGCCCAAGCCCAATCGAGGAGATGCTTGATTGCGGCGCGGGGGGCGGTGTCGGGCTGGGGATAGAGGCGGCGGCAACACTCAAATTCACCGTATAGCCCCCCGTGCCACGATTGCCAAAGCTGGCAACACGAATGGCATAATTACCCGTCGCGCCGAGCGTGATGTTATTCAGGCGGCTGTTGGTCGTCCCGCCGAAGTCATCATTGGAGGCCACTTGTGCGCCTGTTGGATCGAGCAGCGTGAGGATGGTATCAAAAGCACCCTCAAGCGCAATCGTAACGACTTGTCCGCCCTGCCCGTTAAAGACATAACTATCAAGACTGCCATACGCCAGAGTCCCCATGCGCGACTGACCAGGTGCAATAAATTGGCTGCTCGGATTAGGTGTGGCGGAACTGGCGGCGAAGGCAACTGTGGTCGCATTCGCCGCGAGGGAACTGGTGGCGCTTAAGGATAGGGTAAAGCGTCCAGCGCCGCGCCGACCAAACCCTTCCACTTGCAGCGTGTACGTCCCCGACGTGGGCAGCGTGAAATTCTCGATGCGGCTGTTGAGTGTGCCGCCGAAATCGTCATTCGATTCAAGCAGCGCACCAGAAGGATCGAACAGAGTCAGCAGCGTATCGAATCGTGCGGTTAAGCCGGCTGTGATGACCTGCCCGGCTTGCCCCCTAAAGCTATAATTTTGCTGCGTATCATTCGCCAAAACCCCTTCTTGGCTTTGCCCAATCGTGATAGAAAGCCCACCCGCGCTGGCAGCCGTCGTCGGTATCGCAGTGGGGAGCGCCGTAATCTGGATCGCCGTCACCGTTAGCGTATAAGAACCTGTCTCACCGTCACCGTAGCTGCCCACACGGACAATATAGGTGCCGTTACTGGTCAGGGTAAAATCTTCAATCCGGCTCTGACCTATCCCGCCAAAATCATCGTTAAAATCCAACTGCCCGCCGCCGTTATCCAACAGGGCAAGAGTCGTATCAAAGCTGCCTTGCACTTCAAGCGTGATGACCTGTCCCGCTTGTCCGGTAAATGCCCAGTCCGCGTTTTCGCCTTCGTCCAGAGTGCCTGTTGTAGGCTGACCGAGGCGCAGTGTTTGGACGTTTCCGCTCAGCGGTGTCTCGTTGGTCGGGGTTTCGCTTTCGCCCTCGGATAACGTCAGGACATAGGTGCCGCCGATGCGATCATTGTAATTTGCCACGCGGACGAAATAGACCCCATCTTGCACCAGCAAGAAATTTTCGATCACGCTCGTATCCACATCGCCAAAATCGTTATTTTGTGCTAAGGCTGTTCCGGCGCTATCCAGCAGCGTGAGGACTTGATCGTACTGTCCATCCACTTCAAGCGTAACGACCTGTCCTACTTGACCCGTAAATGTCCAAAACGCTTCGCTTCCATCCCCATAATCGCCATTCACGGATTGACCAATGGTAATCCCTTGATCGGTGGTGATGGCGGCTTCGGGTTCGGCGCGGATGAGAGTCAGTGCATAATTGCCCCCCGCTGTGCCAAAGAAACTGCCCACCACAACCCGATACTGCCCACCATCCAGCCGTACCTCGTTCAGTCGGCTAGTAACAAGACCGCCTGCATCATCATTAAATGCGACGATATTGCCACCTTCATCAAAAATAGTCAGGGTGGTATCAAACGCGCCATCCACGACTAATGTTGCCACATCGCCTGCGCTGGCGCTGAACGTCCAACTATCTTGCTCACCGCTGATGAGTGCATCGCTGACGGTATCGCCATATGCTAAATTACCCAACGGCGTAAGCATCAGCGGGGTAGATTCTTCTAAGACGACGGTATAGGTGCCGCCAGCACGATTGGCATAACTGGCGACGCGCAAGGTATATTGTCCAGCGGCAGGCAGGATAAACCCATCAATCTTGCTGTAACGGCTGCCGTTAAAATCATCGTTATAGGCGATCTGAACACCGGCGCTATCGAACAAGGTCAATTCGGTATCGAAATCGCCAGTGAGTGTGACGGCGATCACTTGATTAGCCTCGCCCTCAAACGTAAACAAGCTCTCCGCGCCACTTGGCAGCACATCCGTAATCGGCTCATTCGGCAGAATCCGGCGGCTGTTGGTTTCGCTCACGCCGATTTCGTTCACGCATAGGCTAAACGCGCCCTTCGCCAGTTCGGTGTTACCCTGTACCCGGAGGGTATAAGTCTCGTCGGCGGGTAGGATCACATTATCCAATAAGCTGCCCAAGCCGGTGCCGGTATCGGTTAATTCCAATGGGCTGCCTGCGTTATCGAGCAGCGTCAAGATGCTGTCAAAATCCGCCTCAAGCGCCACACGCAGAGGCTGCCCGGCCTTGCCTTCAAACGCATAATCATTGGTCGCATTCGTCAACAGCGTTCCCTGCTGACAAACATCTGTTTCTATGGTATTGGTGGCGGTTGTCGCAGCAGGCAGAATACTCAGGACGTAATCGCCGCCCTCTTCTGGGTTCACCGCTTCCACCAAGACGTAATAGTCGTTATTTTGTGGCAGCACGATATTCGGGAGTTCGCTGCCAACCAGCGCACTCGTATCTGCACTGGCAGTCAGGGCGATTTCATCCGAGCTAAACAACGTCACACGGGTGTCGAAAATCGCGTCAACTTGAATGGTAATGCTTTGGCCTTCCTCTGAGGTAAACCTCCACGCTTTGCCCCCAGCATTCGACACTAATGTACCATTCACTGCTTGGCCTAAGTCAATCGGGACAATCTCCGCCGCGTCAGAGAGCGGGTCACATAAATTTCCCTGCCCATCGGTATCACTATCCTCTTGATCGGCATTCGGCAGCGCGGGGCAGTTATCGGTTGCGTTGGGGATACCGTCCAAATCAAGGTCAAGATCGTTACGGACATCGCAGGCATCGCCGATCAGATCCCCATCTACATCCGATTGATCGGGATTTGGTACGGTAGGGCAGTTATCGGCGGGTATCAAAACGCCATCGACATCAAGATCGTCTTCAGGCGGCAGAACGGCTGATACAACATCAATGCCCGTTTCCGTCACAGGTACGGTGACGTTGCTCGCCACCGAATTCCCGCTGATGTCTACCGTAATCAGCGTGAGGGTGAATACATCCGGCGAGGCAGGCTCCAGCGCCACAGTCAGCGCCTTTAGCTTGTCTTCACCAAAGGTAAAACGCTGACCGGAAGGCCGCGAAACCAATTGATTTTGATTATCCAACGACAGCCAATACGGTTCAAAAGCATCTCCCGGCTGCACATCCACACGGGCGGGCATCAACCCATCGCCTGTGTCGTTCAATCCCCAGATAGTGCGCGGCTTGCCTGTGGCAATATTGACCACCATCTGCGCTTCTACCTGCTCACCATTTTGCGGATAAAAAATGCCTTGTATCACCCCAGAGTTGGGGTTAGTCGGATTTTGCACCAGCAGCACGGGGACATCAATTTTATCGTCGCTCAAACTCGGCACATTGCCGCCCCAAGTAGTTTGCTCCGCGCCGGCGTTGATCTGCGCGAAATCAACGACGATGGGCTGTCCATCGCTACCTTGTAAGGAAACCGCCAAGGTTAACTGCCCGAGATTCTCCGACTCAACATTGAGATTCAGGTTCACGCCGTTGGCATCATCGGCGGAAAGATCAAGAATTTGCCCCAAGGGCCAATCGCGCAGGCTGTTATCGGCATCGGCATAAACTTGCGTTAAAAAGTTGCGCCAATTCGCACCGTCCGCCGCCGAGTCGTAACGCGGCAGATACCGATTATCCTCATACACCCGCTGATTGCGCGGGAAAAAGATAGAAAGTCCCCCTGAATCCGCCAAACTTTCCGAGGCACGTTGATACAAAATCACCAATTGTTCCATGTCGAGGATAATCTGTGCTTTTTCGACCACATCACTATCCATATCGGATTTAGATGCTTGCTCCATAAATTGGAACAAATCCATCGCCGACCACGCATCGGCGTTAAACGGCAGTTCAAACCCGCCCAGCACCAACGTCTGAGAACGAATATCGAACAGCGTATTCACGACTTCCGGCGTTTCTTCCACCACATCTCTAAAGGCTCGCAGCGCCCCGCCTAGCTGTTGAACCTTCGTAAGGTCAATCAGGCTGAGGACGAAGTTGTCATAAAGATCAGTCGTTTCGGTATAATAGTCATAAAAGGAATCGATGATGAAGTTGCCCAGAACATCCGGTTCCATATTCGGGTTAACCGTCAACTCAAACAGCGGTTGTTCATAAGCCCAGCCGTCACCGGGGATGAGTTCCGCGCTGGCAACCGCATACCGTCCATAAGGCGCGATGGCGTTATAGACTTCATACCCACTCATCAAACAGGCATCGAAACCCAAAAGATCGAACTTGCCGATTCCGGTCTGCTGGGTAATCGTCTTGAAGGCATCCGACATTTCCGCCATCGAAAGCGAATCGCCGTCGGCAGAATTATCGAAGCCAATCCCCGTCCATGAGCCGCCATGATCCCAAATAATCAGCCCATAATGCTTGGCAGGATAATTTTGAATCCCCCATGTGGCGAAATCAATCAGCGTTTGCGGGTCGCCCATATTGGCCTCGCCCAAGTCATTATCGACCCGGCGCGAATTAATATCATTGGTAAAATCTTCGCTGACAAGATACCGGCGCGTATCGACCCAATCCTCAGCACGGGTATCGTAGCCTTCTGCCCTGTCGATCTGCACGAGGATGTTCACATCTTCCGTGCTGCCGACACTTTCCATCTCGTTCAGATCATTCAACGAGAACCGTTCAAGATCATTGTCCGCCGCCATATAAACCAGCACCGTCCAACCTGCTTGTTTTCCATCGGCATCAGCGGCGGCAGTTTGTGGATTGGTGCCAGCGGCTGTGGCGCTGCTGCTATTTGCGGCGGTTGAGTCTGCCGGGACTACTTCGCCCGAACTCGCCCGATCTGCTGGGCTTTCGCTGGTTGAGGATAATGGGGTTTCTTGTGACTGGGGAGCAGCATCTTCATTTGTAGGCACCTCCGCCGGGAGACTTGTCGGCTCGACAGCAGCGGCAGTGGGAACAAGCGTCGAGGGTGCAGCCGCTGCGGGTGCAGCCGTCCGTTGTAGGTAGTAGGCATCGGTTTGGCCTTCCGCCGACCATCCTTCCACGTTTCCCCCCTCAAAGCGAATGCGGTACCAAAAAAAGCCATCGCTACACACCGGCCCATCAATCACCTGCACTAAGGTGCGGGCAGGCAGAATGGCGACTTGCGTGCCATTAATAGTCGCGCTGCTGCGAACCCGCAGTCCGCTGGCAGGGCTTGCGCCTACAATATCGGTCACTAGGGCATAACCGGGGACGATCAAGCGCGGCATAGGGGCAACCCCACACACCACATCCTGCGAAACGCCAGGGAAAAAGTTCCATCCCAGCGCAATCCCGATAAGCGTTGTCATAAGGAAAAAGGAGAAAAGTTTGATGTTGGATTTCATGAAAAATCGTCCGATGATTTAGGCTGATGCAACCCTTGACCACGAATAACAATCTGCTTTTTAATTAGCATCTCATTTATTATAAACGCGATTTTGCAAATGTTTCCTAAAAGAGTTTGAAAGATTAGTTTGAACGCACTATAATTTCTTTACTGACTGTTACAAAATTATCATTTTGTATCCTTAGTTTATCGAAAAATAGCGACGGGGAATCCTATGACCGATGCTTTTATCTCTTATTCTCGGCGTGATAAAGTCTTCGTGCAACGCCTCCATGAAAGTTTTAAAGCACTGAATCGTGATGTCTGGCTCGATTGGGAAGATATTCCCCTAACGAGTGATTGGCGACGCGAAATCCAAGACGGTATCGAAAAAGCCAACTGCTTTGTCTTTATCGTCAGTCCTGATTCAGCAAAATCCGAAGAATGCCGCGTTGAAATCGAAACCGCTGTAACTACCAAAAAGCGTATTATTCCTGTTGTCTACCGCGATGTTACGGGCGATGACTACAAACAGCTTCACTCCGCCATCAGCGGTCACAACTGGATTTTCTGCCGCGATGATAAGGAAGATTACCAGACGGTTTTCGACACCCTAATCGCGGCGATGGACACCGATCTTGGGCATATTCGTGAGCATACCCGCTTGCTTGTGCGTGCGCGTGAATGGGAAGATAAAAAGCGCGACTCCAGCTATTTGCTTTCGGGGTCGGATATTAGCGCGGCTGAAAATTGGCTCGCCAGCGGGCAGGATAAATCGCCCAAAGCGACAGAACTCCATGCCCAATATATCCTCGCCAGCCGGCAACGCGCCATCCGCCGCCAGCGTACGCTCCTCACCGCCGCCAGTGTCGCACTGGTCGCAATGGCAGTGCTGGCAGTCGTCGCCCTCTGGCAATCCCAAATCGCCAGCCGCAACGCTGCCGAAGCCCGTAGCTTAGAACTAGCAGCGAATGCCCAGGTCGCTATTGCCAACAATAATTATGATCGGGCGATCAACATTGCTATCGAAGCCAATGAAATTAGTGATCCCCCTCTTGAAGCACGGCGCACTTTGGAACAAGCGATGTTTTCTCCATGGACGCGCCATCTTTTTGAAGCAGGTGTCGCTGTAAAGTCAGAAGCCGTCAGCCCGGATGGCACATTGGTGCTTTCTGGCGAATCCGATGGCAGTCTAGCTTTATGGGGTGTGACTTCCGGTGAGCGAAGCAGCATCACTTTTACCGGACATACCGACCAAGTGAACGTGATTGCGTTTAATCCGCAGGGCAATCTCGAAGCAATTTCCGGTTCTAAAGATGGCACGATGCTGCGCTGGGACATTACCACAGGAGAGGCAGTCGGCGATTCTTACCTCTATCAGCCAGAAGGTGCAGAAGCGCCTGTGGCGGTTCGCAGTTTGGCCTATACCCCTAACGGGCAAAATGCCGTCGTTGGCTATGAAGACGGTACAGTATTGGTGTGGGATTTAGCCGCCCATGAAGAGCTTGAGCGCTTTACTGACCACAGCCATGCGGTTGTCGTCATCGAATTTACCCGCGATGGAACCAAACTCATGACGGCAGATGAAGGGAACGTCGATGCTGATGAACCCAGCCTTCTCATCGTCCGCGATGCAGCAACTTTTGAAACAACGACGGAATTTGCCCCGACGGTTACGTATATCCGCTCCGCGACCTTCCACCCGGAAGGGACACTCATCCTCTTAGGATTAGCGGATAGTTCGGTACAATTATGGGATAGTGAAACTAACGAAATCATCCGCCAATTTATAGCTCCCAACAGCGCCAAAGCCCATAACGGTCTCGTCTGGGATTTAGCTTTTAGCGAAGATGGTCATCTGGCAGTAACAGTCTCCGAAGATTACACGATGCGCTTGTGGCTGGTCGATCAAGGGAGTTTAATCCGCACGTTTCAAGCGCACAGCAGTGTCATCCGTTCTGTGAGTATCGTCGCCAGTCAAACGCAGTCAGGCCAGATTCAGGCGATTACAGCATCCGATGACACAACTTTGCGCCTATGGGATTTGATCAACCCCGGAGAACAAGCCCGTTACTACGGCTTTACCGACAGAGTGGCGAGTGTCGCCTTTAACCAGGATGAAAGCCTTGCCGTCGCTGGTTCTTGGGATGGGACAATTCGCTGGTGGGATGTTACCAGTGGACGGCAGCAGGGGAGTTATGTGGTTGGCAATTATTTAAACGATATTGCGCTTAACCCAACCAATAACACGATTTTTATCGGTGCATGGACACCTAGTTTGCTTGTTTATGACCTCGATACCCAATCGATTGTCCACGAGTTCCCTGATGTCGATGGTGATTGGATTGAATCTGTCGCCGTGAATGCTGATGGTACACGCGGGCTGGCAACTCTAAATAATAATGCCGCAGTGGGATTGTTCGATCTGGAAACAGGGGAAAAACTGAATGAATTCCCCATTGCGGACGAATATATTCGAAGTGTCGAGTTTAGCCCGGATGGTACGATGGCGGCGGCGGGCGGTACTACGGGAAAACTTTATCTGATTGATCTTCAAACTGGAGATGTGCGTGTTCTAACAGGCCATTCGCCCGTTGCGGGATACAGTGCGGCTTTCAGCCCGGATGGAAAAACCTTAGCCTCTGCAGGGGCAGATTTCTTGGTACGCTTATGGGATGTTGCCAGTGGCGAGCAAACCGATATCCTCGCTGGTCATAACAACGAAGTCAATGATGTTCGCTTTAGTACCGATGGAACTCATCTTATTACGGCTTCATCCGACGAAACAATTCGCCTGTGGGATATTGCGACAAGCGAAGTTATCTATACCTTGTATGCTACTGGGTCGCCTGTGACTAGCGCTGCCTTGAATATGAATGAAGAACGGGTTTTGTTTGGCTCTACGGATTGGGTCGTGCGCTTGTGGCAGCCTGTACGGGTGGATGACCTGACGCGGTGGGCGCAGGAAAATCGTCAGATACCTGCTTTATCGTGCATTGAACGCACACAATATCGCATTAAGCCGTTGTGTGCCGATAATTAAAGTTGATGAAATTGATTTTGTGATACAATTTCAAATATCAACAATCAGGAGGTTTTTTCATGCGTCAAAGAGCTTTACTACTTTTCACTGTCGCCCTTCTACTATTTGGTGCAGTCGCCATTAGCAGCGCACAAAACATCACCATCGGGCTTTCTGTCCCCTCTTTGCCTGAAGAAGGGTTTTTTAATACGCTTGTGACCGAAGCCCAAACCGCCGCTGAAACTGCCGGTGTGGATCTCATTGTTCTAAGTGCCGACGATGATCCGGCGGTGGAAGCCGCCAATATCACGGATTTGATCAATCAAGGCGTGAGTGCTTTGTTGGTCTATCCATTAGATACTGAAGCGACCTTGACCTCGCTGTTGGCTGCCAATGAAGCAGATATTCCGGTCTTTTTACTTGGCGACGATGTTGAAAAAGTTGAAAGCGGATTAGAAACCGCTGGCTTGATTGCAGCAGACCCCACAGCAGTGGGTGAACGTGCTGCTGAATTCTTCTGTGAAGAGGTCGCCAACGGAAAATCTGTGTTGGCGTTATCAGGCATTTCGGGCGTCGCCGAAGATACAGAACTTGCCGATGATGACTATCGAGTGGTCGCCTTGCAAGCCGAATTGGATGCCTTTAGCGCAGCAATGGCAGAAAGATGTGCGGGTGTTAATGTCGTGATGGAAGAAAGCCCAAGCTACATCAACGCTGACAGCATCACCTTTTTAGAAGGTAGCTTAACCGCCGATGTGGGCGGTGTGTTTGCCCCTAACGCCGAACTCACACTTGATAGCATTCGCAGCGCACGCAGACTGCGCTTGTTAAGTGGTTTGAAAATTATCAGCACCGAAGTAACCGCAGAGACCCTCGGTGCTTTAGAAAGCGCTCGTATTGCTGGCATTATCTCAGCAGCCCCTGCTTCATTGGGTCAACTTGGCGTTGAAATAGCCGTGACGACCTTAAATGAGGGTGATTTGGAAGCGCTTGCGCCAGTAGAATTGGCTTTGGTTGATACAGAAAGTGTTACGAGCTTTCGAGGAAATTGCAACAATCCGAATGGATGCAGTAACAATAACGGCGATAACTAATCTCGCTTAATCTTCACATTAATGAAAAGACTCCCCGGCAGCGGGGAGTTTTTGTTTCTAGGATTCACACATGCGAATCGTCACCCCAAACGCATGACCTATGACGAGCAGCTTT
>Ga0209591_10005472_pt1 | contig 14171 bp, 11 predicted proteins | sample MAT01_FD_187207 | JGI IMG/M metagenome (GOLD analysis project Ga0209591, IMG submission 187207) | Freshwater microbial communities from Lake Fryxell liftoff mats and glacier meltwater in Antarctica - MAT-01 (SPAdes) (version 2) | ecosystem: Environmental > Aquatic > Freshwater > Ice > Liftoff... | reverse complement strand
AGATTTTGGTTTGTATTTGGGAACTTGGCGGGGGGAAAAAGAACAGCGTACTGGTTATTGGTTGCGCTGGTGGGATGAAGCAGGAAATCTGCTTTTGTGGGGTGTAGAACAGATAACAGCGGAACGAAAACGAGTCGAACTCGAACGCGAACGGGCAGATCGCGAATGCGAACGAGCCGATCGCCTAGCTGAATATTTACGCGCTCAAGGAATTAACCCGGACGAGATTATTTGATGAATTATCTGCGATATTTGTAGGGTGCGCTGCGGTGCACCTTATACCATTTTTCAAAGATATGCTATAGATAAAATCTTAGCCCCCCCTTAGCAAGGGGGGGTTGGGGGGGTAATATCTAGCGCTACTTTATGAAATTGGTATTACCTTATTATCTAATACTCGGATTCCTATTCCCAAGATTCTGGGTTCCGGGAACTTTCCGACTCGGACGGCGCTGGTTCAAACTGCTCGCACTTCGAGTATTCAAAGCATCAGCAGAACCTGTCAAACCCAAATCTTGTAAAATTTCAAAAGCCGCCCTTTGTCCGGTTTCGCAACCGCCTTCCATATAACCTTGATTTTCCAGCGAAGTGTGTTCTCCGGCAAAATATAAATTGCCAACTCGTTCGCCTTCTACGCCGTGCATTTGCGTCCACTGTCCGATTAAATAGCAGGAATAAGAACCTTTGGAAAAACGTTCTCCCGACCAAAAAGCTCGTACAGCTTTGCCCGATCGCAAATTGCTCACTCCGGGAAAAACTCTTTCAAATTGTCCCAAAAATCTTTGTGCTTGGTCTTCTGGAGTTCCGCTACCGATCGCCAAACCCTGCTTTCCTCCTGTAAAATTAGTAACTAAACCGTTACCAGTAGGAGCAAAAGGCGTAGCTTCCCAGCTATTTTGGAATCCTAAATCGGTAAACACAGAAGCAGTCGATTGATAAACTTCCCGCCAAATTCGGCTGCGGTAGCCGGTAACTAACTTAGAATTGGTACCGTAGCCCAATTGCTCGATCGCCCTGCGCTTTGGTTGGGGTAGAGGTACGTTAATGTTAACGTCTCGCAGAGTGCTGAAGGGCAAAGTTAACAAAACTCGTTCGTAAGTGCGATCGAAGGCGCTTTGTCCCGATCGCAAATTTACCCGATAACGGCCATCGGGCAAAAGAGTAATCGCTTCCAAAACCGTCCCCGCCTCGATCGAACTAGACAATTGATCCGCTAAACGGTTGACAATTTGACTGTTACCACCTTCAATTTGATAGCGCTCATCGCTGTTACCGTACAATTCAAAACTGTTAGGTTCAGCACCGATTAAAAACAGCAAATTCAACGCCGACTGTTCTTCGGGATCTCTGCCGTATTCAGTCGTGTAAGCAACGCGCAGTAACTGCCGAACAATCGTGCTAGTATTACCTTGGTCTAGATATTCAGCAATCGAAAGATTGTCCAATCTTTCCGCAGCTTCCGTAAAATCTTGATAGCTAAATTCATCTCCAACTGCCTGCAAATCAGCATTAATTTTACTGGCTAACGGGGCAAAATCCGCGATTATTTGTGCCAGAGAAAATCGGCGCCCTTGAAAGAAAAAAGCATCCTTCACCAATCCCCGCTGTACGTTAGCTAAGTCGATCGCCCGCAAACCCAATTCCGTCACCAGGGAAATCAAAGTAGTGTGGCCGCCATCAATAAATTCTCCCCCCACGTCCGCCGAAATCAGCGTTCCAGCCACCTTGGGAGCCGTGCGAATCCTCCCCCCCACGCGGTTAGTTGCCTCAATGATATCGGCACGCACGCCCGATTGACGCAAGCGATAGGCCGCCGTCAAACCCGCAATTCCCGCACCCACAACCAAAATGGGCGATCGACCGCGTGCTTGAGGAAAAGCTCCCTCCCTGGTAAAAGTCGCAGCAGCTACAGCCCCCGCAGCAGCTAAACCGCCGTGCAGCAAGCCGCGCCGAGATATGGGAAAATTGGAAGTGCGCGAAGTCAGCATCCCCAGTAATTCATCAGCCGGAATGCCCGTTTCCCTTGACTTTTGGGCAATACTCGCAGCGCGGCGCAGCATTGCCATCAGTGCAGATTTAGCCATAATTGAGACCCTCTCACAAAACTTTGGTGTAAACTAGATTCTCGATCGAATTTGATGATGCACTTTCCAGACTAAAGTACAGAGAGATTTTTTTAATAATGCTAACCCTCAGAACACTGTTCGACAGCAAATTTTATCTCGAAAACAACCCAGATGTCGCCGTACAAGTTGCCAGAGGGACTGTATCGAGTCCCTTCGATCACTACCGAAAAATTGGCAAATTTGAAAACCGCGATCCGAATGCCCTGTTCGATGCCAGCTACTATTTAGACACCAATTCAGATGTAGCAGTATCAGCGGAAAAAAACAAATTTTCTGGTGCCGATCACTTTATTAGATTCGGTCAATTAGAACGGCGGAACCCCAACCCTTTCTTCGATGTTGGCTTCTATCTCACCAGCAACCCCGACGTTCAGAAAGCAGTCCAAACAAATCAATTTACCGCATTTGAACACTACTTCAAAGTCGGTCAATTTGAAAACCGCAAAGCCAGCGTTTTCTTCGATCCCAGCTTTTATCTAGAAAGATATCCGGTGATAGGAGCAGCAGTCAGCAGTGGCGCAGTTAAAAGTGCGATCGACCACTACATTCAATTCGGTCAACAAGAAGGACTGTTGAGCACTCTTCCCGATCCCGCCGATAATTTGAGCGCAGCCCAAAATCTAGGTGTTCTCACAGACAGTCTAACTGACAACGATTTTTTGAGTGCTACCAAGCCAGTCGATATTTACAGTTTCATCCTCAATACTCCCAGTCTTTTCAGTGCAACTGTTGACGGCTTGAGTGCAGATGTGGATGTAGAATTAATTCAGGATCTCAACGGCAATGGCGCAGTTGGATTAGACGATATTATTGCTTCATCTAACAATTTAGGTACAGCTTCAGAAAAAATTGTCAGCAATGGAGCTTTGCCTGCTGGGACTTATTTCATCCGCGTTTCTCAATTTCAAGGCGATACAAATTATGACTTGAGATTGCTATCCGCTCCTTCAGCAATACCGCCCCAAACTTAAAATCGAATTAACGCCTATAGCAAGCCTAAATCCGTCAAGCGAACACACACTCTTCTCTTCTTTTCTCTTCCTTGGCGAACTTCGCGCCTTCGCGGTTCGTTAAATAAATCTGGTTCACAAATGATTTAGACTTGCTATAAAACAAGCTTCCCAATTACCAATTACCAATTACCAATTACCAATTCTCCCGGTATTAATTATTAGTTTCTGGCCCGCCGGGAGAGGGCAAAGATTGAACCGGTGTCGGAGGCAAATTAGAGCGGCTTTTGCTGAGAGTAGCCGACACCAAAGCATAGCCCAAAATAGCAGGAAGGACGATCGCACTCAATAACACGATCGCCATCGCCCATGTCATCGCATTCGACATCGGGCCATAATGAGTGCGGTAAGGGTCAAACGGTGGCAAATCCGACATCTGGGTGTCCCGCAGCGCGATCGGACGTTTGAACCGCACCCGCCTGTCATCAAGCTTTTCGAGCAAAATCCAGCCAACTTCCGCCTCTTCCCGACACAGCTTGTGAAAAATCGCCGGATTGCGAAACAAATCGCTGCTAGCCCGCACAATCTTGTATTCCCAAACTGTCAAATCATCAGGATTGCGATCGGATTTAAGATTGCCGTTGGAGTGTGCATTTTCAGGCGCATTAAAATTATCTTCTTGAGATTCGTACCGAGTCAAAACTTCCTCCTCGTCGTCGCATTTTTCCCCCGCAACCGATTGCTCGCGGCTCACCAAGACACCCAGGATTGCAGCCTCCAAACCTAGACTGCCAACCATCAAACTCCAAATCAGAATTTCTACCATAAAAGGAGTTAAAAGTTAAAAATTGAAAACTAAAAAAACTCGCTTTTAACTTTCAATCTTTAATTTTCAAATAGCCTTCCACCACACAATCTGCACCTACAGCGCGCCAAGAAACCCGCTCTAAAGTCAAAGCATCAGTCATTGCAGAAAACCCCAAATCTCCTACAGGAGTTGGAGCATTTTGGCCGCCAACAATTTTAGGAGCAATAAAAGCCATAATTTTTTGAACCGCACCTTCAGCAATTGCCTTAGCGGCCAAAGTGCCGCCACACTCCCACAGTACAGAAAGAAAAGATCGATCGTACAAATAAGCCATCACATTAGTCGGTGTCAGCGGCGACAACTCCACAACTTCCACCCCTTTGGCGATCAAAAATTCCTGAAATTCCGGGTTAACCCCAGGCTCAGTCAGCACCAAAGTAGCCGCCGAGGAGGTTTCCCACAACCAAGCCGACTTCGGCAAATCCAGAGTGCGGCTCATCACCACCCGCAGAGGATTATTCCCATCAGGTTTATGGCTAGTCAGTAGGGGATTGTCCAGACGCACCGTATTTCCGCCAACAATCACAGCATCGCAGCCGACGCGCAGCCGGTGAACTTCGCTCCGAGCCTCCTGGCCTGTCACCCAAGCGCTATGACCGGTATTGGTAGCAATTTTACCGTCCAAAGTCATCGCATATTTCAAAATTCCGAAAGGCTGGCGGTGCAAAATCCGGTGTACGAAAGCCTCATTCAGTCTCTGACAAGCTTCCCCTTCCACTCCCGCCACCACTTCAATCCCGGCTTCCCGCAACCGGGCTAGCCCAGTTCCCGCTACCAATGGATTCGGATCGACCATGCCAACCACTACTTTTGCCACCTTGGCCTTGACTAAAGCCTCGGAACAGGGAGGAGTCCGCCCGTAGTGGTTGCACGGCTCCAGATTCACGTATACAGTCGCTCCGGCGGCGAGTTCCCCCGCTTCCCGGAGCGCAAAAACTTCGGCGTGAGGTTGGCCAGCACCCGGATGGAACCCTTCGCCGACAATCTTGCCGTCTCGGACAATTACAGAACCGACAAGGGGGTTGGGTGCGGTTTTGCCGAGAGCACGGCGGGCCAATTCTATGCAGCGGCGCATCATGGCTCGATCGAATTCTTGAATTTCGTTGTCCAGTTGTTTTGTAGCTTGCTGCTGTCGATGAGCTAAGCTGGCGATCGGTTTAGCGTCCGCCGGAAAAGTTTCCATAAGATCTTGGTATGATATCTATCCCTGAGTGTACTGACTTTGATGCTAATTTTGGGTGCGAAACGACGATCGATTGCGGCTGGGACAAACTGTACGTTACCACTGAGATATTGCACCATTCTCAATTAGCCTTTTATGAACAGGCAAGATGCCTATTCCACAAGAAAATTTATCTTTTGTGGAACAGGCATCTTGCCTGTTGCTGACGCAAGATGCCTATTCCACAAGAAAATTTATCTTTTGTGGAACAGGCATCTTGCCTGTTGCTGACAATGGTGCAAGATGTGAGTTACCAGGAGTGAAGGGCAATTTAGGGCGATCCGACCCCACACACCCAAACAAATACCTTTAACTTGACATCCACCCCGTCAAACAAGGAGCGGGGATTCCCAATCATCACTGATTAGGTTTCTGCTTCGTAGCACCAGCCTTCCGAGATTTACCCTCTTCAGGTCTTACAGTTGCTCCACAGACTGACACGGCGAGCATCGGCCGCCAAAATGTTCTTTGCAGCGTTGATATCTCGGTCATGGTTTGTCCCACATTTAGGACATTCCCATTCCCGAATATTCAACGGTAATTTATCTACAATATGCCCGCAGTTTCCACAACGCTTAGAACTGGGAAACCAGCGATCTATTTTTACAAGCTCTCGTCCGTACCATTCGCATTTATACGCAAGTTGACGAATTAACTCACCCCAACTAGCGTCACTAATGGCAAGAGCTAATTTATGGTTCTTCACCATATTCTTGATAGCCAAATTCTCAACTACAATCGTTTGGTTTTCACGAATTAGTTGAGTTGTTAATTTATGTAGAAAATCTTGACGCGCATCGGTGATCTGTGCATGGATATTTGCTACTTGTACCCGCGCTTTTTGCCTGTTGTTACTACCCTTTTGCTTACGGGCTAACGCTTTCTGTTTCCTTTTCAACTTCTTGCGAAGTTTTTTAAAGTGCTTAGGATTGGCGATTTTATCGCCATCGCTAGTAGCAATTAGGCTGGTTATTCCTACATCCAATCCAATAGATTTCTCTATCTTCGGAAGTGGCTTGATTGTATAGTCGTCTACAAGTATGGAGACAAACCAGCGTCCAGCAGGTGTCAACTTAACCGTAATGGTAGACGGAATACACCCTTCGGGAATCTGTTTGCTCCAACGAATAGGTAATGGTGTGTTGCATTTTGCCAAAAACACCTGTCCATCTTTCCAGCGGAAAGCTGACTTACTGAATTCAGCACTACCGCCATTATGCTTTTTCTTGAAGTTAGGATATCTAGCACGACCCGCAAAGAAGTTGCTGAATGCCGCCTGAAGGTGTCTGAGTCCTTGTTGAAGAGGTACACAACTAACTTCATTCAAAAAGTCAAGCTCTTCCTCTTTCTTCCAATTCGTCAGCATGGAGGAAGTTTGGCTGTAACCAACCTTCTCTTGATGCTCGTACCACGCGATTGTGCGAGCAGCCAAAGCCTTGTTGTACACTAACCGCGTACACCCCATTGTCCGTCGCCAAAGATTTTCTTGCTGCGTAGTGGGATAGAATCGGTAGCGGTAGGCTTTTTCCATTCTCACACGTTAACACATTTTCTGTGATATTGTTGGTTTGAGGCAAGTCTTTTTGTAAAGCCGTCCTAAAAGGACGGGGTTTCCACCCATTTTTTTGATGAAGAAACAATAGCAGGCGTTTAACAAAAAACCATGACTCAGGACATGAAGCGGGAATTTGCCAGCCGCGACGAATTAATAGCCTACGTGCGCGAACAGTTTCCCGAAGCCGCCGCCCGCGATAGCAACGTACCCCCAACCACAGGCGGGCGCAAAGCAGCCGAGACACTCCTGCAAAAAATTGACCCAGGCAAATACGCCTCAAGCCGCAACTTCCTCAACGGCGGGGTAACGCAATTGTCGCCCTACTTGCGCTACGGCGTTTTGAGCCTTGCCGAAGTCCGGGATGCCGTGCTCGCCAAGGTGCATCCAGAAGAAGCCGTAAAACTGGTCAACCAATTGGGTTGGCGGGATTATTGGCAGCGACTGTACGCCGAATTGGGCAAGGGGATTTGGCAAGACCAGGAACCCTACAAAACTGGTTACACTGCTAAAGATTACAGCGAAACCATGCCGCAGGATGTCGTCGAAGGCACGACTGGTTTAGTTTGCATCGACAGTTTCAGCCGCGAGTTGCGAGAAACTGGTTATTTGCACAACCATCAGCGAATGTGGATTGCCGCTTATCTCGTACATTGGCGGCGCGTGCGCTGGCAAGCTGGAGCTCGCTGGTTTTTGGAACATTTGCTAGATGGAGATCCGGCGAGTAATAATCTTTCTTGGCAGTGGGTAGCGAGCACTTTTAGTCATAAGCCTTATTTTTTTAATCGGGAAAATCTGGAACGTTACACTAAGTCGGTTTATTGTGGTGATTGTCCTCTGTACGGGCAATGCAATTTTGAGGGAACTTATGAAGATTTGGAAGCCCAGTTGTTCCCAAACGGCGAAAAGGTCGATCGCACGGGCGGTTCTCAAAGTTGGCAACGCCCTAAAAAAGGTAGCAGAAATTAAAAAGTCAGTAGTCAGTAGTCAGTAGTCAGTAGTCAACAGTCAACAGTCAACAGTCAACAGTCAACAGTCAACAGTCAACAGTCAACAGTCAACAGTCAACAGTCAACAGTCAACAGTTAACCGTCAACAATTCCAAATTTATGAATCCAATTATTTGGCTACATGGCGACTGTTTGAGTCCTAAAGGCCCAGCTTTTCAAGCGCACCCAGAGGCACAGGCAATCTGGGTTTGGGATGATGCACTCATAGATGAATGGCAGTTAAGTCTCAAGCGCATGGTGTTTATTTATGAATGTTTGCTGGAGTTGCCAGTAGTTATTCGGCGCGGCGATTTGGCGGCAGAAGTTATCGCTTTTGCTAAAGAGTCCGGCGCGAATCAAGTAGTTACAGCGGAAAGTCCCAGTCCTCGGTTTCAGGAGATTTGCCGGGAAATTCGGCAATTCTACCCAGTAGAAATTTTGCCACCAGAACCCTTTGTTCGCTACGATGGTTACATTGATTTGAAGCGTTTTTCCCGCTACTGGCGCGTCGCTGAAAAATATGTTTTTTAATCGGGAATTGGTAATCGGTAATTGATAATCGGGAATTGCCAAGCCAATTGGTAATGGGGAATTGGTAGAAAAACCAGAAAGAGGCACAGCAGGTCATCTGATTTTTCCCCTCTTCCTTTTTTCTGATGACTGATGACCAACAACTAATGACTAATGACTAATGACTAATGACTGATGACTAATGACTGATGACCAACAACTAATGACTAATGACTAATGACTGATGACCAACAACTAATGACAACTGACTAATGACTTCTTCCCTCAACTCCCCTTCAAACGCTGCAATAGCCATTCAAATCTAGATTGAGCCAAATCAGGATTTTCGACATTGTGGGCGATCGCGCGCTCGTCGTCCGGGTCTTGATATATTAAATAATCAGTATCTTCGCCGAAGCGTTTGACTGTACCCCGCAGTCTCGACGACAGAAATTTAGTGATCGCCCGATAAAACCGCAGAGAAAACAGCACGTCTTGCTCCAGTTTTTCAGTTAGCAGCCGCCTCGGAATTGACAGGATGAGACATTCATCAATTGTCGTGACGCTAGCAGAAGGAAGTCTCCCGTCTACAAAAGACATTTCGCCCAATACTTCCCCGCAGATGATTTTTCCAATTTCTTTGTCGCCCAAAGATGATACAGCAACGCTCAAAGTTCCATCCAGAACTATGTACAGCGCGTCTAAGGGTTTACCTTCGACGATTAGGGTGGTGCCGGGGGGGACTGTGGTGCGGGTGCCGTTGGCGAGCATCCAATCGATGTCGCGATCGCTCAATTCGCCTAATATCACTAGAACTTTGCTCATAAAGTAAGGTTGAGATGCAATAGTTTTTTACTAATTTTTACCAATAAAACACGGAATTTTAGACAATTTTAATAATAATATTCACTAATTTTTACACGATCGAGCTACAACTATTTTGGGAACCAGTGCTATTCTACATCACTTGTCACAGACTATGCAGCAGCCGATCGGCTGCTGCATAGTCTGTCCCAATTTGAACGCCCGGACTGCCCAAATATTTTTGAAAGCTTGCTGTATCTTGGTTTCGAGCCGGTGCGCCCTCGAAAACCCAATTTTTCCGGCACTACTGCGAATGCAGCGCCCCCAAGTACAGAATTGTAGAATCCCAGCGCGACGCGCTTTGAAAGCCTCTCAATTAAGCAGCATTGAGGTTGAAATCCACCCTAGGATAGATTTTTAGCCGATCGAACAGTAAATGAAAATTACCAGATAAACCAGGTGTCAGTGCTTGAATCTAATCAACTTGAGAGTTGACTCATCAACGGTTGAATGCCAATCTAGGAACAACACAACTCAAATTTGTGTCATTTTTGAGCAAAGCTCTCAGCGAGAGGCCTCAAACACTTACACTTTTAACACACCGTTCATTGAGGAGTTTGTGATGAAGAGTCTATTTTCCAAGTCTGCTTTCGCGTTGATAAATCTTGCAGCTTTAGCCGTTTGTTGCAGTACCCTGTCAGCGAAAGCTGAAACAGGCAACTTGCCCGATGTCGCTACAACAACAACTTTGGCGACTCAAAATGTTGACCAAATTTCTGAACCGGCGGCAACTTCAGCCGTTAAACCCGATGCAGAAACAACGGCCAGTAATACAAAAATTGATTCTATCAGTTCGATCGAACTGACAGAAGCGGCACAGCCATCCGCCTCCGCACCGACAGCCAACTTACCAGCATGGGTTGCTACCCCAGAACAATCCGCAGCAGCAACATCGGAAATTGCCGAGACTGAAAACCCTCAAGAAACAGCTAAAATTGCTGATAGCGTCAAAGTGCAGCCAACGGTGGAGATTGCCGAAAAGATCGATCGACCTAATTCCGAACTGACAGCAGCGAAGGAAGAAAAAGAAGTAAAAACAGCACAAGAAGTGCTGAGCAATCCTGTCAGCACTTCCGCCTCAGCCCTGACAAACCAACCGAAACTGGCCCAAAAACCGGCAACTGCCTCGGAAAAACCTCAGATATTGGCTCAACCAGGCGGTACAACCGTCAGACCAGGCAGAGCTACTCGTTCAGGCCCCAGTTACATCGGTATTGGTGGTAATCTAGGTTTTGGCGGAGATACAGCATTAGGCGACGGTTCATTTGCGATTATTAGCAAAATTGGTTTGACCAACAATTTCTCGGTGAGACCGACTGTTTTGTTCCGCGACAACTTAACTATTCTAGTTCCCGTTACCTACGATTTTGTCTCTCAAAATGCTGTCGAAGTCAGCGATGATTTTGTGATTACTGCTGCTCCTTACGCAGGTGCTGGTGTGATAATTTCTACCGGGGATGACGGTAATTTTGGCTTCCTGATTTCTGGTGGCGTAGATGTACCAATTTCCAGCAATTTTACAGCAACAGCGGGACTGAATGTTGGTTTTGTTGACGGAGCTGAAGTGGGATTGTTACTCGGTGTCGGCTATACGTTCCCGAATCTTGTCAGATAGTAAGCTATTTGAGCAAAATGACAACTAAATAGGCGCGGGGTTGGCTGTAGGAATACGGTCAACTCTTTTTTGATGGTGGAAAATCACCAGCAATTTGGAGGACACCGCACCGTGCCGTTTCCCTACCATCGGAGGACATGGCAATTTGGAGGACAAATTTGGAGGACACTCAAGATGCCGTTTCCCTACTGATTAATCATTGTAGGGAAACGGCATCTTGAGTGTCCTGATTTTGGGGATGAGGTGAAAGATATAATGATGAGAAAGCTCGATCGAATATCTTGCACCATCTCAGCAACAGGCAAGATGCCTGTTCCACAAGAAATTTAGGTGTTGCTGATTTGGAGTATGATTTGCCTCGGAAATTTAGAGTAGGGGCAATTCATGAATTGCCCCTACTCTAAATTTCCGGGATTGCCTAAGCGAGTGAATCATGCCTAAATTCAGCAACGTCGAAATTTAATCTTTGTGGAACAGGCATCTTGCCTGTTCTTGGAAATGCTGCAATATATGAGATCGATCGAACTTTCTCCCCAAACACCCAAAAAAAACCGTGACCAAAACAGAAATCTTAGCCGCACTCAAAACTCTGACAGCAGAAGAACGCCTAGAAATCATCGAAACAGCTTCGCGGATGATGCGCGACGAAATAGAACAAAAAGCCCAGCGCAAAGCCGAGAGAAAGCTGAGACTCAGAGCCTCCGCAGAAGCAGCAGTTCCTTTGTATGAACCAGGAGGGCCGCTGCACGATTTGTGGTCGCCCGACAGCGAACCGTATTTCGATTCAGAGGAAGAATACCTGAGCGCAGGGGTAAAAACTAATGCGTAAGGGCGAAATTTGGCTTGTCAGACTAGATCCAACGGTGGGAGACGAAATCGGCAAAACTAGACCTGTTATGATTGTCAGCGATGATGAAGTGGGAAATTTGCGGCTCAAAGTAATTGTTCCCATAACAGCATGGAACGATCTTTTTTCCCCACTCCAGTGGATGGTTCAGCTCGAACCGACATTGGAAAATGGCTTGGCTAAAGTCTCAGCCGCCGACACTTTTCAAGTTCGTTCCGTCTCGAAACAAAGGTTTGTCCGACAACTCGGAACTGTTTCGGAGACAATTATGGAAGACATTTCCGAAGCACTGACAATTGTTCTGGATCTGGATTGAATAACTAGCCAACAGCGCACAAATAGTGTTAATTATAGATAGATTGTACGGCGCGATGGCCTAAATGATTCCTATACAACTTACACTCAAAAATTTTCTCAGCTATCGCGAAGCTGCTTTAGACTTTCGCGGCCTGCACACCGCTTGCATTTGCGGGCCTAACGGTGCTGGTAAATCCTCCCTCCTAGAAGCGATCGCCTGGTCACTTTGGGGCTGTTGTCGCAGCGATACGGAAGATGATATTATCCATATCGGCGAAACTGACGTGCGCGTTGATTTCACTTTTTCTACCGGCGGTCAAATCTACCGGGTGATTCGCAACCGCCGACGCGGACAATCGGGGAGTTTGGAATTTCAAGTCAGCTTGAATTCTGCCGAGACTCAAGATCAACTTAGTTTTCGGACGCTCACCGACAAGGGGCTGAGAAATACTCAGCAGAAAATCCTCGAACATATCAAACTAGATTACGATACTTTTATTAACTCGGCGTATTTGCGGCAGGGGCGAGCTGATGAGTTTATGCTCAAAAAGCCGATCGACCGCAAGCAAGTTTTAGCCAACCTCCTCAAACTCGATCAATACGACACTTTATCCGAACAAGCCAAGGAAAAGTCTAGAGAATTTAAAGCCAAAGTCGAAGTCCTCAAACACAGTTTACAAGCCGTACAAGAGCAACTGCAACAAAAAGAGGCGATTTGCGACGAACAAACTCAATTGCAGCAAACAACCGATTTGCTCTCTTCACAGCAGCAAGCCGAGACAGCCGAGTTGCAGCAACTGCAACTCCAGCACCACAACCGCCAAACTTGGCAAAATCTCCTTGCCGGCCATCAGCAACAGCACTACAATATTTCTCAAGAATGCCGCCGCTTGCAGCAAGAACTCAGCGCCGCCAAGCAGCAGCAGAATGAGCTACAAGCCCTGCTGGCACAAGAAAATGAAATTACAGCAGGAATTGCCTATTTTCATAGCTTGCAAGCCACCGAAGAGATGCAAGCTGGTAAATTCAAGGCTCATCAGCAAGCCCACAATCAGCGCCAAAACTTGCAAGAACAGCAACGGCAAGAACTGAGCCTTTTGCAAAACAAAATTCAGCAATTGCAAGCTCAATTAGATGTCTTAGAACAAGATGAAAAAGATGTTCTAGATGTTCTCAAACAGCAGCCGGAGGTTGACAAAGGACTCGCACAGTTGCAAGCAGCCCGATCGCACCTCAATGAACTAGAGCAACTACAACTGCAAGTTTCGCCGCTACTTCAACAGCAGCAGCAGTCGCAAACTAAGCTCGATCGCGCCCACGCCAGTTTAACCGCCCGCTTAGCCGAAATCAAGCGACAGGTGCAAGTTCAGCAACAGCAGCGACAGCCGCAATTACAGCAGGAAATCTCGGCCATCGCCCATCAAATTTTGCAGTTAGAAAACAAGCGAGTTTATCAGGAGCGAGTCCGCGAAAAAGGCCAAGAAAGGCACAATTTTCTGGAAAATCTGCAAGCCAAAAGCCGCGATTATCAAACCAGACTCACCGAAATTGACCAAAAACTGCAACTGTTGCGGAAAAATGAAGGAGAAACTAGCGCGGGTGAAGGTAAATCAGCCAATTTTGCGGAAACTCAGGAAGTGAATTCGCCTTTAATTGTCCGGGATGCAAGTTTTGGCAATTGTCCTTTGTGCGATCGACCTTTAGACGAACACTACTGGAATTTGGTAGTCACAAAACATCACTCCCAACAGCAGGAAATCTGGAACCAACTGTGGGTTGTGCGCGAACAGTTGGCCGTCTCCGAGCGCGAAATTCAAGTCCTCAGACACGAATACCGCGAACTAGAACAGGAATTAGCGCCTTACCAAGAATTGCGCGAACGCCGCAGCCATTTGCAAGCTCAATTGGATGGCCTGGGCCAAGACGAAACTCGACTGCAAATTATGCGAAAAGATGCTGCTGAAATAGAGCAGTTGCTACGCAATGGCGAGTATGCAGCCGATGACTACGCTGAACTCCACCACATCGAACAGCAACTGCAATTGCTCAATTATAGCGATCGCAGCCACTCTCTAGCCCGCAGTGATGAAAAGCGGTTGCGGTGGGCGGAAATTAAGCAAGCTCAAATCAAAGACGCTCAACAGAAACTCAATAAAATTAACAGTCGCCGCCCGGATTTACAAACTCAATTAGCCACTGTACAGCAACAGTTAGAACAGCAAAAAAATAGCTCGGAAATTCAGCAGCAAATTCTGTCTTTAGATAGATACATTGCGGAAGTTGGCTATAATTTGGAACAGCACGAACACGTCCGCAGCGAAATGCGTAAAA
>Ga0209591_10005471_pt1 | contig 14174 bp, 14 predicted proteins | sample MAT01_FD_187207 | JGI IMG/M metagenome (GOLD analysis project Ga0209591, IMG submission 187207) | Freshwater microbial communities from Lake Fryxell liftoff mats and glacier meltwater in Antarctica - MAT-01 (SPAdes) (version 2) | ecosystem: Environmental > Aquatic > Freshwater > Ice > Liftoff... | reverse complement strand
GCTGCCGTTCACCGTTGCCGAAGGTGTACACTTCGATGGGTCGCCCCGAAACCGAATATCCAATGGCGATTGGGCGTGTACCCCCTTCCAGCACGAAAGGTGTAAATGTTTGCGCGACGATCATCGTAGAGCGCGGATTCGGTGTGATGGTCGGCAGGTTAAATGATTTCGGATCGGGTGTGTATGTTGCCGGGAGCGCAGCGGTGGAAACAGGCTGAAACTCTTGCGGTGCGGCGAATGCAGTTTGTAATGCAGCATAGGCAATTACTACTAGCGCAATGCCTCCCAAACCTACCAGATTTAACATCCATGCAAATGTGACCCAAATGGATTCTTTGCGTTGACGAGGCGCAGGCATTAATCAATTTCCTGCAGGGTTGTACGCAGCCAATTCAAAGCCAGGTTCATTGCCCAATAAGGCAAACTGCGTGGAGGTCCGCCATAGGTGATGCGGTGCGTCTTCTCGCCGCGCGGCGTGATCATTGCCATTTCAGCGGAGCGGTCTTCAGGATAAACGGAAATACCCAAAGCGATGTCTGCATTGGATTTTGTTCGGGCGCTGCGTAATGCGTCCATGAGAGAAGCAGGATCCAGGCCTGCACTGAGCGGCGTCAAAGTGTTGGGCAATGAAACGGTGTGCGGAACGCGAAGCGTGCGCGCAAGAATTCCATCGAGTCCTGATTCGATTGTGGTGAGAGTCAAGCCTCGTTTGGCGATCATATCCAGCACGACTTCTTCAAGTTTATCTTCATCCGCACCGAAGACGACAGTGCCGAGTCTTTCGCGGACCTGTGACTCGATCTCTGCGATCATGGCATTTGCTTCGCTTTCGCTTTTTGCCTTCGCGGCAATGCGTACGTCCACAACGCCCGTATGCGCGGCGAGGCCAACAGTGGGGTTGTTAAGTTTTTCAAGGTCGGTGATCTTTTCGTCGATCATGCCTTCGCCCAAACCCGCGCAATGAAGCACACGCACTTTGATAATTTCATTTAGATTAAATCTTTTTTGAAGATAGGGAATGATGGACTCGTGCAGGATATATTCCATTTCATTTGGAACACCTGGCAATGCAATGACCGCATTGCGTTCTGTTTCAACGATAAAACATGGCGCAGTGCCGACAGGGTTTTGAATGCCCAACGCACCTTTTGGAATATAAGCCTGACGTTTTTGATTCTCAGATGGCTTGCGTCCATAACGCGCAATCGTTGCAACAACCTGCTCCCATAAGTCTTCGCGAAATTCAGTCTCCACCCCTACAGCTTTTGCAATGGCATCGCGCGTGGGGTCGTCGATGGTTGGGCCAAGCCCGCCGGTGGTGATGACAATATCCGCGCGCTCCATGGAATGTTGTATCGCGCTTGCGATGCGGTCTTCGTTATCGCCGATGGTGATGGTACGATACAAGTCTACGCCAAGCGCGCGCAGGCTGCGCGCAAGGTAGCGCGTGTTGGTATCCACGATCTCGCCGAGCAATATTTCCGTTCCAATTGTGATGATCTCTGCTGATGTCATTTATTCTCAGGTTGTTTTGAAAGCAGTTGTACTGCTGTCAAACGGCAGTGCAACTGCCGTTTGAACGGTTATGAAATTTACACTACATTGTACTCTTGAATTAATCTGTCTTCTTCAAAACGATTTAGGTCAAGCATGGAAACATCCACGCTTGAAAACTTTCCATCCAGGATACATTCACTCATTAATTTCCCGGAGATCGGTCCGTGCATAAAACCATGTCCTGAAAAACCTGTGCAAACATAAAAGCCGTTTACATTTGTTCCGCCATAAATTGGGTGCGCATCGGGCGTTACCTCGTATAAACCTGCCCAATGCGAAACGCGCTGCGCCCTCTCCACCAAAGGCATGCGCTCGATCGCGGCCTCCAAATTTACCAATTCAAAATCTTCATCCACACTTTGCTCGAAGCCAGGCTTTTCATTTTGATTGCTCATGCCGATCAAAAGTCCCTCGCCTTCGCGATGAAAATAAAGCGAGCGTGCAAAATCGATCACAAATGGGAAATCCTCTCGAATTTCTTTTAACGGACTCGTCGTAAACATTTGCCTGCGGAGGGGGATGACTGGAAGCTCGACTCCCGCCATTTGTCCGATTGGACCCGCCCACGGTCCCGCCGCGTTCAAAATCATGCGCGTCTTGACTGCGCCGATGGTTGTTTTCACCTCTTCAACATTATCTCCGCTCAAGCTGACTCCAATTACCTCCACACCTGAGAAGGTTTTCACACCCATCTTTTGCGCCGCGCTGATGTATCCCATCACCACGCTGTTTGGGTCAACCGTGCCATCTTTTTGGTTGAAGGTGCCTGCCAGCGCATCGTCAAATTTCATCAATGGCAATTGTTTGCGGATTTCATCTCCACTCAATAATTGGGTTGGTATACCAAGTTTGTTTTGGAGTGCCACATTGTGTTTGAAATTAATTGCATCCGTTTCATTCGTTGCCACCAGCAAATATCCGCACTGACGATAATTTATCTCCTGCCCAATCTCATCCTTGAATCTTTCGAGCATCGGAAGGCTGGCTAGTGACAATTTTATGTTGATTTCTGTTGAGAATTGATAACGCACCCCGCCCGCACATCTACCCGTCGCTCCCTGCCCAAAGAAATTTTCTTTTTCAAGCAGGACAATATTCTTCGATCCGCGCTGCGCAAGATGGTAAGCCGCGCTGGCTCCCATTACCCCTCCGCCGATGATGACAATGTCTGCTGTGTTTGGTAGGTTCATAGTATTGTTGTGGCTCCTTTCACTTTAGATTTACCATGCGATCGTTTGCCCAAGTCCTAATTTTTGAGCATTTTCCAGCGCAGCTTGCGCGGCCATTGCATCTTGTACCGCTATGCCAACGGATTTGAATAACGTAATTTCGTCGGGTGATTTGCGGCCAGGCTTTCTGCCCAGCACAATTTCACCTAGTTCGGTATTAATGTCCTCAGTTTTGATCAACCCTGATCGAATGGGAATGACGAGATCGCCTGCCTCTGCTAGTGTAGCCGAAAGCAAATCAACGACAATGCGGGCACGTCTCACGGTCTCGCTGGGTATTTCCTGCATCTCTGGAGTATAAGAGCCAATCGCGCTGATGTGAACTCCGGGCTTGAGTTTTGCGTCATCAAAAACAGGTGACATGGAGGTTGTAGCGGTACAGATAATATCGGCCCGCTGAATTGCCTCTTCTGAGCTCCTCGCGACGCGTATATCACGAGGGATAGGACCCATACCGGCTAATTCAGACACAAAGGCTTCGGCGCGTTCACGATTCGAATCATAAACCCAAGCTTGTTCAATTGCTCGCACAGTACATGTGGCTTCCAATTGCGTTCGTCCCTGTGCGCCGGCGCCGAAAATTGCAGCCACGCGGCTATCTGAACGCGAAAGCATATCCGTTGCCAGGCCACTTGCGGCCCCGGTGCGAATGGCCGTCAGTGAGCTGCCCTCCAATAAAGCGACAGGTTTTCCTGTACTGGCTTCCAACACCAGTACAGTGGCGAAAATTAATGGCAGGTTATGTTGTGGATTGTGTGGGAATACAGAGACCACTTTCACGGCAAGTGCCTGACTCTTTTTATCGTTGACAAAGGCAGGCATAAATAGAGTCAAGCCATCGTGAGGTGGAATAGGCAGGCGACTGCGCAAAGGTACTTCTGCTCTTCCATCTGAGAGAGCGAGATATAGGCTTGCTTCATTGCTTCGATAGCATCTTTCATTGGCAGAACTTTGCGAATTTCATCAGCATTTAGAATGAGCATGCGCTCTCCATTACTCAATTGACCTCTTGCAAGAGTATATTGTAGTCGCCATGTTACCATACGACTAAACTCGTTATTACGATATGATTTGGGTGTGTTTCAAATGAGTTGACAAAAAGAACGTCCCGAAGGTTTTGTCGAGAAAATTTGGTCGTTTGTGCCAACCTTCGGGACGGTTTCAACTGAAATGAAACACACCCATATGATTTTTGAGTTATGCAAGATGACTAATATAAAAAACGCAGAGGGTAGGGGGAACCCTCTGCGTTTGACTGTAATTTATCTTTTTTATTCCATACCCAGGTAAGCTTTTTGAACCGTCGGGTTGTTTTTTAGATTCTCAGCCGTATCACTAATTATAATCTCGCCGGTCTGTAGCACATAGCCGCGATTTGCAATGGATAAGGCCATGAGCGCGTTTTGTTCGACGAGCAGGATTGTGATACCTTCTTTGTTGATTTGCTGGATGGTATCGAAGATCAATTCCACCAAAACTGGAGCAAGTCCCATCGAGGGTTCGTCCATAAGAAGAATGGTTGGGTTCGACATAAGACCCCGGCCAGTCGCGAGCATCTGCTGTTCGCCACCGGAAAGGGTGCCAGCTACCTGGGTACGACGTTCCTTTAGGCGCGGGAAGAGTGTAAACACTCTATCCATGTTGCGGGTTACTTCTTCTCTGCTGTTACGGCTGAACGCGCCCATTTCAAGGTTTTCCAGCACTGTGAGTCGGGCAAATACACCGCGCCCTTCCGGCACCATGGAGATGCCTTTGTAGACAATCTCATGGGCTTGATATTTCAGGATATCCTCGCCGTTCAGGCTGATTTTCCCTTCACGTGGTTTCAACAATCCTGAAATGGTTCGGAGAGTGGTCGTCTTTCCGGCGCCATTGCCTCCGATCAGGGTCACAATTTCGCCCTTCTCAATGCTGATGGATATACCTTTGAGGGCATGAATGTTGCCGTAGTAGGTATGCACGTTATCGATGTTTAATATGGACATCTTGGCCTACCGTGATTTGGATTTGGTCTTACTGTCGGAAAAACGTTCATGGGCATTCGCCATGCCTGCGGTGGAGGCGCCGCGACCGAGATAAGCTTCGATTACGTGCGGGTTGCTCTGGATTTCGGCAGGAGTGCCTTCGGCGATTTTTTCACCGTAATCGAGCACGGTGATACGCTCGGAAATGCCCATCACAACGCGCATGTGATGTTCAATAAGCAGGATCGAAATGCCCAGTTCATCGCGTATGCGGTGGATGAATGCTGTCAGGTCTTCGGTCTCGCGCGGATTCATTCCTGCTGAGGGTTCGTCCAGCAAAAGCAACTTGGGTTTGGTTGCCAAAGCGCGAGCAATTTCAAGCCGACGCTGCGCGCCATAAGGCAGATTGCGCGCGAGCATATCTCCCTTGCCCTTTAGGTCAACGTAGTTTAGCAACCTTTGCGCCTCAACCAGAGCCATTTTTTCTTCCGCGTGAACTCTGGGTGTACCAAGCACTGCACTGATCCAACTGGAGTGTAAAAATAGATGCTGGCCCACAAGGATGTTTTCAAGAGCAGTCATATCTGGAAACAAGCGGATATTCTGGTAGGTGCGCGAGATGCCAAGATGTGTAATCTGGTCGGGTCGCAAGCGGTGAATGGGAGTTCCTTCGAAGGAGATTTCTCCTTCGTTGATCTTTCCAAAACCTGTGATGCAGTTAAAGAATGTGGTTTTGCCTGCACCGTTTGGACCGATAATACTGACGATGGATTTTTCTGGTATGTCAAAATCAACCGAGTTGACAGCAACAAGGCCGCCAAAGCGTTTGACAACTTTTTTTGCGGTTAGGATAACAGCCATTGCGACCTCTCTATGCCTTTGCCTGTGACGATTTAGCTGGTGCTATTTCTGAATCTTCGCCAGCATCCTCATGATGTAATTCGCGAAGAGTGGCTTGAGACGGCCATAAACCTTCTGGTTTGGCGAGCATCATCATAATTAAGGCTGCACCGTAGAACAGGAATCGATATTCTGAAACTTCACGGAGAAGCTCAGGCATACCGATTAAGGCGATGGCACCGACGATTACACCCGGAATACTTCCCATCCCGCCAACAATGATCAGAGCGACAACATTAATTGAAACGATCAACTGCATACTTGTGGCGAAAATAGAACCAACCAGCACGGTAAAAATTGCACCGCCCAACCCGGCAAATGCCGCGCCGAGCATGTAAGCCAGCAGTTTGGTCTGGATCAGGTTGATACCAAGCGCTTCCGCCACATCTTCATCTTCGCGAATAGCCATCCAGGCGCGGCCAAGCCGGGATCTTTGTAAGCGCAACGCAATAAAAGCGACCAATATGGCGCTGGCGACGGCAAGGTAGTAAATTTCTTTCGGGCCGGCAAATTCAAGTCCATTACAAACTCGCGGTACATCCACCCGAATAAATTCCCCTAGCGTACCCAGGCAAGGTTTTTGAATGCCGATGATACCTTGTGGACCACCGAAGAATGGGGCCAGGAAATCTGATCCAGCCAGCAAGCGGACAATTTCTCCGAAGCCTAATGTGGCAATTGCCAGATAATCACCTCGTATGCCGAGTACTGGCAAGCCAAGGAATGCGCCAAACATCATTGATACTAACACGGCAATCGGCGCTGCCACCCAGAAGGGGATATGTTGTAATCCAAATATGCCATAGGATGTGAGCAACCCGACTGTGTAGGCGCCGACTGCAAAGAAGGCCACGAAACCAAGATCCAACAGGCCTGCAAATCCAAGTGTAATATTGAGTCCAAGTCCCATCAGGGCGTATAGGCTGACGATAACAATGACCTGGGCGATGAATGGCCCGGATACCTGAGGTAACATGAGTACCACATAGGCGAGCAAAGCAAATACAACCCCTCGTATGCTGGTCTGACCTCTTTTAGGAATGCGCGCAAAACCTTCTTGAAGGTTTTTGGATCGGGCAGACCAAAACATGGAAATAGCAACAACAGCGACAAAGAATATGATTGCGCCGCTCAGGGTGAGTCCGGTTTGTCCAAAAAGGTATTTTGCTAATTTGGCAATACCGCTTGACTGGTTAATCATTACCACGCGAAAGAGACCTGAGAATAGTGCCATTAAAAAAGTGATGAAAATCGCCCGCGTGATGGGCTGGCGGAATTTTTCAGGCAGGAGAAACAAGGTTGTCCCCAGTAGCCCTGCGGCTATACCAATCGCAGGGTACATCCATATCCAACTTGTTCCGCCCTTGAATGTGAGCAGATTAAATAGCGATGGTGATGCGCTCAGGAATACGCTGCGCAGGTTGATCTGCTGGCTTAATCCTATAAACGCGGCAATCAACACACCGGTGGTTATTCCTGCAAGTGCGCCTGCGAACAGGAATTTGAGTGGTTGTCTTTGTTGGTCTGTTTGTGATGCCGCGCGGGCGGCGATCACCCCTGCAGAGACGGCCGTAGCAAGGAGAATAAAATCTCCGAGCGTGATAATTTTTTCAACAACATCACGCTTGCTGAATACTTCCACCATGCCAATAAGGCAAAGAAATATTGCAATGACACCGCTGAGCAGGCCGGTTTTGATAGCTATCCAGGTGAGATTATCTTTTTTCATCATCTTATTCACCGTGTTAAGCCTTCTTGGAAACGCGTTCGCCCAGGATGCCAGACGGGCGGAAGAGCAGGATCATAACCAGCATGATGTAGGCAATCGCGTCTTTGAGTTGGTAGGGGCGCGGGATACCGAGGCTATCGAGGAAAAGGGCGGGGCCAACAGATTCGACAATCCCAAGAACAAGCCCACCTACCATGGCGCCTGGGATATTGCCAATTCCTCCTAATACAGCGGCGGTAAATGCCTTAATGCCCGGGGTGAAGCCTATAAAAAAGTTAACCTGACGGTAGGTTAGGGCATATAGTACGCCCGCTGCACCTGCCATCGCGGCGCCCAATGCAAATGTGGTGACAATAATGCGATTAACATCAATTCCCATGAGGGCGGCTACATCTTTATTTTCGGAAACAGCACGCATGGCTTTGCCAATTTTCGTGAACATGACGATGGAGTAGAGAATAGCCATCATGACGAAGGCGGCAATTGCCACGACGATCTGAACCTTAAGGATTCCGATACCAAAAAACATCCATTGGCCTTCCAGCGCTTTCATGCTTGGGTATGCATAAACACCGGGGCCAAAAAAACCGCGGAATGTATATTGCAGGAAAAATGAAGCGCCAATTGCGCTAATTAATGGTACGAGGCGCGGCGCTCCGCGCAGGGGACGATAGGCAATGCGTTCGACCAATAAGGCGATTAAGGTTGAGATAAGCATGCCAAACAACATTGAGAAAATTAAGCCTAAGACGGGATACTTATCCATAAAACCGATACCGGTTAGCCATGTCGCGATGAAATATCCGCCGAATGCCCCGCTCATGAAAATTTCGCCGTGAGCAAAATTGATCATCCGCAGGATGCCGTAAACCATTGTATATCCAAGCGCTATCAGAGCGTAAATACTTCCTTGTGAGATCCCAAAAACGACAAAATCAATCCACTGTTCACCGGTGTATTTTCCGGCGCGGATTGTTAAGAATGTACCCAGCACCACAATCAGGACAATTAAAATACGAAATCCCCATAGGAAACCACTAACTGCCAGGTCTAATAGTCGTTCGCCAAAACTCGTGCGCATGGACGGCCTCCTTGAAAATGAGAGGTGTTAGTGATGAGGCAGACACTTGTCTGCCTCATCACTATTACTTACGTTACTTACAGACTACGGGAAGACTTTCTTCGGATTCGGGTTGGCCGCGTCCGCAGGGTTCCAGGAGGCCGGATCAGAGTTTACGATCTCGTAAACAGCGATGACGGGAGCGCCGCAATCACCGGAGGCCGAACAGGAGAGGTTACCAGTGACACCGGCGTAGTCTTTCGTGGCGAAGATCGCATCACGCAGAGCCTGGCGTGGAACGTAAATAGTGCCATCGGCTTCTACAACGGCAACCTGTTCCAATGCCGCAAAAAGAATGTTTGCTGCATCATACGCATGAGCGTGGAAGGTGGAGAGTGTTGAACCGCCATATTTGGCTGTGTGTTTCGCAATGAAGCCGGCATAATCACCAGTGAAGGCGCTGAAATCAGGGCTGGAAAGATACATGCCTTTCGTGTTCGCGCCGCCGCCTTTGAGCAAGTCGGCTGTAAAGATGCCATCGGAACCAGCGAGATAAACATTCTCAAGACCGGCGACATCGCGGATTTGATTGGTGACGTAACCACCGACGGCAACGAAGACCGGATAGTACAGGAATTCAGGACCGGCCGCAGCAATTGTGGTCAGAACAGGGCGCATATCCGTGGCATCCTTGGCGACGGCTTCCTGAGCAACGATCGTTCCACCAAGTTTGACGAACTCATCGGCGAAGACCTGTTGAAGAGCCTGAGCATAGGTCGAGCCATCGTGAAGGGTTGCAGCTTTGGTGACTTTAAGGAAGTTATATGCGAACTCGGCAACAGCCTTGCCTTGGAAGGCATCGCTGTGGGCAGTGCGCAGGTAACCTGCATAGTCTGGGCCACGAGCAGGATCACTCAAAACTGGGCGTGTGTTGGATGGGGAGATGGTGGTTAAGCCAGCATTGGTGAGCGTGGCGATACCGCCAACGGTTTCATCGGAACAGCTGGAACCGATCAAGCCCACAATGGAGGTGTCAGTCGCGAGTTTTGTCGCAGCAGTGGCGCCACCCTCTGGGGTGCAGCCTGCATCTTCAGTGGTCAAAAGGATATCGTGACCCTGGAACTTACCGCCAAGATCGTCAATGGCGATTTCAACACCACGCTTGGAGTCTTCACCAAGCGAGCTGTCGGGGCCAGAGAGAACGCCCCAGTAGGCGATGTGAACGGGTTCATCGGGGGCAATGGTTACACAGCCGAGCGCATCAGTGCATTCGTACATGGCGGCAGGCGCTTCAGTAGCGGCGGCAGGGGCCTCAGTGGCAGCGGCAGGCGCCTCAGTGGCGGCAGGGGCAGGGGTACCGCAGGCGGCGAGCACCATGCTGGCGAGAACCAACACGGATAGTAAAGCGAGCAAACGCTTGTTCATTTTTCTTACTCCTCCAAAATTAGTTGGGTGAAATCAACGTCCCGCACATGTGCGGGTGTACGAACAAACAGCAGACAATGCTAACAATGTCAGCCTCACCTCCTTCTTGGTATTCTGGTCTCTATATGAAAGAAAGCCCGAAAAACCCTTTCAGCATGGATTTTCGAGGCTTTACACTAAACCAGTAAAATAGAAGAGCCTTTCATTTTTATTAAGTCGTAATAATAAGGCGAATTTTGTTCTAGGTCAAGAGTTGCACCTCTAGACATTTCTAATCCCAGTCTTATTTTTTGTCTGCAGGCTTATACAACAATTGCTCACGAATGCGCAAATCTGTATTGCGGATCTTCATCGCAAGGTCCGCGGCCAGGTTGTACATCAGGCGGTAACCAAGCTGAGGGTAGGTCTCGCACAACATGATCAGCTTGTCGCGCTGGATAACCAGCAGGCGGGTATCCTTTTGCGCAGCCCGCGCCGAAGCGGAACGCAGACCCTCGTCAACCAGAGCCACTTCACCAAACGATTGGCCTCTGCGAAGCCGTGCGACGGCGGTCTCTTTTTTATCGGTATCGCCTGAAACACCGCGGTTGATCAAAATATCCACTTCACCCTGTGCGATCACATACAATTCCTTGCTGCTGCTATTTTCCTGAAAAACAAGTTCGCCGGCATTGAACACAACTTCCTGACATAGATTCCCAACCAGCTCCAATTGTGTGGGTGTGAACTGATAAAAAATGTCGCTTTGCTTTAGGAAATTGACGAAGTTGCTCATACGATGGAATCCTTTTCAAGAGTTTAGCATAGTCATGGATGAAGTGCAACGGTTCTTTTTAAGGGTAGGCCTGAATCAGCCAATCGAGCGGATCGGCCTGTATGCCGTTTACCCACAATTCCCAATGCAAATGCGGCCCAGTCACACGGCCTGTGCCGCCCACCAGGCCGATGATTTCATCTTGCTGCACCATCTGACCAACCTGTACCTGAATCTCTGATTGGTGCCAGAAACCGCTATACACGCCCCAGCCATGGTCAATGATCGTCGCGTTCCCGCGTACAGTCAGAAATCCTGCAAAAACAATTTGCCCGGCAGCCGGCGCGGTAATAGGCAGTCCTGTTCCACCACCATAATCAAGCCCGGTGTGGAATCCTTGAATTTGTAACTCCGTTCCCTGTCCAACGTAGGTGCGGCGGTTGCCATACCTTGAAGTAAACAAAGCAGATTCAGGATAGGCAATTGCCGGTGAAATGAATTGACCATCCCAAAATTTTGTGGGGTTGGAAGGAGTGGTAATTTGTATCAACTGCTGTTGTTCAGGTTCGGTGGAGGCAGGATCAATAGTGGCTGGGTCAACATACAGCAGCGGATCGTCCGGGTAATTTCCAGAAACGATCAAAATCGATTGTTCGTAAGATTGCGTGCTTCCATCGGGAAGTGTTGCGTCCAAACGCAAGGGGTATATACCTGGCTCCAGCAGTGCATGGACTCCCTGTAATGCAATCTGTGTGCCGTCTTCGTTTGGAAAGAAATGTAGCGCATGATCTACAAGTAAACCACCCAGTTTAACGCCGGGGATGGTCTGTACTTTAATAACGCCAGTGCCGCCTTGTTTTACGGGAAGGTCGCGTATTTCAGCACTGACAAAAGCTGCTGGCAGACCGCTGGTATTTTGCGTCTCATTTCCGCCCGATACGAACAGCGTGTCACCCGGCAAGACATCCCATGATCCTTGCAAGTTGTTGTAATGAGTCAGAGTCCACACATCTGTATTTTGTTTTACCGCCAATTCAAGCAGCGACTCGCCTTTTGTTGGCGAAAGGCGGGTAGTTAGATTTTGACTTGAATCCTGCGCAGGGACAATCATGCTGACCCCCACATAGAACTCGCTTGGGCTGACCACATGATTCATCTTTTTGAACAAACTCGGCGGCACCTGGGTGCGGCGCATGAGGCTGCGGAACGAATCGCCGAAGTTAATGACTTCCGTATTTAATATCCCCGTGATGCCTTCAAGCCCCGGGATGACAAGCTGCTGCCCGGCATCAAGTTGGTTTGCATCGGCGATATCGTTTGCAGACATTAAGTCTGCAAGGCTGACACTGAAGCGGGCCGCGATGGAGGAAAGACTGTCGCCGGGTTGAACAATATAAATAGGCCCGCTTATATCCTGCGCATGTGCGGGTTGAAAAGGAATTATAAGTAGTGAAAGAAGAAAGATAAGTAGGAAGAAGTTTTTGGACATTGGTTAATTTGGAAAATAATTCGCTCTGAGCGGCGTAGTCGAAGGGCAAATTGGAATATACGAGTTTTTCACATCAAACCGCCCTTCGACTTTGTTCCTCAAAGAGCATTTGTCACTCCGCTCAGGGCTTGAGCATCCTTAAATTCAACCCTGTCGCCGATCTCGTAATCTCCCCAGCGATCAGGATGTATTTCCAATGTGTATCTTGCATCTGCTTTTGGAAAATATGCGGGCCGCCATGATTTGGCGATGACCTTATCCACAACCGTCATTTTCGAGTTGATCCAAAACACGGCAAGGTCAAATGGGACGAAGAGCATGTGAATGGACGTGTCGAGGCGTGAATCCCGCTTCTCGACCAGAAGCAAGCCCTCGTCAAGCGCGAGGCGCGAGCGGAACATGAGTCCGCGCAGGCGAGAGGAAAACGAATCGCAGTATCCAACACGGGCAGGTTTCTCGATCGGTTTATTCAGGTTGTGGATGACGATGGGATTTGGCATGATACATAAAATAAGGGCGGCCTGATCGCCGCCCATTAAAAATGGTCTGGTGTCAGGATGATGATTTTTTCTTGAATATTTTTTCGACGCTGTCCATCAACTCTTGCGGACCGAATGGCTTGGCGATATAGTCATCTACTTTGGCGATATGCAGGCCGAGCACTTTATCAATATTTTGCGCTTTGGCAGTGACAACAATGACGGGAATTTCACGCATGGAATCGTCGGCTTTCATTTGTTGGTATACTTCCCAGCCGTCCATATCGGGCATCATCAGATCAAGCAGCACAAGGTCGGGCAGCATTTCACGCACCATTTTGATGCCTTCCACTCCGCCCGCTGCGCCAAGCACTTCAAACCCGCGACGGCTAAGGATGAGTCGAATGAGATCTATCATCTCAGGCTCGTCTTCAATGCAAAGAATTCGTTTGACAGTTAGATTATCCATGTTTTTCCTGTCTCTTCCAAAGTGCCGCATAGATCATTAAGAATGAACCTTGCCCATAATTAATTCCAGTAAGTTTAATAACTTATGCAAAAAGCGTTAAAGTAAGTTTACCATAAAATATTTACAGGCTTAATAATGAAGATCATCACTTGGAATGTAAATGGCATCCGTGCGGCGCTTGGCAGAAATGCATTGGATTGGGCTTTCGAACAGCAGCCCGATCTTTTATGTTTGCAGGAGGTGAAGGCGCGTGAAGAACAATTGAATGAGGAGCAACGCGTGTTGTTGAAACTTCCTTATTCGTGGAACCCCGCCCAACGCCCTGGTTATAGCGGCGTGACAACTTTTCATAAAAAGCAGCCCGCTGAGATCGTGATGGGGATGGGCGACGATTCATTCGACGGGGAAGGCCGCGTCATTCAAACCGTTGAAACTGGTCTGCGTCTATTCAACATTTACTTCCCGAACGGCCAGCGCGGACAGGAGCGCCTGGGCTATAAGCTTGCGTTCTACGCTCATTTATTGAAACTATGCGACGCGCTTCACAAGAAAGGCGAGAGCATTATCATTACAGGCGATTTCAATACTGCTCATATGCCAATCGACTTGAAGAATCCCAAACAGAACGAAAAAACCTCGGGCTTTATGCCTGAGGAGCGCGAGTGGGTGCAAAACTTTTTAGACCATGGCTTTGTGGATGCGTACCGTCGTTTATATCCCGAAAAGGTTGAATACACCTGGTGGACGTATCGCCTCAATGCGCGTCAACGCGGCATTGGCTGGCGGTTGGATTATTTCCTGGTTTCCGAAAATCTCATGCCTCGTGTGAAGGATGTCATCATTCACGATAAAGTAATGGGTTCGGATCATTGCCCCGTGGAGTTGGTTTTGGGTTAAGAAAACAGAAGGGTCTTTAAAAAATCGTCCCGCAGGCTTGTTTTGGAAACAGCCTGCGGGACATTTTGTTTTATCTACTCACCTTACGCAGTTTTGCCTGCTCATATACTGTACCGCGACATTTATGTCGCCTTTCACTCAAGAGCGACATAAATGTCGCCTCTCACTCAAGAGCGACATAAATATCGCCTTTCACTCAGGAGCGACATAAATATCGCCTTT
>Ga0209591_10005470_pt1 | contig 14174 bp, 7 predicted proteins | sample MAT01_FD_187207 | JGI IMG/M metagenome (GOLD analysis project Ga0209591, IMG submission 187207) | Freshwater microbial communities from Lake Fryxell liftoff mats and glacier meltwater in Antarctica - MAT-01 (SPAdes) (version 2) | ecosystem: Environmental > Aquatic > Freshwater > Ice > Liftoff... | reverse complement strand
TAAGTACCCGTACGGGCTGGCGCTGCTGGACGACGGGACGGCGCTGGTGGCGGAGTTCGGGAACAACCGCGTGCAGCGGATCGACCTGTCCACGGGCGCGGGGATGGGGACGTACGGGCATGCGGGGCGGGGAGAGGGGGAGCTGGCGAATCCGTGGGCGGTGGCGGTCCTTGGAGAGACGGCGTACGTGCTGGACTCGGGGAACAACCGCGTGCAGGGGTTTGGCAGGCCGCGGGGCCGGAGCCGGGTCGGGGGAGCGCCCGCGGCGGCTCCGCCTGACGGCGGCGCGGGCGTGAGCGGGGGCCGAGGATGAGCGGCCTCCCCGTTCCGCAGGTGCTGGGGGCGTTGGTGGCGGGCCCGCTGCAGTTCGACGCGCCGGTGTGGCTGCTGCTGATCCCGATCCTCGGGGTGGCGACGGTGCTGCTGGCATCCAGGAGCATGTCGGGGCTGGGGCCGGCGACGCGCTGGACGGCCTTGGGAGTGCGCCTCGTCGTGATCGCGTTGCTGGCGGGGGCGATGGCCGAGCCGCAGTGGCGGGAGCGGGCCGAGGCGGTGTCGGTGACCGTGGTGGCGGACGAGAGCCGCAGCGTGCCGGCGGCGCAGCAGGAGGATGTGCGTCGGTACGTGGCGGAGGCGGCCAAGACGCGAGAGGGCGGGGACCTGCTGGGGTCGGTGACGGCGGCGCGGGAGGCCTTCGTGCAGCAGCTGCCCAGCCGGCTCAACGACCGCGTGGAGGAGCAGCACGTCGGAGCGACCGACGGGACGAACCTGGCGGCGGGGGTGCGGCTGGCCTTGGCGACGATGCCCAAGGACGCGGCGAACCGGATGGTGCTGGCGAGCGACGGCAACGAGACGGTCGGGAGCATCCTGCAGGCGGCGGAGGCGGCGCGGGCGCTGGGGGTGCCCATCGACGTGCTGCCGATCAAGTACCGCTACGACAACGAGGTGATCCTCGATCGGCTGGTCGCGCCCGCGAACGCGCGGGAGGGGGAGACGCTGAACCTGCGGGTCGTGCTGCAGGCGGTGCGGGCGGCGAGCGGGCGGCTGACGATCCTGCAGAACGGCGACGCGATCGACCTCGATCCCTCGAGCGACGCCCTGGGAACTCCGGTGGAGCTGCGGGCCGGGCTCAACGTGCTGCAGGTCCCCATCGCGGCGGTGGCGAGCGGGCCGCAGCGGTTCGAGGCGGTCTTCGAACCCCTCACGCAGGGTGGGCGGGCCGTGGGGGACTCGATCTCGGAGAACAACAAGAGCCTCGCTGTCTCGTTCGTCTCGGGCGAGGGGAAGGTGCTGGTGCTCGCGGAGACCGAGGAAGAATCGCGGTTCCTGGGAGAGGCCCTGAGAGGAGCCAAGATCAAGGCCGAGGTGCGCCCGGTGGACCTCGCGCCCGCGACGCTCACGGAGCTCAACGCCTACGACGCGATCGTGCTGGTGAACCAGTCGGCGTACGGGTTCAGCCAGAAGCTGCAGGAGGAGCTGCGGCAGTACGTGCACGACACGGGCGGGGGGCTCGTGATGGTGGGCGGGCCCAACGCCTTCGGGGCGGGGGGGTGGATCGGCTCGCCGCTCGAGGATGCGCTGCCCGTCAAGCTCGACCCGCCCCAGAAGCGGCAGATGCCCAAGGGGGCGCTGGCGCTCGTGATCCATTCGTGCGAGATGCCCGAGGGGGTCTACTGGGGAAAGAAGGTCTGCGACGCGGCGGTCAACTCGCTGTCGAGGCTGGACCTCGTGGGGATCGTCGAGTACGGGTGGAACGGGGGGACGTCTTGGGTGCACAAGCTGGCGCCGGTGGCGGACGGCACGGCGGTGAAGCGGGCGATCCAGAACCTGATGTTCGGCGACATGCCGGACTTCACGCCCTCGGTCGAGCTGGCGTATGCGGGGCTCAAGGCCGCCGAGGCGGGGCAGCGGCACGTGATCATGATCAGCGACGGCGACCCGCAGGCGCCCCCGTCGGGGCTGCTGGACAAGTACGTCGAGGCGGGGATCACGATCAGCACCGTCGGGGTCTTCCCGCACGGGGGGGGCGACACGAGCCGGATGAAGTGGATCTCGACGTACACGGGGGGGCGGCACTACGAGGTGAACACGCAGCAGGCCCTGGCGACGATCCCGCAGATCTTCATCAAGGAGGCCCAGACGATCCGGCGGAGCCTGATCTGGGAAGGGGAGGCGTTCGCGCCGACGGTGGTGTCGGCGGGGACCGAGTCGCTGCGGGGAGTGTCGTCGGTGCCGCCGATCCGGGGGTACGTGGTGACGGCCGAGCGAGAGGGGCTGGCGCTGGTGACGCTCAAGGGGAAGGAGGGGGACCCGATCCTCGCGCAGTGGCAGTACGGCCTGGGCAAGGTGGTGGCGTACACGAGCGACGCGACGGCCCGCTGGAACCCGGCGTGGGTCGGGTGGGACGGGTACCGGGCGTTCTGGGAGCAGCAGGTGCGGTGGGCCATGCGGCCCGGCGGCTCGGCGAACGTGCGCGTCGTCACCGAGAACAAGGGGGATTCGACGGTCGTGACGCTCGAGGCCCTCGACAGCAAGGGGGAGCGGCTGAACTTCGCGAGCTTCAAGGGGCGGCTGGCGCTGCCCGACGGGGACGGCGTCGACGTCGACCTCAAGCAGGTGGGGCCGGGGCGCTATCAGGGGACGGTGGACACGGCGCTGAGCGGGTCGTATGTCCTGAGCCTGCGCTACGCCGCGCCCGACGAGGGGACGGAGGGGGGGATCATCGAGGGTTCCGTGCAGGCGGCGGTGTCGAGGCCGTTTGCGGACGAGTACCGCACGCTGGAAGACAACGCGCCGCTGCTGGCGCAGGTGGCGGGGCTGACGGGGGGGCGGGTGCTGACGGGCGACCCCAGGGCGGATGCGTTATGGACGCGGGACGGGCTGACGATGCCGGTTGCGACGACGGCGGTGTGGCAGTGGCTTGTGGTGCTGGGGCTGGGGTTGTTCCTCGTGGACGTGGGCGTCAGACGCGTGCGGGTGGACCTGCCGGGGATGTGGCGGGCGACGCGGCGGGCGTTCACGGCGCGGGGGGAGAAGGCGGGGTTGCAGCTGGGAGGCCTCAAGGCCGCGAGGGCGAGGGCACGGGCGGGGCTGGCCGAGCGGGAGGCGGGGGGGACTGCCGGCGGGGGGATGTCCGCCGCGGAGGCGGAGGCAGGAGCGCGGGCGGCGGTCCGGGCGGCGGAGGCGCAGGCCCGCGCGACGGCGAAGCGGAAGTTCGAGGCGCCGGCGGACGCGACGAAAGGGCCGGTGCGTGAGGTGGCGGTCGGGGGCGCGGACGCGAGGCCGCAGCCGGTCAGGGAGCCGCCGCGGCCCGTGAGCGGGGAGGGACAGGGCAGAACGGAAGAGGGGGGGATGGACCGGCTGATGCGGGCGAAGAAGAAGGCGCGGGGGGAGATGGGGGAGGACGACGACCGGGGCGGGACGTGAGTCGGGAAGGCACGAGGCGCTGGTGTGATCGGTGGGCGATGTTTGCTGACGAGAACCGCCCGGACCGGGCGTGAAGGAGCGGCGTGATGGCTGTTGCGACGAAGGCCGAGACGATGGTGACGCCGGCGGAGGTGAAGGAGCAGTGTGAGGCGTTCCGTGCGACGTTCGCGATGCTCCGCGCCGAGATCGGGAAGGTGATCGTCGGACACACCGAGGTGGTCGAGGGGGTGCTGATGGCCCTCTTCGCCGGGGGCAACGTGCTGCTCGAGGGCGTGCCGGGGCTGGGCAAGACGCTGCTGGTCCGGACGCTGGCGCAGACGCTGAGCCTGCCCTTCAGCCGCATCCAGTTCACGCCCGACCTGATGCCGGCGGACGTGATCGGCACCAACATCGTGATGGAGGAGCCCGACACGGGGCGGCGGAAGTTCGAGTTCCAGAAGGGGCCGATCTTCGCCCAGGTGGTGCTGGCCGACGAGATCAACCGCGCGACGCCCAAGACCCAGTCGGCGCTGCTGGAGGCGATGCAGGAACGCAGCGTCACGGTGGCGGGGCAGACGTACAAGCTGCAGGCCCCGTTCCTGGTGCTGGCGACGCAGAACCCCATCGAGCAGGAGGGGACGTACCCCCTGCCCGAGGCCCAGCTGGACCGCTTCATCTTCAAGATCGTGGTGGGGTACTCGCAGCTCTCGGACCTCATCACCATCCTCGACCGGACGACGACGACGGAGCAGCCGGAGGTGGCGAAGGTGCTCGACGCGGGGCGGATCCTCGAGATGCAGCGGCTGGTTCGGGGGGTGATCGTGGCGCCGCACGTGAAGGAGTACGTCGCGCGGCTGGTCCTGGCGACGCACCCGGGCACCGCGACCGCGGCCGGCGGCGGCGCGGGGCCGACGAACAAGTACATCCGCTGCGGGGCGAGCCCGCGGGCGGCGCAGGCGCTGATGCTGGGGGGCAAGGTGCGAGCGCTGATCGAGGGGCGGTTCCACGTGGGGTACGCCGATGTCAAGAGCGTGGCGGTGATGGCCCTGCGACACCGGGTGCTGATGAACTTCGAGGCCGAGGCGGACCGCATCGACCCCGACGCGATCGTGCGTCAGGTAATGGAACTGACGGGGACGGAGGGGAAGGGCTGAGGCGAGTCCGCCCGGGGAACCGTCCGCACCCCCGACGATGACCGCGCGACAAGGCACGCTCAACCATGCTCAAGACAGCCTCCCCAACCCGCCCCCGCACCGTCGAGGACCTCATCTCGTCGGACCTGATCGCCCGACTCGATCCCCTTGACCTCTCAAGCCGGCGGGTCTTCTTCGGAAAGCTGAAGGGGGAGCGGCGGTCCAAGAAGCGCGGGCAGTCGGTCGAGTTCGCCGATCACCGCCAGTACGTCTCGGGCGACGACATCCGGCACATCGACTGGAACATCTTCGCGCGGCTCGATCATCTCTTCCTCAAGCTCTTCATGGAGGAGGAGGATCTCTCGCTGCACGTCGTGCTCGACGCCTCGGCGTCGTCGGACTGCGGAGAGCCGGGGAAGTTCCTGTTCATGCAGAAGGCGGCGATGGCGCTCGGGTACGTCGGCCTGGTCAACCTCAACCGCGTCGCCGCGACGGCCATGGGCGACGCGGCGGGCGGGGTCGTCTCGACGCTCCGCGACCTGCGGGGGCGGCGCCGGACGCACGACCTGGCCCGCTGGGTCTGCTCCATCGAGCCCGGCGGGAGCTTCGCCTTCCGCGAGGCCGCGGAGCGGATCGCGGCGTCGCGCCGGGGCAAGGGCGTCATGCTCGTCTTCTCCGACTTCATGTTCAAGGACGGCTTCGAGGCGGGCCTGCGGCTCCTCGTGGGACGCGGCTACGACGTCTTCTGCGTGCAGGTGCTCAGCCCCCAGGAGATCGATCCGCCCATCACCGGCGACCTGCGCCTCAAGGACGTCGAGGACGGCGACCTGGCCGAGGTGACCGTCTCGGCCCCGCTCATCAAGCGGTACAAGGCCAACCTCGCGGCGTACTGCGCCTCGCTGGCGGCGTTCTGCGCCCAGCGCGACATGACCCTCCTCACCGTCCGCAGCGACACGCCCATCGACACGCTCGTGCTCGACTACCTCAGGAAGCGGGGGGTCGTCAAGTGAACTGGCTCACGCCCCTCCCCGCGATCGCGGCCGCGGCCGTCGCGGTGCCGGCCCTGGTGATCCTGTACTTCCTCAAACTCCGTCGGCGCGACGTCGAGGTCTCGACCACGCTCCTGTGGCGCAAGGCGATCCAGGACCTGCAGGCCAACGCCCCGTTCCAGCGGCTGCGGCGGAACATCCTGCTCATCCTGCAGCTGATCGTGCTCGCGGGCATCCTGCTGGCGATGGCGCAGCCCCAGATCACCGGGCAGACCGTGACGGGGCGCAAGCACATCATCCTGATCGACCGCTCGGGGTCGATGACCGCGACCGACGCGGGGGAGGAGGGCGGCCCGCCCCTCTCGCGGCTCGCGCTGGCCAAGCGCAAGGCCGGAGCGCTGGTGAAGTCCCTCCGCGAGGGCGGGATCATCGACAAGGCCTCGGCGGACGAGGCGATGGTGATCGCCTTCGACGCGACGGCGGAGGTCCGCCAGCCCTTCACGTCGGACAAGGCGGCGCTGGTCGCCGCGATCGAGTCGATCTCGCCCGTCGAGGGCCCCACCGCGATCGAGGAGGCCATGCGCCTCGCCAACGCCCACAAGCCCCAGCGGATCGTCGAGGACAAGGGGCTGGACACGGGCGACCCCGTGACGTTCCATCTCTACTCCGACGGGCGCCTGCCCGACGCCGATCGCGCCCGGCCCGGTCCGGATGACACCTTCGCCTATCACCGCGTCGGCCGGCCCGACGCCGCGAACATCGGGATCATCGGACTCCGCTCCGAGCGCGGCTTCGACAACCCCTCGCGCCTGGGCGTGTTCGTGGCCCTCCAGAACGGCGCGCCGCAGGCCCGGGCCGTCGACGTGGAACTGCTGATCGACGGCGTCGTGGCGGGGATCAAGGGCGTCACCGTCGGGGCCGCCGCGACAGACCCGTTGCGGGCCGGGACGCAGGCCGAGGCGGCGGCCCGCATCGCCGAGGAGCGAGCGGCGGCGGCGACCCTCGACGGCTCCCCCACCCCTCCCGCGCCCACCCCGGCCTTCCGAGGCTCGAGCGCCCCCGGCGTCGGCGGGGCGATCTTCCAGTTCGATCGGCCCGCGGGCGCGCTCATCCAGGTGCGCCTGCGGAGCCAGGCGACGGGCGAGGAGTTGACCGACGACGCCATGCTCGTCGACAACCGCGCGTGGCTCGTCGTCCCCCCCGCCCGCAAGATGGCGGTCGCGGTCGTCGGGCAACAGAGCCTCTACCTGTCGACGGCCCTGAGCGGCTTGCCGCTCTCGCGCCTCGCAGAGCTGACGCCGGGTCAGTACGAGGAGCGCGTCCGCGCGGGCACGATGGGCGAGTTCGACGTGGTCGTGCTCGACGGCTACCTCCCCCCGACTCCCGCCGGCGGGGCGGGGCCGTCCGGGCTTCCGCCCGGCCGCTTCATCGTCCTCAACGCCGTGCCCGGTGGATCATCGGGCATCGTCGACAAGGGGAAGGGGGGCATGTCGGGGATCGTGGACTGGTCGCGCGACCACCCCACCCTCCGCTCGGTCAATCTCGACGCCCTCGCCATCGGCGAGTCCCGCCGCGTCGAGCTGCTGCAAGGCAGCCCCGCGACGGCCATCGCCATGACCGACGCCGGCCCCGCCGTGCTCGAACTGAGCACGGCCGAGACGCGGGCCATCATCGTGCCCTTCGACGTCGCCGCCAGCAACTGGCCCTTCGACGTGGGCTTCGTCGTCTTCCTCGCCAGCGCCATCACCTACGTCGGCGAGGACGGCGGCGCCGGCGCCGAGGGAAGGCTCGTCCAGCCCGGCGGCGTCCTCTCGGACCGCCTGCCCGCGGGGGCCGAATCCGTCGAGATGAAAACCGCGGCGGGCGAAACCCACCAACTGACGCCCGCCGCGGACGGGCGGGTGGTCTTCGGCCCGCTGGCGACCACGGGCGTGTACGAGGTCTCATGGAAGGGCGCCGCGGGCGCGACCGATGTGACCGTGGGAGGCCGCAGCGTCCGCACCTACGCGTCCAACCTGCTCGACCCCGCCGAGTCCAACGCCGGGGCCGCGGAGGAGCTGGCCTTGGCGTCCAAGGTTGTCGCCGCCGAGGCCCGCCGCAGCGCCGACGCCGACCGGCGGTTGTGGCCTTGGCTGCTGCTGGCGGCGCTGGGGGTGGTGATGCTCGAGTGGTTCATCTACAACCGCAAGGTGCACGTGTGAGCTTCGCCGCGTCGCTCTCGCTCGGCCTCGCCCTGCTCGCGCCCGCGCAGGTCCCGGCGCCGGCCGATCCCGCCCCGACGCGGCCCGCGGCGGGCGAGCGGCCCCCCCCGGTCGAGATCGTGGATGTCCGCTTCGGCTGGGACGGAACCATGCCCGCGGAGCGCTGGGCTCCCGTCGTCGTGATGGTGACGAGCGAAGCCCCCTTCGCCGGGGTGCTCACGCTCGAGCACCCCCAGGACGCGACGCAGTCCGTCCTCGTCGTCGTCCCTTTCTCGACCACACCCGGGCGCGTCACGCCGGTCGAGGCGGTGTGCGCGTTCCCCGCCTCCTGCCACCGCCTCGTGCTGACCCTGACGGACGGGCGTCGCACGGTCCGACGGACGTACGGTCCGGGCTTCGGCGGCGAGTTCCCGCTCCCGGGCATCGACAACGCCCGCGGCGTCAAGTGCCTGCTCGTGGGCGAGACGACCGCCGACGAGGCCTTCCGCGACTCCCAAGCGGGCGCTCCCGCGCCGGTGCCGCCGGAACCGTCGAAGCCGCCGGAGCCGCCGTCGGAGGGGAGTGCCCAACCCGCTATCCCGGCCCCGACTCCGCTCTGGGACTCGTTCTCGAAGACGACGATCGAGCCCGACCGGCTCCCCACCGGATGGATGTCCTACGAGGGGATCGACGTTCTGGTTGCCTCAGCCGACGCGCTCGCGGCGGCGCCTCCCCGCGCGATCGCCGCGATCCGCGACTGGGTGGACGCGGGCGGACGCCTCTTCTTGCAGACGGGCGGGGCCGGCGCCGCGTGGCGTCGATTCCTCCCCGACGGGCCTGCCGGCGATCTGGTCGCGCTCCGCGACACGCGGCGCGTCCGCGCCGGCGAGCCCGTGCGGGCGCTCGGCGGCGACGGGGAGTTCTCCGCCCGCACGATCGCGGCCACCGAGCTGGGCATCGCCTCCGGGTGGACCACGCGATGGGCGGTGGAGGGGGACGACCTGTCGGGGTTGATCGCCTCGGGCCCCGTGGGCCTGGGCATGGTCACGCTGATCGACGCCGACCCCGCGCGCATGGCGGCGACCTTGGACGCGGTGAAGACGCGCCGGCTCTGGCGCGATGCGCTGGAGAGCGCCGCGCCCGCCCGCGTCCGCGGCCTCGCCGCCGACCCCAACCCCTGGCACGGGGACGGTTCGGGCGCGGACCCGGAGGCGTCGCGGGCCCTCGCCGCTGCGCTTGACGGCGTGAGCGACGTCCCGCCGCTCGGCTGGGGCGTCTTCGCCGCGATCGCCGCCAGCATGCTCGCGCTCGTCGTCATGCTGGGCCCCGTCGACGGCCTCCTCCTCCGACGCCGCGGACTGGGCCGGCGATCGTGGGCGACGGCGCTCCTCTGGATCGGCCTCGCCGCGGCCGCTGGCTACGCCGTTCCGGCGTTGATGCGATCGGGCGTCACCTCCCTCCATCGCTTCGCCGTCGTCGACACCGTCTGCGACGCCGACGGCCGCCCGACCCGCGTCTGGTCGACGGGCATCACCGGGCTCTTCGCCGGGCGGGCCATGGGCGTGGCGCTCGAGGGCTTCGGACCGGGCTCGTGGCTCCGCGGCGTCTCGAGCGCCCCCTGGTACGACAGCACCCGCGCGAGCTTCGCCCCGGTCACGACGCCGTGGCGGACGGCGGACGCTTCGCCCTCCCGGCGCACGCTGCTCCCCGAGCCCATCGCCGTCGGCCAGTGGACCTTTCGCACCTTCCTCGAGCAGACCCCGGGGCGCGACGCCCGTCCGGGCGACATCGGCGCGATGGTGGAGCGCGAGGGGGACGGCTTTAGCGTGACGCTCCTGGGGATGCCCGAAGCCGCGGTGATCTCTACCGCCCGGCTCTTCACCAAGGGGGCGTCCTGGGAGCTGCCCTTGGCGACCGCGACGCGCACCGGGCCGCGATGGACGTTCGTCGCGAGTCCGATCGTCCCGGCGGACCGGCTCGCGGGCCCCCTCCCCGTCGTTCGCGACCGGACGGAGACCATCGACGCGATGATCACCGCGGGGTGGTCGCTGGTCGAGGTCGAGGTCGAAGGCTTAGGGCCCGAGGTCGGCGCCCCGGAGGTACCCGGACTGGATTCCAAGCGGCGGTGCGTCCTCCGGCTCGTGACGCCCACGCCCGCCCCGGCGGCCACCCCGGAGACCTCATCCGACGGTACCGACGATCCCGCGAACGACGACGAGGAGCCGCGATGATCGAGACCCGCAACCTCACCAAGCGGTACGGGGCGCTCACCGCGCTCGACGGGCTGACGCTCGACATCGGCCCCGGCGAGGTCTTCGGTTTCATCGGCCCCAACGGCGCCGGCAAGACGACGACCATGAAGATCCTCGCGTGCCTGCTCCGCCCCGACGCCGGCTCGGCCAAGGTCTGCGGGCTCGACGTCGCCACCCGCGGCGACGATATCCGGCGCGTCATCGGATACATGCCCGACTTCCTGGGCGTCTACGACGACCTCACCGTCGAGGAATACCTCGGCTTCTTCGCCTCGGCGTTCGGCATCCCCCGCAAGGAACGCCTCCGCGTCATCGGCCAGGTGCTCGACCTGACCGATCTCTCGGTGAAGCGGCACGCCATGGTGGACTCCCTCTCGCGCGGCATGCAGCAGCGGCTCGGCGTCGCCCGCGTGCTCATCCACGATCCCAAGGTCCTCTTCCTCGACGAGCCCGCCAGCGGCCTCGACCCCCGCGCCCGCATCGAGATGCGCAGCCTGCTGACCGAACTGGGCCGCATGGGCAAGACCCTGATGGTCAGCTCCCACATCCTGACCGAGCTGGGCGAGATGTCGACCTGCATCGGCATCGTCGAGCGCGGGCGGCTCCTCTACGCCGGGTCGATCGCGGACGCCTTCGAACGCACCCGCCTCGCCACGGGCGGGGGCGAGCGGATCATCGTCCGCCTGGAGGCAGACGGTGCGCCCGCGGCCGCGGGCGCGAGCGCGGTGGCCGCCGACTCTCGCGTCGCCAAGGCGGTCGTCGACGACGAAGGGGCCCTGCGGATCGAGCTCGCTCCGGGGACTCACGGGCATCACTTCCTCATCGAAGCGCTCGTCGGCGTTGGGGCCCGCATCGCCTCCTTCCGTCCGGAGGAGACCAAACTCGAGGACGCGTTCCTTAAGCTCACCACCGGGGCCCTGCAATGAGCGTGGCGGGCGTGAGCGGGAGTAGCTCCGCTGGCCAGACCACCACGGTCGCCGCCGCGCCGGGGTGGTGGCGCCGGTTCGCAGCGGGCGTGCCCGGCCCGATCTTCCAGAAAGAGGTCTGGGTCTCGGGGCGGCGGTCGGGCGTCTACTGGGTGCGGGGGCTCTACGCCGGGGGCCTCCTCGCGCTGGTCCTGCTCGTGTTCCTCGCCTCGACGCCGAACCGCATGGGTGGCGCGTCCGAGCTGCAGGCCGTGCAGCGCGTCGCGCCGGCGGTGTCGATGGCCGTGGCGTGGTTCCAGTTCATCGTGCTTCCCTTCGCGGCGATCCTCTTCGCCGCGCCCGCGATCTGCGAAGAGCGCCGGGCAGGCACGCTCGCCGCGCTCCTCACGACCCCGCTCAAGGCGTGGCAGATCGTGCTGGGCAAGGTCCTCGCCAGCTTCGTCCAGCTTCTCATCCTCTGCCTAGTCTCCGCCCCCCTGCTCCTGGCCATCCGCGTCTTCGGCGGCGTCACCGTCGAGTTCATCGGCGCGGCGGCGTCCCTCTCCCTCGCGACGGCCCTGCTCGGCGCGACGCTGGGCACGTTCGTCTCGATCGGGGCGAAACGCTCTCCCGCCGCGATCGCCTCGGGGATGGGGCTCCTCGTCGGGATCATGTTCCTCCTCCCGGGCATCCTGCTGCTGCTCTCGCTCCGCGGCGTGCGGATCAACCCGGAGTGGTTCTGGACGACCAGCCCCCCGCTGGCCATGGGCGTCCTCAGCGCCTCGCTCATGGGCGGCTACGACCCCCTCGCCGCCCGCTCGGCGTGGACGAGCGCGACCGCCTTCGCCCTCGGTGGGTCCGCGCTCGCCTTCTGTCTGGCGTCGTTTCGGCTCCGTGCCGCCATGGCGCGCGACGGCGGCGCCAGCCCGTTCCCGAATGGACGCCGGGCCGACGCCGGTGGAAACGCCGAGCCCGGCCGGGCCGCGGACGCGATGCCGAAGCGCCGCCGACGCGGCGGGGCCCGCCCCCACTCCTCGCGTGAGGTCGGCGACCGGCCCGTGCTTTGGCGCGAGGTCCGCCAGCGAGCCGTCCCCTCGAGGATCCATCTCGGGCTGCTGATCTGCAGCGCCGCGGCGCTCCTCGGCACCATCTACTACCACGCCGGATTCGACGAGCCGGGCGTCCATTACACGCTGCTCGTCGTGGGCGTCATCATGACCCTGGTAGGCGCGGCGGCGAGCACCACCTCGGGCATCACCGGCGAGCGCGAGGCCAGGACCCTCGACCCGCTGATCGGCACCCCGCTGTCGGCGTGGGCGATCGTCGGCGGCAAGTTCGCCGGGGCGCTGCGTCGCCAATGGCCCGTCCCCGCGGCCATCCTCGCCCACCTGACCATCTCCGCCGTCTTGGGCGGCATCTCCCCGCTCGCCATCGTCCACCAGGCGCTCCTCACCGTCGTGCCCGCGGCGTTCCTGTCCTCGACGGGCGTCATGCTCAGCGTCGTCTGTCGCAGGACCACCGTCGCCACCAGCCTGAACTTCGGGATCGCCTTCCTCATCTGGACGCTGGCCCCGATCATCGCGGCGATGGTGAGCGGGTTGCTGCCCGACCCCGCCGAGGACTGGCTCGTGGGGGTCCTGGGCATCGTCAACCCCGCCGCGATGACCGTCGTGGCCACCGGCGGGAACTGCAGCGACGACCTCATGTACAAGCTCTTCAGCATCGGCGACGTGGGCGCCGTCCCCTTCACGCTCCTCGTCGTCGCCCAGGCGGCTATGTTCGCCGTGCTGACCTACGGCGTCCTCCGCCTCGCCGCGGCCCGCCTCGCCGCCCAGACCGGTCGCGCCGCCTGAACACCCCCCGATCGGGGGCGAGGCGGGATGAAGCCCCGGGTCGCGGCGGGCCGATACTCCCCCTCATGGGCCCGCTCCCGGACCGCTGTCGCCGCGCCCTCACCCCCCGATCAACTCGGGCCGTGATCGGCGCCATCGGGACGGCACTCGCTGTGGCGGGCTCAACCCTCGCCGCACCGGACCCCGGCGACCCTCCCCCGAGCCGCCCCGAGGCCGCCGGACGCGTGGTGCGGCTGTTCGACTTCGACGAGCGGCTGACCAACCCGGGGGATGTGCCTCGGGCGTGGTTCAGGGCCCAGGACGACCCCGCCGCGGGGCGCGACCGTCCGGGCTTCCCGACATGGAACCAGGCGGAGCTGTCGTACGTCGCCGAGGGGGGCGAGGCCTTCCGGGGCGACGGGGCCGTGCGCCTGCCGATCAAAGGCGGGAGCGTTTCGCTCCTGCTGGGGGACGGCGCCTTGCCCGTCTTCAAGAACGCCGACTATCGCCTCGCGGCCAAGGCCCGCACGGTGGGGCTCTTGCACGCCCGGGCGTGCCTCATCGCCCGCTTCCTCGACCGGGGCGGCCAGCCCATCCCCGGGAGCGAGCGCCGCAGCGAAGCCGTCTCGACGGGCGGCGCATGGACCGACGTGGCGCTCGAGCTCGTTGGCGACGACGACGCGGCCTACATCCAAGCCGAGCTCTGCGTGCTCCAGCCCGAGCACCTGCCGGAGCCCGCGGACGACGGCGTCCCCTCCCGCTTCCGGGTGTGGCCGCAGGACTTCTCAGGGAGCGGCTGGTTCGACGACCTCGCGATCCTGCAGCTCCCCCGGATCGAGCTGACCACGACCGCCCCGGCGAACATCGTCGCGACGCCCGAGCGGCCCGAGCTCAGGCTCCTCGTGCGGGACCTCACCGGCGACGCCCTCGTGGCCGACCTCGAGCTGCTCGACGTCAGCGGCGCCGTGGTCGACCAGGGGCGGGAGGAGCTGGGGGCCGGCCTCAGCGCCGCGGCGTGGCGGCCGACCGTCGAGAAGCTGGGGTGGTACCGGGCGACCATGGTCCTCTCAGACTCCTCGGGCGCGCGGGTCGGCGGCGCGTTCGTCGACTTCGTATGGATCCCCGGCGACCCCATCGATCACGAGAGTCCCACGAGCCGCCGCGCATCGCCCGACCGCGCCCGGTTCGGTCTCGTCGCCGACGACCTGCCCGACGAGGCATGGAGCCTCCTGCCGGAAGTCGTCCGCCGGGCGGGGGGCGGGGCGGTGACGCTCCCCGCCTGGACCGAGTCGCTCACCCCCGCGATGGTGCCCGCGCACGCGAAACGCCTGTTCCCCGTGCTCGCCGCGCTTCGGGAGGATTGGCAGGACCTAACCCTCGCCTTCGGTCGCGCCCCCCGCGACTTGGGCGAGGCCCGGGAGGACGCCTCGGACGCCTGGTCGATCTTCGCCGGCGAGCGGTCGGCTTGGGAGCCGTTC
>Ga0209591_10005468_pt1 | contig 14178 bp, 6 predicted proteins | sample MAT01_FD_187207 | JGI IMG/M metagenome (GOLD analysis project Ga0209591, IMG submission 187207) | Freshwater microbial communities from Lake Fryxell liftoff mats and glacier meltwater in Antarctica - MAT-01 (SPAdes) (version 2) | ecosystem: Environmental > Aquatic > Freshwater > Ice > Liftoff... | reverse complement strand
AATCAGATGCTTGCTCAGGCGCTTGCCGACAAACCTGAACTGAAACGCGCCATCTGGCGTTCGCTGCAAAGCATCGCAGTTGACAAGCTGGTAGATGAAGGACGTGTCTACGGCGGTGGATTGTATAAACTTGAACCAAAAGAATTGGGCAATCTCCCCATAGGAGAAATATTTGACTGGCAGCATGAATTGTTGCCATCCATTCCCCGACAAGTGCCACTATTCTGATTTTCCATTCTTTGACTCATAGATGTAAAATTACATAGAGATTGTCAAAATTGACGGGGCAAAACTGTAGAATTGCACAGGTTGAGGCTGCTCACTTTGCTATCCTGATATTGTACACGTATCACATAAGGACAGCAAATCGTATGCCAACCGTAACCCAATATCCACTCACCTTACCACCAGCCGTCCCACCGCGCGACACCTACTTTTGCATTCGGATGTCAACGGCGGAGAAAGCCGCCCTGCACGCCCTGGCGAAGCGGCTCAATACCTCTGCTTCGACGCTGGCACGCCATTTTCTTAATCAGGCGGTGCAGCACTTCAGCCAGGATGAATGGAGCCGCCATGAGCCGAGTGCCTGAGACGCTGGAAAAACCCAAAGATGACGGCATCAATCTGGTCAAACTCTCAAAAACCCTGCTGCACATCGTTGCACAACTGCGCGAAAAACAGTACACTGGCAGTAGGTCAACCGAGATTGTTTTGCGACAGGCCGAAGTGGTCCAACACTCCGACCTGCCTGACCCGGCGAGTGATAGTGACAGTATTTATTCACCTTGCCATGAGAAGGCGGGTTGTGAAGCTAAAATAGCCGCAAGCGTATCGAAAATATTCTGTCCCTGTCGGCGGGCAGTTTCCAAGATGGAAATCACGTTGGCATAGAGTTCAGCCCCCCAGTCAGTGCGAAAACCACCCGTCACTTTGCGGTAGATGACACTATTGCGAAGGGCTTGTTCGGAAGCGTTGTTAGTTGGTGGCACATCCGAGCGTGCCAAAAAGAGGAGTAAAGCGGCACGATGTTTGCGGAAGCGTCGCCATAAACGCTGACTATCCTCGTTAGTCGGATACTGTGCCAGCAAGCGATCTAAGCGCTGATTCATTAGTTGAACCTCACGCCGATAGTCAGCAACACTTTCACGCTGTTTGCCGAGTACCATCACCTCATAAAAGAGCCTCTGCATGTCATTTGCCCAGTCGCAACTATGGGCATCCAGCGCATATTGCAGGTCACGAACTTGGTGCGCCAGACAAATCTGGTAAGCTTGCGCGGGATGACACATTTGTGAACTCAAGACATCACTCGTCCAGATCTCGGGGCTAGTCGCACCCATAACATTGGCAATAACTTGCGCGGCACGGCTACGATCCATGACGAAATAAGCCAGTTGCGGTGTTTGAAACACCCATTGCCAATAATTACTGCCCGCCACACGCATCCCCGTTTCATCGCAACCAATGACGGTGGCGAGTTGGAGTTGCTGATGAATACCCTCACCGGCTTCTTGCAGAGCGCTTTGCGCCCCTCGAACCAGATTGACTAGCGCCCCTTCACTCATACTCAGACCGTATAAATCCGCAACAATTTGTTGCACTCGTTTGTAACTCAAGGGATGGGCGTAATGCAAATACAAGACAGTTTGCGCTAAGTTCGCCCCAAAAACCCGCCCCGTTTCAAAGCCTGCTGGGGCGCTTGCCCTTTGATAGCTCCCACATGTCGGGCAATAACGTCCATAGCGAATCACCTCGCGCACAATGGCTGGCACCCGCGGTATATCAATCACTTGGTGGCGACCCACTTCATGTTGCACAAGACCTGCTAAATCAGTACCACAGCAGGAACACGCCCCTACGTGACATGCGATGCTTTCATCCGTAGCTCCGCGTGCACGACTCCTACCTGTATGACCCTTTTTCGGGCCACGCTTCGCTGGCGCAGACGCTTCTATATTCCCCTTCGGACTTTGACCCGGTGGCACTGATGAGTTCTGGGCTGTTTTTGCTAACTTAGATGACAGTAATTCACGCAGGTCAGACACTTGCTTTTCCAATGTCCGCACCCGATCTTCAAGTAAGAGATGACTCGTAATGAGTTCCTCCTGACTTAATTGTTGTAATTGCTGTCTTCTTTTCTCCATGACACCATTATACTCCACTTCGATATTTTCGTAATCTCATGGCAAGGTGAATAAATACCCTTGCCAACGCTGTAGCGTGGCTTGATCCGTTATGGGAAACGAGTGATGACGACCTGGACGACGAAGGCGATGGTGTGGGACTGGCGCTGTGCATCACCCGCAACGCGTTTCCCGATATTTACGCAGGGGCGGTGGAGCGTATTCGGTCCGGCGCAGCCGAAAAAGAACTGGACAGCTTCATCTGCGGTGAAATCAGCCAACGCGGTATCCCGCTACATACCAACTTGCGTATATACTTTAGTTAACTCCACTTAATTTTATCCATCAATTCATTTCAAGAATCAAAGACGTATCAGCAGCAAGGGTTTGAGAGTTAATGACATTAAGTGTTTACATTTCACGTGATTCTACAACTAATGGAGAAAAAGGGTTTGAACATCCGTTTGAGCGATTTGCCGCTTTACAAGCCGCGAAGACACTCTGGCGTCACTATGCAAAAAGTCAGACTCATTTTGCTCTAATTGCTAATGTTGAAACACCACCTATAGATGTTATCATTGTCTCTAACAATGGAATGGGCATAGTAGACTTAAAAGACTACAGTAGCCAGGTCGGAGGAAAAGATACTACTCCCTGGTTTATCTTCGATAAACAAGGTAAGCCAACCATTTCGTTAAAAAGTGGTATGCATCTAAACCCATTCGAGCAAGTAAAAACCTATCGAAAAAGAGTATATGGACGCTTGCGAGGCTTTGTTGAGCAAAACCCTAAACTGATGCCGCCATGGTTTATTCACGATTCATACGGTATTCAGGCAGCCGTCGTATTCACTGCGCAAAAGTTTGATCTCAGTCAGATTATCATTGATCCTTCTGTGAGCCGCCCCTGGTTCAGTCTCAAATGGTTAGATGAAATATCGGATTGGGCATACAGTCTGGAGTTTGGGCGGGGACACAAACTTACCCGCGCCCAGATAGAAACCCTTGCCACGAAGTTTCTTGGTGCCGAGCCTTGGGTCGAGATTGAGGGACATTTAGAAAGCAAAGACCCTTATGGATATTTATGGGTAGTCATTGATGGTAAAGAGGCATGGCCTCTGATTTTAGACCAAGATGAGATGATTATTGGAAGATCGCCTGATGTATCTTTAATGCTAGACCCAAGCTCGTACCTGCTTGTATCGCGTCAACATGCTGTCATTCGGAGAAGCGCAAATACAGTGATTATTACCGACCTTGAGAGCAAACATGGGACCTGGGTAAATGGTGAACGAATAAACCACATCTCCGGTCAGTCTCTCAAAAATGGTGATCGGGTTATTTTAGGCACACTCAATGATCAGAAAGAACCGGGGAATGGTGCGTGTACATTGATCTACAAGTCAATTCACCGCCGTGTAGAGGTGACGGCATCCGAGGAAATACAATGACTCAGCAGACTTTCCAAGAAACAAATGTAATTGAGAGTGTCATCCATAATCGTTATGAACTCAACGAAATACCCCGTGAAGGCGGATTTGCCTACGTTTATCGGGCATTTGACACAAAGATACTGCGAAATGTCGCTCTTAAGCGCCTGAAACCTGAACGCACAGGTAACACCAAATGGTTAGAGCATTTCCGCAATGAAGGTCGCCTGCTGGCATCTATCCCACCTCACCCCAATGTTGTGCAAGTTTTTGATGTGGACACCGATCCGCTGAACGGGATCGATTATTTCACAATGGAATGGGTTGAAGGACAGAGCCTAAATGAGTGGCGACTACGACAACCTGTCCACGACATGACGCTTCTGCTAAATATAGCTATCGGTATTTGTAGAGGCCTAGAAGCAATTCATGAGGCTAACCTGGTTCATGGTGATATCACCATGAACAATATTCTTCTAGCAAATCAATCAGGTCAAATCACGCCAAAGCTTACTGATTTTGGTTTGTCGTGGAATGCCGGTGATGGTCATCCTAATTTTCTTGGAGGTACAAGAAGGTACCTTGCTCCTGAGCAATTAAATGGCAACAGATGGAATCATCGTGCTGATATTTATTCGTTAGGGGCGGTGCTGTTTTTTTTATTTTCAGGCGAACACTATCTCAGCAGTGTTCAATCTGCTGAGAATCAAGACCTTAGCTTTGAGCTACTAAAAAACGCAATATGCAATGAATCGCCTCGCACCCTCCAGTCAGTTTTAGGGACAGCAAATAGTAATTTGAATGAACTGCTGTTGAGGCTTTTGGAGAAAGAACCTGAAGATCGTCCCCAAACGATTGCGGAGGTTCGATCTTATTTACAGGAAATCGAATCGGAGTATCTAAAACGGAGTCTAAGGTTGCTACAAGTGCAATCGGCTACACGCTCTGAAATGATTATACCTGCTGATGTTGTACGTCAGATTGATATTGCGCTCTATATCACTAAGGGAGCTGCGAACGCAGCGCGTGACCGCCTCAAGCCAATATTCGTTAGTTACGGAGCCAAATCGCCTTGGCGTTGGGATATTGATGAGGAGCTTGTCGAAGAGATATTCGGAATTGATGTTGAATATGATTGTTACATTTACAACGATGGAACAGGGCGGGAAGCAGGACAGCATAACATTCGACTATTTGTGGCAACTGATACCGACAACAAAAACAATCTCCTCATGCTTGACGTACTTGATGCCACTCTAATTCTTGACTGTGTGCATCGTCCGTCCAACAGCAGTCTCTTGGTTCGTAATATTTCAAAGGCATCTAGACAAACAGGACAAAGAAACTCAAGTAGTATTCCTGTGAAAGTTACGTTCGTAAACGAGACAAAAATACGAAGTTTATCTTATGACATTCAGCCTGATCTGCTCACGAATGTTAAAAAGCTATCACAGGGTATCCAGGCAGACCCTGAAGTGCAAAAACGGCTCAAACATTGGAAGACCTATTTGAATGTCTGGGAGAAATTAGTCCTCCAAAAAACCTATGAAGTTGAGTACAGAAGTTGGCGTCCTGATCAGGGACAAGTATCGCGTGTTTGGTTCAATCTAACAAAAGATGCTGAAACGATTTGGAAAAAAATACGTGACAGCCGTGACAACCTCATCCATTTCCGAGAATTTGAGACGCAACCTGAAAGCTTGGATAATCGGGAGTGGGACGAAGAAGAGCCTGTCTACGTTGAGATGGGGTCCATAAAACGAATTAGCGATAGGGATAATCGCTATGAAATGCTCGTCGAACTCGATGAAAAAATACTGGCACGATATATTGACCAAAGTGGTGCGCTAGACATCCCCAGACAAGGATATCTGGCATACAAAGCTGTTGGTGATCTTATCCAGATCAAGAAACAACGCCGCGCTTTTGAAGATCTTGAACAAGGTAAGGCAGCCAACCCTCGGTTAGGGCAGTTCATTTTCGATGCTGGGCAAGCAGTTTATCCAGAACACGAGAGAGTCGTTTTACGCTCTGATGAGTTCTTGCTCCAAACATTGAATGACAATCAACGTGCTGCCGTCGAAGGGGCATTAACTGCCCCTGACTTATACCTGATTTGGGGTCCACCGGGAACCGGGAAAACAACTGTTATTGCTGAATTATGCTATCAGTTTGCTCGTCGTGGGGAACGTGTACTTATTGCTTCCCAAGCAAATCTTGCAGTTGACAATGCATTGAGCAAGCTGGTTCATCATCCAAGCATTATTGCGCTGCGCGTTGGCAAAGAAGGACGTGTTGAAGAAGAGGGACTACCATTTACGGAAAAACAGGTAGTATCCACTTGGTTTGAGCGTACCGCCAATGATGCTGAGAAGCGTTTGTTACACATTGATGAGTATTTTGATCGTTTCGCAGCCTTTGTAGAAGCCGATTTTGTTCGCCTTGACCATTATCTCGACATGATTAGCGAGTACCAACAAAAAATCCCGCAATTGGATCTAGCTCGCAATCACGCTGCTGACCAGCTTACTGAGGGGTGGCAAGCTTACCAGAGTCAAATACAAAGAAGAGATGGGATTAATGATGCCCTCTCGCTCATAGCGAATACGGAACACTGTCTAAAGGAAGGACGATTACCTGATAATGACCTGTGGCGGCGCTGGCGTTCAATCGTCGTTGATATGATAGCTTCTCCAGATTATCAAAACTACCTTAATAATTTAGCTTTAGCACTCAGTTCAATCGAGGCAACGCAGCCCACACAGGCTAACGAGATCATCAATCGCACCTTACAGCGAGATGATCGAGCAATGCTGCGAGGTATTCAAGAAGGCAGACAAGATGCTGGATTGAACCGCCATCGTGTTACGACAATGTTCTTCCTAGGCGAACAATTACGAGATGTTGTATCTCAACAGGAAAGTGGGATACGTCCAATAGAAACGAAGATTCGTGTTCTTCTGGAAAGTATTGCCGAATATCAGCAGATCAATAGCCGGGTTCACCTTATTGAAGAATTCATCAGTTCCCGGCAATTGCTACAATTGCTATATGATCTGCACCCAACTGTTAGAGATCTACTACAAAATTATCGACTGTATTTAGTTGGGAATGAGCAGATTGGATCCCACTCACAGACCTTACGCGAGATACATAACAAAATCGCTGCATCTGCCAGTCATATCGAATCATTGCAGCAAAAAATCGACCTTCAACCACAAATTGATGATTTACAGATTCAGCTTCAGGGACATCTTGAAGCGTTAGCTGAGGAAGCACCACACTTACAACAGGCAAGAGAGCGTGCATCATCAATCTCACAGCAAGTTCAAGGTCGTAGTCTGATTGTTCGACAGATTGAAATGAGTGTAATCGAGCAAGAGCAGGTAGTTCAAGAATGTCGAGCATTGCTTACCTCACTAGATACACTCTTTCCCCAGATAGAAAGTTGGCTGCGCTCTTCTCAACTTGCACCAACTCTCCAGTTGCCCGACGTGGTTACAGCAACACTTACTCAAAAGCGTGGAGACTTGGTAGCAATAGAAACCCTCAACCCGCTTATCGAGGTGTTTGAAACCATCCACTCTGTTGTCAGCAAAGCACTGATGCAATATCAGTCCGTGATCCCTTCGACTCACCACCAGACAACGGTTGATAGTGATTTAGCAAAGTCTCTACGACAGGAGTTGATTGATCTCTTCAGCAAGGAGAGAATCGATACAACAGTTGTGTGGATGCCCAAAAATCTCACTACTGTGGCACATGATATAGAGCGAATCCTCGAAGTCTATATAGCCAAAGCTGTTAAGCTCAGGAATTCACTGCGTCTTGGGCAAAAGGATTGGTCAACATCCGCAAGCGAGTTTGCTTCTGTTGGTCGATTTGGGGACTTGATAAACAACCAGATTAAATTACAAAAAAGCCAGCTTAAGACCGGAACCCTGAGCGACAATTATGGAACGCTGGATCGGCAAAGAGCCTTTCAAATTATCCAGAGTGTTGTCGCTAAGGAAGAGGAAAAGCTGCGGCAAAGAAAACTCGATGCACAGCGTGCGGTAGAACGGGAAGCACAAGCTGTCCATTCTAAGATTGAACCTGCTCAAGAGCTGCTGCGGCAATTTGTTGAAAGTGCCCTTGCTCACTTAAGCGTGTTGAAGCCTATATGTATAGAGATAGACAATCTGCTGGAAGGAGCATTTTTCAGGGAGGTGCTAACTCTAATTACCAATGTGGACGATAAAACCGATTTTACCCACATTGCCATGCAAATTGATAATGCTCGTCGCAATGTAGCAAATTCTTCCCTATCGTGGACTGACACAATAGCGGTTGAGCACAAGGAGATATCTCAACTGCAAGATCAGCAAAAAGCACTGAAATTGTCATTTACTGAACAAAAACGATCAATTGCTGAAGTGGTAGAGCGGATCAAACCCATCCTTGCCGCCGTTTCAGCTATTCAACAACAACTAGCAGCATGGATCACAGAAGATCACTTATCTACTCTCAATGATGCAGTGGAACGCTTGCTGGTCAACATAAATAGCAAAGCAGCGGTGAATCAAGATGAGTTCACAACAACCTATACTGAAGCACTTAATCGTCAGGAAAATTTAACTCGAGGTTTTCAGGCACAACTTAAGAAGATGACAGGCAAATCAAAATTGACCGATCCTGATATTAAGGGTTACGAAAGTCAATGCCGAACGGAACTCATTGGTTTCGAGAGTGAGATAGGTGAGAATACTCAGCAGATTCTCCAACAGGTTCGAGAACTGGGTTTCGATGTATCTTCTTTAACATCTGAGTTAAATGATGAGAACCTACATAACTGGAAACAATTTCATGAATGGTTAGAACAGACAATCACTCAGAGCGCCGCGCTTGCCAATGATCTGAATGCCTTTCAATTGTTGACTTTGTTCCACAATGCTGTTTTGTACGCTGAAACAGAAATTCATAAACAAATTTCTGATCTGACTATCGCTAATGAGCGAACAGAAAAAGATGCCGAACGTACCACAAACGATCTGGACAGGTATCAACGAAGATTCAATGATGAGCATGATTGGTGGGAAGAAGTTTTCGCAGCCATTCCTAGACGGTTGCGCGAAAATTTAGGCAACCCCATAGATATTCATAATTTAGAATTCATTCGTGAAGTTCTAACCCATGTGTCAAGCAGTGATTGGCAATCTGAAGTCAAGCGACAGGAAGCATTGCTCAAACCAACCAAGACGATGCTTAATGACTGGACGAAACGCTTACAAGAGCGTATTCCACGAGATGTCGCCAGTCTCAAAGAACTGTATGTCGAAAGTGCGAACGTTGTTGGTGTAACTTGCGGTCAGGTGAACCGCGTCTATTCTTTGATGCGTAACCGCCGAGATTTGCGCCCATTCGATGCTGTCATTATTGATGAAGTAAGCAAAGCGACTCCGCCAGAACTGCTTTTACCCATGCTCAAAGGCAAGAAAATCATCCTCGTAGGGGATCATAAGCAGCTTCCTCCGATGATTGAGGCGGAAACCCTAATTGATATCGCAGAGGAGCAAGGAATTAGTTCATCTGATGTATCTCATATTAAGCGCTCAATCTTTGAAAGCCTATACAACTTTGCACCTCAGGTATTGAAAGGAATGCTAACTGAGCAATATAGAATGCGGCAGCCTATCATGTATGCAATCAACCAATTCTATGGTGATATGCTCACTGGTGGACATGACCGAAAACATGGTTTGGCACTACCTCAGATTGATACGGCCACTAGCATTGTATGGATAAACACACCCCGCGAGGAAAATTTCTTCGAGAAAAAAGAGGGCTTTACGTACAGTAATCCTTCCGAAGTCGAAATTATCGAACGATTGTTACAACAGATGAACAAAGCCTGGCTACCTTTCTATAGAGAAGATAATCCCAATTCCCGTAAAGAGGTGGGGCTTATCACTTTCTATATGGCTCAGTTGACTAAGTTTCGGGAACGCTTCTTACATACAGATCGCTATCCAGCATTGAACATTCGTATTGGAACAGTGGACAGATTTCAAGGTATGGAACGCCAGGTCGTTATCGTGAGCCTCGTGCGGAACAATGCACAAGGCATAATTGGATTTGCCAAAGAACCAGAGCGTATCAATGTGGCATTTTCACGCGCTCAAGAATTATTGGTTATCGTTGGTTGCAAATCTCTTTTTACACAGCAAGCGAAAAAAGCTGGCGACGCAACAGAAGTCTACAGCAAAGTCGCCTATGTTGTTGAACATGAAGGCAGGACGATAGATGTTTCAGAGTTCGAACAGAATCGATAATCGCCTAACTCGTGAAGTCGAGCAAGCGGAGCGTATACCTGGATACCAAGTTCTAAGTGCAAACCTCTTCTGGACACCAGTTTTAAGTATTGAGGTCGAATGCGAGGTTTTGCGTCCAAGAAAGATCACTCTCTTGGAAGAATTTGTACTGCGTGCTGCCGTCGAACTTAACGTTACGCCGGTTACTTGGGGGGAGTTGGCAGAATTATTAGGTGTAGACAAACGCTTCGTCAAACGCACTGTTGATGATTTAACACAACTTGCTCACGCATTAAAACCTTCTTCAGATCTTTTGCTCGCTACAGAGGTAGGCGAAGAATTTTATAGCAAAGGTCAAGTTCCGCAACCCCCTCAAATCATGATGGTAAATTTGGCTTGTGTGCTTCCACTCACAGATTTAGTTATGATTTCTTCCCGCCATAAGACTAAAGCAAAATCGGATGTCGAAGACGTAATTCGTTTACCTGGTGTAGGCAATATTGATGACTCAATAGTTAGACAAATTCCGCAAAATGGTGATGAACACGCTGTTATTGAAGCAACTGCCCGTGCTGGGCATCCGATCCATGACCCAAGTGAAGGCAACATACTTCAACAGATATTGAATGCTAATTTTCAGGGTGATGACAAAACCTATTGGGCTGTGGTAGTTGTGCGAGATGTATTGGATAACCATATCTTTGTTCAGGTGAGAAATTGGGGAAATCCCGCCATTACACCACTGCTGATTAGTCAGATGGAGAGTTGGCTCAATGGGATGCTTGATCAGGGAACCATCCAACTTCTCGATTTAATGCAAATGGAGCAATCCGAATTAGATGATTTGATGCGTATCACCTCAGAAATGTTGGAAGGGGTTACCTCTGATGAGGAGAGCCGTGCTCCCACAGTGGAGAGATTAGTCCAGTCAGAAATTCTTGAGATTCGTACTAACTCAACCTCTGAAATCCTGGAGATAAAGCGAGAGACAGGTACGGCTGAGCTGGTGCGCGATAGCGATATTCGTCCGAGTTTTCTCGATGCACTTGAGCAAGCAAGAAAACGGGTTTTGATAGTCTCTCCTTGGATGACAGAACAGGCTGTTGACGAAAAATTGATAAATTTATTTGCAAAATTAGCTGAAAAACGTGTTATCACGGTACTTGGCTGGGGTATTGCCAAGCGCATTGAGGAAGAAGATAAAGCACCTACGTCGTCATTGTTAAATAAGCTGGGCAGGATTATCACACCGGAAGGCTTACCAGCCGTTTCCGTTGTGTGGCTGGGTAATCAACATAGCAAAGATGTCATCATTGATGACAAGATGCATCTCTGCGGTTCACATAACTGGTTATCCTATCGGGGTGATTTTCAGCCTAGAGGAGAATCAGTCTACCGCGTGACCATTCCAGAACAAGTTCAGCTCGCGGCAGGCATAGTAGAAAAACTGTTTCTTAAGCGGGTTGATGAGGAATGGAATAATCTTTTGCATCTGCCTGATGAGCAGATGCAAGAGACAATGTTGCTGCCATTAATTTCCACCTGGATTGGTGTTGGCAGATTTGATATGGCGGTTCAGCGAGCAGTTGAAGTAGCTGCATCTCATAATTGTCTTACTCTACTGTCCAGGCTGACATCTGCTGCAGGTGAACGGCTATTTGGCGCAGACCCTAAAACACGAGTTGGATTACTTCATGCGCTCGGTACTGTTTGGGATGATGCCAGCGTAACCAAAGCACACATTGATCACCCAAATCTTGATCAGCTTGCCAAAAACCTTCGGCATCTAATGGGACGTTTGGTTAAACAGGATGAAGCAGGACTACGAGAGGTAATAGATTTACATGCCCAGATTTGGCGCAATATGGGTGTGCTGAAAATGGAAGAAACAACTGACAGTTTCATGCAAAATGCGATTGATCAGTCTTCACAACCAGTTTCAAATTCTAAGGATCAGCGCAAAGCATTTAAGAAGCGGAAAAATCGATAGTGTTCTGCAAGTCTATAAATTAGCTGACAACAGTGGACATGCCGCCAAGTTCTATACCAATCGCACAGTCCTGCATTTGAAGACTAGGCTCTTCTCGCCCTAGCGGGGTTCTACCAAGGACGATCTAACCTATAGTAGCGGTAGGATGTTATTGAGTGCTTTCGAAGAACTTAATCGGTAAGGGTAAGATACGTACTACCTGAAATTTTCCCCACACCTTGTCAAAATTGACGGGGCAAAACTGTAGAATTACACAGGTTGAGGCTACTCACTTTGCTATCCTGATATTGTACATGTATCACACAAGGACAGCAAATTGCATATGCCAACCGTAACTCAATATCCACTCACCTTGCCACCAGCCACTCCACCGAGCGACACTTACTTTTGCATTCGCATGTCAATGGTGGAGAAAGCCGCCCTTCACGCACTGGCGAATCGACTGAATACCTCTGCTTCGACGCTGGCACGCCATTTTCTTAATCAGGCGGTGCAGCACTTCAGCCAGGATGAATGGAGCCGCCATGAGCCGAGTGCCTGAGACGCTGGAAAAACCCAAAGATGACGGCATCAATCTGGTCAAACTCTCAAAAACCCTGCTGCACATCGTTGCACAACTGCGCGAAAAACAGTACACTGGCAGTAGGTCAACCGAGATTGTTTTGCGACAGGCCGAAGTGGTCCAACACTCCGACCTGCCTGACCCGGCGAGTGACGTTACCACCACGCAGGGCTAAGACGCATTGTACAACACGCGCCTTGCTTCTGCCGTATCCACTCGCAGAGGTAAGGCGTTTTCCATTTACTGAAGAAAGGAGGAACAAGCCAGATGCCACGCTACCAACGCCTGCCTAAAGCGCCGGTTGACCCGTATCGCGTAGCTCCCCTGCCCGTAGATCGTCCGGCTGCCGTTTACTATCGTCAATCCTCTGAGGCGCAGATTGGGAACATCTCGACCACCCTGCAAACGGTGGACATGATCGAACACCTGCTGAAACTCGGCTGGGTGCGCGACAGCATCTACATGATTGATATGGATGCGGGGATCAGCGGCACGAAGAAGATTGAAGACCGTCCGGGTATGTCGCTGCTGTACAACTATATCGAGCATGACCGTATTGGACTCGTCGCCGCACAGGATGTAGACCGTTTCTTCCGCGATGTGACGATGATCCAGACCAACATCTTTCTGGATGCCTGCAAGCGCAAGAATGTCCGGGTCATGACACCGAACGTGGTGTATGATTTTAATCACCCAACGATGGGAGCCTACCATCTGAAGATGTTCCGCGAGGAAGCGCAGCGAGCGGCGGATTTTCTGGAGTATCACATCAAGGGACGGCTGCATAAAAGCCGGGATTACCTGATTGAGCAGGGACTCTGGGCAGGTCGCACCATCGCACTGGGTTATAGCGTCGATATGCGCCGCACATTGCCGAACGGGGAACGCAATCCTGACTGGCGGAAGTACATTCCATTTGCACCGAGCGCTGATCTGGTGCTGGCGTACTTTGAGTTGTTCCGCGAGAAGGGACGCAACTTTCAGGCGACGTGGCAACATATTGAGCAGCACGGTCCGTTCATCCCGGATGACCTTGCCCGGCAGGTTCCAGAAGGCTTCCGTATCGAGAACTGGTTTCGCTATCGCTCCAACATCACCGGACGCATCATGCCCTCCAAGTCGGGTTTGCACAGCCTGCTGACGAATGTGGTCTACATCGGTCACTGGGTTCACAAAAAAGCCATTGTGTGCTGGCATAATCACGAACCTATCGTGCCGGAAGATATCTTCATGCAGGCATTCAATTCGCTGTCGTCCACCGATTTCTACGGCGAACCAAACCAGCACTACATCCCGTATCGTCCCTGGACACGCCACGCTGTTGAGGAACGTGAATGCGATCCACCAACTTACAGCGGACTGGTCTTCTCAGACCAGATCGAAGGCTATGAACTGCGCCGCTACAATTCGGTCTACAATCACACCAACCGCAACTATGGCTATATCCTGCATAATGAACGGATCGAAGTGCAAATGACCGTCAAAGCGGCGTTGGTGGATGAAGCCGTAGATCGGATGCTGCTGGAACGATTAGAAGCGACCACGATTGACGAGGCGATCTGGCAGCAGGCACTGGAGACGACGGAACACAGCGGTCACAGTGAGAAGCGGCGGATTGAGCAGGATATTCGCAGTGCCGAACGCACCAAACAGACCATTCTGGACAACATGAAGGCGATCTCCAATCCCGGCATCGTCAAGAATCTGGAAGCCAGCTATGAAGCCAATGAGCGCGAAATTGAGCGGCTGACCGTAGAACTGGCGAACATTGCGACGAGCGAGCA
>Ga0209591_10005466_pt1 | contig 14180 bp, 15 predicted proteins | sample MAT01_FD_187207 | JGI IMG/M metagenome (GOLD analysis project Ga0209591, IMG submission 187207) | Freshwater microbial communities from Lake Fryxell liftoff mats and glacier meltwater in Antarctica - MAT-01 (SPAdes) (version 2) | ecosystem: Environmental > Aquatic > Freshwater > Ice > Liftoff... | reverse complement strand
GTGAGGCCCAGCGTTGCGCGGTCCGCTCGCTCACCCCGAACCGGCGCGCGACCTCCCCGACCGGGCACCCCCGCCCGCAGCGCCTCCCGCCCGGCCGCCCGGACCTGCGCCGAACTCGCACCCCACGGCGGCACCCGCCCCGGCACCTCCCCCACCGCCCGCCCGGCCCGCGCGGCCCGGCGGACGGCGACGCGACACTCGGCCGCGGTGCGGCCACCGGCCACGATCAACGAACGGTGCGTCGACGCGATAGCCCTCCGCCCGGGTGCTTCCGCCGGAAGCACCCGTGTCACCCGAGCGACCGCCCGGGCGGGAGCGGGCGGGTGTCGGTGGGCCAGGGACGGCCCTGGTTGTAGCGGGACGCCAGCCGGGCGGCGTGGTGCTCGACGGCCTCGGTGAGGAACTGGCGCAGGGTGTAGCGCTCGCCGACGGCGCGGGTGACGCCGTTGCAGACCGACCGGGCGAGATCGCGCACGGACGGGCGCACGCTGGTCTGCAGCAGCACCCACTCCCCCGACACCGCGGTGTCCGCCGTCGTGTCGCGGGTGCTTCCGGCGGAAGCACCCCGCTGCCGCCCCGGTGCGAGTTCGTCAGGGTCGGTGCCGTCGGGGTGGCTCACCGGGCGACCCCGACGACCCCGGCGGCGATCATGTGCCGGGCGACGGCGTCCAGGTCGGAGGTGACCTGCTCGGTGGGGGCGAACACGACGAGCGGTTGCTGGGCGCTGTAGGCCTCCGGGACGCGCACGGAGCGCCGGATCTTGGGGGTGACCAGCTCCCCCCATCCCTCGCGGATCTGGTCGAGCACGTCGGAGTAGTACGAGCCGCTGGATGGGACGATCGACGGGACGACCGCGGCGAGGCGCAGCCGCGGGTTGTAGGCGGCGGCGACCTTGTGGACGGTGTCCTCGAACTTCGAGACGCCGCCTGCCTCCTTCTCCCCGGGGGCGAACACCGTGACGGCGACGTCGGCGGCCACGAGCGCGGCCACGGTGACGGTGCTCAGCGAGCCGGGGCAGTCGATCAGGGTCAGGACCTCGCCGTGGCGTGCGGCGTCGGCCTCGAGGGCGAGGCGCAGCCGCTGCTCGCCGCCGAGGATGCGGGAGAGGGTGACGTCCGCGCCCTCCATCTCGGCCTGCCGCGCGGGGACGACCGACAGCCCGTCGATGGCCGCGACCGGGCGGGTGGCGTCGGCGATCGCGGCCTGGTGGAACAGAACGTCGCTGACGGTGGGTGCGCCGCTGGGCTCGGGGTGGCCGAGCCAGTGTGACGCGTTGCCCTGGGCGTCGAGGTCGATGACCCGGACCGGGCGTCCGGTGAGCTGGACGAGCCGGGCGGCGGCGTTGACCACCAAGGTGGTCTTGCCGGCGCTGCCGGCCTGGTTGCCGACGGCGATCACGGTCATGCGTCTGCTCCGTGGTGGTGGGTGCTTCCAGCGGAAGCAGCAGCGGGGTCGGCGGCGGCGAAGCGGCGCACGTCGTCAGGGGTGAGGTCGTAGCCGCCGTGGGCGGCGAGGCGCCGGACGTGGCGGCATTCCCGGGCGCTCCACTCGCGTTCGAGCGCGCCGGCGTTCCAGCCGATCGCGTTCTCCAGGTCGGCGAGCGCGACCGCGACCGCGGCGCGGCGGGCCGGAAGCCTGCCGGCGGCGGCCTGCGCCTCGAGCCATGCGCTGACCGGGTCCTCGATGTCGTCGCCGTCGAACTTTTCGATGGGGACCTCGCAGAACGTGGCGGCGAGCCCGACGGCGTCGTAGGGCTCCATCACGGTGTCGACGAGCACGGCGTCGGCGAGGATCTCCACGGCCAGCTCGGGCTCGAGGGGGCCGGTGACCAGCCGGGTGCACGCGTCGGCGCGGGCCTCGGCGGCCGCGCGCGCCGCCTCGGCGCGCTGCTGCTGCTCGCGCAGGCGGCGGGCGCGTTCCTCCGCGGCCGCCGCGTCCTCCCCTGGTGCGCCCAGGGCCGGGGTACCGGGGCCGGACGTGCCCGGGGTGCTTCCGCCGGAAGCACCCGCACCCGGGCTGCCGCCGGTGGTGGGAGCGTCGTAGGGGCGGGGCTCGCGGTGGAACCACTCCAGGTTGACCCGCCCGCCGTGGGTCGTGACGTGGGCAACCACGAACGACGGCGGCGCCTCGGCGGTGTCGGAGATCCCGCGCAGCTCGAACGGCACGCCGGGCACAGCGTAGGTGTCGTTCGGGAGGCGGTGATGCCACCACTCCGATCCGAACGCGGTCTCCGGGTCGGCGATCGTCTCGACGCCGGCGGCGGTGAGCGCCGCGCGCAGGCCCTCGGCTCGCTCGTGGGCCTCGATCATGGCCAGCCGGGACTCGACGACCCCGCGCAGTCCGCGCCAGTTCTCCTTCTGGGCCTGCTTCCACGCCGGAAGCAGCTGCTCGTCTGGCAGGTCGAGCAGGCGCAGCGCGTCGGCCACGGTGAGCTCACTGGCGGTGAGGGCGGTGACCAGCGGGGCGGGAAGCCGCAGCAGCGCGAGCCGCTTGTGGACCTGGCCGGGGCTGACCCCGGTCGCGGTGGCGATGCGTCGCTCGGACCAGTCCCGGTCACGTAGGCGCCCGAACGCGCGGGCCTGCTCGACCGGGGTCAGGTCCTCGCGCTGCACGTTCTCGACGATCATCGACAGGACGGCGTCCTCGTCGCCGGCAAGCGCGTCACGGACCACGACCGGCACGGTCGCGACCCCGGCGGCCAGCGCGCCAGCGCGGCGCCGGTGCCCGGCCAGCACCACCCACTGCGCGGCCGGGTCCAGCGCGGCGTCGGGGCGCTCGGCGGTGAACGCGGCGCGGGTGACGACCACAAGGGGCTGGAGCACGCCGCGCTCGGCGATGGAGGCTCCGATGCCGGACACGTCGCCCATGTCCTCGCGGACGTTCTCCGGGTGCGGCGCCAGCTGCGCGACCCGGACCTCGACGATCCGCTCCCCCGCCGCGGGCGGCTGCTCGACGGCCGCCGCGAGCGCCCCGAGGATTCCGCTTTGTGCCGGCGGCGGGTCTACTGCGAGCACCCCCGCCGAGGTGCTTCCGGCGGAAGCAGCCGGGTCGTCCGCGGAGGCCGGGTCCGCTGTCGCCGGCCCGCGGCGGCCGATCCGCGCCGCTGCCGCGCCCTGTAGTCCGCGCTTGGTGGCCATGGTCGCCGCTCCTCGTGTCGGGTGCATCATCCCGGCCTGCTTCCAGCGGAAGCACCCCGGTCTCGGCAAGTATCTATGGATTGTATTTTATTTATTAACTGACACGCCGGAGACTGGGCTGGGTGCTTCCGGCGGAAGCACCCAGCCGCGGGGGGCGGGCCGGTACGCAACAAGGCCGCCGACGCGGCACGCCGACTACTCGAAGATCCGGGTGACCTGGTCGCCGATCTGGCCGAGGCCCGGCACAGCGATCGACCGCGCGCGGAGGCCGCACTGCTCGACGCGCAGAACGCACTCTCCGCAGCCCGCGGCGAGTACCGCCAAGCGCTACCGCGCCGCCCTCGACGGTCGCGGAGCTCATGGCGCTGGCCGCCGCCCAGGATGCCCGCGCAGAGATACAGCAAGGCCTGTCATCCTGCTCCCGTACTTCGGTAGTACCGAACTCCGGAAGAAGGAGCACGTATGCGCAGGCGAGTCGCGATCGGCAACAACAAGGGGGGATCCGGGAAGACCGCAGCTACGGTGAACCTCGCGGCCGCGTTGGCCGAGGCTGGGCATCGTGTGCTGGTGGTCGACATGGACCCCCAGGCCAACGCCACCCGCCGACTCGGCCTGCGCTTCGACTCGGCGGCACCGGTGGCCACCACCGCAGAAGTGGTCGCGTCGGGCGCGGATGGCATCGCGGCCGAGGCGATCCTGCCGTCCGGGTGGCCCGCGCCCTACAACGAGCTGGTCTCGGTGATCCCGTCTCGGTTCGATCTAGAAAACCGCGTGTCCGAGGCCGCGGTGCTCGGCGCGCATACTCGGCTCGCTCGTGCACTGAAGGGCGCCGATGACGAGTTCTCGGTGACGTTGATTGACCTCCCCCCCAGCCTCGGGCATCTCACTCAGCTCGGGCTCGCAGCGGCGGATCTCGCGCTGTGCACCGTGGAACCGGAGTACGACGCCGTCGAGGGTGCGCTGCGGTTCCGTGACTTCATCACCCAGCACGGGCAGCAGCTTCACCCCGGCCCGCCCGGACTTCGCCTGGCCGGCTATCTCGTCGGCAGGGTGCGATCGAACCTCGGAGCGCACGCCTACCAACTCGACGGCCTGGCCGAGACCTTCGGCGCAGAGATCGTCTGGACGCCCTACCTCCCTGAACGCGCCACGGTGAAGGACGCCGCAGACACCGCCGCTCCGCTGCGCCTGCTGGGCAACTCCACCGCCCGCGAGGTCGCCGAGCTGTTCACCGCGCTCGCCGCACGCTTGATCAAGGAGCTGAACCAGTGAGCCCCCGTCCCGACCGGACCCGACCGGGCGGAGCATCAGGCCTGGTCCCACAGATTGAGCCACTCACGGTAGGCACGTCAGCTGCACCACCTCTGCCTGCAGCGACTGACCCAGAGTCTGGTATTCCCGTAGTACCAGACTCCGTGGCTACGGTAGTACCGGAGGTCGGTAGTACCGAACTACCGGAATCCGGTACTGCCGTAGGTCCGAAGTACTTGCGGCTCACCCGTCGTGACCTTCGCCTTCGGGAGGACCAGATCGACGAGCTCGCGGTCCTGCGTCGCAGGATCTCCCGCGCTCGCCGCTCAGCGGATCGTGGCGAACGCATCACCGACAACACCCTCGTGCGCGTCGCGATTGATTTGCTGCTGGCCCACGCCGAGCAGCTCAACGGCGCCACCGAGGAACAGCTGCGAGAGTCAGCAATCCGGGCAGCCGGCCGCCGACGTCGGAGCTGAGACCTCCCCTCACGTTTCGGTTCACTCCCGTACTCCCGTACTCCCGTACTCCCGGAGTTCGGTATTACCGTAGGTCCGCAGTACCGAACTTCCACGCATGACCTTCCAGCGTGTGACGGTGAGCTTGCCCCCTGAGCTACTCGACGATGCCCGCGGCGCTGTCGCTGGCGCTGTCGCGGAGAGCTTGCCGGCGTTCGTCGCCGACGCGCTGCGCACCCAGCTGTCCCGAGACCACGCGCTGACCGAGCTGGAGCGCGTTCTGGGTGGGCGGCCCCCGCAGGCCGCACTCGACGCTGTCCGTCGGGACCTGGGCCTCGCCCGCCCGTGATCGGCGATCGCGTTCTGGACGCCTCCGTTATCGCGGCGTTCGCGAGCGGGGACTCGGTCTACGCTGCGGCGCTGGTGTGGACCGCCGTCGAGGAAGGCCTGGTCCTCGTGCTCCCCGCGACCGCGATCGCGGCCGCCTTGGTCGCAGCTGACCGACAAGCACCACCCCGTCCTGGAGGTTCTGCTACAGCTGCCCGTCACCGTCGTCGACGATCTCACCGCCACCCGCGCCCGCGACATCGGCCACCACGCACCCGGCCGCGGGCTCGACCCGCTCGACGTCCACGCCCTGCTCTGCGCCACCGACCGCGGCTGGCCGCTGGTCACCGCCGACCCCACTCGCTACCCCGACACCCGATCAGCCGGGGTGGAGGTCGAACCTCTTCCGTGATGCCCGCCTTCCCTCAAACTGCCAGAGTGCGGTAGTACCGAACTCCGGTATTTCGGTACTACCGGAATACCGCAGTACCCACATGGACTACCGATCGTTGACCTTGCAGCGGGAGCGCCCCGGCCGAGATGGGTTCCCCCGTAGTGCTCGCCGAAATCGGGCTGATGTGGATGGCCCGGGTTGTTGAGCAGCGGTGAGGTGGACGGTGGCGCCGCCTCTTGGTGGTGGATGTGCGGATTCGGCCACGGAGTGTCGGGGTGGTGTCGCACACTGTCGCCGGACCAACAAGGAGGCCCGTGATGAGCGATCCGCAGTTCCTCGACCTCACCGGCTGTGCTGCGCTGCTGGGGGTGAGTGAGCGCGCGATGCGCAAGGCTGCCCGTGACCAGGGGTTCCCCGCCCCGGCGGGCACCGACGGCGCCCCGTACTGGCGTGACCGTGACGTGCTGCGCTGGGCCGCGCGCCAGGGCGCTCCGCTCTCGGCGCGGGTTCCGCTGCGGTTCTGGCCCGATGCGATCGAGCCGGCGGAGTTCCTCGGCGCGGTTCGGGTCCCGCAGCGGTTCTGCCTCGACGACGTCGTGCTGCGCTGGTCCGCCACGACGGGCACCGTCGGGGTGATCTGGCGCTGCGACGACCCGATCATGCTGTCGCTTACCGAGGCCTTCGTCGACGTCGACGCCGACGTGCTGGTCGGGGTCGACCCGGACTTCGGTATCGATGGGCCCGGGGTGCGCAGCCGCAACCGCACCGCGGCGGCCGAGGGGTCGGGCAGCCGCCGCGACGACGACGGGTTGTCGTGGACCGACCTGGCCCGGGTCCTGGGCCGGCCGATGCCCTACTGGCCCTTCGCGCTGCGCGACCCGGAGCTGATCGCGGCGTGGGAGCCCGGCGCGGCGACCGTGATCGCGCCGGCGCGCCCGGATCTCGACAGTGCCCCGCTGTTGCGGATGGCCGCGATGTTCGATCCCGGCCACGCCACCCACCGGACCCTGATCAACCTGGCGCGCGTCGATCAGGACCGCGCCACCCGCTCCACGGTGCACGACCTGGAGACCACCGCCGAGGTCACCAAGCACAGCGACAACCCGGCCGAGGAGGTCCTGGTCCTCGCCGCGACACCCCTGGTGGTGGGCCCCGCCGACGCCGACGAGTTCGACGAGCTCACCCGCCGGATCGGGTGGCTGGAGCTGCTGGAGCGCGAGGACGTCTTGTCCAAGGCGTGTGTCGGGCAGGCGATGGCGTGGGACGGCGGGCGGCACTTCCCGTTCTCCAGCACCATCGAGATCAGCCCTCAGAGCGCGCACGGCCGGGAGTGGATCGCCCGGCTGCAGCCGGCGCCGGCGCGGACTGCGCAGTTTGTACGGCTCGATCTCCGTGACGGCGACGAGGCGCTGCTCGACCCGTTGACCGATGCCCCGGTCGTACGCCAATCCGGTGGGCGGGTCCGGACCGTGTCGCCGTTCCGGCTGCCCGCAACCAGCGAGTTCGCCGAGATCATCCTCTGCTACCCGGTTTGGGTGCGCACCGCCGACGGTGCGCTCTACCCGGCCCCGACCCACCGCGGCGACGAGCTCGACTGGGGACATCACGGCAGCGGCCCGCGCGCGCTGGCGGTGCTGCTGGAGCGGCTGCTCACCGACATCACCACCGAGCCCGCCGACACCACCACCGGCGCCCCGCCCGGGCTGCGCGAGCTCACCGAGCTGCCCTGGCCGGCCGGGACCGTCTTGGGCCGCGAGATCGTCGAGGCCGCCCGCGACGGCCGCCCCTACACCCACCCCGACAAACCAGGACCTGACAACGGGTAGCTCCTCTAAGTCTCCGTTACCGGCCTCGTCACCCCTCCGCCCAACCGGCTCCCCGTCGATGACCCGCACCTCTTCCGTGATGCTCGCGCTCTCATCGAACTACCGGAGTGCGGTACTTCGGCACTCCGGTAGTTCGGTACTGCCGGAGTGCCGAAGTACCTCTACGGGCTACCGATCGTTGACCTGCGGCATCGGGGAGCAGATTCACGAGCTTCGCGGGGCGCCAGCCCGCGACCCAGGAACGTTGCGGGACGTGCCCCTCTGGGTTACCAGCCGCCGTCGGCGGGATCATGGGTGCAGCGGGTGGTGGGGACGTCGGGGTGGACGTGGAGCCAGCCGAGTTCGTCGCAGAGTCCGCAGCCGTCGATCGCGGCTCGGCGTGCGGTGATCTCGGCGCGGTGCGCGGTGTCGGTGTCGGTCTGCCGGCGCCGGCGGAACAGGTCGGAGCCGCGCTCGACGTCGAGGACGACGCGGAGCTTGTGGGGGGGCAGGGTTGGGGTGGCGCGGGTGAGGCGGGCCCGGATCCAGCCGCGCGGGTTGGCGATGTGGCGGGGCAGGTGGGTGTGCTCGGGGCTGCCGTGGATGAGATCGGCGAGGTCTTCCCAGGTCCAGCCGTGCCGGTCGAGCAGGTGGGTGGAGCGGATCTGGGCGGCGAGCCAGCGCACGGCGACCTGGTCGCAGACTCCGACGTCGAGCCGGGACCTGAGCAGCCACTGAGCGGCCCGTACCGCCTCGGACTGGGGGGTCGGTGACGAATCCGATCGACCCGACGTCGTCGGGTCGGTCGCGGCCGGATCAGCCCCGTCCTGGGCGGTCGTCGACGGCGTGCTGCACTCCGTCCTGACCAGGCCCTCCTGGTATGGGCCGCGCGGAGCGCGTCGTTTATCCACAGTTTGTACGTAGTTGGACTCCAGAGGATCTTGGTTACACACCTGGGGGGGGTGGACAAATTTCTCAGTCGGTTCCGGACAGCCTGCATTGTTGCTGGTCAGCGGGTCGGTGATGGGTGCGGGTCGGGCAGGCGTGGGGACGGGGTCCGGCTCGGCGGGGACCCGCAGCTCGTAGACGGGGCTCAGGTTGACCAGGGCAGGGTCCAGGTCGGTGGCGGGGTCCAGGACGAGGGCGGTGATGACGTCGTCGGGCAGGGCGAGCTGGGCGGCCGCGGCGGCATCGGCGCCGGTGTGTCCGTCGTCGACGGCGTCGAGCTCGGCGCGGGCCAGTACCGAGCGGGCGCGGGCGCGGGTGATCGCGGCTTCCTCGGCGGCGACCGCGGCCGCGAGGCGGGCGCGGCGGACAGCGGTCTCGGTGGCGGTCTCGGCGGCGGGGACGTGTTGTTGGGGCAGCCTGCAGCCCGGTACGACCTCCCACAGCAGCCCCTCAGCGCGCAGCCACGCGACCGCGCGGCGCACGGTGCGGGTACTGCAGCCGACCACGGCTGCGATCTCCTCCTGGGTGACCCAGGTCAGCGGCCGGGTGTCCCGGTCGGCGGCGCAGGCGAGCAGATTCGCGATCCGCCACCACCGTCTGCGCTTGGCGTTGTAGACGAAACCGGCACCCGCGCTCGCGCTGGCACCGGTCTGGGCGCGGATGCGGTCCTCCACGGCGTCGAGCCAGACCCGCGCTGAGTCCGCCGACCGGGTCGCCTCGGGTGCGGGGCGGCGCAGCACCTGCCCGGCCAGCTGCATCCGGGCCGGGACCGCGATGTGGCGCAGCACCGCCCACCGCACCCCGGACTCGACCAGCAGCCGGTCGATCGGGTGCAGCTCGTCGTACTCGGCCGCACCGGCCAGCAGCGCCTCCACCGCCGGGTCGAACACGATCGCCGGTTCCATCGCCTCGCCGGTGAGGCGGGTGGTGATCGCCGCGGTGCCCCCGGCCAGGTGCCAGCACTGGTCACAGACGACCAGCTCGGCGCAGTCCCACAACGCCTCACCTTCGACCGATGGGGACCGGCGCCGGCCGTAGCCCCGACTACACGCCACGCACTCACCGGCCCGGGTGGCTGAGACGGCGGAACGTGTCTCGAGGATCGTCACGAGCACCTCACCCGCGACGGCCCTGTCGAGCAACCGAGGCGCGCAGGACACCCTCAGCCCGCTCCGCAGCCCGCGGGGCGGCGCACGTCGTGGCCGTTACCGGCACGAAGCGGCCCGCGGCATAGCAGGGCAGACGGAACCCGGTACCCGCCGACGACTCAGACAGGGCAGGGGGATTGGGCGTGGCGACTCGCGCGCGAGGGCGCGCAGGGGTTATCGTGGGCACGCGAAAGCGCGCCTCCTTCCGGTTGGGAAGAGGACTCGCCCCGGCTGGTAACCGGGGTAGCGACGAGACCGGGCTCCTACTCGGCTCGACGCGAACTTGACGAGGCGGTCCCTACGGGGGCCGCCTCGCTCGCGTTATGAGGCCTTGTCCAGAGGCAGTCCTTCCTGGATCTGGTACGGCATGCTGAGCTCGGCGGCGATCGCCTCGCCCACGACGTCGGTGGCTGTCATCCCGTTCCGCGCCGCGTGCTCCCGCAGCGCGTCGAGCAGCGGCACCGGAAGCTTGAAGTAGACGCCCCGGCGATCGCCTTTCGACGGCCGGCCGATCTTCTTGCGCTCCATGGGGGCGATTCATACCGTTCCATCTATATGGAACAACGGAGGCGCGCCGAGCGATCACGCAGAGAAATCGGAACAAGCTCGTGCATCCCACCCGCGACGGCCTGCCGACCTTCCCCGCGCCGATAGAACACGGCGTTGCGGAGGTGGCGGGTTCACCAGGCACGACGTGCCTCCGGGTGACGGATCAACGGTCGGGCACCGGGGTCCGCCCCCTCCTCGCCGGCCAGGACGTCGAGTAGTCGGCCGATCAGCTCCTCGCGCAGCTCGAACAAGGCCGGGAAGTCCGCGGCGTAGCCGCGCAGCTCGTGCAGCTGCCGCTCGTAGCGGGCCGCCACCTCACCGACGGTCAGGCCCTGCTGGCGCATCGTGGCACCGCCGTTGAGCAGGTGCGTGACCTTCGGGACCAGCTTGTCGAGCGCCTTCACGTAGCGGGCCTCCGGGACCTGGCGGGCCTCGTAGCAGGCAATGGAGTCGACCAGCCACGGGTAGGCCGTGGCGAACTCGCCGCGGATCCGGTCGAGTGCCGCGGCCTCCCGCGCCTGCTTGCAGGCCTGTTGGTCGGCGTCAATCCGCAACGTCGGGGTGTCCCCGGCGTAGGCCTCGACGACGTCGTGGACCAGCGCGAGCTGCGCGACCAGCCCGAGGTCAAGCTGCGGAAGGTGCTCGGCGGCGAACGCACAGGCGAGCAGACCGAGCATGACGGTGTGATCGGTGTCGGACTCCGGGGTGAGGCCGTCTTCGTGGCGGGTGATGCGCTCGACCCGGGCGAAGGCGAGGGCGAGTCCGCCGAGGCGGATCGCGGCGTCGGTGTCGACGGCGGTCGTGGTGGTCATCGAGTCCTCGTTCCAGCACTGGCGGGCCGCCCGGCGGGGTCGGCGGTGAACGGGCGGTAAGTGAACGGGTCGAGCTGGTCTGCCAGGTCAACGAGCAGGTCGGCCTCGATCCCGGAGAGGTCGGCAACGTCGTGGAGGAACGCGGCTACGGCCTCGACCGGGGTCAGGTCTGCCTGCTCGGCGGCCTTCCGGACCTCAACTTGGGCGCAGCGGATGCCGTCCACCGGATGCGCGGTCATTGCCGTGCTCCTGCCGCCGGGGCGAGCTCGTCTGGGTCCAGTTCGTCGAGGGTGTCGAACAGGACCTGCTGCAGGTCCGGATTCCAGTCCCGCGGGTCGGTGATGAACGGCAACCCGGTCGCGGCCAGCCGACGAGCCCCGGTCTGCGCGGCGGCGACGTTGTTGAACGCGATGTCGGTGCGGAGGCGGAGCCCGGTCGGCTCGTGGGTGAGCGTCCACGTGCCCGGTGCCAGCAGCTGCGGTGTGACGAGCAGGCCGGTGCAGGCCGTCCGGATCGCGTCGACCTCCCGCGCTCCATCTTGGGTGGAGAGCATGACTCGCGAGGCGGCGTCGCCGGCCTGGGCGATCTCGCGGTCGACGATCCGGCGCTGATCGCGGTCGTTCTCGCACTGCCAGGCGTCGTGCAGCGGGTCCGTGGAGCGGCACACCCAGCACGGCGCGCACACCGCGCAGATGTCCTCGCCGGGCAACTCGCGGCGCCGGTGCCGGCCGACCAGCAGGCACGACCACTGCTCGAGGCGCAGACCGAGGACGTAGGGGCGGCGGCCGCGCCAGCCGACAGCGGTGAGGCAGCCGTTGCAGCCCCCGCCGCCGTAGTCGACACCGCTGCTGGAGATCAGACCGAGCACGTAGGCGTGGCCGGCTAGCTGGTGGGTGAGCTTCCAGCGGCGCCACGCGCGGTGCCCAGCGTGCCGCGCAGCGGCCTGCTCGGCGATCAGCTCGGCGATGTACTCGTCGCGGTTGTGGATCCACTGCCGGGTCTCGACCAGCCGGCGGGCCATCGCGCGCACCGGTTCGCTGCTGTCGTTGGCGCGGGGGTTCTCGTAGCCGTACTGCCTCACCGGGCCACTCCGGCCCGGTCGTCGTGGTCGTCGGGTGGGCCGATCAGCAGGACAGCGAGGAAGTACAGGCCAACGGGAGTGAGCAGGCCCCAGATGATCAGCCACACGATCCCGGCTGAGGTGACCTCGACCTCCCGGTGCGTCACGATCATGACAAGCACCAGGGCGACGGTCACGGCCGTAGCGGTACACAGGTAGAGGGTCACCGCGACCCACCCCCGCACGCAGCGACGGCGGCTGGGGCCAGGCCGAAACCGGCGCCCGCGATCTGGTCGTAGACCGCGGTGATGGAGTCCGGGATCGCGTCCGGGGCGATGCCGGCGAGGTGCAGGTAGGCGGCAGCGATGCGGTGCATGTGGTCGGTGACCCGGCCGCCGTCGTCGACGAGCAGCCCGAGGGTGAGCACCAGCCGGGCCCGCTCACGCGGATCGGGGGTGAGGGCCAGCTCGGACAGGGGGCGGGCCCACTCCACCGGGACCGAGCCGCCAGCACGCGGGGAAGGTGGTGGTGTGTCGGGGTGGTGCAGGCGCCGCTCGGTCGCGGCGAGGTGGGCGCACAGCTGCGCGGTGACGCGGTGGACCTGCCACATGCCCGCATCACCGCGCCCGACCGGGCCCAGGTCGGCGGTGGCGCGGTCGCCCGGGGGGATCTCGCGGGCCAGCAGGGCCGCGGCCTCGTGCGCGGCCTGCAGTTGCAGGAGGGCGAGGTGGCGCACCCATGGATCGGGCGCGGTGGCGATCTGGGTGCACGCGGCCTCGCAGACCTCCAGGGTGGCGGCGTAGCCGAGCTCGGCCGCGGTGGGGCGGCGCCGGCCGAGAGCGGCGCGGATCGTCGCCCGTAGCCGGGCGCGTCTGCTTGCTGAGACCGGGGCGGCGCTGGCCGGGGCGGCGCTGTAGCGGGGGACGGGGGTGCTGGTCATGATGTGCGGGCTCCGTTTCGCTCATCGGGTGATGCGGGGGTGGATCCCGGCCGGTCAGGACGCTTCTCAGGGCGGGCCCTGACCGGCCGGGCTGATAGAGGGCCTGCTCAGGCGAGCGGGACCCGGTAGTGCCCGGCCATGGTGCGCAGGACCTCGCACGGGCCAGGGATGGTGCACTCGGGCCGGTAGGTGCCTTCCCATTCGCCAGCCCAACCGCCGGCCCGGACGCTGCACACCGGACACACCGTCACGATCGCGTGCCCTGTCGAGCCGACGAGGTCACCGAACGCGGCGGCCACAGCTCGGAGGCTGTTCTCGGCCTGGGCGCACGAGTGGACGTCGCCCTGCTCGGGCGAGGCCACGAGGCGCAGCCGGTCGTCCCAGACCGGGATGCCCTCGGTGGCGTCCGGGTCGAGCTGCTGCATCGCCGCACAGCGCCTGCTCGGCGGCGAGTACGAGGGCGGACGGGTCGGCGGCCTGCGTCACCGGGGGTGAGCGCGCCCAGCGCGGCCGCGGCCTTGGGTCGGCCGACCTTGAACTCGGTCATCACCTGGTTCTGCGTCGGGACCGCACCCAGCTCCACAGTGCGGTCGCGGACCCGGTCGGCGAGCTCGTCGGCGGTGATCGGGTAGGCACTGGTTCGGGTCGCGGTACTCACCGCACACGACCGGCGGTCGGGGCGTGATCGGGGGTGGTGGTCATCGGGGGTCTCCGTTCGTGCCGATGGCGAGGTGGAAGCCGCCGCAACGGCGGCACGGTGTCGGGCGGGAACCGCCGAGTTGGGTGGCGGCGTCGCGGGCGTGGTCGAGATCGGGGAACCAGCGCTGGCCCGGGCACTGCGGGTGGGTCACCCGGCCCCGACCCCGCCCGGCGCTGTGATGAGCGCGGCGGGTCATCGGAGCTCCCCGGCCGCCGCGCGGTAGCGGGCGGCGTGGTCGAGCACGTCGGTGGCGTAGGGGCGGGAGCGGTTGTAGGTCCACAACGCCGCCCGGACCCCGCGCCCGTCGATCAGGCCGCCGTCGCACAGGTAGTGCGCCGCGGCGGGGATGGCGTGGGCCGGGTCGTAGAGGTCCGGGCCGACGTCGGGGTGGTTGCCGCGGACCTCCCGGAACGTCGGGCCCAGGAACTGCATCGGCCCGGCGCCCGCATGGTTGGTGCCCGAGCGCACCCCGGGCAACCGGGAACGGCCGTGGTCGGTCTCGACCTTCCCCACCCCGGCCAGCAACGCCCGGTCCAACCCCGCACACATCCCACCCGCGCGCCGGTACAACACCACGTAGCCGGCCGGGACGTCGGCCACCGCCGCGGCGGGCGCAGCCACCGGCGCCGCCGCACCCAACGCGGCCTGCGC
>Ga0209591_10005465_pt1 | contig 14181 bp, 8 predicted proteins | sample MAT01_FD_187207 | JGI IMG/M metagenome (GOLD analysis project Ga0209591, IMG submission 187207) | Freshwater microbial communities from Lake Fryxell liftoff mats and glacier meltwater in Antarctica - MAT-01 (SPAdes) (version 2) | ecosystem: Environmental > Aquatic > Freshwater > Ice > Liftoff... | reverse complement strand
AATCGAGCCGGTGATCGTTCCTGGCTGCGTCACAATCCAATCGGCGGGTGTGGCGATGTAATAACCACCCGACGCCGCGACATTGTTCATATACACGACGACAGGGCGCGTCTTGGCGAATTCATCCAGCGCCGACGCGATGGCTTCTGAGGCCGAGGCCGAGCCGCCGCCGCTGTCGATGAACAGCACCAGCGCCGCCACATTCTCATCCTGCATGAGGTTGCGAATCTGGCGCACGACGGTCAAATCGCCCATGCGTTCCCCACCGATCAGCGGCAGCGGAATATCGACGGGCGGCTGTGCGCTCTCGCCCTGCACGATCAGGCCGCCGACGCGCAAAAGCGCAATATGGCGTCCGCCGAACGTCGGGAGGCGCAGCGGCAGCATGGCGTCCACTTCGTCCCACAGCTTGATATCGTGAGTGTTGAGCTGTTTGGGAAAGCCTTCCTCAGACAGCAGCACATCGACAACATGGGCATCACGCGCTTCAAAATCGGTGTAGGAGCCAACATCCACCAGATGGCGGGCGTCTTCCAGCGAGATATGACGGCCTACGGCGATGCCCTCAATCAGCATCTCATACTGCGAATCGAGCAGCCAATTCATCTGATCCCGCGACTCAGGCGAGGGATCGGTACGGACGAAGGTATCCATCGCGCTCTTGTACGGCGTGATAGCAACCGCATCGGCTTGCAGGCCCAGGGTATCCAGCGCCTCGCGCAGATAATTTTGCTGCTGCACCAGACCGGTCGCGGCCACGCCGCCGCCCGGTTGCAGCCAGATTTCATCCGCAGCGCAGGCCACATAATACGAGGCCATTTCGTAGCGTTGGGCATAGGCGATGACGCGCTTGCCCTTGTCGCGCAGGCGGTGAATACTGTCACGCAGCGATTGCAGATCGGCCAGCGGCATGGCGAAGCCCTGAATATACAGGATGACGCCCTTGATACGCGGATCAGCCGCGAGCCGTTCAAAGCGATGTTCAAGCTCAAGCAGGCTCAACGAAGACCGACCCATCAGGCGATCTTGAATGAAATTGCGGCGGGCCGACAGCGCGGGCAGCGTCTCCGGCAGCAGCATCACCACATACCCCAGAGACGGGGACGCCGTAAGCCGCTGCTGGTTGACAAGAGAGATCACACCGCGCACAAGCGGTTGCACAACCTGAGCGAATTCAGCACTACGAGAACGAGACGCCATGAGAAGATTCTTTCGTTTTGGACATGGAGTTACAACCATAGTACCAGTTTTATGGCCGCTATGTCACGCCTGAGCGATTTCCACATCTCGCTCTGATCTTAAGATGCCGTTTAGACATTCCTACCCTGTTGTCATTGACGTAAATAATTTTGAACATACAATTTTATAGATGCTCATAAAGACCCTTTGTGAACGATTACCTCCACTGAAATAGGTGTTGCGAGGGCCACCATTCATCAAAAAATCATACAAATGAGTTTATTATAGAAATGAATCGTGCTGCCAACGCGATCCACACCCCAACATAACGAGATTGAAAATCATCTGACAGTCAATTCGCCTTTATAATCAAATCAGTATCGCCGCCTGAGGGGGTATGCAAATGGTGCAAAGCCAAATCGGACAGACCAGGAATTCGCAGTTACCGACATGGCTTGAGGTTCTGATTACACCACGCTCCCTGCTGGAGCGGGTGGAGGATGTGCGTCGGGCGCGTCTCTTCCTGATCATTATGCTGGTTGGCATCCTGATCGCCCTCATGGTGGGCGTGATAGGACTGCTGATCCAGAAACCCATCCCAGGCTTCTTCATCGGAGCGATGGGTTTCGCCCTGGCCTATGTCGTCGGGCGCTTTGTCTCCTTTACCCTGTGCAAATTCTATGTGCTGATCGTGATGACCAACAGCAGCCTGCTGCTGCTACTGTTTAAGCCAGAATGGTTTAATATGCCGCAGGCGTTCCTCGGCATGATCATCACAACGCTGCTGGCGCTCCTGCTCGTCCGCATTCAGACGGCGCTGGCAGTTGTCATTGTGAATGTGATGGTGCTGCTGTTCCTGCCCTTTATTGATCGGCAGGCGACAGAACTGGTGCTGTATCTCACGATGTTGGGCGCGGTCAGCATCATCAGCATTCTCATGATGGTCATGGGCTATTTGAGCGAATCCGATATTGAGCGGGCCTATGCTCAGGCCGAGGCGCTGCGAGATACAGGCGATCACTTCCGCCGCCTGCTCGACTCCTCGCCTGATTTGATGGCCGTCCACGCCAACGGCAAGTTTCTGTATATCAATGCGGCGGGGATGCGCCTGCTCGGAGCCGCCCGCCTGGATGATATCATTGGTCAGGATGTGCGCCACTTCATGGCCGAAGGCCAGCGCAGCCTCGTGGCTGCACAGCCGCCGCACATGAATGCCGATCACGCGCTCACCGTCAGCTATCATCAGACGTTGCAGCGCATGGATCGCCGTCTCATCGACATGGATGTGACCGTCTCACCGATCCAGTTTGAGTCAGAGCTGGCGACGCTGCTGGTGGCGCGTGATCGGCGCACCCAGGACAGCCCGTCACAAAACGAATTCCCGATGGATCGGCTGATGGATCGCCTGCCTGTGCCAATTTTCGTCACGAGCGACGCGACACTGGTGTATGCCAATCACTATATTGAGGCGCTCACAGGCTACACCCCGGCGGAACTCAAACGCCAGTCGCTCTCAAACATCATCAGCGATGTTGAGACGCGCACGCACGATGACAGCCTCGCCGGACGCATCCAGGAATCTGAGGTGCGTGTTAAACACAAATCCGGCCAAGTTCGCACGCTCATCCTCCGCACGCAGACCCAGGAGTATCGCGGCCAGCGCCTCGCGGTCAATATCGGCTATGATCCGCGCCAGCATACGCGCTGGAACGACCAGGAGGCGTGGATGCTGGAGACAGCCTTCGCCAACTATCCGGAAGGGCTGCTCTATCTCGATACGGATCTGCGAAACGGCCCGACCATCATCTCAGCCAACCGCGTCTTCTGCCACGTCAGCGGCTACACCGCCGAAGAGCTGCGCGGGCGGACGCTGCATTTCTTCCTCGGCACACAGGGCGAGGCCAGCGCCGCCGAACTGGTGCGCCAATCTCTCGCGCAGGGCGAAACGTTTGAGGGGTCGGTGGTCTATCAGCGCAAAGACACCACCTCAGCCGCCGTCAGTTGGAGCGTGCGCCCCATCCGCGATGATCGCGGGCAAATGCTATTTGCCCTCTTGCGTCAGCGGCCTCTCACAGAGACGGAGACAGCCGCCAAATCGCCTTTGCTGCCGCCTGAGAGCGAAGGCATGATGCTTGAACTCATCTCAGGCTATGTCTTCATCCTGGACATGACGCCTGATGAGCAGATCAGGCTTGTGAAGACGAATGCCGCTGTTCACACGCTGCGCCGCTGGACGGAACAGGATTATCCCTCGGTGCAGACGTGGAGTGATGTGGTTGCTCCCCTCGACATAGAATCTGTCACCGCGCTGCGCTATGAGCATTTGCGCGACACCCTGATGGAGACGATTGAGATGTCTCTTCGCACCTATGACCCAGCAAAGACTCGCCCAGTACGCTTGACGCTCCGTGTCCTCCCGCTGGACGAGGCGACGGGGACGCTGCGCGTGTACGGCGTCGCGCAGGATATTTCGCAGCACACGCCGGCGGAAGAGGCCCTCAAGGTGCATCTGATACAACAGTCAGTGGTGATGGAACTGGGCTTGCTGGCGATTGCGGCGGAAGATTTTAAGAGTCTGGCGGAACAGGTGGTGCTGATGTGTGAACAGGTCATGCCGGAGGCTATTTGCGTGGCGGCCTTGTATCAGCCTGACGAAAAGCAGCTTGTGGTGGTAGGGCGCGGCACGTCAAAGATTGTGCCACCGATAATCCCATTTGATATGCAGTTGGTCACGGGCTATACAGCCGAGACAGCGCTGCCCATCCTCGTCGCTGATTATGCGACAGATGAGCGCTTTCACGCACCGCCCTGGCTGCCAGCAGGTCACATCCGCAGTGCTTTGAGCGTGGCAATCCCCGGCCAACAGCATGTCTACGGCGTGCTGACGCTGTTCCACGCGCTGCCACAGCGCTTCAGCGAAGATGATATTTATTTCGTCCAATCCATCGCCAATGTGCTGGCCGCCTTTGCGGAACGCGAACGGATGCTGAACAACGAACGCGAGCATCGGGAGTTCCTGCGGATCATGGTGGATGTCAGAACTGTCGTCAACAGCAGCATGGAACTCTCTGAGGTGGTGCGGACAGCCCATGACGCCATCGTAAAGGTGGTGACCATCCCGCACAACTCCATCATCGCTCTCCTCAACAGCGATAACCGTCTGCACATCCTCAGTCAGCGCGGCTATGATGATATCCCGTCGCAGGTCTTCGAGAAAGATTATGGTCCGGAAGAGATGCCCATCGCTCACGCTATGATTAAAAGTCATCAGCCGATTATTATCGATGACATGAGCACATCTTCCTCATGGTATATGGCCTATAGCCCGCAGGTGTTGTCCTTTGTCGCTGCGCCGATCCTGGTGGAAGATCAATGCATTGGCATCATCAATCTCACCAGCAGCAAAAAAGCGGCCTTTTCATCGCTGGATATGGAACGCCTGATGGTCTTTTCGGGAAAAATTGGCACGGCCATTCGCAATGCTCGTTATGCCCAGGAACTCGAAACGAAGATTGAAGAGCGCACCTTAGCGTTGAGTCGTCAGCGCGGCCAGCTTCAGGCCATCCTGGATACCTCTGCCGAGGGCATTTGCTATACGGAAAACGGGCAGATCGTCTTCGCCAACGATGCTCTGTCGCGTATGACGGGCTACAGCCTTGAGGAGATGCGCCAGCATACGGCACGGGTCTTTTACCCCGACGATATGACAGAACACGAGATCACGTTGGCTGACAGCGTATCTCCCACGCTTAATACGGGACAGGTCTGGCGCAATGCGATGCGAGTCCGCCGTAAAGATGGCACGACCTTTTATGCTGGGCTGACCATCTCGCGGGTCGCCAGCGAAGACGATCCTATTGTACGGTCTGTGATCATCATCCGCGATATCGAGATGGAACGTCGGCTTGAAGAAAACAAGGCCCGTTTCATCTCGAACGCCGCCCATGAACTGCGCTCACCCATCAGCAACTTGAACGCCCGCGTGTATCTGCTGCGGCGCACGCCGCAGCAAACCGAAGAACATCTGCGCGTGCTGGATCGTGTCATCGAACGGATTAACCGTCTCGTGAATGATCTGCTCGATATGTCGTATTTTGAGTATGGGCATGTGGCCCTGCGTAAGCAAACGCTCGTGCTGCAAGAAGGGCTGCTGAAAGCGCTTGAGTTTGTGCAGGCCGAAGCCGATCAGAAGGGTGTCATTTTGCAGTGTGATCTGCCGATAGACCCCATCGCGCTGCTGGCTGATCCGTATCGGTTGGAGCAGGTCTTCATCAATGTCCTCATCTTCGGGCTTCTTTATACTGAAGCAGCCCATACAATGACGATCTCACTCGATCTTGACGCCGCCGCCGATCAGGTGATTGTCAACATTGAGGATCATGGGCGCGGCATTCCGCCTGAGCATATCGCGCATCTGTTTGAGCCGTTCTATCGCCTGGATATTCGTCAGCCGGGATCAGGTTTGGGGCTAACATTGGCGCGTGAAATTGTGATGTTGCATAATGGAACGCTTGATGTTACAAGTCACAGTGAGCGCGGAACACACTTTATCATTCGTCTGCCACTAGACGGGATGGGACGCGAGGCTTAAACTAGCCCGCGCTGTCATCATCATCGCAAACGAGGCTTGATGAGCGTCTTATCCGTCGTCTACATCGGCTGTGCGTTATTACTTGCGGCCAGTACCTTCAGTCAGTGGGGACTGCTGCTTCAGTATGTCTTCCACCGTCGTCATACGGTCTCTCTGCCACCCCTCACACGGCTGCCGTCTGTGACGGTACAACTGCCCCTCTATAATGAGCAGCATGTGGTTGTGCGCCTGCTGAACGCGGTGGCAGCGCTTGATTATCCCGGCGAGCGGCTGCATATCCAGATTCTGGATGATTCGACGGATGAAACCCCGGCGCTGGTCGCGCAGCATGTGGCGGCCTTGCAGCAGCAGGGCTATTCCATCACGCATCTCCAGCGCGAGAATCGCACAGGCTATAAAGCCGGCGCTCTGACCGAAGGCTTGCGCCAGACGAACAGCGAATTTGTCCTCATTTTAGACGCCGATTTTGTGCCTGCACCGGATTTTTTGCAGCGCACTCTGCCGCATCTGCTGGCCGATCCCAAATTAGGCGTGGTGCAAACGCGCTGGTCGCATCTCAATGGCAATGATAACTGGCTCACACGGGCGCAGCGCCTCGCTATCGATGCCCATTTCGTCATCGAGCAAACCGCCCGCAATCGGGCCGGATGGCTTGTGCCGTTCAATGGCACAGGCGGCGTGTGGCGCGTCACCTGCATCGAGGATGCAGGCGGCTGGCAGGCCCGCACCCTGACCGAAGACCTGGATTTGAGCTATCGCGCCCAATTGAAGGGCTGGCATTCGCTCTATCTGCCGAATGTGGCTGTGCCGGGCGAACTGCCGCCGCAGATGATCGCCTACCGCCGCCAGCAGGCCCGCTGGGCAGTGGGCAGCACGCAGTGTCTGATGTATCTGGGCGGCCCGGTCTGGCGCAGCCGTCGCTCCTTCGTCAGCCGCGTGATGGCGCTGCTGCATCTGGGCCAGTATCTGCCCCATCCGCTGATGCTGCTCCTGCTGCTGCTCACGCCGCCGCTGCTGCTCACGCATCAAATGGCTGCGCTGCCGCTTGCGCCGTTGGGCTTTGTCGGGCTGATCCCGCCGCTCATGTACGTCATCAGTCAGCGGGCGTTGTATCAGGGGGCATGGTGGGCGCATCTGCTGGCATTTCCGGCGCTGGTGCTGTTCACAACCGGCCTGTCATGGAGCAACACCCGCGCCGTTGGGCAGGCGCTGTGGCAGGAGGCTGTGCCGTTTGAGCGCACGCCCAAATTTGGCAACGGCTGGAAATCCAGCACCTATGCCCTGCGCCACAGTTCGCTCTTCCGCATGGAAACAGCCTTCGGTCTGTATGCGCTGTGGGGCGCGGCCCTAGCGTGGCAAACCGCCTCGGCAGCCCTGCCGTATCTGCTGCTGTATGCCGCCTCATTTGGCGCGGTGGTGGGGCTGGAATGGTGGGAGGCGCAGCAGATTAGCGCACCTGTCGAAGAAGAGGTGCAAATCGAGGCCGCTGTTCCCGTGCCGGAAGAGATGGTCGTCTCCTAGATGGATGCGGCCACGATTGCCCGCTTAAATGCCATCAATCGCGCCTTCTACCACACGACAGCCGCCGATTTTGATGCCACACGCGGCCAGGCATGGCCGGGCTGGGATCATCTGCTCCCCTCTATAACCGCACCGCTCTCTGTCCTGGATGTGGGCTGCGGCAATGGGCGCTTTGGGCTGTTCCTGCGTGAGCATCTCAGCGGCCCGCTGACCTATACGGGCCTCGATAACAATCCTGCGCTCTTAGAGGCCGCCCGCCACGCCCTCGCCCCGCAAGACGCCATGAGCATCACGCTTAAGACTTACGATCTCCTCAGCGATCCTCTGCCACACAACACCTTCGATCTGGTGGTGCTGTTCGGCGTCCTGCATCATATTCCGGGGCAGGCCACCCGTGAGCGTTTCATGCGTGATCTGGCGGCGTGTGTCGCGCCGCAGGGCCTGCTGGCGGTGGCGGCCTGGTGCTTCTATGAATATCCGCGTTTTCGGGAGCGCATTGTCGCATGGCCCGATGATATCACGGTGGAAGCGCATGATTATTTGCTGGATTGGCGGCGCGGTGAACATGCCATTCGCTACTGCCATTATGTCGATGAGGCGGAACACACGGCCCTGATGCAGGTCACGGGCCTCACGCCGCTTGAGACGTATCGTGCCGATGGCTTCACAGGTGATGTCAATCGTTATAGCGTGCTGAGAAAATGACAGAAATAATTAAAAATAATGGGCTGAGAGTATCCCTTATCGCCTAAAATCGGCTACACTAGAGGAGCGTCAACCCAACGTTCGGATGCCACACGATGCGAGACCTCACCGGAGAGAGTGTTAATCAATACGACCTGCTGGAGAAAATCGGCCAGGGAGGGCAGGCGTCTGTGTATAAAGCCCATGACACGGAGCGTGACCGCATCGTCGCCGTCAAGGTCATGGATGAGGAAGCGCTGCGCGATCCATTGGCTGTCAAGCGCTTTCAGATGGAGGCGACGATTGCCTTCTTCCTGCGCCATCCTTACGTCGTCACGCTGTATGATTACTGGCGCGACGAACGCGGCGCGTGGATGGTCATGCGCTGGTTTGAAAAAGGCAGCCTGCGCGATATCACGATAGAGCAGCCGCTGCCGCTGGACGCCACCGCCGATATGATGGATCGGATTGCCTCCGCGCTGGCCTCGGCGCATATGATCAAGGTGGTTCATCGTGACCTCAAGCCGGATAACATCCTGTTCGATCTTGAGGGGCAGGCGTATCTGACCGATTTTGGCGCGGCCAAACGCATGGAACTGCCGGGCATGACACAGGCGGGCTATATCGTGGGATCGCCCTCGTATTTTTCGCCCGAACATATTCAAGATCGCCCGATGACGCCGCGTACCGATATTTATGCAATGGGCGTCGTGCTGTATGAGACCTTGAGTGGTCGCCATCCCTTTCATGGTCTGAGCACAATGGAGATGCTGGTGAGCCAACTGCGCGATCCGCTGCCTTCGCTGACGCAGACGCGGCCTGATCTGCCGCCCTCGGTGGATAAAGTCATCCAGAAGGCGACGCAGAAAGACCCGGACAAGCGCTATTTTGATATTCGTGATCTGGCGTCGGCCTTTCGGCGGGCTGTCGGTCTGGAGCACGTCAGATGATGACACAGGGCCTGATCGGGCAAATGGTACGCGATTATCGCATTGATGAATTTGTGGGATCGGGCGGCCAGGGCGATGTCTATCGCGGGATGGATCTGACTCGGCAGCGCTCTGTCGCCCTCAAATGCATCCGCCCGGAAGACACCACGAACGAACAGGCGATTCAGCGCTTTCGCATTGAAGCCGAGGTCAACAAGCGCCTGCGTCACTCGTGCATCGTGCCGATGTATGATTTCTGGTCGGATGCCAGCGGCGTCTGGTTGGTCACAGCATGGTTAGAGGGCGGCAATTTGCGCCAGCGCCTGCGTCAAAAAGTCCTCACGCTGAATGAGACGGTGTATATGCTCATGCGGGTCGGTGCGGCGCTCGATGCGATTCACGCGGTAGAGATTATTCATCGGGATATCAAGCCGGATAACATCCTCTTTGACCAATCCAATCACGCCTATCTGACCGATTTTGGCGCGGCCAAGCGGCTCAAAGTCCAGCCCATCACACAGAGCGGCACGATGGTCGGCTCGCCCGGCTATCATGCACCAGAGCTTATCCAGCGCGGCGAAGCGATCACGCCCCAGGCCGATCTCTTCTCGCTGGCGATTGTGCTGTATGAAGCCCTGACCGGCGTCCATCCCTTTGAAAGCCCTAATCTGATGCAAATGGTGATGAATGTGGTGCAAAAACCGCTGCCTCGCGTGTCGCATCTCAATGCGGATGTGCCCGATGAGATCGATGACGTGCTGCAAAAAGCCGCCGCTAAAACGCCGACTGATCGCTACGCCAGTGCCGGAGAGATGGCGCGTGCGTTCCAGCGGGCGGCACAGGCTTAACGATGCGCTGGTTGGGTCGACGCCGCACCAATCCCCTGATCTTTCGCTTTGCATGGCTGACCGATATCCATTTGAATTTTCTCGGCGTGTCGGATCTGCAAAATTTCATGTCGCAGGTGGCTGAATTGGATGTGCATGGCTACGTGATCTCTGGCGATATTGGCGAGGCGGACAGCGTGGCCGAGTATTTGAAGGCGTTCGCCCATATCGTGGGCCGCCCGGTGTATTTTGTGTTGGGCAATCATGATTTTTATCGCAGCGGCGTGGCGCAGGTGCGCCAACAGATCATGACGCAGATCAGCGGCATCCCCAATCTGCACTATCTCACCCTGACCGATCATGTGGAATTGACGCCTGATGCCGTGATTGTGGGCCATGATGCCTGGGCCGATGGACGCTACGGCGATTTTCCCGCCTCAACCCTGATGCTGAATGATTACGTGCTGATCCGTGAGCTGGCCGAGGCGCTCACCCAGGGGCGTGAGGCGCTGTGGCAGGCGCTCCAGGCGCTGGCAGATGAGGCGGCGCAAACGCTGGCGCAGCGGCTGGAGCGGGCGCTGGAACGCTATACGCTGGTGTTTGTGACGATGCATCCGCCGCCCTTCATCGAGAACACGCTGTTTAACGGCCAGCCCTCGCCCGCGAATTCACTGCCGCACTTTAGCTGTAAGGCGGTTGGCGATGTCCTGCTGACGATGGCAGATCGTTATCCAACCAAACGCCTGATTGTGGTGTGTGGACATACTCATGCCGCCAGCGAAACCTATCTGCGCCCCAATTTGCAGGTGATCAGTGGGGCCGCCGCGTATCGTGCGCCCAGGGTACAGCGCATCTTCTCGGTGGAATAGGGGAAGGCCTCAAAGAGGTGGGATGTACAGAACAGCGTGGTGATTGATTTTTGCATCAGGTCATGGGTTCGCAACAGGTCACAGCGCTTTTGTAGGGGCACGATGCATCGTGCCCCTACGCCAATCCCACCTCAAATTAAAATGCGACCTCCATAACCACGTTATCATGCACACCTACCCTCAAACAGCCCATTCCACACAACGCAAAAGGGGTCTCTCAGACATGAGAAACCCCCAGCATAAAGCCTTTGGGACAACAACATTCACAGATGCAAGAGCAGAGTTTAATCGCCTGCCTGGGCAATGAAGACATTGACATTCATCCGACGCCTTAACTGGCGCGATGAATAGCGGAGGCGGGCACGAAAATGGGCTGCTTCGATGACATTATATTTTCGACGGAGGATGTCATGGATTTCGTGGGTGCATCGCTTGCAGAAGGGGGCGGTGGAACTATCAAAGAACGCCTCAGGCAGTTCTTGTTCGCAGCGCGCACAAGGCTGCATTTTTTGCATGTCTGGCAAGGTGCTTCCTCCTATTGCTCGATGACTTGCTAGGGCATTATACCAAACTCTGTGAACTTTGTCACATGATTCGCCGCATCGTGGGGCAAGCGTTGGGGAAAATTGCCATAAAAAGGTGAATGACGGGCCATAGGAGGTAAAAAGGGGGCAGAGTTTACATCTTTTTTACATCTGCAATTTGTCTACTTTACATGCTACAGCGCTCAAGAAACATCTTTAACCCTCACCCCAACCCCTCTCCCACTACGCGGTAGAGGGGCTTTACCTCACTCCCATCCTCCCCCCTCGTAGGAGAAGAGGAAGGGTGGCTTTCAGGGGTAGGTTTTTTAACGAGCGTTTGTCAATCACCGTTATGAAACGAACTAGATCACGCGATGGCAGGCCGCCCAATGCCCCGGTGACACTTCAATCAGCGCCGGGTCGGGTTCATGGTGGCAGAGGTCGAATTCCACCGGGCAGCGCGTGTTGAAATTGCAGCCTGCGGGCGGGTTGGCCGGGCTGGGCAGATCGCCCTGCAAAATGATGCGCTGGCGGCGTTCTTCCACGCTCGGATCAGGCACAGGCACGGCGGAGAGTAGCGACTGGGTATAGGGATGCAGCGGATTGTCGTATACGTCTTCCGTCGTCCCAATTTCGACAATTTTTCCCAGGTACATCACGGCCACGCGATCACAGATGTGGCGCACCATCGAAAGATCATGGGCGATGAACAAATATGTCAGACCAAACTCGCCTTGCAGTTCTTCCAGCAGGTTGACGACCTGTGCCTGGATCGACACATCGAGCGCCGAAATTGGCTCATCGCACACGATGAATTTGGGGCGCAGGGCCAACGCACGCGCAATGCCGATACGCTGGCGCTGACCGCCGGAAAATTCATGCGGGTAGCGATTGATGAAGTAGGGGTTGAGACCCACGCGCTGCATCAGGGCTTCGACATATTCCTGACGTTCACCTTTTTTGGTGTACTCATTGTGGATTTGCAGCGGCTCACTGATGATGCTGCCCACCGTCATACGCGGGTTGAGCGAGGCAAATGGATCCTGGAAGATGATCTGCATCTGCTTGCGCATCTTGCGCATTTCCGTCGCGGGCAGCGTATTGAGATCGACGCCATCGAACGAGACTGTGCCGGCTGTCGGGCGGTAGAGTTGCAGCAGCGTGCGGCCTGTGGTGCTCTTGCCGCAGCCCGATTCGCCCACCAGACCCAGGGTTTCCCCACGATAGACATCGAATGTAACATCATCAACGGCCCGCACCGCCCCCACCTGGCGCTGCAAAATGAAGCCAGAGCTGATCGGGAAGTGCTTCTTGAGATTTTTGACGCTCACCAGCACATCACGGCCTTTGGCATCCGTCTCTGGCGAAGAATAGGCTTTAACAGCAGTCATTTAGTACTTTCCCTTTCGATCCGCGATATCCTGTTCAACGACGCTCCGCAGATCATACCAATTGGCGGCAAGATGCTCCGGATGACCGCCCGGCACGGGAACCAGCGGCGGAATTTCTTCAAAACAGCGCGGTGTTGCATACGGATTGCGCGGGGCAAACGGATCGCCTTTGGGAGTGATACGCATATCGGGCGGTGAGCCTTCGATCTGGGTCAGGCGTTCGCCCTTGCGATCCAGACGGGGAATTGAGCGCAGCAGTCCGAGTGTGTAGGCATTGCGCGTATCCTGGAAAACTTCACGAGTCGGGCCGCGTTCCACAATGCGCCCGGCATACATCACCTGCACCGTGTCCGACAGACCTGCGACGACGCCCAGATCGTGCGTGACCCAGATGATCGCCATATTGAACTCATCTTTAAGCTGCTTCACGAGTTCGATGATCTGCGCCTGAATGGTGACATCGAGCGCCGTTGTTGGTTCATCGGCAATGAGAAGCTTGGGATTGCACGACAGGCCCATCGCAATCATCACGCGCTGACGCATCCCGCCGGAAAATTGGTGCGGATAATCATCCAGCCGTTTGCCCGCATCCGGGATACCGACCAGATCGAGCAGTTCAGTGGCGCGTTTGCGGGCCTGACTGTTGTTCATGCCCAGGTGCAAGCGCAGCGCTTCAGTGATCTGCGTGCCGATGGTGAGGACAGGATTGAGCGAGGTCATCGGGTCCTGGAAGATCATGGCGATTTCTTTGCCACGCACCAGCCGCATTTGCTCATCACTCAGCTTGACCAGATCGCGCCCTTCAAACAGTACCTGCCCACTTTCAATTTTTCCCGGCGGACGCGGAATCAGCCCCATCATCGCCAGAGCGTGAACACTTTTACCCGACCCTGATTCACCTACGATGCCCAGTGTTTCGCCTTCATGCAGGACGTAATCGACGCCATTGACGGCGTAAACGATGCCCTCCTGCGTATAAAAGCGCACCACCAGATCTTTCACCTCTAACAACACATTTTTATTCAAGGAATAACCTCCAATAGCACTGAAAGTGGGGCGCGGGTGAACCTCATTTAAAACACGGTGGTCGTTGTCTTTAAAGGATCAGCCGTCTATAGGGATAATGGTCTATGCCTACGAACGCCTTCTATGATGTTTTGCAGCAATACGTTTGATTTGTGACAGATAGTTTAACAACCCATTATCAACATGACAAGCGACAGTTGTGCATGTTAGACGGGAGCGTAGCGCAGAGTTGTGAAAAGTGTGTGAAGAGAGGCTAGTCGGTTAGTCCGTCTCATCGATTATAATGAGCGAAGAATGCTAAGGAGTGTTTTTTATGACAGCAATGCGACAGTATCCTATCCTGACAATTGATGAATATTTTGAGTTGGAAGGGCGCAGCGATATCCGCCATGAATATGACGACGGCCTCGCCTATGCTATGGCGGGCGCAAGCGAGATGCACATTCTTATCACAACAAATCTTGTGATAACTTTCGGCAACCAGACAAAGGGCGGCGGATGTCGCGTCTATGGCAGTGAGATGCGGGTGGGTATCCGCCAGGAAACAGCCTATTTTTATCCTGATGTGACTGTGGCCTGTGGTGAGCGTTTGTTTGAGAAACGCCCCCAAAGTGGAGAGACACTGCTCAATCCTATTTTA
>Ga0209591_10005462_pt1 | contig 14187 bp, 7 predicted proteins | sample MAT01_FD_187207 | JGI IMG/M metagenome (GOLD analysis project Ga0209591, IMG submission 187207) | Freshwater microbial communities from Lake Fryxell liftoff mats and glacier meltwater in Antarctica - MAT-01 (SPAdes) (version 2) | ecosystem: Environmental > Aquatic > Freshwater > Ice > Liftoff... | reverse complement strand
TCGCCCAGTCGGAGCAGGTGCCCTCGCTGGCCATTGCGTTCTGGCGACTTGCCATTGCCAGCGCGCTGTTATGCGTTTTCTTTGGTTCCCGCAAGGCAACACGCACCGAACTGACAACCATTCCGCGTTCGTCGCTGCTGCTGATGTTGGCCTCGGGCGCCTTCTTGGCGGTGCACTTCGCAACCTGGATTGCGTCGCTTGCCTATACCTCGGTGGCAAGCAGCACCGCGCTGGTCTCGACGAATCCGGTTTGGCTGGCGCTGTTTGCCTGGCTTGTTCTCAAGGATCGCCCCGACCGCTGGATATGGCTTGGCGTGACCGCCTCCTTAATCGGTGGCGTGGTCATCTTTGCGGTTGACGCCACCGCTGGAACGACAGCGAACCCAAACACCGCCTTGGGGAACGGGCTGGCGCTGGCAGGTTCAATCGCGGTGTGCGGCTATCTTCTGATTGGCCGCAAGCTATCCAACCATGTATCAATATCGACATACGTCACCGTTGTCTTCAGTGCCGCCGCCGTCGCGCTACTGCTCATCGCGCTCGGCAGCGGCACGAAGTTGACCGGCTGGGGGTCAACTGCTTGGTTGTGCCTGATCGGCTTGGCGCTCGGACCGCAGCTTATTGGACACTCCGGAATCAGTTGGTCATTGCGCCATCTGGCCCCGACCATGGTCGCGGTCGCGATTTTGGGTGAGCCGATCGGTTCGGCGCTGCTGGCTTGGTGGCTGCTGGGTGAGCGCATCGGTCCGCTACAGTTCGCCGGCTTCGCGCTGTTGATGACGGGCATTTTTCTCGCGGCCAGATCGACTTCTGGCAGCGCCGACCGGGGGCACCATCATGAGCGCCATCAGCAGCCGGCGGGTTGATCGCGCATATAATTGGGGCACGACGCTTGCGCGTCGTTTTTTATTGGCGTCGACCTTCACGAAAATGCGTTTACACGAAGCTTGGTCAGATCGACTTTTCCAGTGACTACCAGCTCTGTAAGCGTCTCAATACAGCATTCCCTTGACCCCTGACCTCCAGATTCCGCCCGCCGGCGATCCCGACTTCACCGACCAGATCGAACGCGTGCTTCGACAGCGAACGTCGGCTTGGGAACGGCTGAGTCAATCGCAGAAGCCGAAGGTGCTCATGATCACGCACCGCTTGGGCGGAGGCGTTGAACGGCATGTTGCCGACCTCATCAGCTTGCTGTCGCCGAGCTGTGAAGTGCTGGTGCTTCGGCCGGCGATGCTCGGTTTTGTCGCCCTTGAATGGGCGCGCCGTGATGAGAACTGGCGCTGCTGGTTTGCGCCAGCGACCGATGGGACGGCGCTGCTGGCGTGTTTGACCGCGATCGGTATTTCACGCGTACATCTACACCATATTGACGGCCTGCCGGCGTCACTATGGAATATCGCAAGCGAACTTGGTGTGCCGCTGGACATCACGTTGCACGACCATTGGCCGATCACGGAGAAGTACCATCTGTCGGCCAACTCACCACCGGCCGCCGCGCAAGGCAGTCACGACTGGCAGCAGCGCGCCCGAAAGTTACTCGCCTCCGCGGCACGCGTTTTTGCCCCATCAAACTATCTGGCCGCGCAGGTCGAGAATGCCCATCCCGGAATTTCGATCACGGTCTGGCCGCATCCAGATGTCGAAACGATCATCGGCCATCAACGTGCGGCGCGGGCCACCAAGATCGCCGTGATTGGACGCATGTCGCCCGACAAGGGGCTCGACGTTGTCGTGGCATGTGCCAGCTACGCCAAGGCGCATTCGCTACCGCTTCACTTTTGCATCCTCGGGGCTGCGACGCTACCCGTGCCCAAATTTCCAGCGTTGCCGCTCACGCTGAGTGGTGGTTATGAAGATGCGGACCTCGCTGCGCTCATTGCGCTGGAGCGACCTGATGTCGCGTTTTTCCCTTCGCAAATCCCCGAGAGTTTTTCGTATACGCTTTCCGCCGCACTGGCGGCCGGCTTGCCGGTGGTGGCGTCGAGACTCGGCGCATTTACCGAACGTCTTGAAGGTCGATCAAATGCAATGTTGTTGGATCGCGATGCCAGCGCCAAGCAATGGTGCGATGCAATTGCGAGCCTCGCAAGCGCGGCGGCGGTCTTCAAGACGGGCTCCGAGTCACACGAACAATTAACGCAGCCAATGTCGGACCCCGGGTTCACCCGCTATCGTTCGGCAATTCAATCGGCGCAGCCTACTTCCAATAATCGCAGCCGCAGCGGCCCACGTCAAACCGCCTACTTCCCACCGAAATCGCTGCAAGCCGACCGCGAACTGGGCATGGCCGAGTTGTACCAGTTCGGCGTGGAATGCGGACAGATTGAAGCGCGCAACGAACTGAAACGCCGCAGCACGGAAGTCGACGAACGCCTGCTCGCGGCGGCACAACGTCTTGAAGCGGAGCAAGCGCGGCGGGTCGGGGTCGAATCAGAGTTACAGGAAGTGCTATCAGCGCTCGACCATGAAGTCAGGATGACCCGCGAATTGCAGGCACACATCCAGAAGCTGGACGCGGAAATTGTCGAGAATCAGCAAGCCGCGCTGGATGCGCTGGAACTCAGGCGCGAGACGCTGCATGTGCTGGAACTTACACGTGAAACGCTTGAACACGAGCGAGACACAGCACGGCTCGCCTTTGACGAGATTTCCAACTCAAAATTCTGGCGACTGACCGCGCCGTTGCGCGCCATCTCGCATCAGCTGAAGCTGGCGCTCGGTCTTGGACGGGCTGCGGCCAACCAATCCAAAGCACTACCGTACAAGGTGGCGATCGCCAGACAAATCCTGCGCGAGGAAGGTCCGGTTGCACTGAGTCGCCGCGTCCAGGAAAAGTTGACCCGCCGTAGCGAAAAGGCTGGCGCACCGGGGCCGGCCTATCGCCAAGAAGAACGCATCCAGCCGCTTGTCGTGCCAAGTTCGCTGACGCCGACAGTGTCGATCATTATTCCCGTCTATGGCCAGCACGTCATGACGTTCACTTGTCTGAAGAGCATTGCCGAGACCTGTGCGCACTTGGCCATCGAGGTCATCGTGATCGACGATTGTTCGCCTGACGAGGCTCTCGATGCGCTGTCACCGGTGCAGGGCATCAGCGTTGTTCGCAATGACACCAACCTTGGCTTTCTGAAGAACTGCAACAAGGCGGCGTCAATGTCGCACGGCGCGTATGTGCTGATCCTAAATAATGACACCATCGTCACGCCGGGCTGGCTCGACGCCATGCTCGAAACCTTTACCACCCGCGACAACGTTGGCATGGTTGGGGCCAAGCTCATTTACCCCGATGGTCGGCTACAGGAAGCTGGCGGTATCGTCTGGCGCGACGGCTCGGCATGGAATTGGGGGCGCGACAAGAACGCGGCGCTACCCGAATATAACTATTTGCGGGAAGTCGACTATTGCTCGGGAGCCTGCCTGTTGCTCAAGCGCGATGACTGGAATCGGCTGGGTGGTTTTGATGAACGCTACGCCCCGGCGTATTACGAAGACACCGATCTGGCGTTTCGGGTGCGCGAAATGGGCTTGGGTGTTTATTACCAACCGCGCGCCGTTGTCGTGCACTTTGAGGGCCAGAGTTCGGGCACCGATGTCACCCAAGGCGTGAAGAAGCATCAGGTCATCAACCAGCAGACCTTTCTGGCACGCTGGCGATCGGTGCTGGCGAAACATCGCCTCAACGGGCTGTTGCCCCGGCTCGAACGCGACCGCTATGCCAAGCGCCGCGTGCTGGTGGTCGACGCCTGTATGCTGACACCCGATCAGGATTCGGGCAGCCTGCGCATGTTTGAAATACTCAACGTGATGGCCAAGATGGGTAGCAAGGTAACCTTTCTTGCGGACAACCTCGAATTTCGCGAGCCTTATGTCAGCCAGATTCAGGCGCTCGGCGTCGAGGTCATCTACCATCCGGTCGAATCGAACGTCACGCGCTTTCTGGAACGGCATGCCGCCGAGTACGAAGTAATACTGCTGTCACGGGCGAGCGTTGCGGTCAAACACATTGACACGGTGAAGCGCGTCGCGCCGCGGGCCAAAATTGTGTTCGATACCGTCGATCTGCACTTCTTGCGTCAGCAGCGTGAGGCAGATCTGGCGGACAGTGCCGCGCAACGCGCCGCTGCCCTGAGCATGAAAGCGCAGGAGCTCGACATCATGTCGAAGAGCGACGTGACGATTGTGGTCAGCCCGGTTGAAGAACAACTGTTGAGTGAAATCGCACCTGCCGTGCGCGTCGAAATTGTTTCGAATATTCACGTCAATATGCCCGGACCAAAACGCTTCGATGAGCGGGGCGGGGCGGTGTTTATCGGCGGCTTCAGGCACCCGCCAAATCTCGACGCCATCACTTGGTATGTCGACAATGTGCTGCCGCTACTGCGCAGCAAGAACGCTGGCATCGTCACCACGGTGATCGGCAGCAACGCACCAGCAAGCCTGCAAAAGTTTGCCGCGGACGACTTTGTGATTGCTGGCTTCGTCCCCGACGTCGCGCCGTTCTACAACGATGCGCGAGTGTCGATTTCACCGTTGCGCTATGGTGCGGGAGTCAAAGGCAAGGTCAATATCGCGATGCAGTACGGCGTGCCGGTGGTTGCCACCTCGCCGTCGATTGAGGGCATGCACCTGCGTGCCGGTATTGATGTACTACGGGCAGACGACGCAGAAGCCTTTGCTGAGGCGATGATGCGTGCCAACACGGATGCGGTGCTGTGGGAAACGCTGCGAAGCAACGGGCTAGGCAATATCGACGCGCATTTTTCCCGAGCAACTGCTGAATTGGCGCTAAGGGGATTGCTCGAGCTGCCAACTGCATAAGCCTCCGTTAACGACACCGATCGCCGGCGGCCCGGTTTCTACACCCGCCCGATAATCGCGGCCGTCGAGATCAACTCCTCAAGCAAGGCCATTGAAACGTCACCTGAGACCGAGTAGGGGTCTAGGACAGGGCGCGCAGAATACTTCAACAACACCGACGGGTTGATCTTGTCGATGTTTACCTGCCCCATGGTCCATCCCGAGAAACGCCGTTCGGTGATTTCTTCGTACTTCAGTACCGCCACGTCGCGATGACGGGGATCGCGGGCAATATATCCATACAGGTGATTCACCTCCATGCGGCCGCCTTCGAGCACTTGCATGAAAATATTGCCCCCGTAACAAAGCAGCCCGGTAATGCCGCGCTCGGGATTGTGTGCCTTGGACTGCGCCATGATGGATTCGATGGCGGCCGCCGGATTCGCGTCGTTGGCACGGCTTGCATACAAAAGTCTGACCAGCATACGTCCTCAGGATTTCCGATTATTCAGCAGCGACAAAAACTCGCGCCGCAGGTTGGGATCTTTCAGGAATACACCGCGCATCACACTGTTGATCATCTTCGCCTCGGTATCCTTGACGCCGCGCCAGTGCATGCAAAAGTGATCCGCTTCCATGACAATGGCCAGCCCATCCGGTTGTAGCTTTTCCTGTAGCAGCGCCGCCACCTGAGAAACGGCTTCCTCTTGGATTTGCGGACGGCTCATGACCCAATCGATCAGGCGTGTGTACTTGGACAAGCCGATTAAATTCGAATGCTCGTTTGGCATGACACCGACCCAGACCTTGCCGATAATCGGGCACAAATGATGGGAACACGCGCTGCGTACCAGAATCGGTCCGACGATCATCAGCTCGTTCAAATGCGAAACGTTTGGAAACTCGGTCGTCGGTGGTTGGGGAACGTAGCGGCCGTGAAACACTTCGCGGACAAACATCTTGGCCACGCGGCGCGCGGTTTCGTTGGTGTTGTGATCGCTCTCAGTGTCGATTACGAGGCTTTCAAGCACCCCCTGCATCTTGCTTTGCACCTCATCCTGAAGCTTATCCAATTCGCCCGGTTGCAAGAACTCTGCAATGTTGTCATTGGCGTGAAAGCGGCGCGACGCGCGCTTGAGACGCTCACGAATGGCGGCTGACATTGAAATACCCAAGTCGTCGCCGGGTGGTATTGAAGAGTTATCCATTTTTGTCAGAACATGTGCGGATACAATAGTTGCATCGACTTGTAGAAGTACCTGATTATAAAACGAAATCCTGAAACGCCGAACACCAGTTGCCGACCATATTTATATTATGTCAACTTCTATTTTAAGTAAGCATTCAGAAATATCCCTTTCAGCCGAAAACAGCTTGGATACACTCACCCCACGCAAGCCCGCCCAAAATGACCCTTCGCGACATGCCACGCGACGCCACCGCCAACCCGTCAAAGCCACGCGTCATCCCTAACGATGTCGACGCGTCGCTGCTCGGGCGGATCGCCTTCATCGGTGCCGCGATCGCATTGGCGCTGGCGATACTGGCCGCGCTTAACAACAGGCCGATGACGGCGGCAAGCGCCGTCGTCATCGGTGCCGTGTTCGCAATAAGCCTGTGGTTCACGCGCTACCAAGGCATCACGCGGCGTGACATCAACGTCGCCCTCGGCGTGATCTCAGGGGCAATCTGCGTCATCGTTTTGATTGCAGGCTCACCAACACCATCCGCGCTCGTGGTGGTGTCGGTCGTGCCTTTCATCGTCGCCTCCCTAGGCGATAAGCGATCGCTGATCATCTGGCTGACGGTGAACGCGCTGATCGTTGTTGGCGTCTATTTCCACGCGCCCTACATTGCTGCGCACTACTCAGAGCCTCCGCCAAATCCGGCAATCCAACATTTTTTGCACATCGCCGTACTGAGCGTGTTCATCACCGCTATTGCGTATTTACTGATGGGCAGACGACACGCGATTCTCAAGGCGCTAGTGATCGCAAATGAGCATCTTACCCACAAGCGTAACGACGCCAGGACAGCCAACGAACAAAAAAGCCGCTTCTTGAGTCGTCTTAGCCACGAATTGCGCACACCGCTTAACGCCATACTCGGTCTCGCCGAAGTCATGTCGCGCGAACGCGAAGTCCGGCTGACCGCCCGGCAACTTGAACGTCTGCAACACATCCAGACCTCGGGCCAGCGGCTGCTCAAGATCGTAGAGGAAGTCATGCAGATCACTGATGCTGACGAGCGCTCCCCGTTCATGATTTTGTTGCCCGTCGCAGTCACGCCGGCGATTACGGACGCCGTCAATACAACCAGCGCCCAAGCAATCGACCGCGACGTGTCGATCTTGGTGGACGCGAGCGCCTTCGCCGCGACCGAAGTGCTCGCGGACCGCAAAGCCTTGCGTCGCGTTTTGCAGGAATTGATCGGCAACGCCATCGACTTCAACCGCACCGGCGGCACGATCACGATTAGACTGTCAACCGCAAACGGCCAAGTACACATTGGCGTCACGGATACCGGCGTCGGCATCCCTGACACCAGTATTGCGTCTATTTTCGAGCCCTTTGGCCAACTGCACCGCAGTAAGCAAAATAAAGCGGCCGGCAGTCTCGGGCTGACCAAGACCAAGGCGATCGTTGAACAAATGCACGGCACCATCGAGGTAACGAGCAAGGTCGGCGATGGCTCTACGTTCACGATCACTTTTCCCGTGTATGTCGCGCCCAACCAACATCTTTCCGCAGCCCGCGCGACCATTAACGAACCCAGCGTACCAGATCATCTGACGGCGGCATCGAGCACTGCGCTCATCGCGGGCGAGCGTCCCAACGTACTCTACGTAGAAGACAACGCACTCAATCAACTCGTGATGCAGGCCATGTTCAGCGATCTCGGTGTCGCCAATCTGCACATTTGCTCGACCGGCGAAGAAGGATTTCAGCATGCCATTCAGCTGCGACCTGATCTGGTATTACTTGATATTCATTTGCCCGACTGCAACGGCAACGAGTTGTTGGCACGCATGCGTGCCGAGCCTGCGCTGGCAACCATCGTGGCGATCGCGGTTTCTGCCGATGCCGTCCCTGCGCATATCAGTGCGGCAATTGAACACGGCTTTGACGATTACTTGACCAAACCAATCAGCATCGAGGCGCTGCGCGTGGTGCTTGAGCAACGACTGCCAGTTGTACGGAGTACGAGAAAATGAACGCGCCCCGCCCCGCCTCTCCGCCAACCGACATCAAGCCCCTCAGACTGCCCGCTCACTTCGACAGTGTGCTGCTGAGACGTGTTGCAGCGCTCATCACCGTGTTTGGTGTTTTTATGGGGTGCTGGCAATTAATCGACGGCCGCATCGCGACCGGGACGGCCATCATTATTTTGGCCCTGCTGATGGGCATCACATTTCTGCGCGCCGGTACGGCCCGCGTCACGTTTGGCGAATTGAACGCCGTGGTCGCCCTGATCGCCGTACTCATGTTGGCGATTGCGATTCTCTCAGGCCGCGAGGCACCGGCTATTACGATCCTGTTCCCCTTGCTGCCATTTTTTTTCGCGGCAATTGGTGCTAGGCGCTCTGCAATTATCTGGTTGATCATCACAATGTTCATGTTGATCGCGGTGTATTGGCACGGTCGGCATGCGGTGTTGCTTTACTCTGAACCGCCCGCCAATTTCCCGTTGATCTATATGGCGCTGGTGTTTGCACTGACGGCTACCATTTCGCTGACCGCCTTCACACTCATGGGCAGACGCGCTGAGTATCTCGCGAGTCTCGCCACAGTGCGTGACGAGCTCGAGCTTGCGGTGCGTGAGGAAACCGACGCCAATGCAAGCAAGGCGCACTTGCTTGGCCGCGTCGGCCATGAATTGCGAACCCCACTGAACGCGATCATCGGATTCGCCGACCTGCTGGCGCGTGACCACAAGGCGCCGCTGTCGGCGGCCCAGCTGCAGCGGATTCGATACGTACAAATGTCTGGTCAACGGCTACTCGAACTGGTCGACGAAATACTCAACGTGACCCGCAGCGATGCACGCGCCAGCGCCATGGCGTTGCAACCGGTGTTACCACTTTCCGTCGTTAACGATGCGATTGCCGAGGTGGCTGAAGTCGCCCGCGCCAAGGGTGTTGTGATCGACACGGCGCTACCACCGCACGAATCGACGCTGGTACTCGCCGACCGCCGTTACCTGCTGGACGTGCTTGGACAGTTGCTCACCAATGCGATCATCTACAACCGCCCCGACGGACGCGTGCGCATCAGCATGACCAGCGCTGACACCGAGATTCGGCTGAACATCGCGGATACTGGCATCGGTATCAATTCCTGGGAAATTGCAGAATTGTTCGAACCGCTCCGCCAGACGCGACACAACGATGAATCGCAAGCTGGTAGCGGCCTCGGACTCACCATCGCCAAATCATTGATTGAACACATGGGCGGCAGGATTGAGGTTGAAAGCGTGCTTGGGCAAGGATCTACCTTCACGCTCGTCTTACCGCGCTACCGACCCGACCGGGATGCGCGCGCGAACGGTGCCAGCTGAGCGAGTCAAACATTCCACGCGCGGCCGAAGCGGGCCAGACTGACAAAGAAAGCCGCCTAACGGCGGGCACTTTGAGACAATATTGCTTGGAAATAGCCGCCGATAAAGGTGTTTGACACTTTTGCCTCGCCTGCAATTCGCGTGGTTCATAGAGAAACACCGGGCGTCGAGTAAACTCTGGGCATATCCACCCGGAGCTTGTTCGCCTTGGACTTCGCACCTTCCTTCGCATGTCGGGACCATCACCCACCCAAGCTCGCGCCGGCAGCCGAATCTGTGCGACGGCGCGGTGTCCGACGACCATGTGCGGGATAAGCGGCTTCGTCTCAATTGGCGAGGCCATTGCTGACCCGGATGTGATTATCCGACGCATGAATCGGCGCCTTGCGCATCGCGGGCCGGACGCCGAGGGCTACTACGCGCACAACAACGTCCACTTGGGACATCGCAGACTCGCGGTGATCGATCTGGCGTCGAGTTTGCAACCGATGACGAGTGCTGATGGGCGCTTCACGCTGGTGTTCAACGGCGAAATCTACAACTATCGCGAACTGCGCGAAGAACTGAAGCGCCAAGGCCGTCAATTCCGAACGGCTGGCGATACGGAGGTCATGCTGCAAGCAGTCGCACACTGGGGCGTGGCGCAAGGCACGCTGGCGCTGCAAAAGGTGCGCGGCATGTTCGCCGTTGCCTGCTACGATCGGCAAACCGGAACAGTATTGCTGGCGCGCGATCACTTGGGTGTGAAACCACTGCATTACGCCTGGGACGGTAAAACATTCGCCTTTGCCTCTGAACTGAAGGCACTCACCGAACACCCGTGCGTCTCGCGCGACATTGATCTCGATGCGTTGGGATTGTTTTTGGAGTGCCAGTACATCCCTGCCCCGCTGACAATTTTTCGCAGCGTCCGCAAGCTTGCCGCCGGCCATGCAATGCTACTCAACACCGTCAGCGGCGAGCTGCAGACTTGGAAATATTGGCAGCCCGACTACTCTCGAAAGCTGGTGTTGGCGGAACAAGATGCGATCAATACGCTCGAGCGCGAGTTGCGAGCATCCGTTGCTTCGATGCTCGTGGCAGACGTGCCACTCGGTGCATTTGTCAGCGGCGGGATTGATTCGAGCTTGGTTGCGGCGTTGATGACGGATATCACGAAGAAGCCGATCGAGACGTTTAACCTCGGCTTCTTCAACGACGCAGGCACGCCGGATACCACGCAGAGCGAGCACGATGAAGCCGCCCGCGTTGCCAAGCATTTGGGCAGCCATCATCACTCGTTGATGGTCAAGCCATCGGACGTTACCGACGCGTTTGGCGATTGGGTGGACGTATTCGACGAGCCATTCGGCGACCAAGCCGCGCTGCCCACCATGCTGCTGTCCAAACTCACACGTCAGCACGTCACCGTGGCCCTCACGGGAGAAGGGGCGGATGAACTTTTTTCCGGCTACGGCAACTATCGTAAGCGGGTCGCAGAGGAACGGATTTCAGGTGTGCTCGGCGCACCGGGCTCGCCATTGCCCGCATTGCTGAAGTGGCTGCCCGCTGCGGCGCGCAAGGACCGGCTGATCAAAGCCATCATGCAACCGCGCAACGAGCGCTATGCAACGATCCCAAATGTGTTTAATCGCGCCGTACAACCGCAGCTGTTTTCGGCCGCGCTACAGCGACAACAACACAGCCGCATCGCCGATTACGCCGCCAAGTTTTACGACGAATGCAACGCCAGCGACTACCTTGAGAAAATCATGTATGTCGATATGCGCTTGTGGCTGCCGGATGATTTGTTGACCAAGGTGGATCGTGCGACGATGGCGTATTCTCTTGAGGCGCGTGTTCCCTACCTCGATCACCGCTTCGTTGAGTTTGTCGCACAGCTTGACCCGGCGCTCAAGCAACGCGGCAGAACGACCAAATACATTCTCAAGAAGCTCGCGGCACGCTACCTTCCCGACGCGATTGTCTATCGCAACAAGCAGGGCTTCGTGATGCCCCTGTCAGATTGGCTGCAAGGCAGCCTCAAGCCGCACGTCGATGCCGCATTAGGTGCGGGTGGCTTGATGAAGCGCGGTTTGTTCCGCGACGGCGCGCTGGCGCGTCTGCAAGCCGAGCACGCGAGCGGTCGCCGCAATCACGCCGGACGCATCTGGGCCTTGACGGTGCTAGAACAGTGGTTCGCGCGGTACGCGCCGGAGTGGACGCTGTGACCGCCGGTAAACCACTATCCATCCTCCACACGGAGTCCTCGATCGGTTGGGGCGGCGAGGAGATTCGCATCCTCACCGAAGCGCGCGGCATGCTTGATCGCGGGCATCGGGTGATGCTGTTGACGCCGCCCCACGCAGAAATGCTGCCGGCGGCAAAGCGCATGGGGGTGCCGGTCGAGGCGATTGATATTGGCAGGAAGCGCGTTGGATCGTTGTTCGCCTTGCGCCGCTGGCTTGGCAGACACGCTCACCAATACGACGTCATCAATACCCATAGCTCGACCGATGCCTGGCTGGTGGCAGTCGCCTGCGCGATGCTGGCCAAGGCACCGCCAATGGTGCGCACGCGTCACGCCTCGACGGCGATCAACAATCACTGGTCAACGCGTTGGCTGTATAAATCGGCAACCGCGCACATTGTCACCACGGGCGCAGCGTTGCGGCAACAGCTGCATCGCGACAACGGCTACGCGCTGGATTACATGACCTCGGTCAGGACCGGCATTGACCTCCAACGTTTCCGGCCGCTCGATAAATCGGCGATGCGCAGCGCGTTGCGCGTCGCCGATCAGCCCAGCATCGGTACTCTGGCGACGCTGCGCGACTGGAAGGGGCACGATTATCTGCTTGACGCCGTAAAATTGTTGCGCAGCCGATATCCGCAGTGGCGCTTGATTGTCATCGGCGACGGGCCGCAGCGGGCGCGCCTGACCGCGCGCCTACGCGACGAGCATCTGGACGACATCGTGCGATTTGTCGGCAACGTCGACACCGTGCCCAAGTGGCTCTCGACGCTGGATTTGTTCACCCTGCCCTCGTATGGCGACGCAGGTGTGCCGCAAGGCATCATGCAGGCGATGGCGTGCGGCCTGCCGGTGGTTTCCACGCCGGTCGGTGCCATCGCCGAGGCGGTGCAGGACGGCACCACCGGGATTCTGGTTACGCCAAAAGATGCGCCGGCACTTGCAGGCGCGTTGGGCCGGTTGATGGCAGGAGCGGCGCTGCGACAACAAATGGGCCGGGCGGGGCTCGTCTTCACACAGCAATCGTTCGGCATCGACGTGATGCTCGATCGCATGACGCAAGTCTTTCGGCAGGTCGTTGCGGCTGCAAATCCAACACGGGCGTCCTGAGCATGTCCGGTATCGCCGGCTTTTTTTCCAACCACGCGATCGCTAATGCGACTGCAGAGGCGATGATGGCGGCGCTTCAAAAGCGCGGGCCGGATGCACAACACAGCGTGCGCTGGCAGCAGGACTGGCGACGCGCGGATGAGACCAACGCAGCGCACAACGCGTTGATCCACGCGCGTCTTTCGATCATCGACCCGCGGCCGATTGCCGATCAGCCGATGCACAACGGTACCAGCAGCGCCGATGGCAGCGTTTGGATCTGCTACAACGGTGAAGTGTACGACTGGGCGCGGCACGCGGAAGAATTGACGGCTGCTGGCGCGGTGTTCCAGACGCGCTCGGACACCGAGTTCATTCTGCACGCCTATGAACGCTGGGGCATCGACATGCTGCCGCGGTTACGCGGCATGTTTGCCATTGCGATTCTTGACCTGCGCATCAACAAGCTGTGGCTGGTGCGCGACCGCATGGGGTTAAAGCCGATGGTCTATTCAAACATCGACGGCAATTTCGCGTTTGGCTCGACGGTACGCAGCGTGCTGCCGTTTGTGCCGAAAGTCGCGCGCGGTTGGGACTCGCTGGCGCTGGACGCCTATCTGGCGCACCGCTACATCCCGGCACCGCGTACGGTTTTTGCCAACATACAGCGTTTGCCGAACGCGCATTGGTTGTCGTTTGATCTCGCAACCCGCGCCACCGAAACACACTGTTATTGGCAGCCGCCAGCGCAACTTTCAGCGCAGCCAATCGCGGAATCAGACTGGCTCTCGACCTTGGACGCGGCGGTTTCGATGCGCACCGTTGCCGATCGACCGCTTGGTGTTTGGCTGTCGTCGGGTATTGATTCATCGGTGGTCGCCTCGCGGCTTGCCGCAGCGGGGCACGCTGGGTTGCAGAGCTTTACCGCCGGCGTTGAGCGTGCAGACATGGACGAATCTGGGCAGGCCGCCAACATCGCCGCCGCACTAGGCTTGTCGAACCAACGGTTCGCAATACCGTCCACCGTTCGCGATGATATTGATCAAATCATCGCTGATCTCGATGAGCCGTTTGCCGATCCCTCGGCGGTTCCGTCTTGGTATCTTGCACGGGAGACCAGCAAACACGTCAAGGTGGTGCTGGGCGGCGGTGGCGGCGATGAACTGTTCGCCGGCTACAAGCGATTCGACAAACACTTAAAAACGCGTTGGCGTCGGAAGTTGCTCGGCGGCGACAACAGCCAGCCACGGCTTGCGGACATCGCCGGCGGCCGGCTCGCCAAGTTTCTCGACGAGGCCCGGCTCGATTGGTGGCGCGCCTACAGTTTGCGTTTTTCCGGTTTCACCCCTTCCCAGCGTGCCACTTTGCAGCCTGCATTGCGCGGTAAAAGTCCAGTCTACTGGCGGGGTTTGCAGCAAAATTGGCTGGAGACGCCCGATCCACGCGGACCTATCGGCGAGCTTCTCGACATTGATCGACTTAACGATCTGCCGGAGTACATCTTGCGC
>Ga0209591_10005461_pt1 | contig 14187 bp, 6 predicted proteins | sample MAT01_FD_187207 | JGI IMG/M metagenome (GOLD analysis project Ga0209591, IMG submission 187207) | Freshwater microbial communities from Lake Fryxell liftoff mats and glacier meltwater in Antarctica - MAT-01 (SPAdes) (version 2) | ecosystem: Environmental > Aquatic > Freshwater > Ice > Liftoff... | reverse complement strand
GTTCCGCGAGCAGGGCAAAACGACGATCTTCGTCAGCCACGACATGGGCTCGATCAAGTCGATGTGCCAGCACGTCGTGCTGCTCGACCGCGGCGAAGTGCTCGAGCAGGGCACCGCCGAGAAGGTTGCCGACGAATACCTGAAGCGCGCCAAAGCCCGCGGAAATGAGCGCCTGTCTTCTTACGACCGCGGCACCAGCGTCTATCCGCGCTGGGGAACCGGCGAGATCGAGACGACCGAGGTGGAGATGATCGATCCCGCCGGCGCGCCTTCGCTCGTGTTCCAGCCCGGCGAGCCTTTCCGCGTCCGCATCCGCTACAAGGTCCACGGCTCCGTCACGAACCCCGTGTTCGGTCTGGGCATCTACCGCAGCGACGGCACGTACGTGAACGGCGCGAACCACCACTGGCGCGAGCGGCCGATCGAGATCACCGACTGCGTCCCCGGTGAGACCGGCGTCGTCGAGATGAAGTTCGAAGCGCTCCCGCTGCTCTCGGGCGCGTACTACTTGACCACGTTCCTCTACGACCACGGCAAGGCCGCGCCGACGGCCATCGACCACCGCGAGCACGTGCTGTCGTTCGACGTCGTCGACGTGCGGCGTCTACAGCACGGCATGCTGTTCCTGCCCTCGCGCTGGAGCGTCGTCCGCGACCAACCCGGCAAGGGCGTCACGACCCTGGAGTCCGACGCGTGAGCCGCGACCCGCTCGAGCTGCCGTTCGACCAGTACCAACGCTACCGCATGGTCGCGGACTTGCTGGCGACCCTGCGTGACGGTTCGAAGCCGCTCTCGATCCTCGACGTCGGCGGACGCACGGCGAACTTGCGTGCGTTCCTGCCCAAGGATCGCGTCTACCTCGTGGACGTCGATCCGTCGGACGAGCCTGGTCTCGTGCTCGGCGATGGCGCGCGCCTCCCGTACAAGGACCGCGCGTTCGACGTCGTCGCGGCGTTCGACACGCTCGAGCACGTGCCCCCCGCGCACCGCGCCGCGTTCCTGGCCGAATGCGCGCGCGTCGCGAAGAAGTGGATCGTGGTCGCCGGACCCTACCAGTCGCCCGCCGTCGACGAATCCGAGCGGCTCCTGCAGCGATTCTTGCGCGACAAGCTGGGCGTGGAGCACCGCTACCTCGACGAGCACCGTCACAACGGCTTGCCCGACCTGGCGGCTTCGCGCACTGCTCTCGAGAAGGCGGGAGCGCGCACCGCCGCGATCGGTCACGGGAACCTCGAGCGCTGGCTGCCGCTCATGTGCCTCTCGCTCTACCTCGATCACGAGCCCGAGCTGCGTGAGCTCGCGAAGTCGGTGTTCCGCTTCTACAACGGCGAACTCTACGCCTCCGACCACGCCGAGCCGGTCTACCGTCACGCGCTCATCGGCGCGCTGAGTGACGCGCCGTTGCCGACCGTCATCCCTGGGCTCGCTCCGGCGCGAGCGCCCGCGGGCGTGCTCGCGCGTTTCGACGACGTGATCACCGAGCTCGCCGGCTTCGACCGCGCGCGCGCGACGTGGAGCATCGAACGCGAGCGCTTGTGGGAGATGAGCCGCACGCTCGGGCAAGACCTCGCCGGTCACCGCGAATCGCTCGCCGCCGAACGCGCGTTGCGGGCCAGCCACGCGGAGGTCGTTCGCACCCTCGAGAGCGATTTGACCGGTCACAGGGCCGCGCTCGCAGCCGGGCGCGAGGAAATCGCTCGCGTCCAGGCCGCAGCGCTCGCTCAACGTTCCGCGGACGAACTCGCGCGCACCAGGCTCGAGGCCGACTCGGCGCTCGTGCGGGCCGTGCTCGCGGGAGCGGAGCAAGCGCGCGAGGAGGAGCGCGCCCTGCGCACGCGTCTCGAGAACGACGTGGATCGGTTGACGGCGGAAGTGCTCTCCTTGCGCGCCGATCTGAGCGGGCATCGCGAGTCGCTGGCGACGGAGCGCCAGGAGTTGGTCGCCACGCGCGAGATCCTCGCCGTCGAACGCGCGGATCTGTCGGGGCACCGCGCCGCCTTGGGCGCTCTGCGCGAACACGTGCAGACCCTCGAGATGTCGCTCGCGGAAAGCCGCGCCGCGCTCGCGAGCTCGCAAGCGGCCTCCGTCGCGATCGAGAGCGAACTCGCGACGCACCGCGCGGTCACCGCCGACCTCGAGGGTCACCGCGCGGTGCTCCGCGACGTCACCGCCGACCTCGAGGGTCACCGCGGGGCGCTGCGCGACGTGCGCGCGGACGCTGAACGACTGCGTGCCGATCTCGACACGACGATGCACGAACGCAACGTGGAACAGCAGCGGCTCGAAGGCGCGCACGGTGAACTGGCACGAGTCGCGCTGATTCTTCAGGACCAGGGCCGCACGATCCAAGCGCTGCGCGCCGATCTGAGCAGCCGCGCGAAGTCCCTGCGCCGTGCTCTGGGGCCGAAACCGCCCGTTCCTTGAGAGCGTGGGAAGGAATCGCGCCCGCGCGCTCGGATCGTAGACCGCCCGGATCGCGCGCGCCCGCGCCTCGCGTCGCACTCGATTCGCTTCTGCCGCGCCCGCAGGCGTGCTATGAACGGCGGATTCCTCGATGACGCCGCCTCCTATCGACCTCCGCCGCTTCGCTGAACGCGTCGGTTCGTGGCTCGCTTCTTCCGGCCCGGAGTCGGACGTGGTCGTCTCGTGCCGCGTGCGTCTCGCACGCAACGTCGACGGTTTGCCGTTCGTCGCGCGGATGGATCCGCGACAAGCTTCCGACCTGTGCGCGCGCTTGCGCGAAGAGCTCGTCGCCGCGCGACTCGACGGCGAGACGCAGTGGGTCGCGATGTCGGATGCCAGCCCGCTCTTGCGCGTGGTGCTGCGCGAGCGTCACCTCGTCAGCCGCGATCTGGCGCCGTCCGAGGACGGTCAGGCCGCGCTGCCCGGTCGCGCGGTCGCGTTCGGCGCGTCCGAGACGATCGCGGCGATGGTCAACGAAGAGGACCATCTGCGCCTGCAGGCTCTCGCCAGCGGCTTCGACCTCAGCCGCGCGTGGCGCAAGGCCCAGGATCTCGACCGGATGCTCGAGGCGCGCATCCCGTTCGCGCACACGCGCATGCTCGGGTATCTCACCGGCTGTCCGACGAACGTCGGGACGGGGCTGCGCGCGTCGGTGATGATGCATCTCCCGGCGCTGTCTCTCGTGCGCAGCGAGCTCGAGAAGGTCTTCGCGGCGGCGCAGCGCACCGGTCTCGCGGTCCGCGGCATGTACGGCGAGGGCAGCCGCGCCGCGGGGGACTTCTACCAGATCTCGAACCAGATCACGCTCGGCCGCAGTGAGGAACAACTCGTCGCCGACTTGGAAGCGCTCGTGCCCGCCATCGTGCGATTCGAGCGCGACTTGAGGCGCATGTTGGCGAATGAGCGGCGGTCGGCGCTGCAGGATCGGATCCAGCGCAGCCAGGGACTCTTGCGCACGGCGCGCGCGCTACAGACCGACCAGGCACTCGCCCACCTGTCGACCCTGCGGCTCGGTCTGGAGCTGGGCTTCCTGACCGAGCCGAAGCTGGCCTTGCTCAATCAGCTCGGCGTGCAGGCGCAGAAGGGGCACGTGCAAGCGTTGCAGCAAGAGGAGACGGGTACGACCCTCGTCGAAGCCAGCGAACGCGATCGGATGCGCGCGAGCCTGCTGCGTCAGCGCCTGGGCGCGCGCACGAGCTGAACCGCGCGCACGAGCTGAGCCGCGCGCTCGAGCTGAACCGCGCGCACGAGCTGAGCCGCGCGCACGAGCTGAGCCGCGCGCACGAGCTGAGCCGCGCGCACGAGCTGAGCCGCGCGCACGAGCTGAGCCGCGCTCTCGAGCTGAACCGCGCTCTCGAGTTGAACCGCGCTCTCGAGTTGAGCCGCGCTCCCGCGCGCTGGAATCGCAAGGTCAGTCCGTGCGCGCGGTCGACGCATCCTCGATCGATTCCGGCACGCGCAGACCGTAGATCCCGGGGATGCCGTTGCGAACCACCGTCGCGTGTCGCGCGCCGCTGCCCGCGATTTCGAGCGAGATCTCCTCACCGACCTCGAGCTTGCCGCCGGAAGTCCGGAGCAGGGCTCCGTTCCGAGACAGTTCGGTGATCTGTCCGTGGATCTCCCCGCGCTCGAGTCGCACGACGACATCGACCGAAGCCGGGACGCGCGCGTCGCCGCGCCGCTCCGCGAGCACCTCGACGGTGCCGTCAGGGGCGAGGCGCAAAAGGTCGCCGGTGCGGATCGAGTCGAGAGCGCCGAGCACGCCGACGACCGCGGGCAGGTCGTATTCGCGCGCCTGGATCGCGGCGTGCGAGAGCCAGCCGCCGACCTCGGTCACGATGGCGCGGGCGCGCGGGAATAGCGGCATCCACGTCGGATCGGTGAAGCGCGCGACGAGGATCTCACCGTCGCGGAAAGCGTGGATCTCCGCGGCAGCGCGCAGCACGCGCGCGTGGCCGATCACCCCCGACGTCCCCGACACACGCGTTCCGCGCAGAGCGCCCGACGCGTGCGGACGCGGGATCGCGCCCGGACACGAGAGGTCGATCTCCTCGAGCACGGACGCGGACAGCCGCGAGGGGAGCGGGACGTCTCGCAGCGCCTCGCGCTCGTCGGTGCGCTCCTGGACGATCTCGAGTGCCCGGCCGCCGCGCCAGATCGCGTCGTCGAGTCGGCCGACTTCGTCGATCCGCAACAGGAAGATCCGCTCGTCGAAGCCGGTGCGTTCGCCCAGGGCGAGCAGGATGCGGCGCAGGAACGCGACGTCGCGCAGCGCGAGATGCTTGGCCTCTTCCTTGAGGCCTTGCCAGTGCAGGGCGCGCTCGACGGCGAGGTCGAGAACCTTCCGTGCGAGCGGAGTGCGCACCGCGGGCTCGCGGTGCGCGATGCCGGCACTGCGGTCCGCCATCGTCGCGACGAGGTCGTCGTCCTCGACGTAACGCGCGGCGGCGAGTTCCCAATCGTGCGGGGCGCGATGGCCCGAGTGCGCGAGGAACAGCGCAGGCTCGATCTCGCCGCGACCGAGGCGCGCCAGGAGCTGCGCGGCTTCCTGCACGACGGTCGTCGGTCCGTGCGCCAGGTGCTGGGCCGCGTCGAGCCCGTTGCGCTCGAGTTCGCGCACCGCGGTCTCGAGGTAGACGCCGGCTGCGACGTTGATCTCCTCGGCGCGCGTGTAGTCCTCCTCGATGAACCGCCGCGCGCGCTCGCGGAAAAGTTCGACGAGCGCGGCGACGTCGAGTCGGCTTGGATCGAGGGCTGCGTCGAGACGCGCGGCGCGCAGCGCGCGAGGCCGATGCTCCTCGCAGAAGTCCTGCTCCAGCCGGTCGGCGGAGCGGGCCAGTCGAAACGCGGACAGTGCCGAGGGGCTGCGCGACACGCGACGTCGGGATTCACGCTCGTCGACGTACAGCTTGCCGAACGCGGTCACGAGCAAGGGCCGCGAATCCGGCGTGACGTAGAAGGGGATGCCCAGCCCGGCGCACGCGCGGTGCGCGGCGCCGTCGTGGCCCCACAGCGCCTCCATGAGCGACAGCGACAGGTGCGTGGGCTCCGGGAGCAGCTCGGACAATTCGTTCTGCGCGAGCACCGCTGCGTCGGCCGGCGTGCCGGCGAGGATGTCCAGGAGCCGGTGGCGCTCACGCTCGCGCAGCGCGCGCTCGCCCGTGCCGAGCCGCGAGAACCGCGTGACGTCGCGCGCCTGGAGCAGCAGGAATCGCCCTTCGGTCCAGGCCCATTCGATGTCCTGCGGCGCGCCGAAGAGCGCTTCCACCGATCGCGCGAGCGCGGTGAGCGGCGCCAGATCGATGGGCGGAACGCGCTCGTCGAGCAGCCGCCCGCTCGCGCGGCCGAGGCGGAATCCGAGCGGATGTTCCCGTCCCGCGACGAGCCCGTCGCCCAGGCCTTCGACCATCTCGATCGCGGAAGTGCCGGACTCGCCCGGATGCTCGGTGAACACCACGCCGGCCCAGGCCGCCGGCACCATCGCCTGCACGACGATGCCGCCGCTCTCCTCGACGCTCGAGTAGGCGTCGACGCGCGCGCCCTTCCACGAGCGCGCGACTTCCTCGATTGCCGCCGCGAGGCCCGCGAGCTCGACATCGAGGATCGACTCGAAGACGCCGGCGTAGCTCTTGTCCGCGCCGTCCTCGTTCACGCCCGAGCTGCGCACCGCGACCCGCGTCGCGCCGAGCCGCGCGTGGGCGTCGAGCACGGCGGCGCGCGCGTTCGCTTCCAAGCGCCCTCCCGCGACCGAGCTCGCGCGCAGCACGAAACCGTCGGGCACGGGCAGGCCAGCTTCGATGAGGCGGCCCAGGCGGACGGCCTTCGCGCCCGTCCCTTCCACGAGGTGCGCGTGTCGCAGCGGGATCACGGCCGCATGGCGATAGCGCGCTTCGATCGCCGCGCGTCGCCGTTTCGGCGCGCGCGCGCGCCAGCTCAGCCAGGCGCCGACCAGGCCGTTGTGCACGAGCACGAGCGTTAAGTTCGCGGCCAGGTAGAGTTGCGGTCCGGCCGCGAGCGGCGCGACCAGCGCCAGGATGACGAGCGCCGCCGCCGTGGAGCCGAGCGCGCGCTTCCAAGTCTTGCGCGCAGCCGGGAGCCACACGAGGAGCCCCAGCGCGAGGGCGCTCGCGGTCGGCAGGATCCACGTGGGATCCGGATTGCCCAACAGAGGAGTCCACGCGAACGGTTCGGTCGAGCCGCGGCTCGCCGTGCTGACCACGCTGAAAAAGACCGTGAAAAGCGCGAGCTGGACGACGGAGCTCGCGAGGTTCCAGGCTGGCTTCACGCCGTGTTGTGCGAGCAACGCCAGCGTGGCCGCCGAGCGCGACGCGGGGTCCTCGCGAAAGCGCGCCTTCAGGGCGTCGATCTCCTGGCGCAGGCCCGCCTCGATGCGGCGGTCTCGTTCGGCGCGCGCGGTGAGCGGCAGGATCGCGAGGCGGACGATCAACACCAGGAGGAGGATCGCGGCCGCCAGCGAGCCGACGTGCGCGCGGCACCACGTCAGCGCTCCGGCGAGCGGTTGGGCGACGAGCGAGAGCAGGGTCTTCTCCTCCTGCGCCGACTTCCAGGCCGCGACGTGGGCCTTGTCGTTGCCCAGGACCGCGAAGCCCTCGGGCACCGTGTAGCGGCCCGCGAACTCGTGACCCATGCGCGTCACGCGCAAGCCGACCACGAGCCCGAAGAAGGAGCTGCGCTTGTCGTAGCAGGGCACGACGATCGGCTTCTTGGGCAGAGCGGCGAGGGCGGCCTCGAGCTCCGGCGTGGTCAGCTTCCGGAAGGGGACGTTGATGGCGCCGGGCAGATGGCCCGCCTCGAAGTCGCCCGGGTAGCGCACGTCGACGAATTGCACGTCGCGCTCGGACAGGAGCTGGTGCACTTCGGGAGTGTCGAGCAGCACGTCCTTGCCCGGATAGTCCGCGATCTCGCGCAGGTCGCGTCGCTCGCGCGCGAGCTGGTAGCCGATCGGCCGGTCCTCGGCGATCCACTTCTCGTAGCCGCCGACCAGGAAGGAAGTGTCGTACCCGCGCCGGCGCAATTCCTCGGCCAGCTCGGAGCTGCGGTTGCCGTTGAAGCACAGCAGGGTGACGGGCAGGCTGCGATCGAGATAGCGATCGGCGTCGGCCAGCACGTCCGGGAAGCGCGCGTGGACGGCGCCCTCGAGCGCGCCGACCTCGTACTCCTCGCTCTCGCGCACGTCGAGGATCTGGCGCGGCTCACCCGATCGTATGCGGCGCAGGAGTTCCTCGGTCGCGAGGCCGTCGGCGCGGTCGAGTTGCTTGCTGAACGACAGTTCGCGCAGCGAGACGTCGACGATCTTCCTCCCTTCCTCGCTCGAATTCCGGGTCAGGTTCACGCTGAGGCGGTCGTTCCGCTCATCCGCGACCTGGGCCGCGTAGAGGCCCCAACCGATGCTGCTCGCGGCGCACAGGGCGCACGCGACCAGGAACGCGGTCCGATGGCCGCGGCCGTCCGCCGGCCCACGACCGCGCTTCTTGCGCACCCACAGCCACCGGCCGAGGACCACGCTCGCGAGGCCCAGGATCTGGGCCGAGCTCGCGAACAGATTGACCATCACGTCGGGCGACGGAATCGCCCAGGCCGCAGTGGAGAGGCCGCACAGCGCGAGGGCGGCGCCTACTATGCGGCCGGGGTTCCCGGGCCGGCGCCGGGATGCGGGGGGGCACGAACGGAGTTGCATGGGGGCTCGCAGGGGCGAGCGAGCGAGGCACGATCCCTCCGGGCAGAGGGGTAGTGCTACGAGTCCGCAACCCGTCCTCCGGGCGGTTCTATTGCTTCATCAAGTCTTGATAAATCCAGTCGGCCAGAGGATTTGCGCGCTCCTAGATTTTGCGATTGCCTGCACGGGCCGGGTCAAGCCGAGGGTCAGGTCGAACCGATGAACCGCAGACCGGATCGAGTCCCACCCGATCCCAGGCCCCCCCGGATCACCCTATGAAGACCAACCTGCTTCGTCTCGTCACTGCTGGAGCCATCGCTCTGTCCGCGCTCGCGGCGCCGCTCTCGGCCCAGGCGCGGGCGAAAGGCGCGGACACGCTCGAGCTGACCTTCGGCGTCTACCAGACGGACAAGGCGACGGTCATGTACAAGATGTTCACGCCGATCCTGGAAGCGATCCAGGACGACATGAGCCTCGAGCTCGGTCGGCCGGTCGACATCGCGCTCACGATCTTCAAGAGCTACGACGACGGCATCCAGGCGCTCGTCGACGGCAAGGTTGACCTCGTTCACTTCGGCCCCGCATCCTACGTCACGGCGAAAACGCGCAATCCGGGCATCCAGCTCGTCGCGATGGAGCACGAGAAGGGCGAGAAGCGCTTCAAGGGCGTGATCGTCGTGCAGAAGGACAGCCCGATCCAGACGATCGAGGACCTGCGCGGGAAGCGGTTCGCCTTCGGTGACAAGAATTCGACGATCGGGCGCTACCTCGTGCAGGCGCGGCTCGTCGAGAACGGCCTCTATGCGAAGGACTTCGCGTCGTTCAAGTACCTGGAACGCCACGATCAAGTCGCGGGAGCGGTCGAGATGGGCGACTTCGAAGCGGGCTCGGTCAAGTTCAGCACCTACAAGAAGTACGGGGACAAGGGCACGCTGCGGAAGCTGGCCGAGTTCGAGAACGTGACGAAGCCGGTCGTGGCGCGCGCGGGCTTCGACGCCAGCGCGTTCAGCGCGGCGCAAGAGGCGTTCTACGGTTTGAAGGACGAAGCGGTCCTGAAGGAGCTGAAGATCTCGGGTTTCATGCCGAGCCTGGACGCGGACTACGACTTCGTGCGCGATGGCATGAAGAAGAGTGCGGCCTTCGAGTCGGCGGTCGGGAACTGAGCCGAACTTCGTGACCGAGCCTCAGCGAAGGGGGCCGCGCCGTTTCGGACGGCTGCGCGCCCAGCTCATCGGTGCGACTTTGCTCGTGCTGTCGCTCGGGCTCGTCATCACCAGCTCGCACACGCTGCGGAGCGAGGAGCAGGTCCTCTCGGATCAACTCGACGCGCGCGGGAATTCGCTGGCCCAGTTGTGCGCCGTCTCGTGCGGGGAACTGATCCTCGGGACGGACTACCCGCGCGTGCGCACGATTCTGCGCGCCTTGCCCAAGCGCGACGGGGACGTCGTCCACGTCCGCGCGGAAAAGCCGGACGGCACGACGATCTTCGAAGTCTTCGGGAATGCCGCGGATTCAGGCTCTGGGATAGAGACCGCGCGTAGTTTCGTCGCCGAGTCGTTCGCCGCGATCGAAACCGAGCCCGGCGAGCCAGCGATCGAACCGATCCACGTGGGCCGCATCCAACTCGGCCTCTCGATCCGCAGTCTCGCCGACCTCAAGGCGGAGCGGACGCGCGTGCTGGCGCTCGAAGCGGGCGTTTCGTTCCTCGTCATCGGCCTCGTGCTCGCCTACCTGCTGCGCAGCCGCGTCGCGCACCCGCTCGAGTTGCTCGACGCTCAGGCGTCGTCTCTCGGACGCGGCGACCTCGACACGCCCATCGTCGCGGCCTCGAACAACGAGATCGGACGGCTCGCGAACACGCTCGACGGGATGCGTGCAAACCTGCGCGCCTCCTACCTGGAGATCCGCGCGAACAATTCCGAACTCGAGCGGATGGCGTTGATCAAGGACCGGGCGATGGACGACCTGGCCAAGGCCCTCGCCGCGGCCAACGCCGCGAACACGGCCAAGGATGAGTTCCTGGCCACGATGAGCCACGAACTGCGCACGCCGATGAACGGGATCATCGGCATGACGCACCTCTTGATGCAGACGCCCCTCGACGAGGAGCAGCGCGATGCGGCCGAGACGGTCCGCGGTTCGGCCGAGACGCTGCTCGTGATCGTCAACGACGTGCTCGATTTCTCGAAGCTCAACGCGGGCAAGATGGATCTCTCGCCGGTTTCGCTGGATCCGCGCAACTTGGTCCGAGAGGTTCAGAACCTGTTCCGCCACGCCGCGGCGCAGAAGGGTCTCGCGCTCTCGTACCAATTCGATCCCGACGTGCCTCAGCGGGTGATGGCCGACCCGACGCGGTTGCGGCAGATCCTCGTGAACCTTCTGGGCAACGCGGTCAAGTTCACGCCGAGCGGCGGGGTGGACGTGCACGTCGGAGTCGTCGGATCGCAGGGAGGCAAGGTCGAGTTGCGCTTCGCGGTCACCGACACGGGGATCGGCATCTCGACCGCGAACCGCACGCGTCTCTTCCAGCCCTTCTCGCAAGCGGACGGCACGATCACACGCGGATTCGGCGGCACGGGGCTCGGTCTCGTCATCGCGCGCAGGCTCACGGAGATGATGGGCGGCAGCATCGATTTCGAGAGCGAACCCGGGCGCGGCAGCGTGTTCTGGTTCACCGTGGTCCTCGAGCGCGCGCCGAAGTCCGCGCTTGTCGCCGACGGACAGCGTCCGGTTCCGAGCGCGGTCGTCGCGCGCCAGTCGAACATGCCCGCGCGCGAGTTGCCGCGCGACGATCGTGCCGACGATTCCGCCGAGAGCTCGGACCATCCGCCGGCTCCGCTGCCCTTGCCCCAGACCTGGAGCGCCTTGCCGCCCGTCCAGGACAAGGAGATCGTCCCGACGCGTCGCCTCGTTCGCGTCCTCCTCGTGGAGGACAACCCGGTCAACCAGAAGGTCGCGGCGAAGATGCTCGGCAGGCTCGGTTGCGCCGTCGACTTGGCCGAGAACGGAGTGATCGCGCTCGAGCGTTACGACAGCGGCCGCTATGCCCTCGTGCTGATGGACTTGTCGATGCCGGTCATGGATGGCCTCGAGGCGACGCGCTTGATCCGTCAGCGCGAAGCGCACACGGGTCTGCGCGTGCCGATCGTCGCGCTCACCGCGAACGCGATGGAGGGCGACCGCGAGCGTTGCCTCGGCGCCGGCATGGACGAGTACTTGACCAAGCCCGTCCGCGCGGAGGGCCTGGCCGAGGTCATCTGCCGCTACGCGAAGGACGACGCGGCGTTGCCGCCTGCACCGTGATCGCGCCCGGCGGACCGCCGCGGTAGCTGATCACCCAGCGCGACAGAGCCTCGCCCGGGCAGCGCGTGCTGCGTAGATCGCGGTGGCCGTACACGAGGTTGCGCGCTATGCCGTAGCGCGTGCGCAGGTCGTCGAGCAGGCGCCGCAACGCCGTGAGCGCGGCCTCGGTCGGCTTCTCCTCGTCGAAGTTCCCGATGAGGCAGATCCCCACGTTGCGCACGTTGTTGTCGCCCTTCGCGTGCGCGCCTTGGTACAGGAGCTCGCGGCCTTCCAGCACGCGGCCGTACGGGTCGATGACGTAGTGGTAGCCGATGTCGCCGTAGTGTGTGTCGCGGCCGTTCATGTGCGCGCGCTGGATGTCGCGCATCGCCGCGTACGTGCGCGACGTCGTGCCGTCGAGGACGACAGGATCGTTGTCGGCCGAGTGGTGGACGGTGAGCCGCGAGTAGGCGCCGACCGTGCGGTCCATCAGCGCGGGCTTCGCCCTCAGCGCGCCCCACGTCGCGCGCGCGATGACCGGCAGACCGGTGGCCTTCGCCGCCGCCGGACCGCGCGCGAGGAGTTGTTCGGCGAGAGCGACTCCGTCATCGGCCCGCTTGCGCTGCCCGGCGTTGAGGTCGTCGCGCAGGACGAGGCGCTCCAAGCCGCCCTTCGCCACGCGCAGGCGCGCCGTGATCTCGGTCGGCGCGGGGGCGGCCGCGCCCTTCTTCCGGGTCGGCGCGGGACCGCGCTCGAGCTCGCGCCGCGCGAACGTGAGCCGACCCGAGTTGAGGGTCAGCTCGGCCTCGTTGCGCCACTGCGGGGTGGCTGAGCGCCCCTCGTTGGCGAGCCAGGCCTCGATGCGGCCGAGCTTCTCCCACGAGAGCGGCTCGCCGAGCCATCCGGGCACGGCGTCGTCCAGCGTGCGCGCGTAGGGGCCGGGCTCGTTCGACGTCGCTTCGACGGGGGGCCGCGCCGTGCTGCGGCAGCCGGCGACGAGGAGGAGGAGCAGGCCGGCGATCGCCGCTCCAAGCGCACGCGGCCGCCCCCCGACGACGCGCGCGCTGGAACCAGATCCGTGGCTGAAAGACATGGAATAGGGGCATACAGAAGGCGTGAGAGCGAAGCAAGAAGTGCCCGAGGTCCCCGGCGCACCACTTGGCTCGCGGCGATCGCCGTGTTCGACTGCCTCGCCTTTCGCGGATCCAACTCGGGGCAGCCTCACCGCTGGACGACCACCACTCGTGCGCCTTCAACTCGTCGCCTGCTTCGCTATCGCCGTCTTCGCCTCCACATCCAGCGCTGCACGCGGGCTGGCTCCCCTTCAGTCGCCCTCGGCCGAGGACGCCGCCGTGCTCTTGGAGGAGAGGCTCGCGTGCGACCTCCTCGTACGCCGTGGTCAGGCCGCGAGCGCGATCCGGCGGCTCGACGAGCTCTTGGACGAACACCCGGCGGATCTGGACGCGCTGGTGATCCGCGCGCGCGCACGGCTCGACGTCGGCGAACCGCAGCGCGCGCTCGCGGATGCGCGCGCCGCGCTGGAGGCCGAACAACCCGCGGAGACCGCGCCGGGTAAGCGCGCCGCCGCGCTGCGCGTGATCGCGCACGCTTCGACGACCCTGGGCGAGGCCGCCGCCGCGGTGGCGCTGCTCGCCGCCGAGAGCGACGTCTTGGCGCCAGCGCGCGACGCCCGCGATGCCTGGGCACTGGGGGCCGCGCAGTGGGAGGCCGGCCAGCGCGACGCGGCGCGCGCCACGCTCGAACTGGGCGCGGCGACGGGCACCGACCAGCCCTGGGACGGCCTCGTCGCGCGCGCGGAATGCCAGCGTCGGCTCGGGCGCCTCGAAGCGGCCTCGCAGAGCCTGCTCGCGGCGCTGGAGGCCGCGGCGGAACAGGATGGCGAGGAGCCGGATGCGCTGGCCGCGCTGGGTGACCTCTACTTCGAGGCCGACAAGGAGGTCGAACGCGCCAAGCGCCGATCGGCGGCCCAGCTCTACGACGCGGCGCTCGCGCTGCACGCGACGCACGAAGGAGCGCTGCTTGGTCTCTTCGAACTGCACCGCACGAACTGGCAGCGGCAGCGGCGCTCGGCGGGACAGTTCCTCGACGCTCTGTTGCGCGCGCGTCCGCGCTCGGTCGAGACCTTGCTCGCGGCCGCGTCGGCCGACATCGACGACGGCCTGGCCAAGTCGGCGCGCGAGCGCCTCGCGATCCTCGAGGAGATAGCGCCAGGCCGCCGCGCCGTGCGGACGCTGCGCGCCTCGATGGCGTTCGTCGAACGCGAGACGGAAGACGGCGAGCGCATCCTCGCGGAGCTCGCGGCCCAGGATCCGCGCGACGGGACGCCGGAGCGTGAAGTCGGGCGCCACCTGCTCGAGCTGTACCGCTTCGCGGAAGGTCTGCCGTTCCTGAAGCGCGCGGTCGAGCGCGATCCGCTCGACTGGGAAGCGCTGACCGAACTCGGCCGCGCGCTGGCCAACACCGGCGACGAGAAAGCCGCGCGCGAGGCGCTGGAACGTGCCCACGAAGCCGCGGCCGGTCGGCAAGACGCGTGGCGCGACAACATGCGCCTCGTGCTGCAGCGCACGGCCGAGCGGCACGGCGTGCGCACGCAAGGCGATCTGACCTTCTCGTGGGAGTCGCAGGGCGACGAAGTGATGGCCGAGTACCTCGTGCCGTTCTACTCCGATGCGCGCGCGGAGCTCGCGCGGCGCTACGGTTTCACCCCGACGCCGACGGTGATCCAGGTCTTCCGGCGTCACCGC
>Ga0209591_10005460_pt1 | contig 14193 bp, 14 predicted proteins | sample MAT01_FD_187207 | JGI IMG/M metagenome (GOLD analysis project Ga0209591, IMG submission 187207) | Freshwater microbial communities from Lake Fryxell liftoff mats and glacier meltwater in Antarctica - MAT-01 (SPAdes) (version 2) | ecosystem: Environmental > Aquatic > Freshwater > Ice > Liftoff... | reverse complement strand
AGCGGCTTTTTTGGCTCGCGGCAGGGCGTGTCGGGTCGCAGGTGGGCTGATCTTGGCTCTCGGATTTGCGCTCCATCGAGCCGGAGGTGTCCACAATCAGTAGGATGTTCGGCAGCGGCGGATTGATATCAGCTAACCCCTGCGCATTGGCGCTGGGCATCGCGCCCAAGAGCGTTGTGCCAACGCCGCACAGTATCAGTAAACGATAGGGTAATTTTCGCATGGGCTTCATCCTTTGGGGCATCAATTAGCAGCGACAGGGCCAAACTCGACGTAGGCCCTCATGGTTTCGAGACCTGCGACGGCGGAGTTGCCTTCGGTGCAAGCTCCAACCTTAGGAGCGACTTGGCCAAGGGTGGTCGCGGTGACCCGCAGGTATTGGAACGACGTGCCGGTCCCCCCCACGTCAGTGCCCGCTACGGGGCGAGACACGGGTCCCGGTTCGGAAAGCTCGACGGCGAAGTTCCCGTCAAGCGCAGCGGCTTTGTAGGGGCCAAGGCTACCTGGGACCAAGGGCGACTCGGTGGGCTGCTCCAGCAACTTTCTGCCAGTGTAGAAGGACCCGACGCGACCGGCGAGTTCTTCCATCGAAAGCTTCATGCACGGTGCTGTGCCCGCGCCAGGATAATCGAGCCCGCGTGTCACCATGCAAGTCTCTGGATTCTTCGCCATCTGCATGACGCGCATGCTCGCGCTGCCCGTTCCAAGCTCGGCGGCAATGGCCAACGTACCGTAAGCGGCAATATAGTGAGTTTGTAGAAACTGGCGATCAAAGCCCGCTGCCCGATCCACCAGGCTTGCCGAGCGTGCTGCATACACACCGACGGCGGTGAGCAACGTCATGACCGTGAGCACAACAAAAATTGTGGCGCCGCGTTCCCTACGTCGCTGCCGAAACGCCAACAGCTGGCGTTCGATATCGGTTTGCGGAGTGCTCGAGGAGTGGCGGGCCATGGCGTTACCTTGTCTGATTTCTGAGTGCGATGTCCGCTTGCATGGTGCGAACACGGGCGTAAGGAGCCTTCCCGTCGGTACCCAAGCCGATACGATACAGGCCGGGTGCAACGGTGTCGCTGGGGATGATGTTGGTGTCGCGATCGGGTTCGCGTGAGCGCACACTGAAGCGCAAGCGAACTGAGCGAATGAATTCGGGTCCTACGTTGGCATTGAGGGCTGATGGCAGTCCCGCCCACTTCGCGATTTCCGCATTGTGTGTGGTCGGTTCATTGGGGAGATTCGAGATGAGCGTGGTTAACTGAGGGTCTGCCACCTTAGCGGAGGTGCTCGCATTGCTCATGACGGTGAGCCCAAATCTGAGATCGACGGCATACTCAGCAATCAGCTCCACGGTCTCGGGGAGCTCTTCTTCAGTATTCACGTTGAGTTCCACCCGGATTAGGTCGCGACGTGTGGCGTCAAAGGTAGCCGTTTTTACGTCCGTGTTGTCACTAAACGCTCGAGCGAAGTTCGCATACTTGCTCGCGTCGCTGATATCCCGGATCTCGTATTGAATGATGTTCACCACATTGGCCAAGGCGCCCGTTTCGAAACCGCGAATGCCGCAGCGGTTCCCAGCTCCCGCACGGAATCTGAGCGGCGGTTTATTGCTCAGGATCACAGCCGGTTGGTTTCCTCCGACAGTGCTCGAGATGGTGCCATAATGTTCGCCTCCGGCGCTATCCACTAAACGAAGCGCACGATTCGGAGCGAACACGGTATTTAGGGTAGCGACCTGCGTAGCGTCAGCCGGCCCCGCCCTATAACCTAGGCGTGCCATGGGTCCGCTGTTCACTTGCAGGAAGACACTCACTGTGTTGTCGGCGTTCGGCAGGACCAGCCGAACCGGGAATTCGTCAGCTGAGAGATAGCTGCCCGCAAGCCTCAAGCGACGCGGCGCAACCTGGCCTGACATTGCCAATGGCATGGTATCCCCATTCTCGATGCGAATGCTCGCGAGCTCTCTGAGCGCTTTGGGCCAGTCAGTCGCGTCCTTAACCGGATCTCCACACAGGTTGCTCTCCCTGCGAATGTTGGAAGTCGAAAGGAAGCCGGCGCGCGAGATGTCCGCCGAAAGGCGCTGAAAGCCTATGATTTCTGCCAGATTGGCATTCGCCATTCTAGATTCTCGCTGATAAAAGCGCGTGCTGTCGCGAGCTAGCACGAACACCATTGTCGAGATAACCAATCCGCCTGTCAGGGCGACCATCAGCTCTGTCAACGTGAAGCCGCGTTGGCCACGAGGGTTCAAAGAAATGCGGGAAAGGAGGGGGTGAACCATGATTCAGCAGGTCAATCAGGTGGATTTTGGCGCACAGCGGCGGTCTTGTAGACAAAGTAATACTGTTGAACTTGCTCACCGATGGTAGCGGGTAGAATTTGCGCACCGCAGAAGGCATCTGGGTTGCTCACGCCAGGACGCCGCCAAAACACGCGCACCTCAGCGCGGATCAGCCCGTTCCCGAGCACCGGCGTGTTGTCGGGGTAGAGGCGCGTGAGACGAATGTGCGTACAGAAATTCGCCCGCGCGGCATCCGTCGGCAGCAGCACCGGATTGCCGAGCGCATCAAACGCCGGACCAAACTCCAGGTTGGCGTTCCATGCGGGTTGAAACCAGCCGGTAGCAGTGTCCACTTGTTTGAGCCACGTGGTATCCGCTGCTAAATCCGAGACAGTGTTGTTCGCAGAGGGGTGGTTCCACATCACGGCATCGGCCGCGAGCATCTCCTGCCAGGATTGAGTAATGCGTGTCGCGATGGCGAGATTCTTCGCGTGCTGGTTGGAGGTGACGGTCACCTTCTGCAAAGCAATAATGGCCGACACGCCCACAGCAAACAGTGAGATCGCCATCATCAATTCAATCACGGTGTAGCCCGCGCGGCTCATTGGGCGCTGAATCATTCGGTGAGCCTTGCCGTGCCATTGGGCAACAGGGCGACTTTTCTTTCCACGCCTACGGACGGCGACGTTGCCCCCCCCGGGTAGCGGCCGACACTGACGCGGTGCACACCAACTAGCGGCGTAAACGGATTACCAGCATCGGTGCGGAAGAAGCTGCGTCCCATCGGGGTGAAGCACACGTCCAGATAGGGGAGCAGCGTCGCGACAGTGGGAGCGAGGACCTTGGTAATGATATCTGCGTTTTGCCCGATCGGTGAAAACTGATCGATCAGACGGTTGTCGTCAGTCGCAGCCGCGACCGTTGCCCAACTCTGCGTACCACCGGCTGTGTTCGTTGTGCAGCTTGAACTCGGAAGCCGGCCGCAACCAGTTCCGCTGGCTGTGCCACTGGGTGCGGAGGTGCCCCACACCGCCTCGCGCACTTCAAATGCCCCGCCAGGATTCGCCGCGTTGCTAAAGCGCACGAGCACCGCCGAGCCTCGGCCCATGGACTGAAGGCGGGCGTTGCGGTAGAGCGTGGCGATTTCCTCGCTGGCCTGGCGGACTCGTCGATCGCGAAGTCGGTTGATCATCGCCGGGATAGCCATGACCGACAGGATGCCGATAATCACCACCACCACGAGCAGCTCGGCGAGCGTGAAGCCTCGCAAGCTCCGACGCATGTGCACACTTTCTAGTAATGCTGTATTGAGGAGCCGCAGAGCCATTGAACACCCTTGAGCAAACAGCATGCCGTTCGAGCGACGCCCGGCCATCCGAGATCGAAGGCAAACCAGCCGCATTTTTGAGCGGCCAGCGAGCAAGAGTTGCAGAGCTATGAAACGGTTGCGGAGCGATGGGTAGGGCAATGCGTGAAGATGCGCCCCAACCTCCTACTTCACGAAGTGGGGCTTGGAGGTGCTGCGGACTGACCTTGGGCTGCCTGCTTTTGCTGTTGAGCTGTGATTCAGAGTCGGCACTTCATGTGCTGGGGCGTGCACCGCATCCTCCGTCCGGGACCTGCGAAGCTCCCAGTGAAGGGTCTGCGAAGACAAAATTGCCAGCCAAACTGGGTGCTCTTTGCCTGTCTCGGTCTGTGCCTGCTCGCGCCTTCGGCGTCGGATTGCCGCCGCTGGTTACTTTTTGTCAGGGGTGGCTAGGAACGAGCTGCGAGCGTTTCGCCCCATTCAGATTGCAGCACGCAGAGGTCGCGACGTACCAGTCGAAAGTGGACGCAAGTTTGCTTGAGGTTCAGTCGCTGAAGTTCGAGAACCCAAGTTTAGCTTATGGTTATTTTACGCGGGTTGTTCTGCAAGGCGAAGACCCACGGCGCTCCGTGTTCACCGCATTTGCCGCTGGTGCCGGCGCTGCCCAGAGCCAGAACGAAGCTGTTGTGGTGGCAGGAAATCAAGTCATTTCTCTCAGGTTGGTGAATCCTGCGCTGCCGCCGCTGAGAGTGATAGTGCAGGCGGGGGTGGCGTTGCCAGCCCTCGCGCGGGAACTTCTAACAGCATTGGGAGAAGAGAACTTGAAGCCGCTGGAAGTGCGGCTGTTGCCAGCGGCAGATAGTCTCCCGTTGGCCGTTGACTACGAGCCGGAAGATATATTGGACGTCTCGGGGCTTGGGCCGGGTGCCGTCGGCTACTATGCGCGTGGAGCCAAGCGCTGGCGATTGGCCGCGCTGGATCGCGGGGAGGAGGACGCAGCATTGGACGTGGTGAGCACGCTCCGAAAATTCCACGGAGCCAGTGTACTGAAACAGGCACCTTTTGACGCCCTTGGGTTCAGCGCCCGAAAGGATGAAGAGCGGGCAAGGAGCGCCTGGCTCCTCACGCGGCGGGCTCAACGCATCTACGCGATTGGCGACGACGACTTTGCTCGACCTATGGGCCAGCTGCGGGGAGATGCTGAAGCGACCCAGCTCTCCGAATCGGAGAAAATCCTTGAACTTGGCCGTTTCATGCGTCAGGCGGAAGAAATTCGAAAGTGAGCGAAGAGTTGGCGGAGCTGGCAGTTTGGCGCTTAACTACCTAGTGTGAACTTCGATCTTTCTGAGCACCATCAGATCCTGCGCCAAGCCGTGCGCGAATTCTGTGAGCGACGCGTCCGACCGAACGCGAAGAAATGGGATGCCGAAGAGCGCTTCCCAAGCGAAATTGTACCAGAGCTTGCGGAGCTCGGCCTCTTGGGTATTCGCATTCCCGAAGCTTACGGCGGCTCCGGCATGGATATGCTGAGCTATGCGATCTGTGTTGAGGAGTGTGCCCGGATCGATGGATCGCTGGCACTCACCGTGGCAAGCCACAATGGGCTTGGCACGGGACACATTCTTAGGTTTGGAACGGAACAGCAAAAACAAACTTATCTCCGAGCGGCAGCAACGGGGAAGTGGCTGGCGGCCTGGGCGCTGACTGAGCCCGGTTCAGGTTCGGATGCGGCCGCCTTGCGCACGACGGCGGTGCGGGATGGCAACGAGTGGGTGATCAACGGCACGAAAATGTTCATCACGCAGGGGTCCGTCGCTGGATTTTGCGTGGTGTTGGCGCGTACGAATCAGGCCGTCGCCGCGCAAAAAGGCATCACTGCGTTTATCGTTCCGACCGACAGCGTCGGTTATTCAGCGAGCAAGAAGCTCGAAAAATATGGCTGCCGGTCGAGCGATACAGTCGAGATCACGCTTGAGAATGTGCGCGTTCTTGACGAGCAGCGCCTGGGCGAGGTGGATAACGGATTCATCGATACCATGCGCATCCTGGACGGCGGTCGTGTGTCGATCGCAGCCATGGCCCTTGGTCTCGGTCGCGGAGCCTTAGAGATGGCGCTCCGCTACGCCAAAGAGCGTGAAGCCTTTGGCCAACCTATTTCAGAATTTCAGGCTATCCGCTGGATGCTGGCCGATGCGCGAACGGCTCTGGATGCGGCAGAGCTGCTCACCTATCGCGCAGCGTGGCTCGCGGACCAAGGCCGGCCGTTCACATTAGAAGCTTCGCAAGCCAAGCTATTTGCGAGCGAAGCCGCTACCAAGATCTGCAATGACAGCATGCAGATCCACGGCGGGTATGGCTACACCCGTGAGTTCGAGATCGAGCGGCATCTACGCGATGTGAAGTTGTGCGAGATAGGCGAGGGGACGAGCCAAGTCCAGCGCATGGTTATCTCGAAGTGGGTACTCCGAGAGTAGCGTTGGCATTTACTCAGTTCTGAGAATGACGTGGTAGCCGAAAGGGGACTCCACCACGTTTGAGAGCTCACCCGGGCGGAGGGCGAAGGCAGCTTTTCCAAACTCGGGAACCACACGATCGCGCTTAAATTTTCCTAGATCCCCGCCGCTCGCCGCCGCCCCTGGCTCGTCCGAATACTCCGCGGCCAGCTGCTTGAACTCCGCCCCGGCCTTCGCCTTGGTGAAGGCTTCCTGTGCTCGGATCAGTGCTTCAGGCTTCGAGCGCAGCACGCTCGGCGCAGCGCGCATGGCTCCCTGGTACGCGATAAGCAGATGGCTGGCACGAATTTCATGGGGCTCATTCGCCGGCGCACTGAGCGGAACCAAACTCGCCGCGGCCGGGCGTGAAGGTGGCGTGGCTATCCGTGGAGCCACACCAATCGCGTCAAACGGGGTCACAACACACGCAGGCAATAGCAGTGCGGTGGATGACAACAGCAGGCTCCATGGAGCCATACATTTCGGAAACGAGTGATTCATAGGCTAGCAAGCTCCGCCCAGCAGTTGGTAACTACAGGCTCTTTTCTATCTGCGGCGAAGGCCTCCAGCGCCACGCGCCCGGCCTCCAGCGAAAATCCTCGAATTCTGAGGATTTCTCCGGGCCAAATGGGCTTTCTGAACTGTGCCGAAAGCGACCGCAACCCCGCCGCACGGCCAGCACAGTAGTGTTGCACGACGGCCCTGCCGATGAAACCAAACGTGCATAGCCCGTGCAAGATCGGGCCCTGGTCGAAGCCCACGGATTTTGCCACCTCCGGGTCGATGTGCAGCGGGTTGTAGTCGCCACTCAAGCGATACAGCGCAGCTTGTTCCGGAGTGGTTGGTGCGTCCAGCACGAGGTCCGGTTCTCGCTCAGTCGGTGCGCGCACGAGGACGCCTTTCGGTGGTCGGGGACCGTCAAAACCGCCGGCGTCCAACGCGAGCAACGTCCATTCTGTGTCGAATAGCGGTTCCCCGTTAAGGGTCGTACTGGTGCTGAAAGAGAGCTGAGCAAAGCGCTTCAGGTCATAGATCCCTGTGAGGGTGCCTTGGGTTCTGAGCGAACCTTCGGCTGGGATCGGACGGTGAAGTTGGATGGATTGCCCAGAGTGCACCACGCTTCTGAGATTCACGCCTGCGACTGACAAGAGGTCGGTCAATACGGCGTAAGTCGGCACAACCCCGAACGTGGGGTAGACTTCTGGCCCATGGGCTTCGTAGAGATAGCTGAGCTCGCTCTGCTTGGCGCCAATCCCAAGCGCATACAGCACGACCGTTTTCCAATCGTAGTCGAAGGTGTAGGCTGGGGTAACGTAGCCGACTTTGGACGGATCAAGACTCATGCAAAACTACTCCGTTGCTCTTGACCGCGTTAGCGCGCAGCTCGGCTCCTCGTCAATCCGTGGCGGGCAGTTCCGCCTGAAGGCCTGTGGCGCCGGCGCCTGATATCGCCGGGGCCCTGCTGCTGGAATTCCAGAAGCAAGGGCTGGAGTTCCCCCGGTACGTGTCCGCCTTGATGCGCGTGTTGCCGAGCGTGCTCATCATTCCTGCGTTTGGGCTCTCCGCGGTGGCTCTGCCAATCCGGCTGACGCTCGGTGCGGCGCTGGCATTCAGCGTGGCACCGGCGCTCTCCGCCAATGTCTCAGGTGTTGGGCCGTTGGCGTACGCCTTGGAGTTTGCGCGTGGGCTCCCCGTGGCTCTGTCTGCCAGTGCGGTGCTCTGGGCATCCAGCATGACAGGCGCGCTCGCGGATGAATTGCGTGGGAATACAGGTTCTCTCCGTTCGATTGGCCTTGAGTCGAGCACGCCACTCGGAACCTTGCTGTCGCTGATGGTTGCGTTGGTGTTTTTGGTTTCAGGTGGACCCGAGCGCTTGGTGCGTGCGCTTTCTCATGAGAACCTGGTGTTCTCACCTTTAGTGGCCGTGCACGATTTGGTAGCCGGGCTTGGGCTGGCGGTGGCTGTCGCGGCCCCGCTGGTTGTGGTTTCCGTCGTCGTGGACGTGGGAGTGGCGCTCGCTTCGAGGGTCGCATTTCCGGTTCCGTTGCAGCAGGTACTGAGCCCGCTCAAGCCCTTCGTGCTGCTATGCGTGGTAGCGCTTCTATTAGAGCGCATGCTGGAGCTGTTCGCGCTCGCGCTCCGCTCAAGTTAGAGCGGGATCCGATAGCCAACTCCGAGGCTTAGCGCGACGACGTTGGTTTGGCCGGTGAGAGAAGCTTCGTCACCAAACGGATCGGTTGCGGGTTTTGTTGGTAAAAACCAGGCTCCATAACGAGCACTCCCGACAATCGACCAGTTCGGGGAAAGCGCAAACGTGGAGCCTAGCGCAAATCCAAGCGCTAGCCCTTCTGAGCGGATCGGCGCCCCGCGCGGACGCACGAGCGACACCTCAGTGCGTCGTTTATCAGAGAATGAATCTCTCACAACGGCCAAACCGCTCGTTAGGCCAGCCCAGGCTTCAACCGTTTCACCAACGTACGCATAATAACGCCCGATTGCCTCAACGGTCAGATAACCGCGGCTATGATCGCGTGCGAACGCGGCCGGGTCTTCGCTCTTTGGGGAGCGGATGGTGAGCAGGCCCACGGTGACGCCGGCGCCAAACGAGTACCTCAGCGTCGGCCGGTAAAGCTGCCACGCATCCAATTCGAAGCTCACATCACCCTGAGAACAGCTACCGGGTCCACAAATCTCGGCGCCCGGCAAAGTGAACGCACCCAGGCCAAACTCCGCAATTCCAACCGGCCGATCAATGGCCATGTAGCCACGACTCGTGCGTGTGAAGGAAGCATTCGTCGTGCCTTCGCTCGGCACTGGCTCGACCGTGGTTGGCGACTCGGCGTGCGCGCGCGACACCGAAAGCACGCCGATGCTGGCGCCCAGTAGAGCTAAGGTCTTGCCGTAGAGGACACGCACTGCACCAGCATACCATGAGCTACTCCTGGCCGAGCCCCTGCTGTGTACAGACTTGAGTGCCTTAGAGGGTGATGCCACTTATCCGCGCGGCTTCCACCACTGCTGCGCCAAAGTCTCGGGCATTCTGGCAGCGCAGCTCGGGTGTTTTTGCTAGATTTTCCTGCACAACCCGCGAAATGGCCGGCGGCACGTAGGCTGACTCGGGCAAGCTTGAAAGCGGTATCGGCGCCTCCTGCATGTGTTTCAAAAGCACACTGACAGGGTTCTTGCCGTCGAACGGCGTTTTGCCGGCGAGGCACTCGTAAAGCAGGATTGCCAGCGAATAGACGTCCGAGGGCGGCCCCACCGTTTGACCTCGCGCACATTCCGGCGAGGCGTAGCGGGCAGTACCTAGGATGGCGCCCTTCTGAGTGAGGACGGTGGCGTCGGAGAGATCCAAGCGTGCCGCGCCAAAATCCAATACCTTGACAATATCCAGCGCCAAACCTCGCTTGACGAGCATGATATTCTCCGGCTTGAGATCACGATGGACGACACTGTTCGCGTGCGCTTCGCCGACGGCGTCGCACACTTGCAGCAGAATGTGGAGAGCTCGCGGCAACGGCAAACTTCGTTCGGTCGTTGAAAGTGCCGCGCGAAGCGTGCGCCCTTCGAGGTATTCGGCGACAACGTAGGCTTCACCGTCGGGGCCATCGAGCTGGCCTGAGGTGAGCAGAGTGACCAGGTTCGGATGCTGGAGCCGGCTGGCAAGTTTGGCTTCCCGCAGGAACCGCGTCACGATGCCAGGGCTCTTCAGTAGCTCGCGGTGCAAGATCTTGATGGCCACCTCGCGCTTAAGGTCCGCTTGGTACGCCCGGTAAACGCGACCCGTGGAGCCGAGGCCAATGAGCTCAAGGAGCTCGAATTGGCCGGCGATCGTAGTGGATAGGTAGGGATCTGGGCTGGGCCCGCCTGGGCTGAGGGCCGCGCCATCTAGCGGGCAGAAGCGGGCCGCGGGGCCGTAGCTTTTCCCGCAGATTAGGCAGCTGGGGCTCACACCCGACATCGGGCGGCAAGTTAGCACGTGCAACGCTTCGAGAAAGGGCTAGGCCCGGGGCCAGAGCCACTTATGTCTCGGAAATGCGTGGAATTTGGTAGCCAGGGCTCCTAGTCTGCGCCGACCATGGCTCAGAAGCCCACAGAATCGAGCTCGAAGAACGCTGCAGCGCTCAGCGTTGCGGGCGAGCGCGACTCTGGTGGGGGGTACCGTGTCGAACTGCCCACGTTTGAGGGGCCGTTGGACCTGCTGCTCCACCTGATCCAGCAGCACGAGCTCGACATCCTCAACATTCCAATCTCGTTCGTTACTGAGCAATACCTGAAGTATGTGACGCTGTTGGAGTCGCTCAATATTGACGTGGCGAGCGAGTATTTGCTGATGGCCGCCACGCTCGTGCACATCAAGTCGAAGTCGCTTCTACCTTCAGCCCCCGAGGAAGCGGACGAAGCGGACGACGTCGAGGCGGATCCGCGAGCCGAGCTGATACGACGCCTGCTCGAGTACCAGAAGTACAAGCATGCTGCTGAAACCCTGGATGCTCGGGAATGGTTGGGGCGCGATATTTTCTCTCGAGGAGCGACAGCACCGTCGGTGGATGGTCCGGCGCCACTGGCTCCCGTCAGTCTGTTTAAGTTGCTCGATGCCTTTCAATCCCTGCTCAGTCGCGCCAAAATAAACATCGACCATCAGATCGATTTTGAGCGATTTTCTATTAGCGATCGGATCGGCCAGCTCGCTGAGCTCCTAAAATTGCGCCACCAGCTGGCCTTCGAGGAGCTGTTCGACGGGGAGATCTCGCGCGCTGAGTTGATCGTCACGTTCCTTGCCCTCCTTGAAATGACGCGCCTGCGAATGACGCGTATTTTTCAGGAGAGCGCTTTCGCACCCATCCTGATCGAACTCGCCGTTCAGGAAGAGCCAGACGAGACACGGAACGCGCCTGCGTTACCGCACTCCCTGGATGAAGCGGGCACCCCAGTGGACGCAATCGAAGGGCAAGCCGACGCTTCGGCTCCCTTTGAGTCCAAACCTGATACGGAGTCAGAGTAAAACGGATGGCAAAACGCAAGAAAGCCCCAAGCACCACTACTTCGCAGCAAGTTGCCCCGAAGCGTGCAGAAGGCGCCAAAGTGATGCCGCTTCGCTCAAGATCGGGTAAAAATGCCGAACAAAACAGCGAAGCGGCGGTAAAACAGGAAGTGAATCAGGGCAAAAAGCAGGGCGCGAAGCAGGAAGCAAAAGACAGCGCTCAGGGAGCTTCTCGGAAGGCTGTCACTTCAGTGAAGGCCCAGGAAAAAAAACCTGATGTTGCACAGAAGCTAGCCCCGCCCGCCAAACAAGCGAAAAACGCGTCCAAGTCGGCAGCGCCAGCGAAAAAGACCGCCTCGCCCGCGAAACCTGCTGCTTCCAAGGTTGCTCAGGTGAAGGCCAAAGACGCCCAAGTCGAACCACCTGAGAAGAAGGCCCCTAAACCTCAGAACTCCAAGCGCAAAACGAAAGCTGAGCCTGTCGCGGCGCTTGAGAGCAGCATTTTGTTGGAGCCCGAAGCTCTGCCCACCGAGGTGGCGAAGTCGGAAGCCGTCGAATTAAGCGAATCAAGCGAATCAAGCGAATCAAGCGAATCAAGCGAATCAAGCGAATCAAGCGAATCAGCGGGTGGAGCGGTCTCCGAGGAGAATATCGAAGACACTCAGGCGTTCCTGCGCGGTCTGGTCGAAGCGATTCTGTTCGTCGCAGATAAGCCGCTAGATATTAAGGAGCTGGCCCGCGCGGTTCGTTTGGATCGAAAGCGCACCGAGGAGATCTTGGGTGAATTGCGCGAACAGTACCTGGGGCGAGGCGTTCGGATTGATTCGGTGGGTGGTGGTTATGCGTTCCGCACGACAGCAACCTATTCGAAGTATGTGCAGAACTTTCTGGCTCAGCGTCCGATCCGGCTTTCGCGGGCGCAGCTCGAGACGCTATCTATCGTCGCGTACCGTCAGCCCATTACTCGCCCGGAGATCGATGATATCCGGGGCGTCGATTGCGGTCCTGTTTTGAAGGGTCTGCTCGAGCGTGATCTAATCCGCATTCTCGGGAAGAAAGACGAGCCAGGGCGCCCGATGCTTTACGGAACCGCACCAGGCTTCACCGAGCTGTTCAGTATCAATAGCTTGAGTGAATTGCCCACCCTCAAGGAATTTACCGAGCTTTCGGGTGAAGCGCGTGTCGAGTTTGAGAAAAGGACAGGCGAGGAACCACCTGAGGGGCCGCTTGAAATCCCGAGTTTCAGCCAATCCGGACCGTCCGGCGTGAGCGAAAATGCCGAAGCCCCAGCTGAAGCCCTTGAGGACAACCACGACCCCGAGGAGCCGAAAAACGCCGAAGAAGAGCCGGCAAGCGCTCCTCCCGGAGAAGCCTCCGAATTGGCGGGCAATGATGACGACGATGACGATGACGATGACGATGACGATGACGATGACGATGACGATGACGATGACGATGACGATGACGATGACGATGACGATGACGATGACGATGACGATGACGATGACGAATAGAGATCACGCAACCGGGAGCTGAGCTGGCCGAGCGGGCGCCATGGGTGCTCCCGTTCAATTCGTTTTTCGCCTTAAGAGCCTGCTGGGTGTTGCGGCGGTCGCTGTGAGCAGTTCGGCCTGCGGGGTGGGGCTTGAGCCGCTGCCCAACGAGCAGGCGAACGTGAAGGTTGAGGTCAGTTCTGAGCAGGGGTTATTCCTCGGTCAGAGTTCACGGTTCCGAGTGCTGGCTGCCGGCTCGACCGCAAATCTGTGGGTCCTCCGAGGAGAACTTTCGACGTATGCGCTTGGCCAAATCCGACGAGATGAGCCATCTCAAGCACTCTTGGATCGACGCATTCCCTCCTTGAATTGGAGCGAGGGCGATTCAGCTCGTGTGGTAGCGCCGCTTGAGTCGCTTTCTGGTGCGATTTCTGTGGTGGAGCTGGGGCGAGGCGTGCTCTTCCAGGGAACGGTCGATATGTCGGGTGAAATGCTGCGACGTGTGTGGCCGGCGACCGGTCAAACTGCAGGGCTGGCCGCGCTGTTTTGCCGCGATGGCGCAGATCCCCTTCCGGGTTTTGACGGCAGCGAGGCCGCTCTGGCACCGAGCGGACAGGCGCTATTGGTCGTTCCCGGATTACCGCTTGGGTTGGACGCCTCGCGTTGCGTTAGCCTCCTGCCGCAAGCCAACGCGCAGCTGGGCGGGAGTGGTGTCGGTGTGTCGCCGTTCGCTCTTTCCGGGTTTGCGCTGGAGCCAACGCTCTTTAATACTGGCGAGCCGCCGCTGTGGGGTCCGAGTGAAGGTCCCTGCGCGGAAGGTGCGCTGGCGTTACCTGCTGGTTGTGCCAGCGTGATGGATGATCGACTTGCCATTTCGGTTGATCGGGCCAGCTACGTTGCGGTCAAGCTCGGTGCCGAAGAGCGAGCCTTTGCTCTTGGGGCGGGGGAGCAGCAGAGTTTCCTCGGCTTGGAACCGGAAACCCTGTATTCGCTCTCGATTGCCGTCTTAAGTCCGGGTGGATTGGAGCGCACCACTCAGTTGGACATCAAGACGACCCAGGCATTCCCGCGCGTCGTCTTGAACGAAGTGCTCGCCAACCCGAAGGGCCCAGAGCCCCAGCAGGAGTGGATTGAGCTCTATAACGATGGCCGAGTGCCCGCAGATTTGGCTGGGTTTGTGCTTGAGGACAGCGCAGGTAGCACTGCACTCCCGAGCGCTATTTTGCCCCCGGGCGGCTACGCACTTTTAGTGAACGAGACCTTTGACGCCACGAACGGGGCCGATGCCTTGCCAAATCCGCTCGCGCAACTTCTCCGCGTGCCGCATCTTGGCACCAAAGGCTTGAGTAATTCTGGAGAGATGCTGAAGTTGCGAGATGCGGCGGGCGTACTCGTGTCAAGCTTCCCTGCTGACCCAGCGCCTGCCTCAGGGACCAGTGTGTGCCGGAAGCAGCCAGGAAGTGATGGGCCGAGCGCCCACGTGCTTCACGCGGCGCCTGGCTCTTCGCCGGGTACGGCGAATCTTCCTGCGAGCCCCTAAATGTCTAGGTGCCTGCGATCGTCATGGATTGGATGCGCAAGGTCGGCGCGGCTGTTGAGGTCTTCAGGCTGAGATCGTTGGCGATGGCATCGATGCCTTT
>Ga0209591_10005459_pt1 | contig 14193 bp, 13 predicted proteins | sample MAT01_FD_187207 | JGI IMG/M metagenome (GOLD analysis project Ga0209591, IMG submission 187207) | Freshwater microbial communities from Lake Fryxell liftoff mats and glacier meltwater in Antarctica - MAT-01 (SPAdes) (version 2) | ecosystem: Environmental > Aquatic > Freshwater > Ice > Liftoff... | reverse complement strand
TCGCACCCTTCGATCCGCGTGCCTAGATGATCGCCAGTGCGTTAAGCGTAGCGCTCGCGCCGCTGCTGATCGCACAAGGCCGCCGACTGCGCCGCAATATCCCGCAGTTGCCAGAGCCCGACGGCGCGCGCAACGGCGTGTGCGGCATGGGGCCACGCCTTGACCTGCTCGTTATAGGCGACTCAGCCGCGGCCGGCGTGGGCGCGCGTTCGCAAGCGCTTGGGCTGCTCGGCCAAACTGTTGCCGGTCTGATGACCCAGTTCGAGGTGCACTTCACGCTCGTTGCGCGCACCGGCGCGACCGCAGGCGCAACGCTCGAGCATTTGCGTGCCAAACCGCTTGGCCCTGCGCATGCGGTGCTGGTATCGCTGGGCGTCAACGATGCCACCCAGGCGCGCAGCACGAGCGCATGGCTGAGCACAATGCTCAAGCTCGACGCGCTGCTGCTCGCGCAAAGCGGCTCCTCATTGGTGATCTATTCTGGGTTCCCGCCTGTTGCAAAATTCCCAGCATTGCCGCAGCCACTGCGCATGAGCGTGGGCCTGCATGCGCGCAAATTGGATCGCGTGCTCGAGGATTTTTGCAACCGCGCGCCGCATCGTGGCTATTTGAGCTTCACCGAATTCGGTGAATTCAAGCCAGAGCTCACCGCGTCAGACGGCTTTCATCCCGGTGAGGGCGCGTACGCTGTGTGGGGCGCGAAAGCCGCGCGGCGCATCGCGCTCAAGTTTGCATGAGCGGTTTGATCTGCGATCATTAACCGATGACCCACCCCGCGCTGCCAGCACACCCGCTCGAACATGGCCTCTACTGAGCGTCGTGGCTTTCGGCAAATCGTGCGCGCGACCCGGTTTTCATGGGCTGGCCTCAAAGCGGCTTACGTACATGAAGCATCGTTCAGGTTAGAGCTATTTTTATTCATCGTACTCGCGCCGCTTGCACTTTATCTGGGCGATAACGGGGTTGAGCGAGCGCTGTTACTGGCGCCTTTGCTGCTGGTGCTGATTGCTGAAATTACCAACTCCGCGATTGAGGCGGTGATCGATTTACTGCATCCCCAGCATCATGAACTGGCAGGACGCGCCAAAGATTTGGGCTCAGCCGCTGTTTTTCTAGCTGACATCAATGTAGTTGCGTGTTGGCTGCTGGTTTTACTTAATTAGAGCGCCATGGAACTACTCTCGACTCCCGAATTTTGGATCAGCTTAGCCACGCTGACCGCACTTGAGATTGTCCTCGGCATCGATAACTTGGTGTTTATCGCGTTGGTCACCTCGCGGTTGCCGGAAGCCCAGCGTAAAAGCGCGCGGCGTTTTGGCCTTGCACTGGCCTGCGGGTCGCGCATCTTGCTGCTGCTCAGCCTGGCGTATCTGAGTCGAATTACAGTCGACGTTTTCCACATTTTTGGCCAGGGTTTTTCGATCCGTGATTTGGTCCTGATCGCGGGCGGTGCCTATCTGGTTTACAAAGGGGTCAAGGAGATGCACATCGCGGTTGAAGGCGAGGACGACACCGCCGATTTTGTGCCTGGGATCACTTCTTCGTTCGGCTATGCGATTGCGCAAATCGCGGTGATCGATATCGTGTTTTCCCTCGACTCGGTGATCACCGCCATTGGCATCGCCAAACATATCCCGGTGATGGTGCTCGCGATCATTTGCGCGGTGGCGGTGATGATTCTATTTTCCGAGATACTGGCGCGCTTTATTGAGAATCACCCGACGGTGAAAATCCTCGCGCTGAGCTTTTTGGTGCTGGTCGGTAGCGCGCTGGTGGTTGACGGCTTCGGCCTTCATGTGCCGCGCGAGTACCTGTACTTCTCGATTGCGTTTTCGGTGTTCGTTGAAGCACTCAACATCCGCTACCGGAAAAAACGCAAGGTCAATTTGTTACATCACCAGGCCTAAGACCACTTGCCGTCCTTCGCCCACCATCACGTTGAACGTGCGTGCAGCCGACGCCAAGTTCATCATCTCGCAACCGATCCGGCGGCTTAAAAAGAACCCCAGCACGCGCGGATCGGGCATCACTGCGATGCCGTTTAGGCCGATCAAAACTACTTCGGGCCGCAGTTCAAGCAAGCTCTCGAGCGCCGATTCACTGAGCGCTTGCGCAAGCGATGCGGGCCAGGTTTCGAGCAGCTCGGTCGCACTCAGCGCCACGCTGCTCGAAAAACGTTTCTCGCCAATCAGCACATGATCAACGGCCACGTGGCGCACAAATAGGTGCCCACCCGCCTGATGATGAACGAGTTGCATCGCTGCTATCGCGGCAGCGCGAGCTTTGGCTGTTTGGAATTGCGTCGAAAATAGCTGGCCATATTGCCAATTTGGGCCACTAATTCGGCTTCAGTTTGGGCGGCGATCTGGGCAGCCATCGCGCGCTTCGCGTCTCGATCGGCGGCGACCAATTTCACTTTGATCAGCTCGTGATGATCTAAAGCCAGCTCAATTTCTTTGAAGACTTCAAGCGTCAAGCCTTTGTTGCCAAGCAGCACAACGGGCTTGGTTGCGTGCAACAGGCCTTTTAAATAGCGGGTCTGTGAATGGCTCAGCGGCATAGGGTGGGCGTCGATAATGAAGGGAAGCCGCGTATTATGCGCGGTTTGAATTCCGGCGCGCCTCGCGGCGCGGCCAAGAAAATCGCTGATGGCACGTTCTAAATCTTCTCGACGCTGGTTGCTCGAACACTTCGATGATCCCTACGTTAAGCAAGCGCAAGCGGAAGGCTGGCGCTCGCGTGCGGTTTTTAAGCTCAAAGAAATTCAAGAACGGGACGCGCTGATTCGACCGGGCATGGTGCTGATTGATCTCGGTGCCGCACCCGGCGGGTGGTCGCAGATGGCCCGTAAATTGATGGGCAATTCCGGCACGGTGATCGCGACCGACATTTTGCAGATGGAACCGATCGCCAACGTTAGTTTTGTTCACGGAGACTTTAGGGAGGACAGCGCACTGTTGGCAATCGAACAACACCTGAACGAAACTTCGCTTGATCTTGTAATGTCGGATATGGCGCCCAACATGAGCGGAACGGAGTCAGTTGATCAAGCGCGAACCATTCATTTAGCCGAGCTCGCACTCGACTTCGCGCGAAAATGGTTGAAGCCAGGCGGCGATTTTGTCGTCAAGCTTTTTCAAGGCGAGCAGTTTGATGATTTTGTAAGGAATGCGCGGGTGAGTTTTGCTAAAACCCACGTTCGCAAACCAAAAGCATCGCGGCCCCGAAGCCGCGAGGTCTATTTAGTTGGTAAGGGCTTTAAAAAGCCGACCCACACTTGAGGTTGATATGAACGATTTAGCCAAAACGCTCGCCATCTGGATCATCATCGCGGTGGTTCTAATGAGCGTTTTCCAAAGTTTTGCACCGGTACGCGAGGAGTCGGCCAAGCTCAAGTACTCAGAATTTGTCGGCCAAGTGCAGGCCGGGTCGATCGAGTCGGTCAAGGTGCAAGACCGCAATATCACGGGCTTGCGCACTGACGGCTCGAAGTTTGCGACCGTCATGCCCGCGCAAGATCCGAAACTGATCGACGATTTGTTGAAGAACAAAGTCGCCGCCGAGTACTTGCCGCCAGCACAGCGCTCGCTGCTGTTGGAAATCTTTATTTCCTGGACGCCGGTCCTGTTTTTATTGGCAATGGCAGTGTTCTTTGTGCGCCAAATGCAAAATGGCGCGGGTGGGCGCGGCGCGATGTCGTTTGGCCGCTCGCGTGCCCGTTTGCAGGGCGAAGACCAAGTCAAAACCACCTTCGCGGATGTGGCGGGCGTAGATGAGGCCAAAGACGAAGTCAAAGAATTGGTCGAGTTCTTGCGGGACCCCGGCAAGTTCCAAAAGTTAGGCGGACGCATTCCGCGCGGCGTGTTACTGGTTGGATCACCCGGCACTGGCAAAACTTTGCTGGCCAAAGCAATTGCAGGTGAAGCCAAGGTGCCGTTTTTCACGATTTCGGGCTCTGACTTTGTGGAAATGTTTGTCGGCGTCGGCGCCAGCCGAGTGCGTGACATGTTTGAGCAGGCGAAGAAGCAGTCGCCGTGCATCATCTTTATCGATGAAATCGACGCGGTCGGTCGCCATCGTGGAGCCGGCTTAGGCGGCGGACACGACGAGCGCGAGCAAACGCTAAACCAGCTCTTGGTCGAGATGGATGGTTTTGAGGGCACCGAAGGCGTGATCGTGATCGCCGCCACCAACCGCCCTGATGTGTTGGATCCGGCGCTACTGCGTCCGGGTCGTTTTGATCGCCAGGTGGTGGTGCCGTTGCCGGATATGCGTGGGCGCGAACAGATTCTCAAAGTGCATATGCGCAAAGTGCCCATCAGCGACAACGTCAATGCGATGCAACTCGCGCGCGGCACGCCAGGATTTTCGGGCGCCGACTTGGCTAACTTAGTCAATGAAGCCGCGCTGTTCGCGGCGCGCGAAAACAAAAAAGACGTAACGATGGAGCATTTCGAGCGCGCCAAAGACAAGATCATGATGGGTGCGGAGCGCCGCTCGATGGTGATGAGTGAGAACGAGAAGAAGCTCACTGCTTACCACGAAGCCGGCCACGCAATTATCGGGCGGCTGATGCCCGACCATGATCCGGTTTATAAGGTCTCGATCATTCCTCGGGGTCGCGCGCTCGGCGTGACGATGTATCTGCCAGAGGGCGATCGCCATTCGATTTCCAAGGCGCAGATCCAAAGCATGCTGTGCTCGCTGTACGGCGGTCGAATTGCCGAGGAACTGATTTTTGGCGCTGACAAAGTCACTACCGGTGCGTCCAACGACATCATGCGTGCGACGCAGTTGGCGCGCGATATGATTTCCAAATGGGGCCTGTCAGCCCAGCTGGGTCCGGTGATGTATTCAGAGCCCGAGGAGGAAGTATTTCTTGGTCGCTCGGTCACCCAGACGCGCCACGTTTCTGAGGAAACCTCGCGTCGAATCGACGAAGAAGTGCGCAAGGTGTTAGATACGGCCTATGCACGCTCCACCGTATTGCTCACCGAGCACACCGACAAACTGCACGCCATGGCTGAGTGTTTGTTGAAGTACGAGACCATCGACGCCAAGCAAATCGACGCGATTATGGAAGGCCGCGAGCCCAGCCCGCCAACCGACTGGTGGGATGGTCCGAGCACGCGCTCTGAGCCGCCAAGAAGCGACCCGGCGCCTGCGACTCCCATTGGTGGGCCTGCTGCTCAAGCTTGATTCGCGCTGGTGAGCGGTGATCTCTGGACGCGCGCCGCCGATCGGCGCGCGCTGCCTTTACTGATGGGCGTGCTGAATGTCACGCCCGATTCATTCTCAGACGGCGGGCAGTTTTCAAACCACTTTTTGGCACTCGCACAAGCGCGCGTGCTGGTGGCAGAAGGCGCCGATATCATCGATATTGGCGGTGAATCAACCCGACCGGGCGCACAGCCGGTATCTGCTGACGAAGAATGCTCGCGGGTGATCCCGGTCATTGAGCATCTGCGCGCCGAAAGCTCGGTGTGCATTTCGATCGACACCTCAAAGCCGCAAGTGATGCAAGCGGCGGTCAGCGCCGGTGCGCAGCTGATCAACGATGTTTTTGCGCTGCGCCAGCCCGGCTCGCTAGAAATGGCAGCTCAGCTCGGGGTGCCGGTCTGTTTGATGCACATGCTAGGCACCCCAGGCACGATGCAGCACGCGCCTAGCTATACCGATATCGTGGACGAAGTGGCGGCATTCTTAAGCGAACGCGCGCGTGAATGCGTGGCTGCGGGCATTGACCGCTCAGCGATCTGGATTGATCCCGGCTTCGGTTTTGGCAAAACTCTGGCGCACAATTTGCAGCTGTTGGCCGGGCTTGATCGCTTGAGCACTTTAGGCTTTCCGCTACTGGTGGGTGTCTCTCGAAAAGCCATGATTGGGGCACTGACCGGTCGCGAAACAACGATGCGCGTTGCTGGCAGTGTGGCCGCGGCGCTGATCGCCTATCAGCGCGGTGCACGCGTTCTGCGCGTACACGATGTGGCACAAACGCTGGATGCGCTGAAAGTTGCGCATGCAATCTCTGATCTCAGCTGAGCCAACGGCGCCGCTTCTTATGAAAAAATTGTTCGGAACCGATGGCATTCGCGGCAAAGTCGGCGATTTCCCAATCACTGCGGATTTTGTCGTAAAGCTCGGGCGCGCTGTGGGGACGGTGTTGCGGGCCCACGGTGGATCGAGCGTCGTTATCGGCAAAGACACGAGAATTTCTGGCTATATGTTTGAGTCGGCGTTAGAGGCTGGCCTGATTGCCGCTGGTGTCAACGTCAAACTTCTTGGGCCAATGCCGACTCCGGCGGTCGCGTTTCTAACGCAAACCTTGCGCGCGGATCTGGGCATCGTGATCTCCGCCTCGCACAATCCGTTTGAAGACAATGGCATCAAGTTTTTCTCGCGCGAAGGCGAGAAGCTTTCCGATCAGGTCGAGCGCGCTATTGAGATAGAACTCGGCAACGCCTTTCAGACAGTACCCTCAGCGCAGCTCGGGCGGGCCGAGCGCGTCAGCGATGCAGGCGGGCGCTACATTGAATTTTGTAAGTCCTCGTTTCCTGACGAGCTCAGCCTCAAAGGCTTGAAGATCGTTTTAGACTGCGCCCATGGTGCGACTTATAGCGTTGCACCGAGAGTATTTCGAGAGCTGGGCGCGACGGTAGAGGTTCACTTTGCTGAGCCGAATGGTCTCAATATTAACCTGGAGTGTGGATCAACCCATCCGCAGGCGCTCGTTGAGATCGTCAAGGCGAGCGGCGCAGATTTAGGCATTGCGTTCGATGGCGATGGTGATCGCCTGCAAATGGTCGATGCGAGCGGCGAGCTGCTCGATGGCGACGAGCTGCTGTTCATCCTCGCGCGGGCGTGGCAGCGCATTGGCCGCCTCAAGGGCCCCGTGGTTGGTACGGTGATGACCAATGTCGGCTGCGAGCTAGCGCTCAAAACGCTGGGCATCCCGTTTGAGCGTGCGCAAGTGGGTGATCGCTACGTGCATCAGCGCTTGCGCGCAAGCGGCGGCGTTTTGGGGGGCGAAACCTCAGGCCACCTGCTGTGCCTCGACCGCGCCGCAACCGGCGATGCCATCGTCGCGGCGTTACAAATTTTAGAAGAGATGGTCACCTCCTCACAGCCGCTCGCGAAACTCAAAGCGGGCATGCACAAACATCCTCAACTGATGATCAACGTTCCGGTTTCGAGGCGCATTGATTTAAGCCAAACGCCGTTGGTTGAAAGTGCTCGCTTGCGCGCGCAAATGGCCCTCGGCGAGAGCGGTCGCATCATCTTGCGCGCCTCGGGTACCGAGCTTTTGTTCCGCGTGACCGTCGAAGGCGCGGATTTAGCTTTAGTGCGCAGCTGCGCTGAAGATTTAGCCGAATCGGTGCGTATCTCCGCAATGTGAGAAATGCCCGCCTATCGGCGGCGCGGCGTTGCCCAATTCCGCTATGCTTTGGGCCACTTTTGTTCATCTGTGACAAAAAAAGTCATCATTGGGCCGCCTATGGATCTCGCGCTAATTGTTATCGCCTTACTGTCAATCGGTATTGCGATTTTGTTTTTCGTCATGCGCAGAAAAGTTCAAGTCGAAATGGCCGAACTTCGAGCTCAAATCGAAAAGCAGAACGCCTCACAGGCGCAGATCATCCACACCACCAAACTCGCATCGCTCGGGCAAATGGTCGCGGGCGTCGCCCACGAGATGAACACACCGCTGGGATTCGTTCGATCCAACGTCGAGGTGGTCGGTGAGATGCTCGAAGAATATGCAGTGGTGTCCAACGCGATGGCGCAATCGATTGACGCAGTCGTGCGCGCGGCCGATATGCCGAGCTTCAAGGCCGCACGTCTGGGCGCATTCGAGGCGCGCCAAAAATTTTCCAGTAACGAAAGCCTGCGCGATTCGCGCGAGCTGCTGCGTGATGCCTATGACGGCCTGACGCAACTTTCAAATCTGGTGGTCAATCTCAAAGGCTTCTCGCGGGTTGATCGTGATGGGATGGATTCTGTCGATCTCAACGAGTGCCTTGAGTCGGCCTTAATGATCGCGGCCCATCAGCTGCGCGATCGCGTCAAAGTGATTAAGCACTTCGGTGAGCTGCCGAAGGTGAAATGCGTGCCTTCGCAAATCAATCAGGTTTTCTTAAACTTGATCACCAACGCCGGTCAAGCGGTGGGCGAAAACGGCACGCTCGAGATTACTTCCCGGCGCGTCGGCAGTCGCGTCGAAGTCGCGTTCAGTGACACAGGACACGGTATTCCCGCGGATGTTCTGCCCAAGATCTTCGACCCATTCTTCACCACCAAGCCGGTCGGTGAGGGCACTGGTTTGGGGCTCTCGATAGTGCACAAGATCATTAAATCTCACGGTGGCGACATCAAGGTGACCTCAACCCCCGGCAACGGCACTGAGTTCGTCGTCAGTTTTGCGGTCAGCAGCTGAGTGCGCGCGAAATGACTGAAACCACCTATGCGGACGCAACCGAAATGATCGAAGACGAGTCGATCGCGCCCACGGTCAAGCTCGAAGGCCCTTTGAAAATTCTGTTCATTGACGATGAACAGCGCATCCTGCGCGCTTTGAAAGCCCTGTTCCGCGATCAGAAAGTCACCGTTGAATCCAACGCACGCGCGGCCGTCGAGCTGGCGCGCCAAGGTGATTTTGACGTGGTCGTGTGCGACCAGCGTATGCCCGACATGGAAGGCATTGATGTGCTGCGGCAGATCAAAGAATCCACTCCGCGCGCGATGCGGATCTTGCTCACGGGGTACTCAGACCTAAAGGCTGTTTTAGGCTCAGTGAATGAGGGCGAGGTGTTTCGCTTCGTCAACAAGCCATGGAACAACACCGAACTAAGGGCGATTGTCTCGTTGGCTGGCGAAATCTCACGTGAGGCACCGGTCAACTTACCGGTCGTGACCGAAGCGCATCGCAACGAAGCGCGCCAGCAAGCCGGGATTCTGGTCATCGACGACAATCCGGAAACTCAAAGCCGCCTGCGTGAAATTTTAGCGCCGCACTACCAGCTTCGGTTTGCCACAACTCCCGAACGCGCTCTCGAAATTTTGGAACAGCACGAAACCGGCGTGGTGATCTCAGAGACCGAAACCAGCAGAGGCGATATGACCGCGCTGCTCAAAGCACTCAAGCGCTTTCATCCGCATATTCCTACGGTGGTGATTACCGAGCGTGCCAATGCGCAAATGGCCATTGAGCTGATCAACGAAGGGCAGGTTTATCGGCTGTTACTCAAGCCTATTCGCTTGGGAACCTGCCGATTGAGCGTCGATTCAGCCATATCGCGCTACTGGGCGCTAAAGCAAAATCCGGCCGCTGCGCGACGCTATGCGGTGCACGGCGAGCTTGAAGCCACGCCGGGACTGAGCCAATTAGGTGCACAGATTTTGCAACGTATTCGAACGCTTCCAGCACGTCTGCTTGGCGTCGCTCGGTTCAATACTTTTTAGCAATTTGGCTAAAAGTGCGTTCGACGAACGCATCCAGCTATTTTGCTGCTAAGCAGCATCAAATAAGGCTAGAGTAACGGCTCGAAATACCTTGCCAAGCTTGAACGCGAGCCGATATCCTTAACGCTGCTTTAACCCTACTGACTCAAAGGAAACACCCTATGCACACCAGACTGATTAGTCTCCTGGTAGGCTGCGCGATCATTGCGGGCTGCTCGTCTTCGAGCAATGCACCACGCGCCGTCCCAACATCGCCGGCAACGAATACGAACGGCACGCCACCCACGGCGATTGTCACGGCTCGGTTCGATCCTGCCGCAGGAGTGATTCCTTTCCCGAACAACTTGCTGCTCTCGGGCACCACCGATTTGACGCTGAATATTCCGGTTGCAAACCCAGCCGATTTCAGCAATCCACAAGTTGCGTTAAATGCATTGGACGGCTTCTCGCCAATTCATCCCTGGTCGACCTCCTTCTCGGTGGGCATTACCACCAACGGGCTGCTCGCCTCTACTTTGAATCTGAATACCGTCCGGGTGTTTCAGGTGTCGCTGACCGGTCCCGGTGGCGGCGTCACCGGCGTTGTGCGTGAACTCGCTTTTGGCGTTGATTTCATCGCCGCACTTTCGAGTGTTGATGCCACCGGACGCACGCTGGCTATCGTCCCGCTCAGGCCGCTTGCACAACTCACCTCCTACATGGCCGTGCTGACCACGGGCATCACCGACGTGGCGGGTAACAATGCAACGCCCGATACCACGTACTTCCTGGCCAAGCGTACTGCAACGCTTATTACTGCCCCGGCGCCAACAGGCGGTTGTACTGATCCGTCAGTTTCTACAGATCCTCTTCTCCCGCGCGCGAACGCCTGTGGACTCGAGCCGCTGCGTTTGCTCACCAATTCTCACCTGGTAGCCGCCGCAAGCCGCGGTATTCCTCGTGACGATGTGATCGTAAGCTGGGTGATGACGACGCAAAGCATCTCGCCTGTTTTAGCGGCCGTGCGCTCCACGGTCACCCCGGCCGCCACGACCCTCGTGCCGACTGGTTTGACCCTTCAGGCAGCAAATGCCGCGCTCCCGCCCATCGCCGACATCTTTATCGGCACCATTGCGATGCCCTATTACTTAGATGCGCCTACCGATGCGGGTCAGACCCCCTCAATCGTCCTGCGCACCTTCTGGCAGGCGCGTCCCGGTGCATACATTCCACCGTTCAACGCGTTCGGCTTAAGTCCAACCTCAACTAACCTGACGTTCGCCAATCCGCTGCCGGTTCGTCGATCCACCCAAACCATCCCCGTTTTGCTAACCGTTCCAAATGCCGCATCGCAGCGCACGCGCCCAGCGGCAGGTTGGCCGGTAGTGATCTACCAGCACGGTATCACCCGCAACCGCAGTGACGCACTTGCCATCGCGGCAACGTTTGCATCCCAAGGCTACGCGGTGATCGCAATCGATCTGCCACTGCACGGCATCACTGATCGCGCCAATCCGTTTAACATTCGCAATACGCCGTTCTTCGCGGCTGGCGCTCGCGAACGGACTTTTGATGTCGATTTGGTTAACAACACAACGGGCGCCGCTGGCCCCGACGGCAATGTGGACGGTTCGGGTACTCACTCCATTAATCTATCGAGCTTGCTGACTTCGCGCGACAACCTGCGCCAAGGGATCGCCGACCTGTCAGTGCTCGCAGTCTCCATTCCTCGCATGGACTTCACCGCTGACACCGTCCCAGATTTTGACAGCGCACGTATTGCGTTTGTCGGTCAGTCGTTGGGCAGCATCGTGGGCACGGGCTTCTTGGCAATCGAAGGCATCTCCCAGTCGCCAATCACCCGACTCGGCGTTCTCAACGTACCCGGCGGGGGCATTGCAAAGCTGTTAGACGGCTCGGCCACATTCGGGCCACAGATCCGTGCTGGACTTGCAGCGCCGCCAGCGAACTTAACCCAAGGCACGCCGTCATATGAACAGTTCCTCAACGCTGCCCAGCAGGCGGTTGATTCCGGCGATTCGATTAACTTGGCCGCATTTGCTGGCGGTGCGCGAATCCTCGCGCAAGCAGTTGTTGGTGGCGCTGGATCACCGCCTTCCTTGCCGGATCAAGTCATACCTAACAGCGTGCCTGGCGCGCCATTGGCCGGTACCGAGCCGTTGATTCGCACGCTGGGCCTCGCAACGATCATTGCGACTACGCAGAACGCAGCCGGAATTCGTGGCGTCACGCGCTTCACTTCTGGCGACCACGGTTCTTTGTTGAACCCAGCAGCCTCGGCGGCCGTTACTGCCGAAATGCAGGGGCAGATGGCTTCCATGATCGTTTCTGGCGGCACCATCGTGCAGGTCCAAAACACCGCAGTTGTCCGCCAGAATTAAGGGGCAGATCATGCAAATTACCAACATAAGCACAACGACCAACACGACCGCCGTGGTGGCGCAAGGGGAAAGCCGCATGACCAAGTTACTGCCGGGACGCAATCTGCTGAGCCTCTCCATTGCATCTGCAATGGCACTGGCAGCAGTGGCCTACACACAGCCAGCGCGCGCTTTGGAGTTCGGCGAAGGCGATCTCAAAATATCGGTCGACACCACCGTTTCTTACGGTGTTTCGGTCCGAGTGCAAGAGCAAGACGACAATTTGATTGGCAAAGCCCAGTTCAATCCGTTCATTGGCTCGCCCTGTGCAGGCGCCGTGCCCTGCACGGAATCTGTCGGCGCGACCAATGATCGGCAGCGCGCCGCCCGCGGCCGTTTTTCGGTCAACTCAGACGACGGCAATCAGAAATGGGACAAAAACGATATTTTTTCAAACGCCCTAAAAGCCACGACTGAAATATCGATCAATTATCAAGATCGGTTCGGTGCGTTCGCACGCATCACTGGCTTTCATGATTTTGAAATCATGAGCCGCGACGACATCAAACCAATCGCCAAAGATAAAGTCGGGCAAGATGTTCAGCTGCTGGATGCTTTCGCCTTCGCAAATTTCGATGTGGGCCAGCGCTCAGCGACGATCCGCTTAGGTAAGCAGGTAGTGAGTTGGGGTGAGAGCACCTTCATCCAAGGTGGTATCAACGTGATCAACCCGGTCGATGTGTCGCGCCTGCGAACCGCTGGCGCCGAAATCAAGGAAGCTTTCTTGCCCGTTGACATGTTGTTTGCGACCATCGGTATTACAGACAACCTGTCGGTGGAAGGGTTCTACGCTTTCGAGTTCGAGCAGACTGAGCCCGAGCCGTCCGGCACATATTTCTCGGCCAACGACTTCGCTGCCCTTGGTGGCGACTTCGTGATGCTTAACTTTGGCTTGGTCAATGAGCCGCAAAACTTTGCTGCTTGCGGCCAAACACTAGCAGCTGGTTTGACCGCTTCCTCGAGCATTGCGCAGCGTTTGGAATTCACCGGTTGCAGCGCTGCTGTCCCGCGGGGACGCGACCGCTTTCCCCGCGACCGAGGGGATCACGGCGTTGCCTTCCGCTATTTCGCTGAGAATCTAAACTCAAGCGAATTGGCGCTGTATTACGTGAACTATGCCAGTCGAGTACCCGTGCTAAGCGGCATTGCAGTTACCAATAGCAGTGCAAATTCAGCCCGCTACTTTGCTGAGTATCCAGAAGGTATCGAACTTATCGGCGCCAGCATCAATACGACCTTTGAGGCCAGCGGCATCGCGTTCCAGGGTGAAGTCAGTTACCGGCCAAACATCCCGCTGCAAGCTGATGATGTGGAACTTCTATTTTCGGCACTCTCACCGCTAAACGCGCTGATCCCACAGCCAGTTAACCGATTTATCAGCCAGCTCGGCTCACTGCGTCCTGGCCAAGAATTGCAGGGTTGGGAACGTCACAAGCTTTCGCAAGCTCAGTTCACGCTGACCAAAGTTTTTGGTCCTGAAAACCCGATCAGAGCGCAGCAGATTTCTGTGGTCGGCGAAGCGGGCGCAACTAAAGTATGGGATTTGCCCGCACCCAGCGTGCTGCGCTATCAAGGTGACGGCACGGATACCGGCGGTGGACCCGATCTTCAAACGGGGGCTTTCCGCAATCCGCAGACGCAAATCGATGGCTTTGCCACACCGTATTCCTGGGGCTATCGCTTAGCCGCGCGAGCGGATTACAACAACGTCTTCGGCGCCTACAACTTGTCACCGCGAGTCGCATTCAACCACGATGTGTCGGGTATTTCTCCAGGCCCAGGTGGACAGTTCATCGAGGGTCGCAAGTCTTACACCGTCGGTGTAGAAGGCACCTACCTGAATAGGTGGGGCGCTGACCTGAGCTACACGCGTTTCTTCGGCGCTGGTGCGCTAAATTTAATCGGTGACCGCGATTTCGCGTCGTTCATCATTCGTTATTCGTTCTAATCCGGGAGGACTACGAGCTATGCAACAGATGCGCAAAGCAGCAATCAGCGCTTTGGTCGCGGCATTCATGGTGGGCAGCGCGGTCGCCGCGCCTGCAGACCAGGTTGCTCGACTAGGCAAGGATCTCACCCCGGTTGGCGCCGAAAAGGCCGGCAATAAGGAGGGCACCATTCCAGCTTGGGAAGGTGGAATCCTGCAGCCTCCGGCTGGCTACAAGATTGGAATGCACCATCCGGACCCGTTTCCGGCCGATAAACCGCTGTTTACGATCGATAAATCGAACTACAAACAGTACGCCGAAAAACTGTCGCCCGGCCAGCAGGCCATGTTGGAGAAGTATCCGACCTATAAGATGGCCGTGTACCC
>Ga0209591_10005458_pt1 | contig 14198 bp, 10 predicted proteins | sample MAT01_FD_187207 | JGI IMG/M metagenome (GOLD analysis project Ga0209591, IMG submission 187207) | Freshwater microbial communities from Lake Fryxell liftoff mats and glacier meltwater in Antarctica - MAT-01 (SPAdes) (version 2) | ecosystem: Environmental > Aquatic > Freshwater > Ice > Liftoff... | reverse complement strand
CTGAGCGCTCGCGCCGGTCGAGGTGCCAGCCTGCATTTCCCCGTGCTCAACTTCGACGTCGTGGCCGCGGAGCGCGACTACCGGCCGATCGGCCTTTCCGCGGATCGACGAAGAGGTCGGCGAGCTCGACGTCGAGCCGCGGCTCCGTTTCGCCTCCGACGAGCCGCGCAGCTCGCGGTATGACGCGCCATCGCCTCCGTTGCGCGGCTTGCCCGAGCACTTCGACTCGGTCTCGAAACCGAGCCGTCGTCGAGACCTCGCGCGACGGCGCACAACGCGTCGATGTCGCTGCGCGTCTCGTCTCCGGTGTGGCGTTCAGAGCCAAGTCGATCGACGCTCGTTTCGGCGACCGGAGCATCACCTCGATCGAGCGTGCGCGTACGACGGACTCCAACAACGAGTCGATGCCTGCTGTAGGCTTCAGCCCCTCGACGCCGGCGACTGATCGGCCGCGACCGCACCTCGTAACGATCGGCTGCTGATGTTCCTGCTCGCTCTCGCTTGGAGTGTCTCCCAAGGCGTTGTCCCGTCCACGACCGCCGTCCCGTTCCATCCGCCGAACATCATCGTCGTCATCCTCGACGACGTCGGGATCGACCAGCTCGCCATGTACGAGATCAACCCCGCGTGGGGCGAGAATCACGCGCGCACGCCGGTGCTCGACCATCTGCGCGCGAACGGCGTTCTCTTCCGTCGCGCGTGGGGCGCGCCGCTGTGCAGCCCGAGCCGTGCGATGCTCTTGACGGGACGACACAGCTTCCGGACAGGGATGCTTGGACTGGCCGAGGCCAGCGGTCCCTGTCCGCAGGGCTATGTGTTCTCGAGCCCGCAGATGTGCTGTCCGGTCGCTGATCCGACCTGCAGTTTGCCCGAGAACACGCCGGTCCCCGCGTACTTCCCGAACGGCTATTCGCTGCCCGAAAGCGAGGTCACGATCGCCGAGGCGCTGCGCAGCGCCGAGTATCCGACCGACGTGCGCTACACGTCGGGCGCGTTTGGCAAGTGGCACCTGACCGGGTTGCCGGGCGATCCCTGCCATGCGGTCCGGCAGGGCTTCGACGTCTTCCAGGGTCACCTCCATAACAACGAGTTCGGCGCGCTCGACCACTACGCGTGGGAGCACGTCGACGCGCGCGCGGCCGCCGACGGATGCGTGTCGACGACGACGCCGGTTCAAGGCCAATGGGACGCGGAGCGCAATGCGATCGACGCGCGCACGTGGATCGACGGCGTGCTCGCCGCGCCCGACCCGCGACCGTTCTTCGCGTACGTCTCCTTCAACCCGCCGCACGCCCCGTTTCAGGTCCCTCCGCAGACGTTCGTTTCGCCGCAGACGTGGTCGGAGCTCGGCCTGGCCGGGCTGGACGTCGAAGGACGCGTGGTCCATGCCGTCGGCTCGTGCCATCCGGGCGCGACGCAGGAGTTCGCCTCGCTCGAGGCGCGCATCGTCTACCGCGCGTCGCTGGAGGCGATCGACGCGCTGATCGGGCGCGTCGTCCTGAAGTCGCAGGCCGAGCCCGAGCTCCTCGACAACACTCTCGTGTTCGTCGTCTCCGACAATGGCACGCCGGATTGGATCTATCAGGCGACCAAGGTCGCGGGCGAGGTCGGCGCGAACGCGCCGCCGTTCCTGCCCAACCACGCGAAGTTCCAACTGTACGAGCTCGGCGTCCGCGTGCCTCTCCTCGTCGCCGGGCCGGGCGTCGCGCGCGGAGCGACGTGCAACGCGCTCGTTTCGATCGTCGATCTGTGGGCGACGATCGCGGATCGCGCGCTCGCCGACGTGTCAGGCTTGGTGCCGGCGAACGAACTCGACAGCCATAGCTTCGCGCACCGGCTCGCGCGTCCGACCGGAACACTCGCGAACCGGGATCGGACGACGCTCTACACGGAATCCGCGTCGCGAAACGGGTTCGTCTACGACCGCGGGCTCGACACCTGGTCGCCGTTCACGCCGAAGGCGTCGAGGTACCAGCGCGCGATCCTCGACGAGTCGGGCTTCAAGTACATGCGCCGCGTGCTCGGAACCGACCCCGGATGCAGCCAGACCGCGAGCCTGTGCCAGCAGCCGCCGGAGGAGGAGCTGTTCCGTCTGTTCGACGGCGCAACCGCGGTCGATCCGTTCGAGAGGGCCTCGCTGTGCGGCACGCTCGGATCGGGCGCCCAGGTCGTTCTGCTGCGCCAGCGGATGGCCTGGAGTTTCTCGGGCTACTGACGCGGATCCGCGGAGGACGTCAACGCGCGACCGTCGTCTCGGGCTCGGCGCGCGCCGGGGGGCGCGGCGCCACCCAGAACTTCTCGCCCGAGTTGTCGACGACCGCCACGTCGCCGCGTGCGATCCGGCCGGACAGGATCGCGTCGGCCAGCGCGTTCTGCACGTGACGTTGGATCACGCGCTTCAGCGGGCGCGCACCGTACTCGTCGCTCCAACCCTGGCGCGCGAGCTCGTCCTTCGCCGCATCGGTGACCTCGAGGCCGATCTCCTGCTCGCCGAGATGCTTCGCGAGGCGCGCGATCTGCACATCGACGATGCGCCGGATCTGATCCTTCGTGAGCGCCTGGAAGACCAGCACTTCGTCGAGGCGGTTCAGGAACTCGGGGCGGAAGAAGTCGCGGACCTGAGCCTCGTCGCGCAGGTTGCTCGTCATCAAGACGAGCGTCTGCGTGAAGTCGACGGTGCGACCCTGGCCGTCGGTCAAGCGACCATCGTCGAGGATCTGCAGCAGGATGTCGAACACGTCCATGTGCGCCTTCTCGACTTCGTCGAACAGGACCACCGCGTGCGGCTTGCGGCGCACGGCCTCCGTCAACGCACCGCCCTCGTCGTAGCCGACGTAACCCGGCGGAGCACCGATCAGGCGCGCGACGGCGTGCTTCTCCATGTACTCGCTCATGTCCACGCGCACGAGGTTCTGCTCGTCGTCGAAGAGGAACTCGGCCAGCGCCTTGGCGACCTCGGTCTTCCCGACACCCGTCGGACCGAGCAGCAGGAAGCTGCCCAGCGGACGCGTCGTCTCCTGCAAGCCGGCGCGCGCGCGACGCACAGCTTGCGCGATCGCTTCGATGGCGTGCGTCTGGCCGATGACGCGCTCGCCGATGCGCTTCTCCATCGTGATCAGCTTCTCGCGCTCGGTCTCCAGCAGTCGCGTCGCCGGGATGCCGGTCCAGCGGCTGATCACTTGCGCGATCATCTCGGCGTCGACGGCTTCGGGGAGCAGCGCGCCGTGCTCTTGCACCTTGGCGAGCTTCGCGACGTTGTCGTCGAGGTCCTTCTGCGTCGCCGGCAGCTCGCCGTAGCGGATCTCCGCGACGCGTTGCAGCTGGCCTTCGCGTTCCTTCTTGGCGGCCTCGTCGCGCAGCGACTCGAGCCGCATTTTCCCGGCGCGGATCGCCGTGATCAGGCCTTTCTCGCTCGACCAGCGCGTGCGCAGTCCGGACGACTGCTCTTGCAGGTCGGCCAGCTCCTTGGCGATGCGCGCGACGCGCTTCTTCGAGTCGGCATCGTCTTCCTTGGCGAGCGCCGAGCGCTCGATCTCGAGCTGGCGCACCTTGCGCTCGACGGAATCGAGCTCCGGCGGCAGCGAATCGATCGCCGTGCGCAGTTGCGCCGCAGCTTCGTCGATGCAGTCGATCGCCTTGTCGGGCATGAAGCGGTCCGCGACGTGCCGGTCCGCGAGGCGCGCGGCCGCGATGACGGCTTCGTCGAGGATGCGCACGCCGTGGTGGACCTCGTAGCGCTCCTTCAGGCCGCGCAGGATCGCGATCGTGTCGTCGACGTTCGGTTCACCCACGAGAACCGGCATGAAACGTCGCTCGAGCGCGGCGTCCTTCTCGATGTGCTTCCTGTACTCGTCGAGCGTCGTCGCGCCGATGCAATGCAGCTCGCCGCGCGCGAGCGCCGGCTTGAGCATGTTCGCCGCATCGACGGCGCCTTCCGCCGCGCCTGCGCCGACGATCGTGTGCAACTCGTCGATGAACAGGATCACCTGACCCTGCGCCTCGGCGACTTCCTTCAGCACGGACTTCAAGCGCTCCTCGAACTCGCCGCGGTACTTCGCGCCCGCGAGCAACGAGCCGATGTCGAGCGACAGCACGCGCTTGTCCTTCAATCCCTCGGGCACGTCGCCGGCGACGATGCGGTTCGCCAGACCCTCGGCGATCGCCGTCTTGCCGACGCCCGGCTCGCCGATCAGCACCGGGTTGTTCTTGCGGCGCCGCGAGAGCACTTGGATGACGCGCCGGATCTCCGTGTCGCGGCCGATGACGGGATCGAGCTTGCCCGACGCGGCTTCCGCGGTCAGGTCGCGCGTGTACTTCTTCAGCGTCTCGAACGAGGCTTCGGGGTCCTGGCTCTCGACCTTCTTGCCCTTGCGAACTTCCTGCAGGCCGGCCTCGATGCGCTCGGGGCGGACTCCGCGCGCGGCGAGGAGGCCCGCGACCTCGGGTCCGCCCTTCTTCGCCAGCGCGAGCAGGAGGTGCTCGGTCGACGTGAAGGCGTCGCCCATCTTCTTGGCCGCGGCCTGCGCGTCCTGCAGCACCTCGGCCAGCGCGCGCGACATGCCGATCTGTCCACCGCTCGCGCGCGGCAGCTTCTCGAGCCCGCGTGCGATCTCGGCCGCGAGCACGCGCGGATCCACGTCGAGCTTCTGCAGCAGAGCGGCCGTGACGCCCTCCGGCTCCGCGAGCAGCGCGACGGCGAGGTGCGCCGGCGTCAGCTCGGGGTTCCCGGCGGCGAGGGCCGACTGTTGAGCGGCGGCGAGGGCTTCCTGAGACTTGCGCGTGTATTGGTCTTGCATGGTGATGCCTCGCCCGTGCAAGCCATGTGCCCCTCGCCTAGGCCTTGGTAGGCCCTCTAGGAACGCCTCAACGTCACCCGGTGCCATAGCGGCAGCCCGTACTGCCGCTATGGCGCCACCCCGCTCCCCTCAGAAAGTGGGGTGGACCATCGTCACGCAGACCGGCTCGCCCAGCGTGTTCCCGCCCAGCGGTTCGCGCTTCCAGACCTGGAGGAAGCGCGTGGCACGCCCGGCAGGAGCGCCGTGCAGAACAGCCTGCCGCCCGCGCAATTCTCGATGCGGGTCCCGGCCCAACAGCCGGTCGACTGGCCGGGCAGATCGCAACATTCACCCTGGAAGCCGACCGAGTCGCCCGCTCCGCTCGCGCCCTCGAAGCTCGAGTCCTGCACGCGCACGAAGCCCGCATTCGCGCGCAGGAGCAGACCGACACCCGCGCTCGGGTCGAGCGTGGCCTGCGTGAGACCGCGTCCATGGAGCCCGCTCAGGACGACGTTGCGCCCCGCGGTGAGGTTCTGAACGATCGTCGTCCCGGCGATGACCACGACGGCGTCCGTGTCCGCGACCACCGTCAGAGCCTTGTCGTCGATCGTGAACCCGGCGAATGTCCCGCCCTTCACGAGCAGCACGTCCCCGTCGGATGCGACGGTCGCGGCGACTTGGATCTGGACGAACGCACCGGGACCTCCGCCTCCGACCACGAGGACCTCCGCCACAGCGGGCCGTGCGAGCGTGCTCGCGAGGAATAGGAACGTGCCTGTCGCCGAGACGCGGAAGGTCTGCATCGAGGAACTCCACAAGAGGTCGCGCGGAACGAAGAACTCCGTGCCTTGGTTGCCGCCGTGACGGCCACGCGTGGCCACAATTCCTGCGTTCCGCGCATTCTGCCCCGTGAAGAGTGCACGGGCGGGACGGCGTGTCCGGCGCCCGTAGCGCGTCCCGAGATCGGGGCGGACGGGCCGTGCTCCAATCGAGTCGATTCGATCGCGGTGTCGTGGACGACGTCTACGTCGCGTCCTCGCACTCGGTCGAGCAGCACTTCGTCTTCGGGCACGAGCTCGGCGCCGGCGCTCGAACGCTCGTTCGATGGGGACGCGATCGAGATCCACGTGCCGGCGTCGGCCATCGCGGACTAGCCGGGAAACGAGGGCGTGCTCAGCGCTTCGTCGGCCGCAAGCCCAGCACGTCGAGGTCGAGGCATCCGTCCACGTTCCCGATCTCGACGCGATAACGGCCCGCGGGCAGCACGCCGAGCGGCACGTCTTGCCACGTCCACGCGGTCGAGGTCTCGGTCTTCGGGAACACCGCGCCGAATCGGCCCGCGACCATCTGCTCGCCGCGGCGCAGACGCACATCGGCTTTGCGCTCGCCGTCGGCGGATGCGTAGCGCACGACGAGCACGTGCGGACCGCTCTTGTGCGCCTCGATCACGAGGCTCAAGGCGTGCGCGCGATCGCCGCCGAAGCACCGAGCGACGTGCTGGTTCCCGTAGCTCCCGGCCGCGTTGCCGTAGAAGCCGCCAAACGCGCTGCGCAGCGCGTAGGCGAGCTCGGCCTCGACGTGCTGCGCCTCGCGCCACGTGCGACCCTCCTCGCGCCACCAGCGGTGCGCTGCGGGAGAGTCGGGCAGGTCGCGGAGCGCGAGCTCCGAGAGCGCGCCGCGGATCGCGGCGGAGACGCGCGTGTCCTTCTCGCGGTTCCAGGCCGCGAGCAGTTCCTCGATCGCGCGCGGCTCGTTGCGGCGTCCGCCGAGCAATCGCGCGGCCTCGGCGCGCACTTCCGGGAAGCCGTCGTCCAGAGCGGAGCCGTAGAGCGGTGCGACGAGATCGAAGGGGACCCGCATCGATCCGTAGCGTCGGACCGCCATCAGTCGCCGCTTCGGATCCGGCGCGCGCGCTTCGATGCGCCAGCTCGTCTCGAACGGCGTGCCCTTGGCCCAGCGCATGTGGAAGTCCACCGGTCCGCCACGGTTCGCGACCTGGACCAGGATCCGTCCGCCGCCCTTCGCCACGCGCGCGAATGCGCGATCCGGATCGGCGGGATTCGTGCCTCGATTCCCACGAAAAATGCTCACCAGCGTCCCGTCCAGCCACACGGCGCACTCGTCGTCGCTCGCCGTGTAGATCGAGATCGGACCTTCGGCTTCCGGCGGCAGATCGGCGCGCAAGTAGAAGACGCAGGGCGCGTCCGCGAGCGGCAGCGACCCGAGTTGCACGAGACCCTCCGCATCGACGGCGACGTCGGGACGCCAGCGGTGCTGCGCGCCGGCGATCTCGATCTCGTCGCGCTCGCTGAAGTTCCACGCGTCGAGCGGATCGAAGCCGAGGTCGGGCCAGCGACCATCCGGCACGGCGATCGGGCCGAGCACGCGCCACGCCATCACCGGAGTTTCCGCGTCGGCCTTCCACTGCTCGGCGCGCGTCGCGGTCGCCTTCCGTCGTGCACGGAGCGTCCACGCGTCGAGCTCCCTCTGCGATCCGGCGTCGAGTGGAAAGCGCCAGCGCGAGAGCGCGTCCCACGCCGCGTCGCTCGGGAACGCGCGCAGCATGTCGCGCGCGAAACGTGCCGGCCACAGGTACGCGGGCATCCACGGCGGCGGTGACTCGACGCCCTCGCGCAGGAGCTTTTCGACCGGAGTCCACGTCTCGTCCGACGCGCTCGCGGAAGCGTCGAGCGCGAGCCGCATCACGACCGACACCGCGGGCCCGTACGCGACGACCTCCTCGACGGGCAGCCGCGTCTCCAGGTACTCGACGCGCCCTGCTTCGAGGATCCCGTCGCGCCAGTTCTTCCACGAGGCATCGAACGGAGCGCCGAGGAAGCCCAACCGTTCGCCGGTGTAGGCGATCGCGAGATCGGACCAGCCCTCGCCGAATCCGCTGGAAAACAAGTGCTGCGCGGGATGTCGCGACGTGAACCCGTGGCTGATCTCGTGCGCCATCAGCTCGTCGTACGAGCCCTGCTCGGCGCTGGCTTGGCCGTACGCGACGGTCAGATCCTCCGCGTCGATCGTCCAGCCCCAGGGCTTCGTCTTCTCGGGGAAGAACACGTAGCGCCTTCCGACTGCGGCGACCGGATCGGTGGCGAAGAGCTGACGTTGCACGACGTACGTCGCGTCGAGCAATCCAGGCAGTTGCGCTGCCGCTGCGTTCGCGACGAAGTTCGCCGAGCCGAGGACGATCGCGTAGCGCGACACGAGCGGGTCGACGACGGCGGAGCTGCGTGCCTTCAGCTCTTCCACGAGCGCGCGCTCGCCCTCGTCGAGTGGACTCGCAGCGGCCAAGGCTAGATCGCGGATGCGCGTCAACGCCGCGCGGCGCGAGGCTTCGTCGAGCCCGCGCGTATCCAGCAGCGCTTCGAGCCCCGCGCACTGGGCCGCCGGCGCGAGCTTCGCGAGCCGCGCGAGCTCCTTCGCCGGGTCGGCCGCGGGGCCGAGCCCCCGAGGCCCCGACACTGCCGCCGCTGCGCACACGGAAAGCGAGGTGAGCCAGCTCATCGCCCTCGCATCGTAGCGCGCAGGCCTCCGCTCCCCCCCGCGCCGCCGTACGCAGGTCGCGCCTCGGTCGCGCCGAGCCCGCGACGCCGCTGCGTGCCGAGCCCGCGATGCCGCTGCGCGTCGAGCCCGCGACGCCGCTGCGCGTCGAGCCCGCGACGCCGCTGCGCGCCGAGCCCGCGACGCCGCTGCGCGCCGAGCCCGCGATGCCGCTGCGCGTCGAGCCCGCGATGCCGCTGCGCGTCGGACGCGCCGCTCGGGGATGCTACGTTGCGCCCGTCTCCCCAACACCGCTCGCTTTCCCGCCGCATGCCCACCCTCTGGATCGTTCTCATCGTCGCCCTCGGGCTCGTTGCGCTCGTTCTCACCGTGAGCACGTTCGTGCCGCGCGATCACGCGGTGTCCGTGCGCGCTCGCTATGCGAGAACGCCCGCGGAAGTGTGGACCGCGATCTCCGACATCGACTCGTTGCCCGCCTGGCGATCCGATCTGAAGTCGCTCGAGCGCATGCCTGACGTCGGCGGCCGGCCGGCGTGGATCGAGCACACGCGGTACGGCGCGCTCCCACTCCAGGTCGACGAGTGGGACGCGCCGCGCAAGCTGGTCGTGCGCATCGACGACGTGACCGGCAAGCTCGCGTTCGGCGGTGCGTGGACGTGGCACTTGCGCGAGGTCGCCGGCGGTTGCGAAGTGACCCTCACCGAAAACGGTTTCGTGAGCAACGCGCTGTACCGCGTGCTGGCGCACTACGTGATCGGATACACGCGCACGATCGAAAGCGTGCTCCGCGGGTTGGGCCGGAGCTTCGGCGAACGAACGGAGCCGCGGACTGTCTGAGCGGAGTCAGCCAGTGGGGTCGTGCGTCACGGTGGTGTCCGAGACGGTTTCCAGGCTGCACGAACGCTTCGGCTCCATCGCCGAGCCGCGCGCGCCGGCGGCCGGCTCGATGTCGGCACGTGGACGGAGCGCAGATCTGTGGCGCGTATCCTGCGCCGAGTCCTACACGAAATTCAGAGCAATCCGCTCGCGAGCAGCGTCGCCTTGAGCTTCTCGCGGTTGCGCGGCTCGAGCTGCACGAGGGGCAGGCGCACTTCGTCGCGCACGTCGGTCAAGAGCAGCGCGAGCGCGGCTTTGACCGGCGCCGGATTCGTCTCGATGTAGAGATCGCGCACGAGCGGGCGCAGCCACTCGACGAGTTCGGCCGCGCGCTTGGAGTCGCGGCCCGGCACGGAGCAGCGTACGAGCTCGGAGATCTTCTCGGGTGCGACGTTGCCGACGACGTTGACGGCGCCGACCGCGCCCAGGCTGACGAAGTCGGCGATCGATGCGTCGTCCCCGGCGAGCAGCGCGCAGGGCGTCTCGGCGATCAAGTGCTTCGCGCGCTCGATCGACGGCAGCGCCTCCTTCACGGCGACGACGTGGGGGAAGCGCTTCCCGATCGCGGCGACCGTCTCGGGTTGCAGATCGCAACCGGTGCGCGAAGGCACGTTGTAGAGCACGATCGGCAATTCGACCGCCTCGGCGACCGCGCCGTAGTGCGCCTCGAGTCCGCGCTGCGTCGGGCGGTTGTAGTAAGGCGTCACGACGAGCAGCGCGTCGACGCCCAGCGCCGCCGCGGCCTTCGCGTGAGCGACCGTGGTGCGCGTGTCGTTCGTGCCGACGCCGGCGAAGACGGGCAGACGTCCGCGCGCGCGAGCGACCGTGGCTTCGACGATGGCGCGACGTTCCCAGTCCTCCAACGTCGATGCTTCGCCCGTCGTGCCGCAGACGACGAGCCCGTCCGTCTTGCGGTCGGCGTGGAAATCGACGAGAGCGTGGAGCGCCGGCAGGTCGACGCGTCCCTCGCGGAACGGCGTGGGCAACGCGACGTAGCTGCCTTGGAACCTGCACCGCGCGTGCGAGACGATCATGCGCTCCTCCTGACTCTCGATCCGCCGCGCACGAGCTGCGCCATGCGCGACACGGCTTCGTCCACGCCGTCGAACAGGGCTCGCGCGACGATCGCGAAGCCGATGTTGAGCTCTTCCATGTGCGGCAAGGTCGCGACCGCCGCGACGTTCTCGTAGTCGAGTCCGTGACCGGCGTTCACACGCAAGCCGATCGCGCGCGCGTGCAACGCCGCCGTCTCGAGCCGCGCGAGCTCCTTCGCTTTCGCGCGGCCCTTGGCGCGCGCGTAGGCCCCCGTGTGCAACTCGACGAACTCGGCGCCGACCATGCACGCGGCTTCGACCTGGAGCACGTCGGGGTCGATGAACAAGCTGACCTCGGCGCCGCTTCGCGCGAACTTCTGGACGACCGCACACAGGCGCTTCGACTCGCACACGACGTCGAGGCCGCCTTCGGTCGTCACCTCGGCGCGGTTCTCGGGCACGATGCAGACCGCGTGAGGTCGCATCTTGTGAGCCAGCGCGACGATCTCCGGGTCCAGGCTCATCTCGAAGTTGAGGCGCGTTGCGAGAGCCTTGCGCAGCCGCTTCACGTCGTCGTCCTGGATGTGACGGCGGTCCTTGCGCAGGTGGGCAGTGATGCCCGCCGCGCCGGCCTTTTCGGCGCGCAGCGCCCACTCGACCGGGTCCGGGAAATGCTCACGGCGCGCTTGGCGCAGCGTGGCGACGTGATCGACGTTGACGTGGAGGCGGGGCATGGAAGTCCCGAGAATCCTAGCCGAATCCGCGCGTCCTTTCCCCTCGCCGGCGCGCTACTCTCGCCGGTCGTGAGGATCATCGCAGGCGAGTTCGGCGGCCGCCGCATAAGCGCGCCCGAGGGCGATACGACGCGTCCGATGCTCGATCGCGTGCGCGAGGCCGTGTTCGCGCGCGTCCACGAGCGGCTCGAAGGCGCGCGCGTGCTGGACCTCTTCGCGGGCAGCGGCAGCCTGGGCCTCGAAGCCATATCGCGCGGCGCCGCGCACGTGCGTTTCGTCGAGCGCGGATCGGACGCGCTCGCGGTCCTGGCGAAGAACGTCGCGGAACTCGGCGTGAAGGATCGCGTGCGCATCTGGCGCGGAGATGCGCTGCGCTACGAGAGCTGGCGCGACCGACGCCTGGACGAGCCACTCTTCGACCTGGCTTTCTTCGATCCGCCCTACAAGCTCGTCACGAACCCGGACACGAGTCCGGCGCTCGTGCGCGCGCTGGAAGCGCTCGTGCGCGAGAACATGACGCCCGAGGGTCTCGTCGTGGTCCACGCCCCGACCCGCGACGTCGGCGCGCTGCGCCCGGGACCGGATTGGGGTTTCGACCTGCGCGAGTACGGTGGGTCCGGCATCGCGCTGCTGACGCGCCCGGCTGCCGCTCCGAACCCCTGACGGGAGCGATACCGCGCTTCCTGTGCTCGTACTTCTTCGGCGCGGAACCGGTGCACTTGAACACGCTCGTGAACCGCGAGCTGGGCCAAGTGGACGAGTACTGGACTTTGCGCGACCTGCCCGGCGGCCGCTACGTCGACAAACCCGTCTACGTCCTCGTCAGTGGCAAGACGTTCTCCGCGGGCGAGGAGTGCGCGTACAACCTGCAGAGCCTCGGGCGAGCCACGATCGTCGGCAAAACGAGCGGCGGCGGCGCCCACCCGGTCGATCGCCGCGCGCTGGGCCACGACTACTCGGTGATGCTCCCGATCGCGCGCGCCGAGAACCCGGTCACGAAGACGAACTGGGAGGGAGTCGGCGTCGTGCCGTCGGTCGACGTCGCGGAGGACGCCGCGTTGGACCGGGCGTGGGCGCTCGCGCTCGAGCGAATGGTCGAGCGGGAGCAGGACGCGCTGCGCCGCAAGCTGCTCCTCGAGCTGGCGGCCGGGAAGCAGGCCGCCGACAGGAGCGCGAAATCCACGCGCTGAACGCGCGCATCCAGGACACGGGGCGCGGACACGCGGTCGAACACCGAGGTGGCAGGAGAGGGCCGGCCTCCGTGCGCGATACGCGGTCCGCGCGCCGCTTTCTTCTTCCGGTTGGGGCAGTGAGCGCCGCGCGGGAACGTTGACCGGCGCGCGCAATCGTGCGACGAAACGCTGGTGAACACGCTGCGCGGACGCCTCTTCGTCGATGGCAAGCTATTGACCGGGACCCTGTCGTGGACCGACGGGCGCATCACTTCGGTCGTGACGGAAGGCGAGATCGGCGGCGCGGACCTGCCCGTCGTGGCGCCGGGTTTCATCGACCTACACGTGCACGGATTCGGCGGTTTCGATCCGCTGGAGGACGTCGCGGGCATGGCACGCGCCCTGGCGGCAGCGGGGACGACGGCGTTCCTGCCGACGCTTTTCCCCGGCGTTCCCGCCGAACTCGGCGCGGCGTGCGCGCTCCTGCAGGATCGTGTGCGGTCCATCCCGGCGGGCAGCGGAGCGCGCATCGTCGGCGCCCACTTGGAGGGACCGTACGTGAATCGCTTGGCGGCCGGTGCGCTGCCGCCGTCGGACTTGCACGATCCGTCGGTCGCGTCCTTGCGCGAGATTCTCGGCCCCGCGACGGGGGACGGGCGCGGCATCCGCACGATGACCCTCGCGCCGGAACTGCCGGGCGCCGCGGACCTCGTGCGCGAGCTCGTCGCCAGCGGCGTGCGCGTTTCGCTCGGTCACAGCCGGGCGACGTGCACCGACGCGCGCGCGGCGGCGATGGCCGGCGCGGTCGGCGCCACGCACCTCTTCAACGCGATGCCGCCGCTGCACCACCGCGAAGTCGGGCTGGCGGGGTTCGCGCTGACCGACGCGGCGCTTTTCGCCGAGATCATCGGCGACCTCGTGCACGTCGGGCCGGAGATGTTCGAGCTCGCGCTGCGCGCACGCGGACCGGAAGGGCTGTGCCTCGTCAGCGACGCGTTGCGCGGCGCGGGTACGGGTTGCGATCACTTCCACAGCCACGGGCGCGACCACGTGCTGCGCGGCGGTAGCGCGTACTATCCGGCGAAGGACTCCGCCGGAACCGCGCAGCTCGCCGGATCGGCGATGAGCCAGCTCGAGATGGTGCGCCGCCTCGTCACGCGCGGCGTAGTCGGATTGCCCGAGGCGCTGACGATGGCCAGCACGACGCCCGCGCGCGCTCTGGGGCTAGAGCGCGAGCTCGGCGCGCTGAAGCCCGGTTTCGCAGCCGATTTCGTGCTCCTGCGCGGTCCCGAGCTCGCGCTCGAGCGCGTGGTGGTCTCCGGCGCCACGGTCGGCTGACCGGCGCTCCATCACCAGGGCTGGCCGAGCTTGGAACGGATCTCGGCGATGCGCGAACGCAGGGCGGCGTCGGGCTCGACGTCGCGGACGACCATCGAGCACACGGTTGCGACGAGATCGTCGCAGCGCGGCCGTGAGTTCGGGTTCAGCGCTCCCTCTTCGATCGTGCGCGCGTACATGGCCCGCGCCTTCTCGAAGTCGCCGATCGCGACGTAGGCCTCGGCCAGCGGGCGCAGCACGCGGGCGCGGTAGATGTTCACGATCCGCTCGCGTCCGCCGTCGTAGCTCGCGAGCGCCGCGTCGGCATCGGCGCGCGCCGTGTCGACGTCTCCGGCTCGAGCGCGCAAGGCGGCCAACTTCGCGCGCAGCGGAACGTCGTCCTCAACGGTCCAGTTCGTGCCCACGAGCATCGCGCTCGCAGAGTCGAGCAGCTCGAGCGCCTTCTTCTCGTCGTCGGCGTCGATTGCCGTATCGACGAGTCGCTCTTGGACCTCGATGCGCACCTGGATCGGCAGCTTGGCCCAGGCCACGTGGATCTTCTCCTCGATCTTCGCGCGGCGCTCGACGTCGTCGTAGAAACGCGCGAACAGTTCGGCGTACGAACCCAACGCGCTGCCCAACGCGTCGAACGAGCCGGTGGCGACCAGGGCGTCGAGACGTGTCATGTGCTCGTCGAAGTGTTCGCCCGAGATCTTGCGCGAGCGCTCGGCCTGGATCGGTGCCGTCTCGGACGCGTCGGCGCCGAACGCGGCCGCGTCC
>Ga0209591_10005454_pt1 | contig 14203 bp, 10 predicted proteins | sample MAT01_FD_187207 | JGI IMG/M metagenome (GOLD analysis project Ga0209591, IMG submission 187207) | Freshwater microbial communities from Lake Fryxell liftoff mats and glacier meltwater in Antarctica - MAT-01 (SPAdes) (version 2) | ecosystem: Environmental > Aquatic > Freshwater > Ice > Liftoff... | reverse complement strand
GGTGACAACGTCAAGATCGTGGTGCAGTTGATTGCACCGATTGCGATGGAAGACGGCTTGCGCTTCGCCATCCGCGAGGGCGGTCGTACCGTCGGCGCAGGCGTCGTATCTAAAATTCTGAAGTAAAAAGCACCACTGTTTCACGGACTGCAGGCCAATAGCTCAATTGGCAGAGTGTCGGTCTCCAAAACCGAAGGTTGGGGGTTCGAGGCCCTCTTGGCCTGCCACTTAAGTCGCCGGTTATGTATGGCAAGACTTGAATGTGACCGTGAAGTAGTGGAAGTTGTAGAGGCTGAATAGAGTGCCGCATTCGGCTGTAACCGCGGCAGGAAAAAGAGAAGCATGAAAGACAAAATTCAAATCGCCGTCGCTGTATTGCTTGTCGCTGCTGGCGTCGTGCTCTTTTCGATGTTGTCGGATAAGCCCACTATTGCCCGTTTGGGTGCGATGTTTGGCTGCTTCGTCGTCGCTGGAGTCATTGCATGGTTGACAGAGCCGGGCCGTGAGTTTGTGCAGTACGCGAAGGAGTCCATTGAGGAAGCGAAAAAAGTAGTCTGGCCGACCCGCAAGGAAACCATGCAGTCGACTGGCGTCATTTTTGTTTTTGTAGTCGTGATGGCGGTGTTTCTGTGGGTGGTGGATTGGACCCTGACGCTCGGCATTACCAAAATAATCGGTGGAGCGTAAATAATGCGTTGGTACGTTGTTCACGCCTACTCTGGGCAGGAAAAGAGCATTCAGGCGGCTTTGATCGAACGCATCAAGCGTTCCGGCATGGCCGACAAATTTGGCGAAGTTCTGGTGCCGACGGAGGAAGTGGTAGAGATGAAGAGCGGCGCAAAAACGCTTTCTGAGCGGCGCTTTTTCCCCGGTTATATCCTCGTGCAAATGGAAATGACGGATGAAACTTGGCACTTGGTGAAAAGCACGCCAAAGGTGACCGGTTTTATTGGCGGGACGGCGAACCGCCCATCGCCGATCTCACAAAAGGAAGTTGACAACATCCTCAATCAGGTTAAAGAGGGTGTAGAGAAGCCGAAGCCGAAAGTGCTGTTCGAGGTTGGCGAAAACGTACGCGTCAAGGATGGCCCGTTCACTGATTTCAATGGCAATGTCGAAGATGTGAATTACGACAAATCAAAGATTCGTGTGTCAGTGCTCATTTTCGGTCGCGCAACGCCGGTTGAACTGGATTTTGGTCAAGTCGAAAAGCAGTAACGCTTGACAGGAGATTATTTACGCGGCTAGCGGTATGCAATCCACCGCTAGCTGTTTGTCCTGAAGTGATTGCGAATTTGAGGGGAGAGCGCCGTAAAACCGGTGTTCGATAGTACCCAAGGAGATTTACATGGCAAAGAAAGTTGTCGGCTACATCAAGCTGCAAGTGCCGGCCGGAAAGGCGAATCCTTCGCCGCCGATCGGTCCCGCGCTGGGTCAGCGTGGTTTGAACATCATGGAATTCTGCAAAGCGTTCAATGCGCAAACGCAGAAAATGGAACCGGGACTGCCGATTCCCGTAGTGATTACCGCTTTTGCGGATAAATCCTTTACCTTCATCATGAAGACGCCACCTGCGTCTATCCTGATCAAGAAAGCTGCAAAAGTTGAAAAAGGCAGCAAGACGCCGCAGTCCGACAAAGTCGGCAAGCTCACGCGCGCCCAAGCTGAAGAAATTGCAAAAACAAAGATGCCTGATTTGACGGCAGCAGATATGGACGCTGCGGTACGCACCATCGCTGGAAGTGCCCGTTCGATGGGTATTGAAGTGGAAGGGGTTAGATAATGGCTACTTTACCTAAGCGTCAGAAAGCGTTCGTTGGTCTCGTCGACCGCGACAAGAATTATGCGGTGGCGGAAGCGCTGGAAATCATCAAAAAGACAGCGACTGCCAAGTTCGACGAGTCCGTCGACGTGGCGATCAATCTCGGTATCGATGCCAAGAAATCCGACCAGGCTGTTCGCGGTTCAGTCGTATTGCCGCGCGGTACCGGCAAGAACGTCCGCGTTGCGGTGTTCGCCCAAGGCGACAACGCCAAGAAAGCGACGGATGCAGGTGCCGATATCGTTGGTTTTGAAGATCTGGCCGAAAGAATCAAAGGTGGCTTCATGGAATTCGACGTGGTCATTGCCACACCGGATGCCATGCGTGTCGTTGGTGCGTTGGGACAAGTGCTTGGCCCACGCGGCCTGATGCCTAACCCGAAGGTTGGCACAGTTACGCCAAACGTTGAACAAGCCGTCAAGAATGCCAAAGCAGGCCAGGTGCAGTATCGCGCCGACAAGGGCGGCATCGTGCAGTGCACGATCGGTCGTGCTTCGTTCACACTAGAAGCGCTGAGTGAAAATCTGACAGTCCTGATTGGTGCGGTCAATAAGTCAAAGCCGGCTACCGCCAAGGGAATCTACCTGAAGAAGGTATCGCTTTCCTCAACGATGGGCGTCGGCGTGCGCTTGGATACATCGGCGTTTTCTGCCGGCGCGCAGCAGTAAAAGACAAAGTCCTTCGCCAACCGGCGGAGGCAGTTCTTTGGGCCTTCTGATTCAGATTCCTGGGTCGGGAGGGTTGTCAAAGACCGTAGGAATCGCGGGTAACGGCTTTAGTGTTGCCCGGGATTTAATCGATGGAGATGTCGTCCTACGCAGATGGCGGTCCCAGCAAAGATTTCGTCACGTCGACATGAAAATGCCGGCGCCGATCTCCGAAGCAAGGTCGCTGTGTGTTTGGGTGCATCACTTGATGCACTCGATCATTAACGTAAAGGAGATCAAACGTGAGTTTGAATCTGGATAGTAAGAAAGAAGTCGTCTCGGAAGTCGCCGCGCAAGTGTCGAAAGCTCAGACGATGGTGCTCGCAGAGTATCGGGGTACTTCGGTAGCTCAACTGACCAAATTGCGCAGCGATGCGCGCGCCAAGGGTGTTTACATGCGTGTTCTCAAAAACACGCTGGCTCGTCGCGCCGTTGTCGGCACACCTTTCGAGGTTGCCGCTGACAAGATGGTCGGGCCGCTGATTTACAGCTTTTCGGTCGATGCAGTCGCCGCAGCGAAAGTTGTTAGCGACTTCGCCAAAGGCAACGAGAAGTTCGCAATCACCGCAGGTGCTTATGGCGGCAAGATCCTGGACAAGGCAGGCGTGCAAACGCTGGCCAATATTCCGTCCAAGGAAGTGCTGCTGGCGCAATTGCTGGGTCTCATGCAGTCGCCGGTTTCCGGTCTGGCGCGTGTGATCGCGGCAATCGCTGCGAAAAAAACCGAAGGTGTTGCTGCGTAGGTTTTCCTGCGCTGCCCCGGATATTCGTCACAACTTAATCTTTTCAAAGGAAATTCAAAATGGCATTCGATAAAGACGCATTTTTGGCTTCGCTTGACTCCATGTCGGTGATGGATCTCAACGATCTGGTCAAGGCAATCGAAGAGAAATTCGGCGTATCCGCTGCTTCGATGGCAGCACCTGCTGCTGGCGGCGGTGCTGCTGCTGCGGTCGTTGAAGAGCAAACTGAATTCAACGTGATGTTGGTTGATTTCGGCGCGAACAAGATCAATGTGATCAAGGCAGTTCGCGAGATCACCGGTCTCGGGTTGGCAGAAGCCAAGGCGCTGGTTGAAGGTGCGCCCAAGGCAGTTAAAGAAGGTGTCAACAAAGCTGACGCAGATGCAATCGTCAAGAAGCTGACCGACGCTGGTGCAAAAGCCGAAGCGAAGTAAGCAAAGCTTATCGGTATAAAAAACACTCCCGCGCGGGAACCCGTTGCGGGAGTAGGTTTTTGAAATGGTTCGATTTTAGAAATACCAGTATCGACGGGCATTACAGGGCAAAAATGCACTGGAAGCCACGCCAATGCTAGAGGTTGAGCGGGGAATTCGATTCGCGTGCGAATCGCCCGCGAGACGGAAGCCCGATGCAGCGGGCGGAGCGAACTGCAAGTTTGAAGTTTAGATGCCAAAGCAAAACGAGAGAACGAATTGCGTTTTGCTTTGTCTTCTGAAACGACTGCAGAAGACGAGTTTGGTCGGGCAATGAACAATTGCTGTCAGCCATAGAGGGGTAGCGGCCCCTCGCCTAACTGGGAATCTCTGATCAAGTCGCTTTCGATGGGATTGTGTTGAGATTGGGGCATATGCAAGGCGCGCGACGAAGGTGCGTTGCCTTAGGCTACCGCACGAGGAGTGCAACGCCGCAGATGCCCCGATATCGACGCAAGCATATCGGAACGGATTTGATCAGAGGTTCCCGCACGTTATCAATTCATCGATAACGCCAGTCGATGAACATTGACGTAAGCGCCAGCTTGCGACTCCTTTCAACGTTCGGAGAGTTTATGTCCCACGCCGTTACTTCCAGCTATACCTATACCGAGAAAAAACGCATTCGCAAAAGCTTTGCAAAGCGTGCGAGCGTTCTCGATGTCCCTTTCCTGTTGGCCACACAGCTGAATTCGTACGCCGAATTCCTTCAGGCTGAAGTCGCCGTTGCCAAGCGCAACAACCAGGGCCTGCAGTCGGCATTCACCTCGGTATTCCCGATCGTGAGCCACAATCAATTTGCGCGCCTTGAATACGTGAGCTATCAACTCGGCCAGCCGCCGTTTGATGTGCTGGAGTGCCAGCAACGCGGATTGACTTACGCATCGCCACTACGCGCCAAAGTGCGCTTGGTGATTATGGATCGCGAGGCGTCCAAGCCGACGGTCAAGGAATTGAAAGAGCAGGAAGTTTACATGGGCGAAATTCCGCTCATGACGGCAAACGGTTCGTTCGTCATCAACGGCACAGAGCGTGTCATCGTGTCCCAGTTGCATCGTTCGCCTGGCGTGTTCTTTGAGCATGATCGCGGCAAGACCCACTCATCGGGCAAGCTGCTGTTCTCGGCTCGAGTGATTCCTTACCGTGGTTCGTGGCTCGACTTCGAATTCGATCCGAAAGATTACCTGTATTTCCGCGTCGACCGTCGTCGCAAAATGCCGGTCACGATTCTGCTCAAGGCGCTAGGCTATTCGCCGGATCAGATCCTGAGAGAATTCTTTGTGTTCGATGAGTTCCATGTCTCCAAAAAAGGTGAGATCGAACTCGAACTCGTTGCAGACCGCCTCAAGGGCGAGATTGCCAAGTTCGACATCATGAGCAAAGACGACAAGGTGATCGTCCAGAAAGACAAGCGCATTACGGCCAAGCACATTCGCGACATAGAAGCCGCGAAAATGAAGCGCCTTGCCGTGAATGACGAGTATCTGATCGGTCGCGTGCTCGCGACCAACATCGTCAACACCGAGACTGGCGAGTTCGTTGCCCATGCCAACGAAGAGTTGACAGAAGTATCGCTACGGAAGCTCATCGACGCTGGCGTGCAGACGATTTACACGATCTACACCAACGATCTCGACCAGGGCGCGTATATCTCGTCCACATTGAGAATCGACGAAACCGTCGACGCGCTCAATGCCAAAGTTGCGATTTATCGCATGATGCGTCCAGGCGAGCCACCGACCGAGGATGCCGTCAACAGCCTCTTTAACGCGCTGTTCTTCTCGGAAGATCGTTACGATCTATCCGCCGTGGGCCGCATGAAGTTCAATCGTCGTGTCGGTCGTGAAGAACTCACGGGCGCGATGACGCTATCCACAGAAGACATCGTCGCCGTGATCAAGATCCTCGTTGAACTGCGTAATGGCCGCGGCGAAATCGACGATATCGATCACCTCGGTAATCGCCGCGTACGTTCAGTGGGCGAATTGGCTGAAAACCAGTTCCGTTCAGGCCTTGTGCGCGTAGAGCGTGCGGTGCGTGAACGTCTGTCGCAAGCGGAAAGCGAAAACCTGATGCCACACGATTTGATCAATGCCAAGCCAGTCTCGGCCGCGATCAAGGAGTTCTTCGGCTCCAGCCAGCTTTCGCAATTCATGGATCAAACCAATCCGCTCTCCGAAATTACCCACAAGCGCCGCGTTTCCGCACTGGGCCCAGGCGGCCTTACGCGGGAGCGCGCCGGCTTTGAGGTTCGTGACGTGCATCCGACCCACTACGGTCGCGTGTGTCCAATCGAAACGCCGGAAGGCCCGAACATCGGTCTGATCAATTCACTCGCACTTTACGCGCGTGTGAACGACTACGGCTTCATCGAAACCCCATATCGCAAAGTCAGCAACGGCAAGGTAGCAAGCGAGATCGAGTATTTGTCAGCGATTGAAGAAGGCAAATATGTGATCGCGCAGGCGAACGCCGAGACCGACAAGGCCGGACGTTTTGTCGATGAGCTGGTTTCCTGCCGTAACAAGAATGAATTCATGTTGTCCGCGCCGGACAAGATTGAATATATCGATGTGGCGCCGGCGCAGATTGTGTCCGTTGCGGCGTCGCTGATTCCGTTCCTCGAGCACGATGACGCGAACCGCGCGTTGATGGGCTCGAACATGCAACGTCAGGCAGTTCCATGCCTGCGTGCCGAGAAATCATTGGTCGGTACCGGCATTGAGCGTACCGTCGCGATGGACTCTGGTACGGCAGTGATGGCGCGCCGAGGTGGCCGCGTAGATTTCGTCGACGCTAGTCGGGTCGTTGTGCGTGTGAACGACAACGAAACACAGCCGGGCGAAGCGGGCGTTGATATTTACAACCTCGTGAAGTATGTGCGCTCCAACCAGAACACCAACATCAACCATCGTCCATTGGTAAAAGTCGGTGACATCATCGCCAAGTCAGATGTGATTGCCGATGGCGCGTCCACCGATATGGGCGAATTGGCGCTGGGTCAGAATCTGCTGGTCGCGTTCATGCCGTGGAACGGCTACAACTTCGAAGACTCGATTCTGATCTCGGAGCGTATCGTCGCTGAAGACCGCTACACTTCGATCCATATCGAGGAGTTGTCGGTGGTTGCTCGCGATACGAAGTTGGGACCAGAAGAAATTACCCGTGATATCTCCAACCTGTCCGAGCGCATGCTGGGCCGTCTGGATGAGTCCGGCATCGTGTATATCGGCGCGGAAGTCGAAGCGGGCGATGTGCTGGTGGGCAAAGTCACACCAAAAGGTGAAACCCAGCTAACGCCGGAAGAAAAACTCCTGCGCGCCATCTTCGGTGAAAAAGCCTCCGACGTGAAAGATACGTCGCTGCGCGTTCAGTCGGGTATTTCCGGCATCGTGATCGATGTGCAAGTGTTCACGCGCGAAGGCATTGTGCGTGACAAGCGGGCACAACAAATCGTCGATGACCAACTCAAAGACTACAAGAAAGATTTGGCCGATCAACTTCGCATCGTTGAAGATGACTTGTTTCAGCGCATCGAAAAAATGCTGGTCGGGAAAATTGCCAAGGGTGGTCCGAAAAAGATTGCCAAGGGCACCAAGATTGCCAAAGCCTATCTGGAAGATCTGCCGCGTCACGACTGGTTCGATATTCGCCTGACGGAAGAAGATGATGCGCGACAACTGGAGTCGCAAAAAGAAGCGCTTGATCTGACCCGTAAAGAATTTGATAAAGCCTTTGACGAGAAGAAACGCAAACTCACGCAGGGTGACGAATTGCCACCGGGCGTACAGAAGATGGTCAAAGTCTACGTCGCAGTCAAACGTCGCCTGCAGCCCGGCGACAAGATGGCGGGCCGTCACGGTAACAAAGGTGTGATTTCGAAAATCGTACCTGTGGAAGACATGCCATTCATGGCTGACGGCACACCGATGGACATCGTACTGAATCCGCTGGGCGTGCCTTCGCGGATGAACGTAGGTCAGATATTGGAAACGCATCTGGGCTGGGCAGCCAAGGGTCTGGGTCTCAAAATCGGCGAGATGGTGAAAGCGAACGAAGGTGTTGCCAAGCTTCGCAAGTTTCTCGATAAGGTCTACAACACCAGTGGCAAGAAGGAAGATCTGAGTCAGTTGTCAGACGAGGAAATCATGTCGTTGTCGAAGAATTTGACACGCGGCGTGCCGTTTGCAACGCCGGTGTTTGACGGCGCGGCGGAAGAAGAAATCCGCATGATGCTTGACTTGGCCTACGACGAAGAGACCGCCAAGCGTCTGAAGCTCAATCTGACCAAGACGCAGGCGACGCTACACGATGGTCGCAGTGGCGAACCGTTTGAGCGCGATGTCACCATCGGTTACATGCACATTCTCAAACTCCATCACTTGGTGGATGACAAGATGCACGCGCGTTCGACCGGCCCGTACTCGTTGGTTACGCAGCAGCCATTGGGCGGCAAGGCGCAGTTCGGTGGTCAGCGTTTCGGCGAGATGGAAGTCTGGGCACTCGAGGCTTACGGCGCCGCCTACACGCTGCAGGAAATGCTCACCGTCAAATCCGACGACACCTCGGGCCGTACCAAGGTTTACGAGAGCATCGTCAAGGGCGAGCACAAGATCGATGCGGGCATGCCCGAATCGTTCAACGTGCTAGTCAAAGAGATCCGTTCGCTGGCCATCGATATTGATCTGGAGCGCTTTTGAGGTGACGCACTAGTCGTTACTAACAACCGCCTTCCAATCAGACATCTGGAGAAAAAATGAAAGCTCTACTCGACTTATTCAAGCAAGTTACGCACGAAGAAGAATTCGACGCGATCAAGATCGGTCTGGCCGGCCCGGACAAGATTCGTTCGTGGTCGTATGGTGAAGTGAAGAAGCCTGAAACCATCAACTACCGGACATTCAAACCCGAGCGTGATGGCCTGTTTTGCGCGAAAATTTTCGGACCAATCAAGGATTACGAATGTTTGTGCGGCAAATATAAGCGCCTCAAACATCGCGGTGTAATCTGCGAAAAGTGCGGCGTGGAAGTTACCTTGTCAAAAGTGCGTCGCGAGCGCATGGGTCACATCGAGCTCGCCTCACCGACTGCGCACATCTGGTTCCTGAAGTCTCTGCCAAGCCGTTTGGGCATGGTGCTGGACATGACGCTGCGTGACATCGAACGCGTGCTGTATTTTGAAGCATTCGTCGTGACCGACCCTGGCATGACACCGATGAACAAATGCCAGTTGCTCACCGAAGATGATTACCTCGCCAAAGTAGAAGAGCACGGCGACGATTTTCACGCCGCGATGGGTGCTGAGGGCATTCGTGAATTGCTGCGCAAGCTCGATTTGCCGCACGAAATGGAACAGCTGCGCAAGGATTTCGGCAATACCGGATCCGAAGCGAAGATCAAGAAAATCTCCAAGCGTCTGAAGGTCCTTGAGGCGTTCTCCAAGTCGGGTATCAAGCCTGACTGGATGGTGCTGGAAGTGTTGCCTGTGTTGCCACCGGACCTTCGTCCTTTGGTGCCGCTTGATGGCGGTCGCTTTGCGACATCCGACCTGAACGATTTGTATCGCCGTGTTATCAACCGCAACAACCGCCTGAAGCGTTTGCTGGAATTGAAGGCGCCAGAAATCATCGTGCGCAACGAAAAGCGCATGCTCCAGGAAGCTGTCGATTCATTGCTCGACAACGGTCGTCGTGGCAAGGCCATGACGGGCGCAAACAAACGCGCACTGAAATCCCTGGCTGACATGATCAAGGGCAAGTCGGGTCGTTTCCGTCAAAACTTGTTGGGTAAGCGCGTCGATTACTCTGGCCGCTCAGTGATCGTCGTTGGACCAACGCTAAAGCTGCATCAGTGCGGCCTGCCAAAGAAGATGGCGCTCGAACTCTTCAAGCCATTTATTTTCCACAAGCTGGAAGTGCTGGGTGCTGCAACCACCATCAAGGCTGCCAAGAAAATGGTCGAAGCCGAGGAGCCGCTGGTTTGGGATATTCTCGAAGACGTAATCCGCGAGCATCCGGTGATGCTCAATCGTGCCCCAACCCTGCATCGACTTGGTATTCAGGCGTTTGAGCCAGTCCTGATCGAAGGCAAGGCAATCCAACTTCATCCACTAGTCTGCGCGGCATTCAACGCCGACTTCGACGGCGACCAAATGGCAGTGCACGTACCAATCTCGCTGGAAGCGCAGATGGAGTGCCGCACCTTGATGCTGGCCTCCAATAATGTGCTGTTCCCGGCATCTGGTGAGCCGTCGATTGTTCCGTCGCAGGATATCGTGTTGGGTCTGTATTACATGACTCGCGAGCGCGTAGCGGCAAAGGGCGAAGGCTCCATGTTCGTCAACGTCGCTGAAGCGCAGCGCGCCTACGATTGCGGCGAAGTATCCCTGAACGCCAAGATCACGGTTCGCATCAAGGAAACCGACAAGGATGAAAAAGGCGAAATCATCTCGCGCGTGAAGCGTTACGAGACCACGGTTGGCCGTGCCATTCTGTCGGAAATTCTGCCGCAGGGATTGTCATTCCCGTACATCAACAAAACTTTGAAGAAGAAAGAGATTTCGAAGCTGATCAACGCGGCATTCCGTCGTTGCGGAATTCGCGAAACCGTTATCTTCACGGATCAGCTGATGTATACGGGCTTTACCTATGCGACCCGTGCTGGCCTGTCGATTTCGATCGACGACATGCTGGTGCCGCCACAGAAGAAAGACATTATCAGTGCTGCCGAACGTGAAGTAAAAGAGATCGAAAACCAGTACACCTCGGGTTTGGTTACACAGGGCGAGCGTTACAACAAGGTTGTCGATATCTGGGGCCGCGCTGGTGATCAAGTTGCCAAGGCGATGATGGAACAACTCGGATCTGAACCCGTTACGACGCGTGACGGCAAGGTGACGACGCAAGAGTCTTTCAACGCCATTTATATGATGGCCGACTCTGGCGCTCGCGGCTCTGCGGCGCAGATTCGTCAGCTCGCAGGCATGCGCGGCCTGATGGCCAAGCCAGACGGCTCGATTATCGAGACGCCGATCACGGCTAACTTCCGCGAAGGCCTGAATGTGTTGCAGTACTTCATTTCGACGCACGGTGCGCGTAAAGGTTTGGCTGATACTGCCTTGAAGACTGCCAACTCCGGTTACCTCACGCGCCGTCTCGTCGATGTCACGCAAGATTTGGTGGTCACAGAGGACGATTGCGGCACGACCAATGGTCTGGCGGTCAAGGCGCTGGTTGAAGGCGGTGAAGTCGTCGAGGCGTTGCGTGAACGCATTCTTGGGCGTGTCACCGTTGCCGATGCTGTGCATCCCGACACGGGTGAAACGGTCATCCACCTCGGCGCACTGCTTGACGAAGACATGGTCGACGCGATCGATGCTGCTGGTATAGACGAAGTAAAAGTCCGTACGCCGCTCACTTGCGATACGCGCTTTGGCTTGTGCGCGAAATGTTACGGTCGCGATCTGGGGCGCGGCGTATTGGTGAACGTGGGCGAAGCGGTTGGCGTTATCGCTGCGCAGTCCATTGGTGAGCCGGGCACGCAGTTGACGATGCGTACATTCCACATCGGCGGCGCAGCATCGCGTACCGCGGTAGCGTCGAGCGTGGAAGCAAAATCAAACGGCGTGGCGCGTCTGACGCCCTCAATGCGCTATGTGACCAACGCGCGTGGTGAACTGATCGTAATTGCGCGAAGTGGCGAAATCATCATCACGGAAGAAAATGGCCGTGAGCGTGAGCGTCACAAGGTGCCATACGGCGCCACGTTGGCGATCAAGGAGGGTGCCAAGATCAAAGCAGGCCAGAATTTGGCCAACTGGGATCCGCATACGCGGCCGATCGTTACCGAATATGCCGGTGAAGTGCGATTCGAGAATATCGAAGAAGGCGTTACCGTTGCCAAACAGATCGATGAAACAACCGGCCTATCTAGCCTCGTAGTGATCGATCCCAAGCGGCGCGGTACGGCTGCGAGCAAGGGATTGCGCCCAGCGGTGAAGTTGATTGACGCCAAAGGTAAGGATATCAAGCAGTCAAACTCCGAAACCCCAGTGAACATCACCTTCCAAATCGGCGCCATCATCACCGTCAAGAACGGGCAACAGGTTGGTGTCGGCGAAATCATGGCGCGTATTCCACAAGAATCGTCCAAGACTCGCGATATTACTGGCGGTCTGCCGCGTGTGGCCGAACTGTTCGAAGCCCGTTCACCGAAAGACGCCGGACTGTTGGCGGAGATTACCGGTACGGTTTCTTTCGGTAAGGACACCAAGGGCAAACAACGTTTGGTCATTACCGATTTCGACGGTATCGCGCACGAGTACCTGATCCCGAAAGACAAGCACGTCACGGCGCACGATGGCCAAGTCGTGAACAAGGGTGAAACCATTGTGGACGGCCCGGCCGATCCGCATGACATTCTACGTTTGCAGGGCATGGAAGCATTGGCCCGCTACATCACGGACGAAGTTCAGGACGTGTATCGTTTGCAGGGCGTTAAGATCAACGACAAGCACATCGAAGTGATCGTGCGGCAGATGTTGCGCCGTGTTTCAATCGTTGACAACGGAGATACACGCTTTATCCAAGGCGAACAGGTTGAACGCGCTGACGTACTCGGCGAAAACGATCGTGTATTGAAAGAGGGTAAGAAGCCGGCAATCTATAACTACAATTTGCTGGGTATTACCAAGGCGTCGCTGTCTACCGATTCGTTCATTTCCGCCGCCTCATTCCAGGAAACTACCCGTGTTCTGACGGAAGCCGCAATCATGGGCAAGCGCGACGATCTGCGTGGCCTGAAAGAGAACGTGATTGTCGGTCGATTGATTCCGGCGGGTACCGGTCTTGCGTTTCACCGTGCGCGCAAGAAGAGTTCCTTACGCGTTCAGCAATCGAGCGGCATCAGTTTCGGGTTTGATGAAGTCGAAACGCCGGCCGCCGAGGAGCAGGTCGCCTAGATAAGTAGAAGCACAGCATGATATTGGCCCGACAGGTTGACAGTCGGGCCAATACTTTTATATAATCGAAAGCTTTCCGCGATGCGCCTTCTGGAATTACAGGATTGTTGGCGCGGATAAAGCCGAAGACGTTGTCCGAAGTGCAGCATAAAAAACCTGTAAATGAACCCGAGGCCGCTGAAATGACTGGCGCCCTCGAGCAGGAAACAATTTAGCCATAGTAAGAACAGAGCGGATATAACCATGCCTACCATTAATCAACTTCTGCGTAAGCCGCGGACGAAAATCAAAGCCAAGAGCAAAGTGCCGGCGATGGAAAATTGCCCGCAAAAACGCGGCGTTTGCACTCGTGTGTACACTACTACGCCAAAGAAGCCGAACTCGGCTTTGCGTAAGGTGTGCAAGGTCCGTCTTACCAATGGCTTTGAAGTCATTTCCTATATCGGTGGCGAAGGCCATAATCTGCAAGAGCACTCGGTCGTGCTGATCCGTGGCGGTCGCGTAAAAGACTTGCCAGGCGTTCGCTATCACACCGTTCGTGGCTCTCTGGATACGGCTGGCGTGAAAGATCGTAAACAGTCTCGTTCCAAATACGGCGCCAAAATGCCAAAAGCTGGCGCAGCCAAAGCCAAGTAATCGCGTGTAAGCGCCCGCTAACCATATTTTTGAATTAAGAGGAAACAATCATGCCTCGTCGTCGCGAAGTCCCCAAGCGCGAAATCCTGCCGGACCCAAAGTTCAAGAGCACGGAAATCGCCAAGTTTGTAAATGTGCTGATGAAAGCTGGCAAGAAGTCTGTTGCAGAGCAAATTATTTATCGCGCCCTGGATCAAATCCAAAAGAAATCCGGCAAAGACGCCGTAGAGATCTTCATTGCCGCTATCAACGCCGTGCGCCCGATGGTTGAAGTGAAGTCGCGTCGTGTCGGTGGTGCCAATTATCAGGTGCCGGTCGAAGTGCGTCCCGTGCGACGCACCGCGCTATCGATGCGCTGGATTCGTGAAGCCGCGCGCAAGCGTGGTGAGAAGTCGATGGGTGCCCGTCTCGCTGGCGAACTGATGGACGCAGCTGAAGGCCGTGGATCGGCCATCAAAAAGCGCGAAGAAGTACACCGCATGGCTGAAGCCAACAAGGCTTTCGCACATTATCGTTTCTAGTTTTTGAATTCTGCTCCGCAGCCCCATTGAGGTAGGCGGGGCTGTCGGGACAACCCCGGGAAGGGTATTACTGTGGCTCGCAAGACCCCCATTGAACGCTATCGCAATATCGGTATTTCTGCGCACATTGACGCAGGCAAAACCACGACCACTGAACGCATTCTGTTCTATACCGGTGTAAACCACAAAATTGGTGAAGTGCATGATGGCGCGGCGACCATGGACTGGATGGAGCAGGAGCAAGAGCGCGGCATCACGATTACGTCTGCGGCGACGACTTGCTTCTGGAAGGGTATGGCGGGCTCTTTTCAAGAGCACCGCATCAATATTATCGATACGCCT
>Ga0209591_10005452_pt1 | contig 14209 bp, 9 predicted proteins | sample MAT01_FD_187207 | JGI IMG/M metagenome (GOLD analysis project Ga0209591, IMG submission 187207) | Freshwater microbial communities from Lake Fryxell liftoff mats and glacier meltwater in Antarctica - MAT-01 (SPAdes) (version 2) | ecosystem: Environmental > Aquatic > Freshwater > Ice > Liftoff... | reverse complement strand
ACCGCTCGCCGGCAGAATGCTGACCCCGGTGAAGGACGCGCGGTTGTCCCAGATGAAATCGGCGACGGACTCCCACTCGCCCTCCTTCACCGTGACCGTATTGCTCACGTTGTGACGCAGCCCCGGATTGTACTTCTCGTGCGCCGTGCCTGGCACCACCCAGTTCTCCTGCACGAGCTTCACCATGTCGAGGAACTGCAGCGCGCCGATGTCCTTTTTCAGGATCGCCCCTTCCGGTGCCTCGATCGGGAACGTCAGCACATCCGTCGTGTCGGCCTTCATGCCGTACACTTCGGTCATCTGAGGATTCGACGACTTGAAGAAGTTGTACACCGGCTCAGTGCGAGCCGCCTGGACGCGGCGGAAGTACCGCTTGGCGTGGTGCGGGTGAATGCCGCTCGCCGTACCCAGCAACAGGCTGGCGGTCCCTTCCGGCTTCACACACGTCACGCGCGCCGCCGGCTGAATGCCAATGGCCTCCGCGACTGCGCGATTCGTCATCACGCAGGTTTCGGCACCCTTCCGCAACACCGCCGGATTCAGCAGCACATCGGGACGCTCGAGAATGCCGCAGATGCTCACACCGAGCAGCGATTCGCGCTCGTTGATCACGCGCGTCACCGGACCGAGGTAGCTCATCTCGGTATACGCGGCCTGCAGCGTACCGATAGTCGCCGCCACGCCACACAACTCGTAGAAGTGCTCCGGCGTCTCGCACATGCGACCGTTGATCGTGGTCAGGTTGCAGTGCTGCCAGCCGCTGATGGTCTCACCAACGGCGACCGGCTCCTGGTAGCCGTACTGCTCCAGCTTCGCCTTGGTGGTCTCATCGACGACCAGCGACGGCGCCAGTCCGATCTCGACACACGGATTGGCCCCGTAGTCGGCGTTCTCCGTGAAGTAGAATCCCGGCTCCCCGAACTGTCGAACGGCGTTGAAGAGCGACATGAACTCTTCCTTCGTCGCATCGCTGCGCACCAGCATCGCACTGTTGTTGCTGTGCTGGCGCTGTGGCTGGTGCTTCCACCACTCGCCCGTCTTGGCGTTGACCATCTCCTCGTCATCGGCGCTGAAGAGCGCGATCGTGGCCGAGCGACGGATGCCGCCGCTGATCACCGCGCTGGCGGCGAGCATGAGGATGTCATAGGCCTCGATCGGGCGCATCTTCCGGCCCGGGATCGCATCCAGCACACCTCGGATCTTCTCCAGCGCCTTCTTCAGCGGCTGGTGACCCGGCGCGCGACCGCCGCTGGTACGCAGCACCGCACCCTTGGCACGAATCTCGGAGAAGTCGAACTCCACGAACGTGCCATCGTAATAGCTGCTCAGCAGCTCCTGCATCGCATCCGACCAGCCCTCGATCGTATCCGGGATGGTGAAGTGGCGCACCGGCAGATCCTCGGCGCTCGCTCGCAGCGGAAACGGCTGCAGGCGAGACACGTGCTGCTTCTGCACGCTGAAGCCCACGCCGGTACCGCTCAACAGGAGCCACAACGCCTGGCTGAACTTCCGCACGTTGTCGATGTGACCAAAGGTGCAGTTGTACATGCGCGCGTTGTTCACCTCGATCGCGTCGCCGCCGAACTGCATCGACCGCATGCTCGGCAACGCCTTGCGATCACGCACCGCAGCTTCGGCCGAATCGATCAGCTGACCGAGCGTGCGATCGAGCCCGAACACCGTCTTCTGCATCAGCGCCGCAAACCGGCTGCGGTGCATGTCGAACACGCGCCTGGTGGCCTCCGGCCACAGCTCACGACGACCCAGATCCTCGCGGTAGCGGGCGTACTTCGACATCGCGATATAGTCGCTGATGCCGCTGACGCCGTGCTTCTCGATCCGCGCGTCCGACTTCCTGGCGCGGTAGAGCACGTAACCCTTGGCGACATCGAAGTGGCCGGCGCCGGCGATCATCATCTCGACGATGTCCTGGATCTCCTCCACCGACGGCTTCACGCCGCGCGTGGCACGCAGCTCCACCGTGTTGATCACCATCCCGGCGATGCGCAGCACCTCGGCGTGATCCATCAGGCTCAGGCCGTAGTGCTTCGCCTGATCGTCACGATGCGAATTCTCGGCGCCCCTGTTGCGCTGCGCAAAAAACGCAAGCGCAATCGCGCGCACGATCCGCTCTGGGTCCCACGCGGCCGACCGGCCGTCACGCTTCCGCACTGCCTTGTCTGCGGCCGACGTCAACATCGACGTCTGTGATTCCGGATAGAGCACCGTCGTCATGTCTGTCCCCACGGGTGGTTGGTCCTGCGATCTGTAGTTCTGCATGCGAGCCCGCCCTGACTGCCATTCACCTGTCTGCGCGATCCGACCACCCACCCCACCCTTCCTGCCACCCCTCCGCGCCGCTCCTGCCCCACCGACTGGGACACGAACAGCCCCGCAGCGACAACGTTCTCCACCCTTGCTGCGGGCTTTCACGACACGAACTTCCGGGGGAACCGAACGACGGGGCGCAGTTTGACCGGAGCGAAACAAACCGGCAACCAACGCGGAGCAGGACAGTACGACCCTTCGTGAGTCCGCGCCAGCGTTCCGCAAACACTTAACGGTGTAACACTTTAGCAGTTCCAAGATCACAATTGTACTGTTTTGAAACCCGAAATCGGAGCCGAATCCAGTGACGGTTTCCGAACGCACTGAGCCGTGCTGCGGTCGGCCAATGAACCCTATGTTCCTCTGCCACAACGGTTTACGAGCAAAAGACCGCTCAGAGAGCGCTCGCGCACAGGAAGTTTCCACACCATCAACACCGATCCACACGCGTGGATCTTGCCCCGCCGCACGTGAGCCGAGACTCACCCATGGCAGGACGACCGCAAATCACGGCGCGTGAGACCGAGCAAGGGCACCCGGACGCCCGATTCCGGGCCTCCAACGGGGCGCTCAGCGCTCCAGGAGCGGCGGCGCAGGGTGGTAAACCACCTGACCGGCGCGGTGCTCGCCAGCGAGGCGCTGGTAAGTCTCGCTCGACTTGCCGATCCTGGCCCGCTCTGCATCGGTCGTCGCGCGGACGACGCGGCCCGGGATGCCGAGTACGAGCGAGTTCGGTGGGACGACCATGTCCTCAGGCACCAAGGCGCCGGCGCCGATCACGCTCCCCCGACCGATCCGGCAGCGATTGAGGAGGATTGCACCCATGCCGATCAGCACGGCGTCATCTACGTGACAGCCGTGCAGAATGGCGCGGTGCCCAACCGTCACGCCGGCACCGACAACTGTCGGGATGCCCGGATCGGCGTGCACGACGGTCAGATCCTGAATGTTCGTACTGGCGCCAATCGTGATCTGCTCGGTATCGCCGCGGATCACCGCCCCCGCCCAGACGCTCACGTGGTCGCCGAGGGTCACGGTGCCGCACACCGACGCCTTCGGGTGAACGAAGGCGCTTGCCGACACAGCCGGCGGACCGCGGAGGGCGGACGACCCGGTCACGGGCGCGCACCTTCGGCGCGGGACCGGAACCACGCCTCCAACCCCTCGACGATCGCGAGGGCATACGCCTCCTGAAACTCGGCCGTCCGCAGCGCCGCCTCCTGCTCCGGGACGATCACATACGCCCCCTCCACCAGCACACTCGGCATCCAGGCACCGCGCACCACCGCCAGATTGTCGAACCAGGTGCCCTCATCCGGGAGGCCCAGTCGCACCAGCAGTCGCGATTGAATGGCGCGCGCCAGACCAGCGCTCTGCGGCTGGAAGTAATAGGTGCCACTGCCGTTGTTCAGATACGGATTGACACCATCTGGCTTGGCATTGAGATGAATCGATACAAACGCGTGGGCGTCCGCTCGTCGGGCGGCGATCGGCCGGTCGCCCAACCCGACCGGGGCAGCGGTTGTTCGCGTCATGACGGGGGTCGCACCCCGTTCCGTGAGCAGGCGCTGCACCCGCTCACCCACCGCCAGCGTCGCCACTGCTTCATAGAGCCCAGTCGGCCCCGTCGACCCGGCCGGTGGGTGGCCCGGATCGACCGCGATTCGAAGGCCTCGCAGCGGATTCGCCGCATCGATGGTGGGGATGCGCCGCACGCGCAGCACCAGCGCGTCGCCACGCCAGAACACCAGCCAGCCATACAGGTCGCGCTGCAGCTGCACGGTGTAGATGGCCCGGTCGCTGGCGTCGTTCGTCCACTGCACGTCGCGAATCGACGAATCGCCGCGCTGAAACCAGACGATATCCGTGTTCCCGGTGACTCCGTGCAACGTCAGCCGCAGCGAGCGCCCGTCGCCCTCGACGCGATAGGCGGGCCGCGCGTTCATCGGGAGAACGAGATCCACATATCCGTCACCGGGAACGACGCGGGCGTTGCTCACCACGCGACGCGGCATCGGCGTCCCCTCCGGCAGCGTGGTGACGGCGTCGGCGTCCACCCACACGTCGAGCCCCGTGTCCAACTGCACCCGCACCGCGTCGCCCTGGCGGCCGGTCGCACGCAACACCGTCCCCGGAAGGATGAACCACTTGTAGGTCCCGCCGGGGATCGGCCGGGCGATCACGACGGCGTCGGTATCGGCGGTGACGGCCCCCACACGCACAAGTCCGATCGAGTCGCCATTGGCCACCGCCGGAACGGCGCGAACCACGACGGCCGGGTCATTTGCACCGTAGACCAACAGCTCACCGCCGCAGCGGAGGAGCGCCGCCGGAACATCGCGGGCGGCCACCTCGCCCGCGACCGGCTGCAGCAGCGGCAACGTCGTGGCCGCCGGCACTGACCCGACGCACGCGAGCGGACGAAGCTCGGCGCGCGCGCCTGCCGCCAGTCGCGCGGACACACGCACCGACTCATTGCCGCCCATCGCCAGTCCCGCGCGCGGCGCAATAGTGGTCGTGTCCACGTAGGGTGGCCGCACCGCATTGACCGCGAGCCGCTCGGCCGGCAGGCGAACCGGCAGGGCGAGGCGCTTCGACTCACCGGTCGCGAGCGTCGCGACGAGGTCGAATTGTGGCCGACTGCGAGTGGGCATGGCGACCCACGCCAGGAACGCCCCGTTCGGATAAATTACGACGGGCGCCCCGTTCACGGTCAGCGACGCCCCGCCGTGATTGACCGTACCAAGAAGGAACGTGGAGTCGCGGGCCGTGATCACGGCGTTCGCTGACGGGTACTGGACGCGAATGGCCAGCGGCCCGTCGGCTCGAGGGATCGCAGGCCACCTCGGCGCGGTGACCGTGGTAGGCGCCAAGGGTGCGACCGACGACGGCGTGCGGCCGGCGCAGGCGGCGAGGCCGGCAAGGAGGACCGCGACGCCGAGCGCGCGCGCGGCGAAACCGGGCCTAAGCGGAGTGCGTAACATGATCGAAGCTAGTGCGTCCGGGCATCTCCGATTTGACCGCCTCATGCACGTCGTCCTAGCTTCGTACAGAGCGTGCGACGCCCGGAGGGGGCCAGCCCGCAGTTTCGACGATGACTCCACCCTCTTCACGTCTCCCCCTGTGCCATTCATGACCCACCCCACTCCGTCTGAGACGCCTGTGCCACGCTCCGGCGTGCGACTGCGGCTGGCCGGAATGACGGATGTTGGCATCACACGCGAACACAATGAAGATGCGTTCGCCTTTCTCGATCTGACCACCGGGCAGACGCAGGATGACGAACACAACGGGGTGATCGAGGCGGGGCTCCGGGGCGCCGTGTTCGTCGTTGCTGACGGCATGGGTGGAGCGGCGGCGGGCGAAATCGCGAGTCAGATGGCGGTCGAAGCGGTGCTCGACACATTCCGTGCACAGTGGATGCAGAGTGTGGGGCCCGACACCGAGACGTTCGTCGAAACCCTGCGCGATGCGGCCGACACCGCGAATCACCGGATCTTCGCGTACGCCGGCGCGCATCCGCAGCACGCCGGTATGGGCACCACGGCGACGGTGGCGGGGCTGTTCGGCAACTCACTCTATCTGGCACAGGTTGGCGATAGTCGTGCCTACATCGTGCGCGACGGGGTCGCGCAGCAGATCACCAAGGATCAATCGCTGATGCAGCAGCTGATCGAGGCCGGTGAGATGACGCCCGAGCAGGCGGAAATCAGCGAGCGACGCAACATCATTCTGCAGGCCCTTGGTCCGGACAGCACCGTCCGCCCCGACTTTACGCTGCAACTGCTTGCGCGTGGCGACACCCTCGTCCTCTGCAGCGACGGGCTCACGACACACCTCCGCGCTCCAGACATTGCACGGATCGTCAGCGAGTACAGCGACCCCGCGCAGGCCTGCGAACAGCTGATCGCGGCCGCCAACGCGGAAGGGGGCCACGACAACATCACGGTGGTGGTGATCGAGTTCGAGGGCGACGGACTCCCGGAGCACAACGACCTGCAGCGTACGATCGGGCATCAGGTGTATCCGATGTCCGCGAATGGCGTGCAGTCGCTGGACCGGATGCGAGGTCGGATGCGCAGTGGCGCGGTTCCGGTGGTCACCCGCCCGCCAACGCCGGTACTGGGTGTGCAGAGTGTCTCAGCGCCACGCACTACCCAACCCAGTGCGGCGGTCCCGCCGCGCGATCCGGCAAAGGCATATCTCTATGTCGCGATCTTTGCAGTCGCGGTGGTGGTCGCGTGGGCGATCTGGAAGTTCGGGAATTTCGGCGCGCGGTGACCGCACGACCCGGTCTGATCATCGGCACCTGACCTGCCCCCACCATGAAACGCCGACAGTTCCTGCTCGCGGCCAGCGCCAGCGTTGCCAGTGTTGCCGGCGCGGGCGTGTACGCGCACTGGATCGAGCCGTTCTGGCTGGACGTGACGCGCCTCGACCTACCGATCGCGCACCTTCCGCAGTCGCTGGATGGAAAAACGCTCCTCCATCTCAGCGACATCCACATGGGCCAGACGGTAAGTGACGCATACCTCGAGCAGGTCTGGCGCACCGGCACCGCGCTGCAGCCGGATATCGCGATGTACACCGGTGACTGGGTCACCTGGCGCGGAACGGCGCAGCTGCGGCAGCTCGAGCACCATCTGCCGCTGACCCCGCGCGGACGCATGGCCACGGTGTCGGTGCTGGGCAATCACGACTACGGCGATCGGTGGCGCGAGAAAAACGTGGCCGACGAAGTCGCCGAGCGGGTATCAGCGGCGGGGATCACGATGCTCCGTAACGCCGCATTCGATCTCGATGGAATGCTCGTCGCGGGGATCGACGACTACTGGTCACGTCTGTCGATGCCGGAGCGAGCACTTGAGCGATGGACGCGCGGCACACCCGCGCTGGTGCTCAACCACAACCCGGATTGCATGGACGAGCGTTCGCGCTGGAACGGGTACGACGGCTGGGTACTCTCGGGACACACCCACGGAGGGCAGTGCCGCTCTCCGTTCCTTGCGCCACCGATTCTGCCAGTGATGAACCGACGCTACACGGCTGGTGCGATCGCCGTTGGCGACGGGCGACAGGTGTACATCAGTCGCGGCGTCGGCTTCAACATTCAGGTGCGCATGAACGTTCGCCCCGAAATCACGCTCTTCACGCTGCGGCGGGCATCTTAACCGCGCTGCTTCCCCAGCCAGCGCGCGACGGCTGACTGCATACAGGCATCACCGCTCCACGCGCACAACAACGGCGCTTCTTCACCAAACACCGCGGCCAGTCGCGGATGCCCAAACCAGACGATCAGCGCGTCACGGCCCGCAGCCCGCGCATCGGCGTACAGCTGCATCACGCCATCGCGCACATCAGGGGCCACTTCCATCGACCCACGCCCCTGCACCGGTTCACCGAACGCGGTGATCAGAACCGTTCCGCGGCTTGGACCATCGGCGCGGTCGGTCACGCGAGCATCGATGCTCAGCTGCCGCAGCGTGTTGATGAGCGCGATGCGCGGCGCGCGCACATCGCCCCCACGGGCATCGCTGTCGAACGAGCAGATCTCGATCGGCGCGCGAATGCCGCGTGTGAGCGGGCGCACGACCTTCAGCACACGGTCAGCCAGTCCGGCGCACCAGAGCACGTCGGTGCCGGACGGGCGACGATAGTCGTTCGGCGGGGACACCCACTGTGCCCACTTCAGTCGGCGGCGCAACGAGAGTCGCAGGCGATCGCGCTCGATCCGTCCCTCGCCCACGGCGGTCTCCAGCGCCTGCACGGTCTTCTGCAGATCACCGGGCGCGAGGACCAGATCGCAGCCGGCGAGAATCGCCCGCACCGCGGCCTCACCTTCATCGGTACCCTGCAGCACTGCCTGCATGTTGATCGAATCGGCGACGATCAGGTTCTCGTACTCGCAGCGTTGCCGAAGCACCCATGTCAGAATTTCACGCGAGAGCGTGGCCGGTGTGCCGGCCGGGTCGAGCGAGGTATATGCGACATGCGCCGTCATGATCGAGCCGACGCCGGCGTCGATCGCTGACCGGAACGGGAGCAGGTCATCCTGCATCAGTACCGAATGCGGCGCGCTCACCACCGGCAGCGTCAGGTGCGAATCGTCGATCGTGCGACCGTGGCCGGGAAAGTGCTTGGCGCAGGCGAGGACACCCTCGCTCTGGCAGGCATCGATCCACTCGGCGACGTAATCGCCGACTTCACTCGGCTGCGACCCGAAGGAGCGCGTGTTGATGACCGGATTGGCGGGCTCCACATCCAGATCCGCCACCGGCGCGTAGTTCCAGTTGACGCCCATCGTCCGCGCTTCGCGGGCGGTGTGGCGTGCCGCGCGTCGGACCGTGTCCCGGTCGCGCAGAGACGCGATCGCTGCCGCGGGCGGCAGTCCGGTGGAGCCATCGAACTGCTGGCCCGCACCGCGTTCCATGTCGGCACCGATCAAGAGCGGCGTCTTCGATCGCTGCTGCAGATCGCGCGTCAGGGCGCGCACCGCTTCCGGCGTGCCGCCGTACAGCGTGAATCCACCGACGCCCAGGCGCAGCGCGGCATCGATGTGCGGACGGGCGTCGCCGAAGCCGCGGGAGGGGTCCCAGCGGATGGCGGCGATGCAGAGCGCGGCGGCGTCCGTCATGCGGCGGCCGCCACCAGCGGGAGGTGGTTCATCACGGGTGCGCCGATCGGGAAACGGCAAGCTGGTCGGCGACATGGGATCGCTGGGGGCCGGTCATGGCAGCGTACGGGTACCGAGGATTCGCGGTCCAACAGCACCCGTGGCCGCTGGGACATTGCCGGGGAGGCCTCGAAGATGACGGAGCGCGATATACGCAAACGCCACCGCTTCCTTGGCTTCCCCATCGAAAAAGAGCTCACCGAAGGTACGCACCGTACGCAATGGCATTGCATCGCGAATGGCACCAACCAGAGTCGGATTGCGGGCACCGCCGCCCGAGAGCACCACATCGACGAGCGCCGATCGCACGAAGCGATCGTAGCCGAGCGCCATGGTGCGGGCGGTGAGGGCCGTTGCAGTGGCGACGATGTCGTGATCCAAAACGTCACGTCCCGAAGCTCGACAGGCGGCCACCAGCGCTGCCACGAACGGGGCATCGTACTTCTCACGCCCGGTGCTCTTGGGGGGTGCGAGCCGATACCATGTGTCAGCCAACAGCGCCTCGAGCACCGATTCGATCGGCTGGCCGGCCGCCGCCATCGCACCGTCGGCGTCGAAGTGGCGCGAGGGGTCCAACGTCGTGACCACGCGATCGATCACTCCGCAGCCCGGACCGGTGTCGAACGCCAACGCCGCATCAGTCTGCCCGAGCGGCGGGACGACGGTCACGTTACCGATTCCGCCGAGATTCTGAAGCGCGCGCCACCCGTCACGGCTGGCAAACAGCTGCTGGTCTGCGAGCGATACCAGCGGTGCGCCCTGCCCCTGCGCGGCGACGTCCCGACTGCGGAAGTCGTGAATCACTCGCACCTGCAGGCGCTCGGCGATGACGGCCGCATCGCCGATCTGCCACGTGGAGTGCCCCGGCTCGTGCCAGAGCGTCTGGCCGTGCGACGCCACTGCGGCGACATCGCCAGCCGTGAGCTCTGCCCGCGACATCACCAGCGAAGCGGCATCGGCCAACCAGTGCCCAAGGTCCACGTGCAGGCGACAGAAGTCGCGGGCGGTGCCCTGCTCCATCGCAGCCGCCAACCGCGACCGCTGTTCGGCGCTGTACCCCACCGACTCAAAGGCAAGGAGTTCAGCCACGTCGCCCGACTCGCCCGGGTGGAATCGCACCGCCGCCGCTGCGATGCCATCCAGCGACGTGCCCGACATGAGCCCGACCATCACCGGTGCCGCGCTGAGCGGAGCGTCGATCGCCATCAGACGTGGTGCTCCCGAACGGGCGGAGGCGCCTGCGGCACCGCCCTCCGGATGATCCCATCGGCGGCCTGCAACGCCGCGTCGGCGCTGCCGGCATCCACCTGCAGCGAGTGCATGACGATCGCGCGCTTCACCACGCCGTCGGCCCGCGAGAGGAGCGCCGTCGCCTCGTCTCGCCCGACGTCGCACACCTCGGCCACGATCCGGACGCTTCGGTCCACGAGCTTGGCATTCGTGGCGCGCAGATCGACCATCAGATTCCCGAAGGTCTTCCCGATCCGGATCATCGCGCCGGTGCTGATGATGTTCAGCGCCAACTTGGTGGCGGTGCCCGCCTTCATGCGCGTAGAACCGGTGACGATCTCCGGGCCGACCACGATCACGATCGGAATATCGATCGCGCTCAGAATGGCAGCGGGCAACGCCGTACATGCAATCATGCCGGTGGTGGCACCAACCTCACGCGCACGACGGAGTGCACCGTGCACATAGGGCGTGGTGCCGCTGGCAGCGATGCCGACGACGAAGTCGTTGGCGCTGATCTGCACTGCATCCAGATCGCGCGCGCCACCCTCTGCGCTGTCCTCGGCCCCTTCCTGCGCGCGCAGCAACGCCGCCGGTCCGCCGGCAATGAGGCCTACCACGAGTCCGAAATCAGCGCCGAAGGTGGGAGGAATCTCACTCGCGTCGAGTACGCCGAGGCGCCCGGACGTGCCAGCACCCGCGTACACGATGCGCCCACCTGCACGCAGCGCACGCTCGGCGGCGGCCACCGCCCGTGCGAGGGAGTCGCGCTGCGCCACGACCGCGGGCACCACACCAGCATCTCCGGCGGTGATCAGATCCACAATCTCCAGCGGCGACGCGAGGTCGATCGCGATCGAACGTGGATTGCGCTGTTCGGTGATGCGCACGTCGTGCAGCGGCGGTGTCTCGTCGGTCACAATCAGTGGCGGGCTCGCTGGTCGGAAGAACGGTGGACGGCCGCGCTGTCGTGCCTGCGAGTGCCTTGGTATGCTTCGGATGACGCAAAGCTAGTCAGCGGGCACACTCGATGGCGCGACAGTATCACGTCTCTCACACACTCACGCATTCCTTCCGGTTCCGCGCATGGTTGATAACATCCTGGTTCGGTCACGATCGCTGGCTGTCGCCGCCCTCGCACTCCTCGCCAGCTGTCGCACACCCGGCCCATCGACGACGCGGCCGTCGCCATCAGCGGGAACCGGTGGAGCCGCGGCGCCAGGTGCTGCCGATATCAGCGCGCGCGAAGATTCGGCGCGACGGACTTCGATGGTGTTTGCCGACGGCTGGCGCTTTGCGAAGAACCAGCCGGCGACGTTCGCCGAACACGGGATGGTGAGCAGCAATGCCCCACTGGCGAGCGCAGCCGGCGCCGAAGTGATGCGCCTGGGTGGAAACGCGGTGGATGCCGCCGTCGCGACCGGGTTCGCCCTCGCCGTGGTGTGGCCCGAGGCGGGGAACATCGGCGGCGGCGGGTACATGGTCATCCAGATGGCGGATGGGCGTCGCGAAGTGGTGGACTACCGCGAGGTCGCTCCGCTGGCGGCATCGCGTGACATGTACCTGAGGCCCGACGGCACCACCGACGGGAGCATCATCGGTTGGCGTTCGAGTGGTGTGCCGGGGGCAGTGGCGGGGTTGCTCGCAGCGCACGCGAAGTACGGCCGACTGCCTCGCGCTCAGGTGATGGCACCGGCGTTGCGCATGGCACGCGACGGCTTCGTGGTGGACTCCGGCCTGCACATGAGCATTTCGCGCAGCCGGGCGCTTCTGGCGCGATTCGATGGGAAGACGGTGTTTCTCCCGGGTGACAGTGTGCCCCGGATCGGAAGCACCTTTCACCAGCCTGCGTTGGCGCGCACACTCGACGCCATCGTCCGTGATGGTGCCGACGCGTACTACCGCGGCTGGATCGCAGACAGCATCGCGGCCGAGGAGAGTCGCGGCGGCGGAATCATCACGAAGGCAGATCTGTCGATGTACACGCCACGCTGGCGTGAGCCGCTGGTCTGGACGTATCGCGGTTTCACGTTGGTTGGCATGCCCCCTTCCTCGTCGGGTGGCGTGACGATGGCGGAGACGATGAACATCATCGAGCATGAGCCGAAGCTGCCGGCGTTCGCAAGCGTGTCGTATCTGCACCTGCTGGGGAGCGCGTCACAGCGTGCATTCATCGACCGGAACAGCAAGCTCGCAGACCCCGATTTCGTGCCGGTGCCGATGGCGCAGCTGACGAGCAAGACATACGCCCTCGGTCTCTATCAGTCCATCGATCGCACGCGCGCCACGCCAACGCCGACTGTCACGCAACAGATGGCCGAGGGGACGCATACGACGCACTACTCGGTGGTGGACGGCGACGGCAGCGCGGTGTCCACCACCACCACCCTCAACAACTCATGGGGCAGCGGCGTCTATCTCGCCAGCGTCGGCTTCATGATGAACGATGAGATGGACGACTTTGCGGTACAGCCGGGCAAGCCGAACATGTTCGGACTGGTGCAGGGCGAAGCCAATGCGATCCAGCCGGGCAAGCGGATGTTGTCGGCGATGTCGCCGACGGTGGTGCTGGACGCGCAGGGCACGGTGCAGCTGGTCGCCGGCGCGGCTGGCGGACCGCGCATCATTTCGGCGACGATGCAGGTGATTCTCAACGTGATCGAGTTCGGAATGCCGCTGGCCGATGCAGTGCGCGCGCCACGCCTGCATCACCAGGCGCTGCCGGATGAGATTCGGTTGGAGGCGAACGGTTTTCCAGCGGCCACCATCGACTCCCTGCGTGCGATGGGCCACAATGTGGCGTTTCTCGGCGGGATCGCGAACGTAAACGCGATCCGACGGGTTACAGGTGGCTGGCACGGTGTGAGCGAGCCGCGCGCATTCGGGGCCGCGATCGGGTACTGACCCATACCGATCGTCGGCGTGGGATCACGCGAAACGCGGCGCGAGATAACGTGAAACGTGGTGTGGGATAGTGTGAAACGCGGCGTCAGCGCACAGTCCGGATGCGCTGACGCCGCGTTGAACTTTGACGCTGTCCTACGGTAACCGGGACACCGATACGATTCGGACCGGCGTGAGCATCCGCTGCGGTGGCCGATCGCCACTCGGCATCCGCTGAATTCTGCGAATCACGTCCTTGCCGCTGACGACACGGCCGAAAGCGGCAAAGCCCTGCCCATCAGCGTTTCGCTTTCCGCCAAAATCGAGGGCGGGTTGGTCGTTGATCACAAAGAAGAACTCACTCGATGCGGAGCCCGGCGTGCTGCGCGCCATGCTGATCACCCCGTCGACGTGCCTGATCCCGGACCGGTCGTTGGTCTCGTGCGAAATCGCCGGCAGGCGCTTGCTGGAATCGGAATCGATGCCTCCCTGAATGACCTCGATCTGCGGCTGTTGCGCCGCTGGCAGCTGATTCTGGAGGGTGACGGCGCGGTAGAACGAGCCACCGTCGTACCGATGCTCATCGACGTAGCGGAGAAAGTTCGCGACGGTCACCGGTGCCTTGTCGGGTGCGAGCTGCACGACGATCGCCCCCGAATCGGTGACGATACGCACACGCGGACCGCGCTGCGCGGTGACCGGCGACGCTGCAACAGCAAGCAGCATCGCCAGGGCGACGACCGAGGATCGCCACATCACCGGTCGAACCACACCGCGGCATCCTGCTGCGGGACAGGCTTCGGTGTGTTGGGGTTCGAGGTGATCTCTTCGTTGCGGTAGAGCAGTCGGCGAACGAGACCGGGCACCAACGCGCCCTGCGGCACCTGCAGCGATGGGAACTCCTGTCCCGCCGTGCCACTCCGACGCCACTGAACCCAGGCCTCGAGCGGCCGCATGAACAGATCGAGGTACTGCTGACGATTGAGCTCCGTCCGTGCGTTGCCGACCGTGAGCGCTGGCAGCGCATTGACATAGGTGTCGACCAGCGGCGCCGCAACGCCAAGCGTCAACATCGATTCGCGAACGCCGGTGCGA
>Ga0209591_10005447_pt1 | contig 14214 bp, 7 predicted proteins | sample MAT01_FD_187207 | JGI IMG/M metagenome (GOLD analysis project Ga0209591, IMG submission 187207) | Freshwater microbial communities from Lake Fryxell liftoff mats and glacier meltwater in Antarctica - MAT-01 (SPAdes) (version 2) | ecosystem: Environmental > Aquatic > Freshwater > Ice > Liftoff... | reverse complement strand
TAATATCGCTAGAAAACCGTAAAAAACCCATCAAAATCATGAACCAAGAATCAGCCGATTATTTCCAAAAACGGGCAGAATTATATTTAGAACAAGGCAAGTTAGCTGATGCTGTAGCTGCTTGCGATCAAGCCCTAAAACACCAACCTGATTTTGCACCAGCTTACAAAACTTTGGGCAAAGTCAGTCAAGTACAAGGAGATTTAGCTAAGGCAAAGCATTGGTACACAAAAGCTCTGGAACTTCAGCCAAATTTTGCCGAAGTTTATACTAACCTTGCGACTCTGTACGCCCAAGAAAAAAATTGGGAAATGGCTTTAGCTTATCAACAAAAATCAACATCCACACCGATGAAAAATACACTAACCAATCACAATAACATCCCTGGTGTTTTAGCTTTCAATCCTGACGATATTGAAGTCTACATTCAAGGTGCAGAATCGTTTTATGCTCAAAGGAAATTTGAGCAGGCGGCGACAGCTTGCCAGCGAGTTATCCAAGTTAAACCGGATGCGAGGGCTTATAAAATTTGGGGTAATGCTAGGCAAGCTCAAGGCAAGGTAGAGGAGGCAAAAAATTGGTACGCTAAGGCTATTGAACTCGATCCTGATTTTGCGGAAGCTTATACTAATTTGGGGACGATTTATGCTCAGGAACAGCAGTGGCAATCTGCGATCAATTTTTACCAAAAGGCGATCGCCCTTCAGCCAAATTTAGCATCAACTTACCGAAATTTAGCTCGCGTATGGGCGCAAATGGGGCAGCTACCGGAGGCTGACGGGTGCTGGTTTAAAGCGTATTCTCTGGAACCTGCCAAAGCCACGCCTGAAGAACACATCCAATTGGGCGATAACTTTTTGAGGCAGAATCAGGTAACGCAGGCTATACGCTGTTACTGCCACGCGATCGAGTTAAACCCCAATTTTAACCAGGCTTACCAACAGTTAGGAAATGCTCTAAAAGCTCAAAGAAAGTTACAGGAAGAAGTTGCCAAATATCGAAAAAACAGTGAGAATCAGGCTAATATTTCTGGGGATTTGTTGAATACAGTGGTGGGTGCAAACCCAAAAGCTGAGTTACCTCTGAATCTCCAAACATCTACTTTGCAGGCAAATGTTGCAGCTAATTCCTTGCAACTAGATTCCACAATTTCTGCTAAACAACCTCGCGTACAGTTGCAGCAGCAGGCAACAATTCCTGCTGTATCGCAACTGTTAAATACGATCGCCAATTCGGCAAATTCTGCACCCGCTATTCCCAACTCTGCTGATGTTTTGTCGCAGGTGACGGTTGTTGACAGCGGTTTTACGACAGATTTTCGGAGGCAGGATACGGCGGATAACTGCATTCAGCGGGCAGAATCCTATTGCGCTGAAAAACAATTCGATCGCGCTATTGCTGAGTGCCAGCGAGCTATTGAAATTCAACCTGATGCGGTGGCTGCTTACAAACTGTGGGGCAGTGTTTTGCAAGGGCGGGGGAATTTAGCAGAGGCGATCGAGTGCTATCAAACAGTTGTCAAAATTAATTCTAGCGACGTGCAAGCCCACGTAAATCTCGGCAGTTTGTATGCCATGACACAACAGCGATCGCAGGCCATCGCTTGTTACCAAAAGGCGATCGCCCTCCAGCCAAATTTAGCAGCAGCTTATCGGAATTTGGCTCGCGTGTGGACGCAAGATGGCAAGCAGGAAGAGGCGAATGAGTGTTGGTACGAAGCGTTTTCGTTGGAACCGGAAAAGGTATCTCCCGCGCACCACTTTAAACTGGGAAATATTTTGTTTCGGCAAGGTAAAATGACTCAGGCGATCGCGTGTTACCAGCGCGCGATCGAGTTAAATCCAAACTTGAATGGTGTTTACCAAAATCTGGCAAAAGCGCTGACAAAACAAGGTAAGTTAGATGAAGCTGCTGTCTGTTTGCAGAAAGCGACGGCACTTAACGGCAACTATTCAGTATCTGGCAGTAAAGCAGTGGATTCTGTTCCCGCTGCGACACAGGTAAGCGCCCATCAAAACAGTCGCCAAGCTGCGGCGGAAACTGGGGATACAATTGCTTCCTCGGTAGAGATAAATAATCCTGCAAAATCTGCGGAAACTCTCAGATTGTCTGCTAGGGCGATCGACTCTGGTAAACCTGTGACAGTTGTCAATTCTCTCAGTGCAGAAGCATACATCAAACAGGCAGAATCTTATTACGCCCAGGGGAAATTTGAGGAAGCGATAACTGAGTGCAAGCGAGCCATTGAAATCAAACCGGAGGTGGCAATTGCTTACAAGATTGCGGGGAATGCTACCCAAGCAATGGGCAAGGTAGATGCGGCTCGGTATTGGTACACTGAAGCCTTGGAACTTGAGCCAAATTTTGCCGAAATTCATGCGAATCTAGGCAGCATCTACGCTCAGCACAAACAGTGGCAAAAGTCAATTGCTTGTTATCAAAAAGCAATTGAAATTAAACCTGATTTAGTAGTGGCTTACCGGAATTTAGCTAAGGTATTTTTGCAGTCTGGCCAGCCGCAAGTAGGGGCAGAATACTGGTATGAAGCTCTCACTTTAGATATAAATTGGGCAACGGCTGAGGAACACTTTACCCTGGGCAATACTTTGCTCGAACATGGCAAGTTGGAGAAGGCAATTTCCTGTTACCGGCGGGCGATTCAGTTGCAGCCGAGTTATGCGGATGCTTATCACAATTTAGGGGAAGTTTTGAGCGTTAAAGAACAGTGGGAAGATGCGATCGCAGCTTACCAGCAAGCAATGGAGCTGAACCCGTATTATGAGGGGTCTCATTACAGTTTGGGGAAAGTTTGGGCTAGTCTCGATCGGCGGGAAGATGCGATCGCCTGTTATCGAACGGCGATCCAATTAAATCCCCACTTTGCTCAAGCATATCAAAGTTTGGGGGAAGTGTTAGATAGTCGCGGTCAGTTGGATGAGGCGATCGGGTGTTATGAAAAAACCATTGAATTGAAACCGGACATCTGGGAATTTCACCACAAATTAGGTGATGCTCTGCAAGAAAAAGGGGAAATTGATGGGGCGATCGACGCTTACAATCGCGCGATCGAACTGGCAAAAAATTAGTTATCCACTTTCCGGATACTGATTCAGGCAACAGAATAATAAGTCAAGAGGATTTGACTGTCTCAATTTACAACAGGTACGGGGTATGAACAGCGAAGCAAATAATATCATAGAATTTCCTATTAACAACAATTCCGATTCATTGCTCACGCGCAAACCAATTGACAAGTTGTTAAACTCCCAATCCTTGGGTTTTAAAAGGACATATTCAGAAGTTAATGAACAAGATAGGAAGAAAGGGCGCGATTCCTACAGTATAGTTAATGCTAGCTTCAATTATGCTAAACCGCACTACAGCTTAGGGAAAGCTTTTGCCAAGAAAGGAGAGTGGGACAAGGCTATTTCCTCCTATGGCCAAGCCTTAGATTTAGACTCTAATTCAGCAGAAATTTATCATAGTTTTGGAGATGCTCTTGTTAAAAATGGCGAGTTAGATGAAGCGGTAATAATTTATCAAAAAGCTATCGAAATTCAGCCGGATCTGTGGGAAGTTCACCACAATTTGGGGGATCTTTGGCAAGGACAAGGCAGATTGGATGAGGCGGTTGCTGCGTATCGTCTGGCGATCGCATTTAAGCCAGATTTTTCTTGGTCGCACAATAATTTAGGGGATGTGCTGATTAAGCAGGAGAAGTGGGAAGAGGCGGTGGAAGTGTATGGAAGTGCGATCGGGCTAAATCCAGGCTTCCATTGGTCTCACTATAACTTGGCGGATGCTTTGGTGAAGTTGGAGATGTGGGAAGATGCGATCGGGGCTTATCGAAGGGCGATCGAGTTAAAGTCAGATTTACCTTTGTTTAATGAAAAATTAGGAGAGTCGCTGCAAAAGCAAAGTCAGTTTTATGCACGGGAAGCGATGAAGCGGTATCGTCAGGCGATTGAGGAAAATCCTAACGATGTAGAACTTTACCATAAGGCACTGGAAGTCGATCTCCGCGATGCGGAACTCTATATGGGTTTAGGTAACGCTCTAGCGTTACGCGGACAAATAGATGAGGCTATCGCCTTTTATCGAATCGGACTGCAAGTTAACCCCGATGAATATCGCATTAATTGGCAATTAAAAAATGTCTTGGCTCAGAAAGATCGGGCATTTACACATTCTCTCGAAGTCCTGAAATACCTGAATCTGAAACGTCCTGAACCAATTGTCCTCAAAACCAGTTTTAATCCTGTCATCTCGATAATTATTCCCGTATATAACCAAATACTCTACACTTTTAATTGCCTGCGATCGCTCGCCCATACAATGGATGGTTCCCTCCCATTCGAGGTAATTGTCATCGATGACTGTTCCAAAGATGATACGCAGCAAGTGTTCGAGATGGTCTCAGGAATTGTGACAGCTAGAAATCCTGAAAATCTTGGATTCATTGGCTCTTGCAATCGGGGAGCATCGCTAGCTAAAGGTCAGTATTTAGTATTTTTAAATAACGATACAGTTGTCCTGCCAAACTGTTTCGTCGAACTGTTAGCAACCTTTAATATAGTGCCTGATGCTGGCTTGGTTGGTGCCAAGTTGATTTATCCTGACGGTCAACTCCAAGAAGCAGGCGGGATTATTTGGCAGGATGCTTCTGCTTGGAATTACGGTCGATGTGACGATCCCAATAAACTAGAATATTGTTACTTGCGGGAAGTAGATTACTGTTCAGGTGCTTGTATCATGCTGCCCCAGCAGCTCTTTGAGCAGCTAGGGGGTTTTGATAGCTATTATAAGCCAGCCTATTGTGAAGATACTGACTTAGCATTTCAAATAAAGAGAGCTGGCTATAAAGTTTTATATCAGCCTTTAGCTCAAGTCGTACATTTTGAGGGTGTTTCGTCAGGCAGAGATACTAAAAAAGGTGTGAAAAAGTATCAAGTTATCAATCAACAAAAGTTCCGCGAAAGGTGGAAAACCATCTTGAGGAAACATCGTCCCAATGGATTAAACCCTTATTGCGAAAAAGAAAGAAATGTGCGACAGCGCATTTTAGTTATAGATGCTTGTCCTTTAACGCCAGACCAAGATGCAGGATCGATAACAGCCTTCAATCATTTAAAGATATTTCAATCCCTGTCTTATAAAGTTACCTTCGCACCTGACAACTTATTGTACGACTCCAAGTACACGGCAGATTTACAGCGATTTGGAGTCGAGTGCTTGTACGCTCCCTATGTTACTTCTCTCAAAGAGCATTTACAAACTCATGGTCATCTTTACAATCTTGTTTATTTGATGCGAGCAGAGGTAGCCTTTAAATACATTGACGACATTAATTTTTTTTGCCCCCAAGTCAAGGTAATTTACAACACTGTAGATTTGCACTATGTGCGAGAGCAAAGACAAGCCCAAATCCAAAATAGTCCTGAACTTGCAGCTCAAGCTGAGAAGACAAAAGCTAGAGAACTTTCAGTGGCTGCAAAGGCAGATTTTACCCTTGTAGTAACTGAAAAAGAGAGAGCTGTTTTACTTCAAGAAAATCCCGATCTCAAAGTTATCACTTACCCAACTTCTCGCGAGATTTATGGCTCGGCTAGGGGGTTTGCAGAAAGAAAAGACATTTTATTTATTGGAGGGTTTCGGCATACACCCAATGTAGATGCCATGCTTTATTTTACTTCCGAGATTTTCCCATTTATTAAGCGGAAACTCAAGGGTGTCAAGCTGTATATAATAGGTGGTGAGCCACCAGAGACAATTAGGAAGCTCGCATCTGATGACATAATTGTAACTGGTCACTTACCAGACATTTCCGAGCATTTTAATCACTGCAAGCTATCTATTGCTCCTTTAAGATATGGGGCAGGAATTAAGGGCAAAATTTTGACTAGCATGAGTTATGGATTGCCAGTTGTCGCCACATCAATTGCGAGTGAAGGGATGCAGCTTCGCCACCAATTTGAGGTTGCGATCGCAGATACTCCCGATGAATTTGCGGAGATGGTTATTAAGCTTTACAACAATCAATCTGTCTGGAATGATCTATCAAATAATTCTGTAGATTTTGTGAAAAATCGCTATTCTTTTGATGCGGAAAAACAAGTCATCAAAGAAATGCTGGATTCGGGGAATAGGTAACTGCAAGTAGCAGCCATTGCTTTTCATAAATATCCTGAATAGGTTAGTAAACAAAGGAAGGTAGATGTGTAGGCATTTTAAATGATTTGGTCGATCAACTACAAAGCCTACTCATACTTGCGCCTGTCAATAAGAACAAAGTCTGACTGCTCATCACAAAAGTTCTCAATTTGTATGTGGAGATAAAAAATGTCAAGTAGCAACAACGATATCAATAACTATGCTGCCCAAATTGAGCAAGAGATATTGAGATATAATCAACAGGAAAACATCCACGATCTTCCTGGCTCTTTCCATTACATAACCAATAAGTATCTATGCGATATTGTTAAAAGTACAACAAATTTCTCTTATTTTAAAGATTTTTTTGCTAATGAAATCAGACAATACGCCTTAGCAGCAAAAGAACCTGTTAGAGTAGCATCTATAGGTTCAGGCTATTGCGATGAAGAGTTGGATTTATGGCAAAGAATAGGACTTGGCGATCGAGTGATATTTGACTGCTATGAACTCAATCAAAATTTACTAGATAGAGGTAGAGAAAAAGCTAATTCTTTGGGGATACAAATGAATTTTTTACAACAAGACTTTAACAAAATTAACTTTGTAACTCAATACGATTGTTTCTTTGCGAACCATTCCTTACACCATGTTGTTAATTTAGAAGGTTTGTTTACAGAAATTAAAAAGTCAGGTAAGCCCGGATACTTTTTTCTGATCAATGATATGATTGGACGGAATGGTCATATGTCGTGGCCGAGAGCTCAGTATTTTCTAGAATGTCTGTGGCGCACTTTACCAGAAAGACTCAAGTGGAATGTTTTTTTTCAAAGAATTGACTCAGAACTTCCTAACTTTGATTGCAGTACAGAAGGATTTGAAGGAATTCGCGCCCAAGATATCTTGCCTTTGCTATGTCAGAATTTTAAATTTGAATTTTTTGTTCCTTTCTTTTCTTTAATTCAACGCATTATAGACCGAGTTTACGGTCACAACTATATAGTTGATGAGCTGAATTCAACTAATGATTTGGAACTTCTTCATTATCTGTGGTACATGGATGAACTTTTTCTGTCTCTTAAATATTTGCCACCCACACAGATGATTGCAAAAGTTGTCGATCCTAATTTAGAAGGGATAGAAATAAAGACAAGAATCTACACAAATGTTGAGGAAGCTTGCTATTGGAACTTCCTTGATTCCTCCGATCGATCGTAAATAATCTTAAGTCAAGGAAGTTTAAAGTTTATTTTTTGGGCAATATCGAGTCAATAAATAGTTGATCATATCAATATTTCCTCAATAACCCTATGGGTTCACAAGTCACAAAAAAACGCAAAAAACTGATATGGAACTCTCTAATCATCTAATTGAAACATCACTGAATTTTGATGGCAGTTTGTCAGAAATTCAAAATGGACACTGTGTTATGACTGGTGACGGTAGGCTAGTCATCAAATACAAAAAACGGATGCCAGTAATAGAGGACTTAGTATTGCTGATATCCCTTTGGTCAAATTCTCCCCTACCCGCCACTAATGCTCAGTACATTAAAGTTTATTGCAATGACATTTACATTACCTCTTCCCTTATTGAATTGGGTCAACTGTGTCAAGTCTTAATTCCAGTACCGTCGATGGATGCAGGAGCAATGGAAATTGAGTTGCGCTCTGATATTTGTGAGACCCCGCCCCAGACAAGCCTTGTATCAATCAGTTCTGAATTTCCTGTGCAAGTTAATATTTTGGGATGGTATCAACTTTCCTTGCTTTATCAAGATTTGGAAGAACGCATGGTGTGGATATTTGGATCAGCTCGCAGCGGTAGTAGTTGGCTAGCTGAGATTCTCTGCTCTAATCATCGCAGCCGTCCTATGGATGAGACCATGATAGGAGCTTTCTTTGGCTGCTTTTCTTGGGAACCGGAGAACGTTCTTGATGCTGCTTTAAAAAGATATCATTATCAACCTGCTCTGATTTTAAACAAAGGTGTTACCTCTGATCAAGGGGGAGTAAGTAGTCCCCCTTTTAGGTGGATGATCGCGAGTAGTTATTTCAGACCTCAATCTAGTTTTTCACACAAAAGTCGTGACTTATTGATGAAAACAGCCCGTACTTGGATTCTGGAGCATATTATCCTTGAGTGGGGAATCAGCATACCTGGCTCAGGGAATAAATATCAAAATGTCATAATGAAATGTCCCAACGAAAGCCATGCTGCGGATCTTCTTTCTCTATGTTTTCCCAAGTCTTGCTTCATCTTTCTGATTCGCGACGGCCGCGATATCATTGACTCTAGGTTTGCCCCATTTTCCTCTTTAGACTTAGGTGAGTATGGCCGGGATACAGAAAAACGATTGAGTGCTATTGCATATTTTTCCCATTTTTGGAATTTTCAGACTGACATTGTAGCTGCTGCTTTTGAAAATCACGAGCCATCGCGCCGTCTATTAGTTCGTTATGAAGACTTGCGGTACAATCCTGTCCCCAATATCCAGCGAATTTTTGATTTGATTGGCTATCAAGATACGGAGGATGAGATAATTAAAATCGCTGAAAAAACTTCTTTTGAGAATTTGCCTACTACAGAAATAGGAGACAATAAACCGAGGCGAAAAGCCAAACCCGGTGGATATCGAGACTCTTTTTCGGAGAAAGAAATTCAATTGATGAATGACATCATGGGGGATAACTTAAAAAAACATGGCTATATGTGATTGAACCCTTGCAATCGCATCGCTGTCTTTACCTAAAAAATTGTCTGCGGAGCATTGCGCTCAAAAATTAACCCTTAGAACACAATAGTAGGACTCTAGTAATGGTAATAGCCAATTTAGTTGGCTGGACTCTAGGACACTGTTTGTAATACTGCGACACTTACGTCCAAAACGAATGATTGAAATTGGTTAGGAAAATCTTGAATGGCGAGCTGTATGGTGGCGGTAGTCTGTGGTTGCGAAAAATAGTAGATTAGACTTTAGGGGATCTAACTCCCCAAGCATTACCGGCTAATATTTGAGGGATTGAGCCTCTATCTCAAAAATAGGGGCTTATTGACAACCAGTTATTAACACAGGAAAAATCCTCTTTATGAAACCATCATCGCTCCAGCGCCGAAGGCTGGCTCTAAATTTTTAGAAATCATACCATCATCTTCCGCAACGCCTTTTTGTTTAAGTCCCACTAAGTTTGAGTTTTCACTTTTTTAATCCTGAGAACCACAAGTTCATATACTCAGGGGATTTCAGAACACGACCCAGAAAGACAATCCGGTTTACAGAATTGCGCTTAACACCCACATCAGTGTCAGGCTCTCGCTTCAGATAAGTACGATATACTGCTCTCCCAAAATCTCTCCTATTGAGGATATAAGTCAGCCGCACAAATAATTCATTACTGAACTTATTAGGATTAAGTCGGGCAAAACTTTCAATTAGTAATTTCGCCAGGAGCGTATAGATTGGTCTGATTAAACAAGAAAACAGGGTTTTTCTTGTCGGGAAAGACGATCGGTTTTGATATTCACGGCACGTCTTAACAAGGTTCACAAATGCAGTGCGACTCAGAACTCCATCTACACGTAAATAAGGGTCTTCTGGTTCTCGTTTCAGATAAGTTCTGTAAACAGCCCTGGCAAAATCATGACCGTCGAGGCTGAGAGTTGCTTGCACAAAATATTCTTCTCCAAGCTCATCAGGATTGAAACTAGCCATCATCTCAATCAATACTTCATTGATATTTGCCACTGAGGAATTGTTAGTATTAACATTAGCACAAGCTGTATTGGAAAGTGGTATAAGCTCTTTTTTAGGAACGATAAGTATATCTAAATCTCCGTGTTCTAAGTTATTCTTATAATCCATAAACTTTCTCCTACAATTTAATTTACATGATCCGAGCCAATCTCACTTAATACAAATGCCAATTCCCTAGAATCTTCATTGATACCTGCTCTTGCTGCGCTCATCGTCTCACTAGCAACAATTGAAAGCTGAAAATAATCTTCTTTATCAATTTTTACAGATAGTTCTAGGCAAAATGATGAGTCTCTGGCAACATCCTGACTTACTAACTGTTCGTCAACTGTGAGAGTTATCTTTGTGAAGCAAGCGTGGTATGGAGGAATATAGCCAATTACTTTAACTCGACAGATGTTTTTTTCAGCACGGAAGTAAGCACTGACCTCACCGCCAGCCCACCCATCGTGCTGCCAAAAACCTTTAGCATCTCCTTCTTGAGTAATTGAACCAGTGGTCGGCAGCTTGATTGAAGACTCTCCAATATTTGTATTTGGAGAAGTAAAAATACTAAAATGGTTTGTATCTAACACAGGTAAAGGCTTTAAAAAGCAGTTAATTAACACGCTAATTAACTGTTGCCAGTCTTGTGAAATAGTGAGAAATCTCACGTCGAAAATATAGCCATGCTCAATGGAATATATGCTAAAACTTTTTAGCCAATCAGAAATTGTCTTAGTGCGGGAATAAGGAGTATAACTTAAGGACTGCTTTAGATAACGCTTCATATCATGTAAATAACCTGTGCAGTATAAGTACCAAGCAACCCATACTAAAGTTTGATAGCGAACCTCTTTTTCTAATAAGCGGATATGACTTGGCAGGTCTGAGAGTGCAAAAAAATTATCTATTACTGCATTGATTGATTCTGCCTGTTCTAGGCTATTTTTCATGGTGTTGGATTCGTGCTGGCGGTAACAGACAGTGATTTGGGGAACCCACGCTGCCTCACAGCCCATCAGTGCTAAACGGAGTAACATATCTACATCAGAGGACTGAGTAAATCGACTGTCAAAACCGCCAGCACGTTGTAACCACTGACGGGAAAACATCATGGCACTAGGAAGTACGGGTTTCCACTGCAACCAAGCCCTTAAATCTAACTCTGACGCCTTGTGCCAAGGTTCTACATTGACTATAGCCTTACCTAGCTCGTTAACCCGCTGCCAGCCACTATTTAGTATCCCTAATGTGGGTTGCGCTTGAAAACAAGCTACTTGTAAAGTCAATTTATCTGGCAACCAGAAATCATCTTGATCGAGAAAAGCAATGAGTTCACCTTGAGCCATCTGGATACCCAGATTTCGTGCGGCTGCTACTCCTTGATTTTCCTGATATATATAGCGAATTTTCTCAAAATAAGGCTGCAATACTCCGCAACTGTTATCGGTGGAACCGTCATTAACCACAATGATTTCATAGTTAGTGTAGGTCTGATTCAGGACGCTTTCTACCGCTTCGGTAAGGAAGCGATCGCCCTGATACACAGGAATAATTACACTAACTCTCGGTGTTACAGTCTCAGTTGACATATGTGCGGGGATAATTAGGTTGAATCGCGATGTGTCAGTGGCGGTTGAGATGAAATGGCCACTTGTGGACGTTAGTATGATTACTAAATACGGTATGTTGGCGGCTACTCCGGAACCAGGATGTTGATTTTATGGTTAAGAAATACGATCGCCCCTCCCGACTGCGAAATTCAGATTTTGCGTATCCTCAAGCGATCGCCCTGTTAAAAAATTTGATGCGACTGTCCGGATTTCTACTGAATTCTCAGGAAAGTTAATTGGTAGATGCACCCTGATTAATTAACTCCCGACCAATGAAGGCCGGGTTTTTTTTGAGCGATCGCACTTTCGCAACAAATTCTGGCAAATTTCCCAAACTGTCCCGAAAGAGGTGCGGTGCTACCGGAGACTAAATTAGTAGATGCACCCTGATTAATTAACTCCCGACCAATTTTGGCGCGGGAGTTTTTTTTGTCGATCGCACTTTCTGGGCAAATTCTGGCAAATTTCCGAAACTGTCCCGAAAGAGGTGCGGTGGTATCGGAGACTAAATTAGTAGATGCACCCTGATTAATTAACTCCCAACCAATTTTGGCGCGGGAGTTTTTTTTTGCGATCGCACATCCAGCCATAAATTCCCGCAAATTTCCGAAACTGTCCCGAAAGAGGTGCGGTGGTATCGGAGACTAAATTAGTAGATGCACCCTGATTAATTAACTCCCGACCAATTTTGGCCGGGTTTTTTTTGTAGGATTACGACGTATAAAAGTTTGAGGGCTGACGCATGGGATCAGAAACCCGGTTTCTACGAGTTTTACTGTTAGGTAACAAGAAATGTTGAAAGAAACCGGGTTTCTGAAATCAATTTTCTAAATCGTCCTGAATGTGGTGCTGTCGCGCCGTCCATTAAATTAGTAGATGCACCCTGATTAATTAACTCCCGACCAATTTTGGCCGGGTTTTTTTTGTAGGATTACGACGTATAAAAGTTTGAGGGCTGACGCATGGGATCAGAAACCCGGTTTCTACGAGTTTTACTGTTAGGTAACAAGAAATGTTGAAAGAAACCGGGTTTCTGAAATCAATTTTCTAAATCGTCCTGAATGAGGTGCTGTCTGGCCGGACATTAAATTAGTAGATGCACCCTGATTAATAAACCCCAGCCAATTTTGGCCGGGGTTTTTTTTGTTTGAAAGCTGGATTAGTCGATCGAGCTACAAGACTTCAAAAGACTGCACCTCAAGCACCGGGCCGATCATCGCAAAAGTCATGATATCCTTGCGGACTATACCTTTGACACTGACTTTCAAACCATCTTTTTTCAACTCAGAAGGAGCATCTTTAAGTTCATAAGTTTCCCCATCTTCGCCAACCAAAGCCCAGGTACCAGGGCCTAATCCTTGGCGTTCAATTTTGCCTTTGACAGTAATACTCATGCTGACTGCGCCTCTGTTTTAAGTGCTAAATGTGCCAATCCAAAACACAACAAAGCATTGACAATCAAGAATGTTTGTGCTACCAAACCAGTTCCCAATCCCCAGACTGCGGGAGACACAAAAGCATTCACTGCTAAACAGCTAGCAAAGCCGATCGACATAGCGATCGCGATCCACTTCCACTGTTGATGTCCCAATAGCAAAGCAATCAAAATCCCCGGAATCAAAACGCTAGCAAACAAGGGATTCAGCATACTGCTGCCATTAATTGCACCGCCGAGTTCGGGAATAGAACTACCCATGATTCTCATCGGCCACTGCGGCAAGTCAAATACAAACAAGTTGCGGAGAAAAAAGAACCCAGAACTTCCAGCCATCAAACCGCCGGAAAAGCCCCAAGTCCACTGGAACGGAAAATAATTCCGCATAATGAAAGCCAGCAGGTAAGAACCGAGCACCATTGCAATTTTTGGCAACAGGGCGACTGCACCGCCGTCGATCCAGAAGCGAGGGTTGAGATAGCCGTTATCGCGCACCCAGCGGAAGAAGTCGCGGAAGTTGATTTGTCCGCGCTGGGCTAGCTGAACTGCTGCGCCTGCGTCTAGATGTCCCGAACCAAAATGGTTTAAGGGGTCTTCTGTGACATTTCGCGAGGACTGCAAGAGTATGCTGCGAATTTCGTCTGGTTCTTTGATGCCCGATGCTTTGATAAGTGCTGCAACGCCGGCAACGTGGGGAGCAGCCATGCTGGTGCCTTGGTAGCCTTCAAAGACTTCGGCACCGGTTTCTGGGTCGATCGTACTTTGGAGAATTTTGCCTAATTCAGAACCGCCGGGGGCTGAAATGTCAACACCCGCGCCGAAATTAGAATAATCGGCTTTTTCTTCGTTGGGGCCGAGGGCGGAAACGCCGATGACGTGGGGATAGCGGGCGGGATAGGATGCCGAACTGTCGCCGGAGTTACCGGCGGCTGCGATGATGACAACGCCTTTAGAGTGCGCGTAGTCGATCGCCTCTGCCATTAATTGACTTTCGCCGCCGCCGCCTAAACTCATGTTGATGACATCTGCGCCGTTGTCTGCTGCAAATTTAATTGCTTCAGCAATGTCGGAAACTGTACCGCCGCCGCTGCCGCTTAATACTTTCAGCGGCATTAAAGCTGCTTCGTAAGCGATGCCTGCAACACCGTAGTTATTGTTAGTTGATTGGGCGACAGTACCTGCGACGTGAGTGCCGTGGCCGTTGTCATCGTAGGCTTCGGCGCGATCGTTTACAAAGTCGTAGCCCGGTACAAATTTGGTTTCTTTTAAGTCGGCGACGG
>Ga0209591_10005445_pt1 | contig 14215 bp, 11 predicted proteins | sample MAT01_FD_187207 | JGI IMG/M metagenome (GOLD analysis project Ga0209591, IMG submission 187207) | Freshwater microbial communities from Lake Fryxell liftoff mats and glacier meltwater in Antarctica - MAT-01 (SPAdes) (version 2) | ecosystem: Environmental > Aquatic > Freshwater > Ice > Liftoff... | reverse complement strand
AGCTTGCCGGTGCTAATCAATCAGTTCAATCAGTCTAATTCTGAATTGAATTTATTAAATTCATCAGTAGTCAAAGGCCAAGGTTTATTCAACGAAATTAGCGCTGGCGGCTTAGAAAAACCCCAGCCATATTCAGCATCGAAGCGGCAAGCAAGGAGCCAGTTGTTGACCTTGCCAAATTTAGCCAATCCTGGTGCCGGAGCCCAAAACAATAACCCGCAAAATTCTAGCTTGCCAAGTTCAAACGCCACATCAGCTTTGAGTTTATCTGCTAGTGGGGCGATCGTTTGCGGGATAAAAACGATCGGCTTTCCTGAGTCTGCGGGTACAGCGACAAGCACTTTATCGCAGCAGTCGAGCGGTGCTAATTCTGACCAACAAAACGACGTGCCCCTGCCTTTGAGTCCGTTGCAAGCAGCTATGCAAAAATACGTCGCCACTAACACTTCAGCAACGGCGACTTCTACTGAGAAAACAGATTCCTCGGCTCAATTGCTCGATCGACCGGCTTCGATCGAGTCTCCGGCAAATCCGGCAAATTTGCTCCCGGCGGCCGCTACAGCTCCAGGGAGAGCAAATCCTGGGAATGTTCCGGCAGCGCTTCCCTCAGTTGCGGTTCAAACAAATACAATCGGCGAATCTCCACAATTCTTAAACCCAACAGCTACAACCCCTGAATCATCTACCGGGTTAAATTCCAGAGTACCCAGCGTCGGGGAAATTAATGCTGCGCCTGCAACTGTGGCGATGCCAAAAAATCCCTATCAAACTAATTTATCTGGCTCCGGTTTAGCACCGGAAGTTCAACCCGCTGCACTTCCTGCCGTCACACCGGGGCCAATACCGCTACTTCCCAATGTCCGTCAATTGCCTTTTCCAAGTGCGATCGGGGAAAGCAAAATAATTAGCCCCCAATTCTCTCCCAATTCAGCGAATTCTGAATTTCAACCAGCTCAATCAAATCAGCTTAACTTGCCTGGCAAGCCTAATTTTGGAGCAGTTCCTCAAAACAACAATAATCAGGGGCAGCAAATTCAACCGCAACCTTTTTCTACACCCCGATCGCTGACACCGGGACGCTACATTGGTGGCGGCGAAATCAATACTTTTGCGAATCCGTAAAGGATGGAAATTCGGCAGCGAACCATGTACGGGACTTAACCGATTTAATTGATGGATGTTCGGGTTCGAGGAAAGGAGAAAAATTTTGAATTTTTAGATGGCTTTCTGGCGATCGCTCTGAAAGCTAACGTGTCTCGCAGGCTAAGATATCTAAAATACACTGATGGATTAAGTTAAATTGCTGTATTGTATCGTGTCCGGTCGATTGACAACGATAAAATTGGTTCGTAGTGCGGACTTTAATCCGCTTTCATGGAGCGGACAATTGATAAGGAGCGAAAACTTAATAACTTAAACACCTCCTACAGTTCTCTCTCCTGTAAGTTGCAAGAAAAAAAGGAGGCAGAGCCTCCGGATCTGCATTACCAGGCAGAGCCTGGTAACGAGCAATTAAGATTGGTTCGTAGTGAGGAATGCGAGTCCGCTTTCAGGGAGCGGACAATTGACAATGATCAGATTGGTTCACGGTTTTTTTATGGTAATAGACCGGACATGATATGAGATAAGAGCGATCTAATTTATACCATTTTTGATTGGCGATTGTGGATTAGGGATGACTGACTGTATCAGGATTTGGATCTGAGAAAGCACTGGCATTTTTAAGCAAAACTGCTATTACCTAGAAGCGGCTCGCACCAACAACAATCCGCCGATTCCAAAGCCAAAGGCGATGGGCAGCCAAGCCGAAAGAATCGGAGTCAAAGCAGCTTTTACGCCCATAGAACTGGTGATGAAAGAAAATACATAGTAAGTAAAAATCACAACTACGCTAATCCCAAAACTCGTTCCTCTGCCCGATCGCCGCGGTTGAGTTCCCAAAGCTGCTCCCACTAAACCAAATACCAAGCACACGAAAGGAAAAGCATATTTTTCTTGAATTCGCACCTTGAGTTTGCGAATTTGCGGTACATCGCCGCTGTTTTTAAGGATTTCTAAACGCTCTAAAGCTTGAGCCACGTTCATTTCCTTGAAATCTCGCACTCTGGCTGCTAAATCTAAGGGCGTGCGGGGGAGTTGCAACTGCTGGTGTTGAAATCTAACTATATTCCGGTAAGAGCCGTCAGGAGCGACAATATAAGCGGTTCCGTTGAAAAAATCCCAGGTGTTTTCTGAAGGATTCCAAGTAGCTGATTCTGAAGAAACGATTTGATTGAGGCCTGGGGTGGAGCGATCGATAATTGTTAAACCTTTCATTTGCTTGCCGTCAAACTGTTCTGCATAAAAAAAGCGGGACAGGGTTTCTTCACCGCCTTTTTCGCGTTTGCGAAATTCTGTGTAGATAATATTTCGATCTTGAAATATTGGTTTTTCTCGCTTCAGGGCTCTGTCTAAAGTTAATGTTGCTCTGTAGCTGGCGGCTGGTACGACTAACTCTTGCAAAGCAAAGGTGAAGCCGGCAACTATTAAACTCATAATGACTGCGGGCATTACCAGTCGGTAAACGCTAACTCCGCAACTGCGGAGGGCGATCAGTTCGCTGTCGCTGGAAAGTCGGCTGTAGGCCATTAAGGTTGCTAACAGCATTGACATTGGGAAAGCTAATACTACGAAATAGGGAATTTGCAGCAGAAAAATTTCTAGGGCGGCGCTGTAGGGCAGGCCGGATTCTGTTACTCTGCGGACTAATTCAAATAAGGCTCCAACTGTGACGGCGACGGATGTAAAGAGTCCGACTCCAAATAGAAACGGGCCGATTAATTCTTTGGTAATGTACCAGTCCATTACTGAGATTCTTGGCAGCCAGTTGAGGGAATTGAAAGATTTGGAGATTGCTATTTTCATAGTTTGGCGTTTTTTGCTGTGGCTCCTCAAGCTAAATTTTAAATTTTAAATTCTAAAATTCTGGGTTGTGTTTTTATAGTGGGGGGGGCGGGTTTATAGATATTTGGGCTGGGATATTTATATTTAGGCGAACCCGCCCCTACGGCATCTGTCTTAACTCCTTTGGCGGTGGCTCGAAAGACTACCGCACGAAGCTGTCGCCCAAGTAATATTGCCGCACTAATGGGTTGCTGTAAAGTTCTTCTTCAGCGCCGGAGGCTAATATTTGACCGTCTCGCATGATGTAGGCTCGATCGGTAATTTCGAGGGTTTCTCGGACGTTGTGATCCGTGATCAGGATACCAATTTTGCGATCGCGCAGTTTGGCAATTATCGTTTGAATTTCGTCTACGGCGATCGGATCTACGCCTGCAAACGGTTCGTCTAAAAATAGGAACATCGGCCCGTCTCGCCCAGCGGCTAATGCTCTCGCCAGTTCAGTCCGCCGTCTTTCTCCCCCCGAAATTTGAATTCCCAAACTGGATGCTATGTTTTGTAAGCGAAATTCTTGCAACAGGAAATCGACTCGATCTTTCCATTCCACATAAGGCACTTGAGTTTGTTCTAGGACTAACAAAATGTTGTCGCGCACGCTCAGGTTGCGAAAAATGCTGGCTTCTTGAGCGAGATAACCTATTCCCAAATGCGCTCGTTTGTGCATGGGCAATTTAGTGATGTCTAAATCGTTGAGCCAAACAGTCCCTTGATTGGGTTTTTCTAATCCGGTTGCTATGTAAAATGTTGTGGTTTTGCCGGCACCGTTGGGGCCTAGCAGTCCTACGATTTCTCCTTGAGCTACGGAAAGGTTGACGCGACTAACTACATGGCGTTTTCCGTAGGATTTGTGAATATTTTCGAGTACAATTTTCATACTTGCCGAGGCAAATTCTCAGAAGGAAGAAGTCATTAGTCATTAGTCATCAGGCAGAAGGCAGGAGGCAGAAGGCAGGAGGCAGGAGGCTATAAGGGCTTCGCTCGGAGGGTCAAAAGAAGGAAAAATAAGTACACAGCAAGCCTTTGAGCGATACCTAATTTTACGTTTAATTAGGTGGATTTACTTGGCAGTTAAATTTCAGACTGCGGGTTGGTACGATGGGAGCATCTGGTGTTTTGGAAAAAGCATTTTTTTTGATTATAGTGCGAGCGTCCCCGCTCGCGAGTTATACAATCCGCGAGCGGGGACGCTCGCACAATACAAGATGCAAAACTGAGATGATCCCGGTACGATCGCCCCTCAAGTGGATATTTGACAATCTTCAGGTTTTTACTTTTTTCAAGACGAAATTTTGCATTTATTCTCAGCTTTCAGGTGTCGCGCATTTAAACTCCGATCCAGGAACAGGCCGGATGCCCGTTCCACAAGAATTTCGGTAAAATTTATTGTCCGAATTAGGTATGCAACAATTGATGTTGTTGGTGATAAATTTTGCTGCTATGGGCGGCTGTTACTTGGGGGCGGTTCGACTGGCGGGCGGTGTGGTGCCGATCGCATTTTGGGCTGCTGCATCTTGTTCGGGAGCAACGAGATAGACTGATTCTACCTGTCCTGGATTGTCTGGGAGGGCAATAAACCTGCCTTCATCGATCAAGTATGTCACGGTTTCGCCGCGCAGGCTGTTGCCCTGCTGCAATACGTAAACGTCGCCGCTGAGAATGATCCGGCGCTCGCGGCTGAAATATTGAGCTTGAGCTGCTGTTGCTTGTATTTGGCGGGCTGGATAGTTGATTTGGACGTTGCCGCGGGCTGTTACGATGCCGGTTTTGGAGTCGGCTTCTTGAATGTCCGATCGCACGGAAAGAGTGCGGGGCGGGGCGGTTTGCGGGTAGGTGGGAGGGGCGATCGCGCCAGCCAGAGCGAGGGGCAACAGCAGCGACAATCCTTTGAATATGCGGGAATTAAGTAGTTTAGCGGAGGGCATCATAGCTTGCAAGCCTCAAAATTTGTGAAATTGCTGATGGGCATTTTCCAACCCCTGATTTGTCTCTATGGAGATTAAATCCACCACACCCGATTTAGCTAGGTATTTTATCTTAACGGCCAGAAATATTCTCGTCAGGTCGATCGACCTGTCCGAAAGTATCAACCAATTATCCTAGCAAGACAATAGCCATTTTCACGAGGTGTTTGGCTGATTTACACTTTGTAGTGAGGGCTTCTGTCCTCTGGCTGCGGTTCGATCGTTCGGACTTCAGTCCTGGGTGTGACTTTTAGTGAATAAACTTGCTGCATAAATCTGGGATTGATAGTCAACCGCAGATGCAAAGCAGATGTACGCAGATGTACGCAGATAATTTGAAGAAGTGTCAACCCTACGTCTGATGTTTCAAAATGTATGGCAATTGCAAGCCTGCAACTTCTGTACCTGCGAACAACGGTAGAAAATTAGCTACTGCTTCCGGGCCTGCTTGTTGCAAAGCGCTCAATAGTTTAGCACTTTGTCGGAGCAAATCTTCTACAGCAATTTCAGCATAACTCGGCTGATAATAACTGAGCTTATTTATGCCTTCTCCGAGCAAGATTACTGCACCGCGCCAGTTTTGATTTCCTAAGTGATAAAGCCCGACAGCAATTTGCAAGATTCCCTGATAAAACTTGTTGTCCGGATCGCCAGCTTCCATCCACAAAGCCTCTAAAGTATCGTGACAAGCGTAAAAGTCTTGGCTGTTAAACTGTTCGATACTTTGCCAAAATTCGTCCGGCATTTCCTCGGTCATTCGATTGGAGATTGGTTTTTTTTGATTCGGGATTCGTGTTGGAGTAGGCGGCGATCGGTTTTGTGAATAGCTAAGTCTTAAAAATAGGAAAAATTACGACCTGTTGTCAAAACTGCTACCAATTTACGACCGCCTACTTAACCGATTACATAGTTTCTCTGACAGCTTGAATCTGATCCATGCCAATTTCCTGATTAGTTCCAGCAAAATCGTTATCTGGTGTCAGAAATAACATACAGTGACACTCTTTGCGCTCGCGCATGGGAATGCAAGGACAGTTCCAGTAGGCGGCTTTTACTTCGGCTTCTTTATCTTCGTAATGGCGACAAGGGCATAGGGGAGCACCTAGTTCGTCTTTGTGCTTTGCTAGTCCTTCTATGACGACAGCAGTGACAGAAGGCTCGGAACAAAAGTAAGTTCCGGTGCGCTTGGCGTAGGTTTCGGAGAAATTCTTCATTGCCTCCAAGGTTTTTTGGTTGGAGAGTTTAGATGTTTCTGTTGTGTTCATAATTAAGGATCGGAGTTGAGGATGCTACGAGCTTTTAACAATTATATCGCAGAATGTGATTTTAAACACTTGTATATTTCTGTTTACTTACCGGAAAATTGGGTTTAAAGCCCCGTCGTTCTACGACGGCTTTCCCACAACTTGTGCTATAATAACTTCTACAATCAACAAAAGATTGTAGTCGCCATCGGGCATGGGGAGACTTTAAACGGACGGGGAGCGACAGTAAGACTACTTCAGTAGCAAGTTGCGATGAACCGTCAAGAATCCCCGTCGGTTCTACGGCGGGGAGTATGTCAACAAGAGGAAACCTTGACAAAAATTGAGTTTTAGGTTGTGGGTTTTTTAAGGATTTTTCACGCATCCCGGACGGTTGAGGAAACTGGGCCCTGACCCGGTTTTTGGATCGTCCCAAAGATTTGGGCGATCGCCCTGAAAAAACCATCCCCCAAAGGGGATACAAGTCAGATAAAATTAGGAGTGCTGCAGGGGCAGTCAGAAACCGGGCGATGGACGAAAATCCTGCGTTATAGTTCATATTAAAGCTAAAAAACCCGGTTTATGAGGCCTTAATGCGTAAATCCTGAAAATATCACAGCGCTGTCCCTGTTTCTGGCATCTCATGGCAACTTCCCCCGACCCCACCCCCCGCCAAAAATCTGCTTCTGCTGGGCTGATTTGGCCCGCTGACACCGAGTTAGTCGGATTAGTGTTTGAATTGACTCCCCGCGCTGCTAGCTCTCTGTACGCGCAATATGCCATAGGTTTGCACGCTTGGTTTTTGTATCAGGTACAGGAAACTGACCCGGATTTATCGCAGCTTTTGCACGACGATCAGTCAGAAAAAGGCTTTACGATTTCGGGATTGGAAGGTGATTTAGCCGCAAGTGGCAAAGAATTTCAGCTTGTGGGCGATCGTATTTATCGCTGGTACGTCACAGACTTTCAAAGCGAGTAGTGCAGTGGCTGAGTCAGTGGCTGCAAAATTTGCCCGAAGAGATAGATTTGCGAAATGCTCCGCTACTGATTCGCTCTTGGAAAATTGCTTTTGCTCCCACAACTTACCAGCAATTACTAATAGCAGAACCACCATTATCGCAAAACGTAAAACTTAGTTTTGTAACTCCTACAAGCTTTCGCAGCAAAGGCTATCACTTCCCCCTCCCGGTTCCTGAAAATGTTTTTCACAGCTATTTTCGCCGCTGGAATAATTTTTCTGGGGTAAATTTTGACCAAGCAGAATTTATGAATTGGATTGATGAAAATGTAATTATTAGCCGCCACAAATTGGAGTCGCATAAGGTGGCGGCGGGCAAAAAAGGCATGGTAACGGGATTTACTGGGGCTGTGGAATTGGCGATCGGGCGATCGGGCCGAAATCGCCCTGATTTTGTACAATTATTTTATGCTTTGGGGCGGTTAGCACCTTACTGCGGCACGGGGCACAAAACAACTTTTGGTTTGGGACAAACGCGCACGCAATGGCTGACAGAATCGGTGACAGAAGTGTCGATACAAAGTGTTTTGGCGGCGCGAATATATGAATTGACTGAAAAGTTTATGGCGCACAGAAAGCGTACAGGCGGGAGTCGGGCTGCTGAGATTTCGGAAACTTGGGCGACGATTTTGGCGCGCCGGGAATTGGGGGAATCTTTGTCTGATATTGCTGCTGATTTGGAAATGCCTTATGAAACTGTGAAAACTTACGTGAAGTTGGCAAGAAGGGCTTTGAAAGTTGAGGATTGATTTTCAATTAATTTGTAAAATAAGTGCTACATAGAACCCCCCCAACCCCCCCTTATTAAGGGGGCTAGTAAGGTGTGCACTGCGCACCGGTTAAATTTTTCGGGCGCGCAGCTACAAGTTGACTAATCCGAATTTGCGCATTATTTATGAGCGTAAGGTGCGCATTGCGCACCCTACAATTAACGTAGAGTTTTAGCAAATAGATAAATGTCATCCTGCTGATATTTGAGTTGAAATTGAGGATTGTTGGCGAGTTGAGTTACTAGGTTTTGCACAAAAGCTCGATCGCTCATCCAGCCAGGATACCTCAGATTCAGCAAGACATAATCAAATTCTGCGAGATTTGCAGGAGGCGTGTGAGCCTCAGTTAACTTTACCACAGGGCGGTGCGTTAAGTGGGGAGCTACGTGAGAAGTTGTTAAAACACTGCCTTTTGTGTTGATGAAAGTAATTGCTTCTCTGGTAGCTGGTAAAGTGTCGATGGAATCTAAATAAATAGTCCAAAAATAGCCGTATTTTGCTAAAGCTAAAAAAGCGATTAATGACCAAATTACGATTATTCTTGGTAATGGATAATTAGGCCTTGGCAATCTATCAAATATTATCTTTCCCTGGTGCTGATTTCTACCTGCTAAACTGGAAATTACGGCAACTAACAAAAAGGGCAATATCGGAATAGAATATTGATGAATTAAATCTCGCTGGGCGGGGATATCCGAAAGAATATTCATCGCCAACATCGGCACAGCGCGAATTAAAGGTGTCAGACAGCGCGGGGAAATCCACCAAATTACAGGGAATACTAATAATGCTAAATATTCAAAAGTATCAAGCGAGAACAAATGCCCTAAAATTAGATTTGGTTTCAATATTAAGTTAACAGCAATTTCTAAAACTGAATGTCCCAAATATTGATATCGCCCGATTCCTGCGTGTTCTCTTCCCTGATTGAAATACGGTATCACAGCCTGAGTAGTTATCAGGAACCAACCGACACCTAAAAAGAGAGCTATGAGTCCGCAATTGCGTTTTTTGTCAAAACACAACAGCCACAATCCCATCGCAGCTACAGTTAAAGATAGCACGGCTTTGCAGCTCAAAACTAAGACGATAGCAGCACAAAACCATAGGGTTTTATTGAGTCTGGCGGCTAGGATTGCTGCTAGCAGTGCGGGTAAGGCAATTACTTCTGGGTGGAAGTCGAAGAGGTTGACATTGAAGACTAATGGATAGAGGAGGTAAATACAGGCGATCGCCCGAGATATGCTATTATTTAATCCGGCTTGAATGGCCAAACCCCAAACTGGCAAGGCACCCAATGCTAGAGTAACTGCTTGGACTAACAACAGCCAATGAACGTCGGGATATATTTTGTAAAGCAAAGCCACGGGATACATCACCAAAGCGGCGTGATTTCCCATGTGGTGAATTTGGAGAAATGAGGAAAACGGGGTTTTTCCCTGACTGATTAGATAGGCTACTTGGTCGTAAATTCCTAGTTCAAAGGCGTTGGATTCAAACAGGGCGTGGCGTATACTGCTGCACAGTAAAAATATTAGCACGAAAAGGGCGATCGACCAAATTACAGGCTCGTATTTTAGATGCTTAAAATTGTTCATAGTCTTGGCTGGGGCGGGTTTACTAGATTGATGCACTTTTTGAAAGATATTGGTCAATTTGTCCTAGATTAGCCTGGGCGGGTTTACTAGATTGATGCGCTTTTTCAAAGATATTGGTGAACCCGCCCCTACAAGAATTACGGTTGATTCATCGGTTGTATCTTACTTTAGTGGAGGCAGAAACCGGGTTTTTTGACAAAAATATTGCATCACAGCCTTTAATATAGATGAAAAACCCGGTTTCTTTGGTATTGATACGTCCGCTACTATTACTTATTATCATACTAATTGCGGATTTTTTCAAACAAAAAAACATCATCTTGCTGGTAATTTATTGTAAACAAAGGAGACTTTTTAAGTTGAGCGGCGACACTCACAGCAGTATCGGCAGTATCGTGCCAAGGATGGCGCAAATTTAGCAGTACATAGTCAAATTCATTCAAACTTTGCCCGTTGGCAACTTGATGCAGCAATTTAATTGTTTGTCGGTGAGCGAGATGACTTGCTAGGGAATTATCTGTTAACACATTGCCTTTTGTTTGCACTCTGTTAATTGCCTGTCGCGTAGCTTGCCAAGTATCGAGAGAATCTAAATAAACTGTTCCAAAATAACCGTATTTAGCCAAAGCTAAAAAAGTTACTAGCGACCACAAAATCAACAATTTTGACAGCAAAGAATTGGCAAACAGCAATTTTCCACTTCTCCAACTTCGGCGAAGCCAAATCCGGTGAGTCCAGATATGTTGAACAGATTTAATTGAAATACGCTGCGATACTTTATTCCAAATTCGCGGCATCCAGTTGTGATAATTCCACAGATAACTACTTGCATTTTTCCAGAAATTGCTCACTCTTTTCTCTCTGTCTGCTAGCGTATTAATTACAGCAATTAATAAAAATGGAAATATCGGCACAGCATACTGGTGAATCAAATCTCTCTGAGCGTCAATATCGGAAAGAATATTCATCAATAGCATCGGCGAAGCACCAATTAACGGTGAAAGATGTCTGGGGGAAATCCACCAAATTGCAGGCAAAAATAACAAAATTAAATATCCAAAAGTATCTGCTGAAATCAGGCGATTTGCTACTAAGTTGGGTTTCAGCGCTAAATTAATAACTATTTCAAAAACCGAGTTTCCTAAATAGTGATATCGCCCCACACCTGCGTGCTGCTTGCCTTGATTAAAATACGGTACAATTGCTTGAGTTGCTATCAAAAACCAAGCCGCGCCGAGAAATATGGCTATGAGTCCGCATCGTCGCGTTTTTTCATAAAAAAATAGCCAAACACCCATCATGATAACTGTCAAAGATAGGACGGCTTTGCAGCTTAAGATTAATACTATGGCGGCACAAAACCACAGGACTTTATCTAGTTTAGCTGCTAAAATTGCTGCTAAGATTGCGGGTAAGGCAATTACTTCGGGGTGGAAGTCAAACAGATTGACGTTAAATACTGCGGGATAAAGCAGGTAAACTGCTGCAATGGCGATCGCCCTTGGTTCGTTTAATCCCGCTTGACGTGCTAAACTCCAGCTAGGCCAAGCACCTAAAGCTAGGGCCAAAGCTTGCACGAATAACAGCCAGTGCACATCGGGATATATTTTGTAAAGTAAAGCTAGCGGATAGAAAATAAACGCCGTATGATCACCTAAAATATTAATTCCCATTAATGAGGAAAATGGTGTTTGATTTTGGGAGATTAAGTAAATTGCTTGGTCAAAAATTGCTAAGTCGTATGCAGTGGAATGAAACAATGCGTGCCGCACGCTGCTGGCGATAAATAAGATTATCGTTGTCACGACAATCATTAAAAATACTGGATGGAATTTTGCGGATTTTAAAGTTAGCATTCTATTGGTTTAATCTGGGATGCGTTTAAATAGTAGAACTTCGTTTTTTTGATAAGTTAATTTAAAATCGGGAGCATTTTTTAGTTGATTGGCTAAGGTATTTCCAATTTTTGCAGTGTCGGGCCAGGGATGGCGCAGGTTGAATAATATGTATTCAAATTCAGCTAAATTTGTTTGGGGTGAAATTTGTGAAAGCAATTTTACGATTGGGCGGTGGGCAAAGTGGGGGGCTAGTCTGTTATCTGTTAAAATACTGCTTTGGGGTTTAACTTGTGCGACTGCTTCCCTTGTGGCTTGCCAGGTATCTAGTCTATTTGCGTACAGAATAAAGTCTTTGGATTCTCCCAGTAATAGGAAAATTATTAATGACCAAATTATCATTGCTTTGGGTAATTGAATACCCAGCCACAGTTGCGGGATTGGTATTTTTATAAATGGTAAGTTTGCTGCTTGGAATTGCGAAAATATTTGTGGATTTGTTTTCAATTGGGCGTTTTTGCGGCTGGATTCTTTGGCGATGACTGCTATTATTAAAAATGGAATTATCGGCAATGAATATTGATAGGCTAAGCTGCGTTGAAATGGCAAGTCGGAGAGGATATTGATGATCAGGGTAGGGATGGCAGGAATTAGGGCTGTTAAATATTTGAGGTTGTTTGGGCGGGGAAATGGCAGTAGCAGCCAAATTACGGGTAATATTAGGATAAATAAGTATTTTATTGTAGCAATTGAAAAGATTCTTCCTAATATTAATTGTGGTTTTAATAGGAGGTTGATGATTATTTCTATTACGGATTTGCCTAAATAGCTGTAGCGCCCGACTCCGGCGACTTCGCTACCGCTAAAGTAGGGGATGATTTTCTGGGAAGCAATCAAAAACCATGCTACGCCTAGCAAAAGTGCGATCGCCCCAAACCGTTGCTTTTTCTCGCAAAAAAACAGCCATAAACCAATGGCAGCAATAGTTAGGGACAAAACAGCCTTGCAACTCAAAACTAACAGAATTGCGGTACAAAACCACAGGATTTTATTTAAACGCGCTGCCCAAATTGCTGCTAAAATTGCGGGTAAAGCGATTACTTCCGGGTGAAAATCAAATAAGTTGATGTTGAATACTACCGGATAGAGCAAATAAATTATGGCGATCGCACGGGATTGTGCTTGATTTAAGCCGGCCAAACGCGCTAAACTCCAGCTAGGCAAAGCCCCTAGCGATAAAGCAACTGCTTGTACCAACAGCAGCCAATGCACATCTGGGTAAATTTTGTAGAGCAAAGCCAGCGGATAATAGATTACCGCTGCGTGATCTCCCAAAATGTGCATCTCCATCAAAGAAGAAAACGGTGTTTGGTTTTGACTGAGTAAGTAAATTGCTTGGTCAAAAATTCCTAAATCGAAAGCTGTTGATTGGAATAAAGCGTGCCGCAAACTGCTACAGAAAAAGAAAATTGCCGCAGCGGTGGCGATCGCCCAAACCAGACTCGACGGTGGCTGCGATCGACCTTCTTCTATATTTTCGGCGATCGAGACACTGATGTCCTCACTGTCACCAACAAAATTTTCCCTATTCTCCATGAAATCTGGCACTAGCTGAGCGTTCAAAATATGATGCCATCGAATGTGCTTGCCACGCAATAGTTAACCGCTAATTTTAGTTCGCGCAATCGTAATATTAGAATAATCCACAAAACCTTAAAAAATTGTGAAAGCAATAACTCTTCTCGGCTCCACAGGCTCCATCGGCACTCAGACTCTGGATATTGTAGCTCAATACCCGGAACAATTTCGGATTGTCGGGTTAACAGCAGGACGAAATGTACAGTTGCTGGCGCAGCAAATTCGCCAGTTTAAACCAGAAATTGTCGCGATTTGTGACGAAGATAAATTACAGGAATTGCAGGAGGCGATCGCAGATCTCGATCCTCAACCTATTGTACTTGTTGGTGAGTCAGGCGTTGTCGAAGTTGCCAAATACGGCGACGCTGAAGCCGTCGTCACCGGCATAGTTGGCTGTGCTGGTTTGCTGCCAACAATTGCCGCTATCAAAGCAGGCAAAGATATTGCCTTAGCGAATAAAGAAACCTTAATCGCCGGCGGCCCCGTTGTCAACCCCCTAATCGAAAAATACGGTGTTAAAATATTGCCGGCTGACTCGGAACATTCGGCAATTTTTCAGTGCTTGCAAGGCTTACCTGCGGGAGGGTTGCGCCGGATTATTCTTACAGCTTCGGGTGGTTCTTTTCGAGATTTGCCGATCGACAAATTAGCAGGAGTAACAGTCGCCGATGCCTTGAAACATCCGAATTGGTCGATGGGGCAGAAAATCACGATTGATTCTGCTACTTTGATGAACAAAGGATTAGAAGTAATTGAAGCTCATTACTTGTTCGGCTTGGATTATGACGACATTGATATTGTCATCCATCCCCAGAGTATAATTCACTCGTTAATTGAGCTACAAGATACGTCTGTTTTGGCGCAATTAGGCTGGCCGGATATGCGCTTGCCGCTGCTTTACGCTTTGTCTTGGCCGGAGCGAATATCTACAGATTGGCCGCGGCTGGATTTAGTAAAATCCGGTGATTTGACTTTCCGAGAACCCGATCACAAAAAGTATCCTTGTATGCAGTTGGCTTATGCGGCGGGACGTGCGGGCGGCTCGATGCCTGCGGTGCTGAATGCGGCAAATGAACAGGCTGTCGCGCTATTTTTGGATGAGAAAATTCAGTTTTTGGATATTCCGAAGTTGATTGAGAAAGCCTGCGACAAACATCAAATTGATAACTGTGCCAGTCCTGGTTTAGAGGATATTTTGGCTGCGGATCAGT
>Ga0209591_10005441_pt1 | contig 14222 bp, 9 predicted proteins | sample MAT01_FD_187207 | JGI IMG/M metagenome (GOLD analysis project Ga0209591, IMG submission 187207) | Freshwater microbial communities from Lake Fryxell liftoff mats and glacier meltwater in Antarctica - MAT-01 (SPAdes) (version 2) | ecosystem: Environmental > Aquatic > Freshwater > Ice > Liftoff... | reverse complement strand
CAAGGCGTGAATAGCTATATCATCAAACCTATGGACTTTAAGCTATTGAAGCGAACTATTCAGACTTTGCTGAGTTACTGGTTTGAAATCACGATGCTGCCGTTTGAGTCTCCCGAGGAAAGTTAATTATGAGTAAAACTGAGCGCACCGTTTTGATTGTAGAGGATAGCCCCGAAGACACCGAAATGTACCGCAGGTATTTGCTGTGCGATCGCAATTATAACTATACGATTGTGGCTGCGAAGTTGGGACAGCAAGGACTGGCGCTGTGGCAGCAGCACCAGCCCGATGTGGTGTTGCTCGACTACCGACTGCCCGATTTGGACGGGCTAGAATTTCTGGCAGCCCTGCAAGCCCAAGCACAGCAGCCCATGTTAGCAGTGATTGTGGTGACGGGGCGGGGGAATGAGGCGATCGCAGTCCAGGCAATCAAAGCAGGCGCACAAGACTATCTAGTGAAAGGACAAATCACGCTAGAGAGTTTGCAATTGGCGGTGAATAGAACGATCGAAGCCGTGGAGTTACGCCAGCAACTGCAACAGCGGATCGATCGAGGGCAGGCGATCGCCCGGATCGCCCAGAAAGTGCATGGAACGCTCAACCTAGATGAAATTCTGAACATCACCGTCGAAGAAGTGCGACAGTTCCTGCATACCGATCGCGCGATCGTGTTTCGGTTAGCACCCGACGGCACAGGGACTGTGGTGGCAGAATCCGTAGGGGCACAATGGATCTCAATTCTGTCAGCCCAGATCTACGATCCCTGTTTTGTTGAGAGCTATGTCGATCACTACCGTCAGGGCCTGGTGACCACAAAAACAGATATTAACGACGGCGACATTTCCCCGTGCCACGTTGAACTCCTAACTAAGTATCAAGTTAAGGCGAATCTAGTGGTTCCGATTATGCACGAAAATCGGTTTTGGGGAGTGCTGATCGCTCATCACTGTACTAGCCCCCGCCAGTGGCAACCGTTGGAGATTGACTTGCTTGAGCAACTGTCAACTCAGGTGAGCGTGGCAATCCGGCAGGCGGAGCTTTATCAGCAAGCGCAACACGAAATCGCCGAACGCAAACGCACTGAGGAAGCGTTGCGGGGCAGTGAAGAAAGACTGCGGTTGGGCCTTGCAGCCGCCCGCATGGGAACCTGGGACTGGAATATTCTGGAAAACCACATTACTTGGTCTTCTAATATGGAAGACTTGTTTGGGTTGGCACCTGGAGAATTTGATGGCTCTTACGAGGGGTTTGTGGCAAGGCTGCACCCAGAAGACCGCGATCGCGTGCTAGAAGCGATCGATGCTGCGATCGCCACGGGAGCAAACTATAACATTGAATTTCGGGTGGTCTATCCCAACGGCAAAATCCGGTGGGCGCTCAGCCTGGGGAAAGTATTTTATAATGCGATCGGGCAAGCGATGCGGATGTCGGGGGTGGATTTGGATATCACCGATCGCCAGCACACCGAGGCAGCACTGCGTCAGAGTGAAGAATTTAGAAAACGGGTGTTGGAGAGCAGCAGCGACTGCATTAAAGTGCTGGATCTGGATGCACGACTTTTATACATGAATCCAGGAGGGCTCTGCCTGTTGGAGATCGACGATATCACTCCCTACTTGAACACGGAATGGGTCTGTTTTTGGGAAGATGAAGATCGGCAAGAGGTAGAATATGCGATCGCAGCGGCGAAGACAGGAGAAATCGCTAGATTCCAGGGCTTTCGTGCCACCGCCAAAGGCAATCCCAAATGGTGGGATGTGGTGGTATCCGCGATCCGGGATGGGGCAGGCCAAGTCGTACAAATCCTATCGACTTCGCGGGATATCACCGATCGCAAACAAGCTGAAATCGAACGCGATCGCATTCTGCAATTAAAACAAGCTGCCCTGGCGGAATCGGAAAGAGTTAACCGCATCAAAGACGAGTTTTTAGCGGTGCTTTCTCACGAGTTGCGATCGCCCCTCAACCCGATCTTAGGCTGGACGAAATTGTTGCAAACTGGCAAACTGGATCAAACCAAAACTCGATCGGCGTTAGCGACGATCGAACGGAATGCCTTGGCACAAACTCAATTGATTGACGACTTGCTGGATATGGCTGGCGTGCTGCGTGGCAAACTTACCTTAAATGTGAGTCCCGTCAATTTGTTATCTACGATTGAATGTGCGATCGAAACGGTGCAGACTGCCGCCACAGCTAAGTCAATTCTGATTCATCCGGTGCTATATAATATCGGGCCAGTGTCTGGGGATGCGGTGCGGCTGCAACAAATTGTCTGGAATTTGCTTTCCAACGCTGTCAAGTTCACTCCCAAGGGTGGACGAATAGACATTCAACTAGAGTCAGCAGACAACCAAGCGCAGATTGTGGTAACAGACACGGGTAAAGGCATCAATCCCGAATTTTTGCCTCACGTTTTTGAGTCTTTCCGCCAGGAAGATGCTTCAATTACCCGCAAACACGGAGGACTGGGGTTGGGACTGGCGATCGTTTATCAACTGGTAGAAGCCCACGGCGGAACAATCAAGGCTGACAGTCTGGGGGAAGGAAAAGGAGCGACTTTTATCGTCAGCCTGCCACTGCTGAACGTCAAAACAGAGGAAAGTCGATCGGACAAGTCATTAGAGGAGGAACTCGATCTGACAGGCATCCGAGTGTTGACAATTGATGACGACGCAGACAGCCGGGAAGTAATCGGGGTACTGCTGTTTCTGGCTGGAGCAGAGGTGATGACAGTTGCATCTGCCGCTGAATTTCTGGTAGCCCTAGAGTCGTTTGTGCCTGATGTTTTGGTGAGCGATATTGGAATGCCAGAATTCGATGGCTACAGTTTGATCGGATATGTGCGTGCTCTGTCACCGGAGCGCGGGGGACTGATCCCGGCGATCGCTGTGACTGCCTATGCTGGAGAAATGAACCAGCAACAAGCTCTGGCGGCAGGCTTTCAGAGGCACATTTCTAAGCCTGTTGAACCCAATCAATTGGTTGGGGCGATCGCGGATTTACTGAAAAAATAGCTAGGTTGACAGTTGACAGTTGACAGTTGACAGTTGACAGTTGACAGTTGACAGTTGACAGTTGACAGTTGACAGTTGACAGTTGACAGCTCGCCCTGAGCGAAGTCGAAGGGTTGCATAACGGGAATCAAACCATTGATGCTTGACGGGTATCGGCTCTATTTATGAAGTTATACCAATTTCCAAAATTAATGCAACAGTATCTGTAGGGTGTGTCGCCATCAACAATCTCTAAAAAAGAGTGAAAATCGGGGGGGCGACGCACCTTACAGATTGGGTGAACGAAACAAACCCAACAATAAAATTGTTGCAACATTTTTTCTAAATGGTATTATTTACCCGAAAGAATCAGTCGCCTAACTTGAGCCAAAGCTTCTTCGCCTGCAATCGGTTGCACTGCACCATCCCGAACCTCGTCTCTGCGCCTTTTTGCTTTAGTAATCCAAACTGCCTGAATTACTGAGTCGGTGTCGAATTCTAAGCTTTCTACCAATTTGTCTGCAAGGAGTGCCCTTGATTCATTAGGTAAAGATAAAATTTCCTCTGTCAGTTGCTCGATCGATCGCATAGCTCCTCGCAGAATCAAAAACTCTAGACTTATTGTAACAGTTGAGATCCAGAACGTTTCCCTCTATCCTAGTAACCATAGGACATTTCAAAACATCCGAGCTACGAGCTTAGCAGTTTGAGAGTCTGAAAATAATCAATAGCGGAAGCGCTTTTAACAAGATGGCACAAAATCAGAAATCAACGGTTATCATCACCGGTGCCTCCTCCGGCGTCGGTTTGTACGGCGCGAAAGCCCTTGCAGCAAAGGGATGGCACGTAGTCATGGCCTGTCGGGATGTGCGGAAAGCTGGAGACGCGGCCCAAGAGTTAGAAATCCCCCAGGGTAGCTACTCCATCATGCAGGTAGACTTAGGCGATTTGGAGAGTGTGCGACGGTTTGCGAGGGAATTCAAGGCAAGCGGCAGGCCTTTAGACGCTTTGGTGTGCAACGCGGCTATCTATATGCCTTTGATTAAGGAACCGCAGCGCAGCCCTGAAGGTTACGAGTTGACGATGACTACCAATCACCTGGGTCATTTTCTCCTGTGCAACCTGATGATGGAGAGTATGAAACCTTCCTATTATTCCGATGCGAGAATCGTGATTTTGGGAACCGTGACGCACAATCCAGACGAGTTGGGCGGGAAGATTCCCCCGCGCCCGGATTTGGGCAAGTTTGAGGGTTTTGAAGCTGGTTTCAAAGACCCGGTTTCGATGGTTGATGGCAAGAAGTTTGAACCGGTCAAGGCTTACAAAGATAGCAAAGTTTGCAACGTGCTGACGATGCGAGAATTGCACCGCCGCTTTCACGAATCCACCGGGATTAATTTCACTTCGCTGTATCCGGGATGCGTCGCGGATACGCCACTTTTCCGCAATCACTACCCTTTATTTCAGAAACTTTTCCCGCTGTTTCAGAAGAATATCACCGGCGGTTATGTGTCGCAGGAGTTGGCGGGCGAAAGGTTAGCGATGGTGGTTGCAGATCCAGAATACAAGCAATCTGGCGCTTATTGGAGTTGGGGAAATCGGCAGAAAAAAGATGGCAAATCTTTTGTGCAGAAGGTTTCTCCGCAAGCCCGCGATGATGAAAAAGCTGAGCGGATGTGGGAGTTGAGCGCTAAGTTGGTGGGATTGTCTGACGGGGCCCAAATGGGTGCTGCTAGTGCGGGTCGTTCTGCATAATTCATCTCGTTTCCGGCTGCATCGGAATTATATATTTGAATCGTCGTCAAGAGTGCGATGTCAAGAGTGCGATCGTCTCCGCTCGATCGCCTCCGCTCTTCGGCGACGCTCGCACGCTGATAATTCCGTAGTTACCGGAAAGAATATTATAAGTGCAAAACCGCCCTCTCCCCTTACTTATTTTTAAACAGAAATCGTCATCTAATTAATATTTAACAGTTCATTTTCCGAAATACCGATGACAACTGCTGGATCAAAAGGCTAAGCTAGCTGGAAGCATCAACTTCCCAGCTAGAGATCAACCGCAGCCAATTTCACTCGCCTTTTAACTATGGCAAAAGAATTAGCAATAGACACTCGCGGACTTACCAAACAATTCGATCGCCATATTGCCGTTAATGACATCGACTTGCAAGTCGGAGTCGGCGAAATCTGCGGGCTGATCGGCCCCAACGGTGCCGGCAAAACTACTTTGCTGCGAATGTTAGCCTCCGCTGAAGAACCGACTACAGGGGAAATTTACATCAACGGCTGTCGCTTATTGCGCGATCGATCTAACCCTACTCTCAAACAGCACATCGGCTTTCTTCCCGACGACTTTCCCCTGTACGACGACTTGACTGTTTGCGATTATTTAGATTACTTTGCCCGATTATACAACTTGCGGCAGCCCCGCCGCCGAGAACGCATTTCTACAGTTTTAGAACTCGTGCAATTGACCAACAAACGCAACAGCTTAATTTCTACTCTGTCGCGGGGGATGAAACAGCGGCTGAGTTTGGGGCGCACAATTATCCACGAACCGCTGTTGCTGCTGTTGGACGAACCGGTTTCTGGTTTAGATCCGATCGCGCGATCGCAATTTCGCGAAATTATCAAAGCTGTGCAACAAGCCGGCATGACCGTAGTAATATCATCCCACGTTCTCAGCGATTTAGCCGAACTTTGCACTTGGGTAGGGATTATGGAACTCGGTTATCTTGTCGAAAGCGCCCCTTTGCAAGAACTTTACCAACGCCTGGGAAAACAGCAAATTTTCATGGCAACTTTGGGCGATTTAGCAGCGCTGACATCGGAACTCAAAAACTTTCCTTGGGTAGAAAGTTGGGAAATTTTGCCGGAAACTCAGCAGGTGTGCGTTCATTTTTCAGGAAGCCGGGAAGATGCAGCGAATTTATTGCGATCGCTCGTTAATGCTAACATTCCCCTCACAGAATTTCACTGCACTCAAGAAAACCTAGAAACCATCTTCCTCAAGATGGGACACAAACAAGCATCTTAAATAGTCTTGGACGCACGGGTGGTCAGAAACCGGGTTTTTACCAAAATCTTTCATCGGAGCCACGAGATTCAGCAAAAAACCCGGTTTCTTTGGTCTAAATGCGTCCAAGACTATTAAATAAATCTCCCCGTTTATAACTTTTCACTCACAACTCAAAACCATCACCTATGAACATAAACTTACTAGACACAATTGGTAACTGGAATTCCCAGTTATTTCGAGAACTCAAAGGCCGGCTGAAAATGGGCAATATTGCGATCGCCAGCGTCCTTTCCCTCAGCGCTCAACTGCTGCTATTCTTGTATTGGCGCGCCCAGATACCCGTTGTCCCTCCCGTCTCTGAGGGCAATTACCCCATTCATGACCGATTCTGCAATGGAATCAAGTGTATCCAAGATGCGGCAGGAAATTTTATCATTAACTGGCCGTCTTGGTGGCTACAAATATTTGTTTATCTGAGTATATTTGGTGCGGTCGTGCTATTAGTAGTAGGCACTTATATGCTCGTGGCCGACCTAGACCAAGAAGAACGCCGAGGCACACTCAACTTTATTCGCCTCAGTCCCCAGTCTGCTACCCAAATTTTGATCGGCAAAATTCTCGGTGTCCCAATTTTATTGTATTTAGCAACAATTCTGGCTGTACCGCTGCATACCTACAGTGGATTAGCAGCCCACATACCTCTGCATCATATTTTATGTTTCGACATAGCAATGGTAGCTAGCTGTGCTTTATTTTACAGCGGCGCGATGCTATTTAGCTTAACAACCAGTTGGTTAGGATGGTTTCAACCTTGGTTGGCTAGCGCTGTGGTTGGGATTTTTATTAGCCTAGCTTTTCGTATGCCGCGGAGCGGCACTGCTGTTGACTTGCTAACATTTTTGTCTCCGGCTCCTGTCCTGAAATACTTAGTTTATCGAGTTACAGAATCCCACAATCATAACTTTAACTGGTTAGTTGAAAAATTCGAGAATCTGCAATGGTTTCATTTGCAGGTTGGCGAAAATCTTTTGGCTTGTACCGCCTTATCTTTATTGATGGCTGCGGTTGCAACCTACTGGATGTGGCAGGGATGGCAACGTCGCTTTCCCAACCCGACCGCCACTGTTTTGAGTAAAAAGCAAAGTTATTTGCTGGTGATTTGCTATCAGTCAATAATTTTAGGATTTACGCTGCAATCCAAAATCACAAGGAGCGAAAATATCGGGTGTTTATTGCTCATGAATTTCTTGCTGTTATTAGCTTTAATTGCTGCTTTAACGCCGGGAAGACAAGCTTTGTATGATTGGGCAAGGTATCGAAAACAAATCGTTCCAAGTAATCATAAAGTGTGGCGGCGCTACCCCATCCTCGATTTAATTTGGAGTGAAAAAAGTCCGGCATCAGTTGCGATCGCCATCAATTTTTTCATTTTAACACTGATTTTAATACCTGAGTTCCTGAGCGAGTCCCAAGCCTTTTTCTTCATAATTTTCTTAGTGAATCTCTTCCTGATTTACGCCACCATCACCCAGCTATTCCTATTTGCAAAAATCAGAAACAAGGAAATTTGGGCAGCCTGTACAATCGGAGGCGCTATCGTTTTGCTGCCCATGATTTTATGGAGGCTTTCCCTCACTCCAGAAAAAGCTCCTTTAATTTGGGTATTTTCAGTCTTTGGGGGCTTGATTCTGGAGAGCGCGTCAGCACCTACCATTTTTCTCTCAATGCTCGGCCAGTGGACTGTCTTGGTGCTGCTGAATCTGCAATTGAGGCGGCAACTCCGAATCGCTGGGGAATCGGCATCTAAAGCGCTGCTGAGGGCCTGAAAAGGGGAGCATCCAGCCCGATTCGCCAATCGTAATCTGTGGGCATTCCTGACCTCAAAAACCCGGTTTCTTTGTAGATTTATAGTCAACAAATGTAAAACTCGTAGAAACCGGGTTTGTAGCTATCTTGGGATCAGCAATTAAACTCTCCGAAGTCTTGTTAACTTTGTTGATTTAAAATTCTAAAATTTCTCTGATCACGCTCTTTAAATCTGCATCAGCAGGACGTTTGGCAAACTGCTCGTGACTGTAAATCCAAACGAGTTTAATAATATAAGTAGTTGCGTTAACTAAGTACATTAGTCTAATCTGTCCCGAAGCTCCTTTAGCAATCCTAAAATCCAGCTTGTGAAATGTCCATTCTTCTGGTAACTTAATTTTTCCAGGTAAACGCTCATTACGGAAATTGTTCGGATACTGGTCATCAATTAATTCTTCTACAACTTTTGAAATCAGTTCAACAAAGCTAGAGCCGTGAATTTTTGCAAGTTTTTTAAAGGAACGCTTGAAATTGTCGGAAGCTTCAATCGAGAAGGGAGTTGAGCCAGTCATGGACTTCTCCTTTTTTAATACGATTTGATGATTCCGAATCTAAAGTATTCTTCAAAACTTCAGACATTGCTAGTTCGTATACGGGGTGCTTGCGCTCTATCAAATCGAGCTTTTGATAACCTAATGCTTTCATGTCTTCGAGAAGAATTGGCTCCGTTGAACTTGCTTGGGGAAGTAGACCTTTACGAGCTTTTTTCCAAGGGAATTCAACGTGAGTCATATTGCTTAATCCATAAGCATGATAACCACCGAAATATCCCCAGATTTCTTCTAAAAGCTCTTGCTGATCAGAGGGAAGCTGCAATAAGGATTCTTTGCTAGGAATAGGTAGCTGGCTAGCTTCAAACTCGCTGTAAAAGCTATAAGCAGGAGGACAAACAGGGCCGTAACGCCATGCTTGGATTTCTTCTCCAAAGAAGGGCTCATCATAGAGTGCCAAATGCAAGCTTTGTGCGTAATAAAGCAGCTTTTGAAGCTTCATATTAGTCATGTCAGCTTCTATACCATCTTCATAAGCTCTGATAATGAAGTAGCGAGCCAAATTGAGACAGTCGATCATAGCTCTGACCCTCAGCCTATAACAAATACTTTTAGATCGCCAGATTGGCAGCCGATCAATACATACTATTATAATTGAAAGTGAGGCGCTAGAGTAATATAAAATCGACCGATCGCACAAATGTAGATGCGATCGCCCATCGATCATCCTAGTTGAGGCCGGGGCGGGTTTATTGAGATTGTTAGTCTGAACGAAAGATTGTGGGTGAACCCGCCCCTACGGGAATTATGTCAAATCCTAACTATACTTGCGGCCGCGCCACTGAGTAGGCTGATTTAAAGCAGAAATCAGAATTCGCAAAAACGCCAGCGGATCGGCTAAAGGTGACAGCCAAAACAGCCATTTACCCGATGCTTGAGTGCGATCGTAACTCGGAGCGATCGCCAAACACAAAGCCGATCGCACCGCCACCAAAAACACATTCAATCCCCACAGCCAAAACTGCGGAAACACGCCCACAGCAGGCACAGAACCAGACAATAAATACCACAGGACGATCGGCACCGGCAAACCTTGAACCGCGAATAACAGCCACAAATCACCCCAAATTTGACCGCCAGAAGCAGCATCTTTCAAATCGAGCGATCGCCCCCACTCATTCCAAGTCTCGATCGCCCCCTCATACATCCGCACCTTCAACACCTTCGCCCCATCCAAAAAACCCACCTTAAAGCCCTTAGCAGCAGCATAGCGAGCCAGAGTCACATCATCGCAAAAAGAACCTTTTGCGACCTCATAGCCCCCTAAAGCCACCAAAACCTCGCGCTTACAGAGGAAACACTGACCGTTCGCCATCACCCGTTCCGGCACATCCCCGCCGGTTCCCGTGGGCCCGAAGCGATAAACCAAAGTCATTAACAAAGCAGGCTGTAGCCACAACTCCCCCGGATACTTGAGGATAAACTGCGGCGACAGCGAAATCAAATCATAATTTCCAGCCGCCGCCGTCTTCAGCAAACTCGCGATCAAACCCGGATGCGGCTGAGTATCCGCATCTATCCCCAAAATCCACTCGCACTTCTGGGAACTTGCCAAAAAACCCCAATTCAGCGCCCAGGGACGACCAACCCAGCCCGCCGGTAGCGGATCGTCGTTAATCAACCGAAACCGGGGGTCTTTTTGGGCCGCAGCTTTGACTAAATCTCCGGTTCCATCTACCGAATAGCTGTCAACTACGATCGCCTCTCGGAGCTCGTAACTTTGGCGGCTCAATCCTTCCAAACAAGGCGAAATTCTCTCTGCTTCGTTCAAAGTCGGTACTACCGCCGTACAAGCACCCAGCATATCCAGTGTCGGCGAATCTGGTTCTAGGGGCGGGATGCGCGATGGGCCTTTAATTAAGCGCGACATTAAAAGGGCGGCGGCGGGTAATTGCAGCAGCAGGAGTGCGACAGGGATGGTGCTGGTCAAGATATTTGGAATATTGGGGGAGATCATGTCTATTTTGGATTTTAGATTTTAGATTTTAGATTTTAAATTGAAGAATTGAGCAATTGGGAATTACGGCTGGTATCAATTAAAAAAAATTCATAAAATTTTGCCTTCAAACATCTTACAGGAATTGGGTCTTAAAATATCGCTGCTGAAAAACCCGGTTTCTTGTCAAAACCGGGTTTTTAAATTAGCTCAAAATTTCGTGTAAATTTTCGCCAAATCAGCCGCTTACTTACGCAAAGCGCCCACGCGCTGAGATGGAATTTCAGCTTTGAGAGCAGATTCCAAAGATGGAATTGCTTCAGTTACGTCATCTACTGCGGGTTTTGCAATCCTGCTTAACACGATCGCCGGAACTACACCCAGAAGCACAGCTAGCGATGTCGGGAACCAGAACCGAGAATCCAAGGAAGTGACAGTGATAATTGCTCCGAAAGCAAAGTTTACCAAATAAACAATCAAGGGCAAACTCAATTCCGATCGCTCTAATTTAATCGATCTTGTTCTCCAGAAGAAAGCTGCTACAGACATAAATAGAGCCCCCGTGCCCATCCATCCCGCCAAATTGCGGTAAGGCATCCCAAAGAAAGCCCCAAGTTCCTCAAACTCCCAAAAAGGTACAGAAGTTTGACTCATCGCCGGATCTAGTACAAAATCCCAAGCTGTCAATAGCAAAGCGCCAAGGGCGATCGCCCCTATTTGGCGCACCCAGTTCAGTTCGCCTTTACCACCAGCGACTCCAGCGCGAGCAATTATATATGAAACCAGTCCTAGATAAAACCACGACAGGGGAATTGTAAACGGCACCAGCCCTGCTATTTTGTAGCCCAAACCGCTCAAATAGTGGTAATTGCCGAAGGGAAAACCGGTACTGGTTCCCAACAACTCGCTACCCAAAGATAAAAACACCGAAGGCACCAAAAATGCCAGAGTTGCGCCCAAACCCAACGTCCGAAAGGCATAGAGAGCAACCGCTGCTGCACCAAAAATGATATAAACTACTCCACCTCCAGCCATCCCCCATTGGAACAAAGTTTGTCCAGCGGGCGGTAAATTCATCACCAATTCGGGGCGGGGTAAAATCAGCAGCAACCCTGCCAATCCAAAAGCCATTGATAAGACGTGGGCTATCAGGCAAAAGCGCTCAGCAATCAAAAGTTGCTTCATAAGACTCCTCCAAAAAATATCAGATGCAGAAAGCACTCGTTAACAGTTTACAATCTTTAACAATCTTTAACAAAAAACCAACACAAACTGGGCACAGGCATTTTTCCAAGATTTACGCCCAGGGCCGAGAAACCCGGTTTATTGGTAACGGATTGGCTGCAACAAGCCTAGACAAGATTGCAAAAATAGCTGGGACAGGCTCTCCGGCCCGTCCCACAAAGATGGTTTTTTCTGGTGGCTGGGACTGGCCGGAGAGCCCGTCCCAAAAATTTTTTCCCAGGCGAGGCTATGCCTCTAGATATCGGTTCCCATGCACAGAGCCTGTCAACAGTCAATAGTCAACAGTCAACAGTCAACAGTCAACAGTCAACAGACCAACTTATTGCCAATTCCCCACCAGCACGAAAGGTGCCCAGAAATAGGGATTTTGATACTCTCGGTTTTTCAGCAGGGTTAATTGAGCATTGCGGAGGGCTTCAGCTTTGCTGGTTTTGGAAGCAGCAAGCTGCTTGTAAAACTCAGTCATAAAAATAGCTGTAGATTCGTCGTTGACTTGCCAAAGGGTAGCGACTGTGCTGCGGGCACCCGATCGAATTGCCGCGCCAGCTAAACCCAAAGCCGCCCGGTTATCGCCGGAAGCAGTTTCGCAAGCACTCAATACCAAAAGCTCGATCGGCTGTTGTTTCTCCCCAGTGCGGACTCGCAGCAGTTGATCGAACTCCTTAACATTCACCCGCTCGTCCCAAGTCACAATAAAAGTATCCGCCGCATTCGAGCTAAACTGACCGTGAGTTGCCAAATGGATGATCGGGTAAGACAAAGCTTTAATGCGATCGTGCAACCGCCCGCTCACAAAATCTTGATTTAGCAGCGCACTCGCCGGCATCTGGGCTGAAATTTGTTCAATTTCCTGTTTCACCCCCGGCAAAGCCGAGAAGCCTTGACGCGCTTCCGACAAGCCACCAGTCAGCACTTTTAACTTGACTTGACTCAGCGGTTTCGGTGCCAGCAATTGCAGTCCCGGTGCTAAAGCAATACTGTACTTTTGTACCAAAAACTGTTCGCCATCGTGCAGCACCGCCATCGGCAGATTTCGCAAGTAACCATCGAGCACAAATACCAGCGTTTTAATCCCGCTGGCAGTCAAATCCGCCTCTGCGGGGCGAATTAACCAGTCGTAAACCTGTTGAACGGGGGGCAACCTGTCACGGGGAAAAGCAGCAGGCCTGATGACATTTTTGGCTAGTCTGAAGGCAGTTTCTAACTCGGCTTGAGACTTCTTAGTCGTGTAGCGGCGCAGGGGTTTGCCCGGAATTGACAAAATTACCTCCAAACGATCGCTCAAAATAATCGGATAAATCACCGCCGCTGTCGGATCAATTTCCTCGATCGACTTTGGTTTAGCATCAGCACAAGCATCCCGAAAAAAGTTATCCAATTCCGCCAACTGCAAAGATTCCACCGTTTGGCGAGCCTGTTTTAACTTATCTTGACTGGGGGATTCATCTTGCAAAAGCAGCCCGACTAATTCCCGATAAACCGGTTCGGCACTTTCCCGAAACGAAAATTGCACTTCGGGATTGACTGTCACCAAATCGCCGCGCAGAGAAGACAGTACATTCACAGCTTGAGTATATTGAACGATCGCCCCTTCTGTATCTCCCTTAGCTTTCCGAATCCGTCCAAGTTGCCAAAACAATTGGTAAGCAATATCGGGAGATTGAAACGCCGGTGCTAAACTCAAAGCCTGAATTGTCAAAGTTTCGGCTTTCTCATACTGCTTTTGGATTTCCGACAGCTTACCGCGAGTTCCCATAATGTAAGCTTGTATCCGTTTGTCGCCCAAACTATTTGCTGGTTCAAGAGAGCGATCGAGCATTTTCTCAATATCGCTTAAACTCAAAGTTTTTCCAGGCGACTGAGCTAATTTAATCAAGCTTTGAGCTAGATTAATTTGAGCATAAATTCCCGCGCGATTCGACGGGAATTGAGCAACTTGAGGCTCGATGGAACGCCACAAAACCTGTGCTTCCGAAGCATTTTGGTTGTCGGCCAACAGACTCAACTGATTCAATCTCGCCTGCATCCCGATAGTTGATTTCCCCGGCATACCCTCTGCCGATCGAGTATAATATTCTAAGGCCGAGCGTTCCAAATCAGCCCGTTGTGGCGCTTTCAAACCCGGTTGATTGCTTTTCGCCCGTTGAGTATTGCCCAGATTTAGATAAATTGCCGCTTCCTCTTCTGTCAAACCCAAATTGCGGGCAGCTTCCAGTCCTGTTAATAACAATTCATTGGAACGTTCGAGTTTTCCCAAAACCCGCATCACCCTTCCTAAAGCATTAATTGCTCGAATTTTTTCCAGGGAAAACGATTGATTTTTTAAACTTGTCAAACCTGCGGGCAAAACTTCGCAAGTTTTGTTTTCCAGGTTCAAAGAAGCTAACAAAATTTTGCAAGCTCTGGGGTAAAGTCCGAGAGTTTCCCAAGCGCGACTTTGATTTATTTGAACTTGAAAAAGTTGATTTTTGCGATCGAGTTGCTCGAATATTTTAGCAGCTTGCGTCCAAATTTCGATCGCATCTTGAGTCTGCCCTCGTTCAAGTTGCAACTGTCCTTGAATGTTGAGGGTTTCCGCCAAAATCCGCTGTTGTTCGGGAGTTTTCGGT
>Ga0209591_10005439_pt1 | contig 14230 bp, 4 predicted proteins | sample MAT01_FD_187207 | JGI IMG/M metagenome (GOLD analysis project Ga0209591, IMG submission 187207) | Freshwater microbial communities from Lake Fryxell liftoff mats and glacier meltwater in Antarctica - MAT-01 (SPAdes) (version 2) | ecosystem: Environmental > Aquatic > Freshwater > Ice > Liftoff... | reverse complement strand
ACATGATTTTTCGGTCTTGCCGCTGTTTCAGGTGGGTGAAAATGAACATCTTTTCGAGATCATCAAAATTATGGGCGATCACCGTCTCACGGTGATTCCGGTGGTGGACGCAGAAGGAAAATACCTCGGGTTGGTGCAACAAAATGACGTGTTGCGCTATTTTGCCCATACCGCTTCGTTGACTGAACACGGCGCGGTACTGGTCTTGGAAATGCCCCGCCGAGACTACGCGCTTTCCACCATTGCGCGTATTTTTGAAGAGGAAAAAGTAAATATCCTCAGCACGTTTGTCACTTCTATTTCTAACTCGGATCGTGTGGAACTGACCATGAAACTGGATCGCCCCGACCTTTCCCGTGTCATTGCTTCTTTAGAACGCCATGAATATGAAGTGAAAGAAACTTTTGGCGAAACGGATAGAAGTGAACTTTTGCGTGATCGCTATGACGCATTGATGCATTATCTAAACGTGTAGCGTGAAATTCATTTCGCTATAAACATCAACCCATACACAGGCGAAATGAATTTCGCCCTACATTATGCAGACGCTCTGGCACCTAGAGAATATTGATGTTACCCACCTGCTTTGTCCCACGAAGTTGGGCAACGAGGATTTGATGGCCCAACACAAACATTGCAACTTTAAAAAAGGAGATGCCGTGTATGTGCCACAAGATCTTTCCGACCGCATATTTTTTATCACCGATGGGCAGATTAAAATATCGGTGATGAATGAAGAAGGCAAAGAAATCACTAAAGCTATTTTAGGACGCGGCGAGGTGTTTGGCGAACTGGCCTTGCTGGGAGAACAACTACGCCGCGATTTTGCCACGGCGCTCGAAGATACCAACACCTGTGTGGTGAATCTTGAGGAACTGCGCGGCTTGATGCGCGACCGTTCGGAACTCAATTTGTTCTTTATGAGGATGTTTGGGGGGCGACAACTGGAAATGGAAAGGCGCTTAGAATCGCTCGTTTTTCGAGACAGCCGCAGCCGTATTGTCGAGTTTTTGGTCAATATTGTCCGCTCAAAAGGTCAACAGGTCGGGTATGAATGGGTAGTCCGAAAACCTGTTACCCACCAAGAAATTGCCAACCTGACGGCTACCAGTCGCCAAACGGTAACCACGACACTCAATGATTTGCGTTATAAAAAGCTCCTGACGTTCAACCGTTCGCGATTGCTGGTTCGCGATTTGGAACGGTTGGCGGAAGAAATGAAATAGTAAGAGAGTGTCCCTAAAGTGGTTGCAGGGCTTTAGGCCGTGATACCACTACCTCCTCTTTATCACTTTACTACTGAACACCGTCTGCCCGTTCTGCTTCACCATTAGGATGTACGCCCCGCTTGGCAGGCCGCTTAGGCCCAGCGTACAATCGCCATTCTCGCAGGTTTGAAGCTGCAAAACCACCCGTCCCGAGGCATCGGACAATTCCACCGAGTAGCCTCCCGAGGCGTCTGGCCCGCCTGCTAGGCCTTGGCGGGCAGGCAGCACGATTTTTACCCAATCCGCTGCCGGGTTTGGGTACATCAGAAACGCAAGCTCAGCAGCCTCCTCTGTGCCGACCATCAGCTCCACCACCACCTCTTTAACCGCCACGCAGCCGTGCTTATCCGTCACCGTCACGGTGTAAGTGCCTGCAGCCAGTCCTACGATGGCCTGTTCTGTACTGCCGCCAGGCTCCCAGAGGTACCCGAAGGGCGACGTTCCGCCAGAGATCGTGGTCACCACTGCCGTGCCGTTGGGCGGGTTGGTCTGAGTTTGTGCATTGCTGCCCGTGCCGATCCAGAGCGAGTCCGGCTCAACCGTATAGGGGAAGGTGTTGGATGCCGTGCAGCCGAATGCGTCCGTCACGGTCACCGAGTACTGGCCAGGGCCGAGCGGCTGGGCAATGGAGTCCGTTCCAGGCCAGCCCTGCCACTGCCACTGAAAGGGTGGTGCGCCCGTGAGCGGGGTGAGCGAGAGCCAGCCGTCTGCTGCGCCGTGGCAGGAGATGGCCTGACTGCCGATCATGGGCGTGAGCTGGCCAATTAGTGCGATCAAAGCAGATGCCGAGTCTAAGCAGCCGAATGCGTCTGTGACCGTGAGCGCGTAAGCGCCCGGCGGTAGTTGCGAAAGAGAGGAAGTGTCCGATGCGCCCGGCAGCCACTGGTACTGGAAGGGTGCCGTGCCGCTCGTGACGGAGGCCGTGAGCGAGCCTCCAGACTGAAGGCCGCACTGCACGTTGGTGGGGGCGAGGGCGAGCTCGGGCAAAGGCGCTGCCGCCACGGTCACCGTATCGCTTAACTGTCTGCCGCTGCTGTCGGTGATGGTGAAAATAAAGTCTCCGGGGGGCAGGCCATTTAGTTCGGGGCCGTTGCCCGCATTGGGCGACCAGTTATACGCCAAAGGCTCGCAGCCGTGCTCGGGCTGAATGCTGATGCTGCCGTTGGAGCTGCCGACGCAAGCGGGCTGGACTTGCGGCTCGGCAGCCAGCGCGAAGGCCGGAGACTCGTAAGCGCCGATGTCCACGGTGCCTTCGAGGATACGGGGGTTTCCGGCGATGTCGGTGAGGATGCCTGCAGTGGCGGCGTTGGAGCCTACGTTGATGAGGGGGGAGCAGGGGAGGAGTTTTAAGTTTCCATCTTGATAGTCCGTGAAGAGCGGGTCCGTAGAAAACAAGGAACCTGGCCCATAAAAGTGCAAGGGGGAAATTGGAAGGGTATCAAGGGAGGAGTTATACACATAAAGTGTATCTAGGCCATCGAATAGAAATGGGACTCTTTTGATAGAATTTACAAACGTTGAACTATAGTAGTTGTTAAAGGAAATAGAGTTAAAGATGTGCATGGAAGAATTTTCTAAATTATACCCAGTTTGGAGGTTGTTAGAAAACGTGCAAGAAGCTATGGAGGATGAATCAGTTCCCCTGTAATCGGTAAATCCGCTATTTAGTTCATTGTTGAAAACTTCTGAATTGGCAAGATGGAAAGGGTAGGAATATTCCACTCCGGGGATAACATTTAACCAAGTAAAAAACAAGAAGGTACTGTTATCATGGATACTCAGGTTTTTCCCGATTACCCCAGATGCTACCGTAAAAAGCACACCCAATGAATTGTCACTTAATTCAGTGTTGCGAAAAATATGTGGCCCCCCGCGATTGGTCTCATCACAAAAAAAAATATCTCCCATGTTATGGGCAATAAGCGTATTGCTAATTTGCCAATTGCTTTCACTGAAATATCTTAACCCTCCAATCATTGTTCTTGTTGAAGCCTGAAATAAGCGGTTATTGTAAAAAATGCAGGAATCAACCACAGCATAAAATTCAGAATTAGGCGGGTCTGACCCAAACACATCCATCATAAGTGTTCCTTTATGATGGTGATCCCTGAATTCGCTTTTTACAATTTTTAAATGCGATCCTGTATTCCGCGTATATCCCCAAGCAACAGCATCCGAGCAGATATCTGCCACATTCCCTTGAAAATGACACCCTACGATGTTTGCGGTATCACTCCGCTCAGTGTCATTCAGGTACAATCCCCCTCCGGATCTCGCAGCACAGTTCTCAATAAACACACAGTTCTCGACATCCTTAGGGCGTTCTAGCCAACTCCCCCCGTTCCGATATACGGCCCCGCCACTGCCTAGGAAACTCCTGTTTTGGTAAAAACGGCAGTTTTTGAAGATGGGCGCTACCGACCCTGTGCCGCCGCCATCCACATAAACGGCGCCTCCGTTGGACCGGGCGGTGTTGTGCTCAAAAACGCAATGCTGAATGTTTGGGTAAGCAATGCTGTTGGCCCCGTCCATAAAAATGGCCGCGCCCGATGTGCCAGCCTGAAAATTGGGCAGCACGGGGCTGTCAGCCTGTCCGCAACGGAATGTAAAACCGTCCACCCAGGTTCCCAAGTCCGGGTGGGTAAGGTGCAGGATGGTATAGGAATTGTCGAGGCTGTCGCCAGTTACGCCAATGTCGCCGCTAAGTATGCTGGGGTGTTGGCCTATTTGCCTTTCTTCCACGAGCATCTCTGTGCCAGCAAAACTACCGTATAGTTTTACGCCCGAGGTCAATTGAAACCGTGCCGATCTGTCACCGATAGCAGATGGGTAATATTCGCCTTGGGCTACCCATATTTCGTCGCCCAAAAGGGCGAGTGCGAGTGCGTCGTGCAGGTCAATAAATGCGTCCGACCAACTTTGACCGTTGCCTTGCCCTCCTGCATTTACATCCACATAATAGCGGGTTTGGGCTAGGGCGAAGCCTGAGATGCTCCATAGAGCAAGTAGTAAAATGGATATGCGAAACATGACAAAAGGGATGGTATGTTAAAATTGGGGGAGCGAGCACCGCTCCCCCAAAAATGATAGCATTAAAAACTCCGAACATCAGAACGCTCAGTTTTTCACGAGACGAAGCGATTTTTTTCCCCAAGGAGATGCTATTTCTACAATATATTGACCTGGAGGTATGACCGGCAGACTGGCAGATGTGATGATATTTTCCCCTTTGATCAGACTTATTGATTGCTCCGCCGCTACTTGCCCAAGCGAGTTAAAGAACCTTATGGTGCCAGTCCCATCCTCAGGCCCGGTAAGATTTACTCGGAAAGACTTCCCGGCCGGGTTAGGATAGATATATGCCGACCATGTGTCCTTATCTGAGCTTGGGTTTGATGGCGGGAGTGCCACAATTTGCGCCTCCTCAGCAGCTAGGAGATTAAAAATATCCCTGTCTCCATTACTTCCGTAGGATTCTGAGGGGAAGCCTTCCATCTCGTCATTCAACCAAAGCCTTACATCCGAAGCGTCTTGCAACAATTCTCCTTCCAGATAGAATAAGGGTGTACCTTTTGGCAAAAATACCAAATCCCCTATTGCATTGTAGCTGAGCAGGCGAATGTTTCCGAGGGAAGGCTCGTTCCAAGCTTGTTCTGGCATTTCGCCCATTTGAGATGCCCATACCACGCCGGTCAATTTCCATTGGAGCGGGTCGTAACCGATCCCCAATTGCCAACTGTTGCATCCTAGGGCATCTTGGGCAAAAACGGGGATGCGTAACATAGCTCCTTTTTTTCCAGAAAATGGAACAAACCCAAGCGGCGTAGTGGTGGCCGTTCGATCATCGGCAGAAAGTAAATTTGCTCCAACGGCCGTATTATTCACATCGCCAATTTTGACCCCATAGAATGCAGCAACTGTGCCCAATGGGGGAATATTGACCTGGACCCATTCCGGCATGGGCCCAGAAAAAGGAATATCTTGAAGTTGGACGGTTTTATCGAAAAATCGGTAAGAACGATATGGCCATGGATTGGGCGGGTTGGGCAGTTGCTGCGGGCCATAAATACCCAAAATGAGTTTTCTTAATTCTACGATGTCAAAAGTAGTAATACTGTTAGAACTGTTCGCATCAGCAGCGATTATCTTATAGGGTGAGGGACTGGTAGCTGGAGGAATTGGAGGATTAAATGGCTCAATTCCAAGGATGTGCTTGCTTATCAGCACGAGGTCATAAGTCGTCACGCCATTGAGGGGGTTGTCTTCTTTGATAGGGTACACCCATTGTGGTTGGTTTGGTATTTTTTTGCGGTTTGGATATCCAGGCAATGGAGCGGCGGCGGCTGTACCTTGCCGTAATTGAAAGCCTGTAGCAATACAAGGAGTTGGAGGTACAACTTGATAAGTAGGTATCAGCCCTCCGTCACACCCGCTGAAAATCAAATTACAAACATTTCCATTGAAGAACTTCACACTGCCGCTAAGTTGTCCGATGTCAATAATTTCTCCAGGATAAGCATCAATTGCTAACACACAGAGGAGCCGTCTTCCAAAAACAGTCCAGCTTGTTGGGGTACCGGAGTCAATGACTTTGTAAGAAAAAGTTTTTTGAGCCTCATCGACACCATATAACGGGCTGGTAGGATCATTTGAATCATTCAACCCTGGCGGCGAACACATAAGCGAAACACCCTCATTTGGCTTGGAGGTTTTCCGAGATGTTATCGGGCTTGGGGTTACTATGACTGAACCACTCAAGTTGAACTCACTAAAGTAGAATTGGTAGGGCGTAATTACGTCATTCGGATTCCCCGCTTTTGAAAGGTACACATAGTAATAGACCGAATTACAGGGATTATAAGGGAATGGATTTGTGCAAGAAGGAAGAACAGACGCTGGGGGTTTAACTTCGCTACATATTTCAATTCGCCAGTCAAAACAGCCCATCGGCTGAGCCCAAACATTTGTTGGGGATAAAGATAAGATAGTGAAAATCTTAGCAAGCAGAAGCATCGCTGCCCCCCCCCCATTTCTTACAAAAGAAAGTTTTGTGTAACATGGTTGTACGGTTTTAGAATTTGAAAAATGATTGATTTTGAACAATGTAACAAGTGTTGTAATGGTTTGAATAGTGTGCAAAAGGTTGCTCACCCCTTTTTTGCCGCCATAGGCTTCCCAAAGGCGACACCTTGGCTTCTTGGCAAGACACCAGTGCACTACTCGGAAAAAGCAAGAAGTTTTGCTGAATGGGCAGGCGTTGGACTTTTTATCCGCCTACCCAAGAAATCTAGGATTAGTTCAAAAAACACAAAAGAGCGTAAGTTCGGATGAACGGAGGCCTCCGGCAGAGCAGGCCAGGTTTTAGTCGTTTCTTGGTCAGCTTTCGTTAAAACATCGGCTGATAAATCGTCATACAATGGTAAAATAGCACACAAAAAGCATACAATGTTGTCAAATCAAGACAAAGATAGCCAACCTGATTAAGAACCAAGTATTGGTTGGAGATTTAACCATGAATGTTGGATTTGGGCATTAAAATTATTCATCTTAATAGTCGGGAATCGCATATCCCAAGTTGCTACCTTCGCCCCTATGTCGCGCTCGAACAAATACGTCTGCATCCACGGCCATTTTTATCAGCCACCCCGTGAGAATGCCTGGCTTGAAACGGTAGAACAACAAGAAACGGCTCATCCTTTTCACGATTGGAATACACGCATTAACCATGAGTGCTACGCGCCCAATGCGGCGGCACGCATATTGGATAGCGAGGGCTGGATTGTCAAAATCCGAAACAACTACAACCGCATTTCTTGGAACTTCGGCCCCACACTGCTTTCGTGGCTCGAAGACAATGATCCCGACGCTTATTCCATGCTCCTCCGGGCAGATAAGCGCAGTCAGGAGCTGTTTGGTGGCCACGGCTCGGCGGTCGCGCAGGTGCATAGCCACCTCATCATGCCCCTGTGCAATGCGCGTGACAAAATAACTCAGGTCAGCTGGGGCATTCATGATTTTGAGCGGCGTTTTGGCCGTTATCCGGAAGGTGTTTGGCTGGCTGAAACGGCGGTGAATACTGAAACATTGGAAGTGCTCGCTTCTCATGGCATCCAGTACACCATACTAGCGCCGCGTCAAGCCAAGGCGGTTAGGAAAATGGCCGTTACCAGTAAACATTCACCAGACACTGGTGAACCAGTTGCTAATCCGCCAGACACCAATAACCAGTCTCCTTGGCACAATGTGGATGCGGATTCCGTGGATACTCGCCGACCGTATTGGTGTTTGCTTCCCAGTGGGCGGCGCATTGCGCTCTTTTTTTATCACGGAAAAATAGCGCAAGAGGTTGCATTCAATGGGCTTTTGAACAGCGGTAAAGCGTTTTCTCAGCGGATTACGGGGATTTTTGACGAAGATAACTCCCCTCAATTGGCGCATATTGCAACGGATGGAGAAAGTTACGGACACCACCACCGCTATGGGGAAATGGCCCTCGCCGATTGCCTCAATTATGTGGAAGACACCGGCCTTGCCACATTAACCAACTATGGCCAATTCTTAGAACTTCACCCACCTACCTGGGAGGTCCAAATCCATGAAAACTCCTCCTGGAGTTGTGTGCATGGAATTGAACGATGGCGCAGCGATTGCGGATGCAATTCCGGAAAACCAGGCTGGCATCAGCGATGGCGGAAGCCGTTGCGAGAAACCCTGGACTGGTTGCGAGACCAACTCGCCCCCATCTTTGAAAAAGAATCTGCAAGGCTGCTCCGTGACCCATGGGCCGCCCGCAACGACTACATAGAAATTATGCTGGATCGTTCTGACACGGCGGTGGAGGTGTTTTTGAAAAAACACGCCCGGCGAGAACTAAGCCATCTAGAAAAGGTAGTCGTGCTTCGCTTGCTCGAAAGCCAACGTTTTGCAGTGCTGATGTACACAAGCTGTGGTTGGTTTTTTGACGAAATATCGGGTATAGAGACCAATCAAATTTTGCAGTACGCCCTGCGCACCATGGACTACACGCTCGATGTAACCAGGCAAGATTTGCATCCAGAGTTCACCCGGCGATTGGCTGCTGCCCCCAGCAATGTCCTCCCCAACGGAGCTGAAAGTTTTCTAAAAAATGTGGTGCCCACCCGCGTTACGCTTGAGCGCGTGGCCATGCACTTTGCGGTCGCTTCGCTTTTTGAGGATGACCCAAATAAGCTCGATTTGTTCAATTACACGGCCTCTGTGGAGTTTTTTGAAAAAATCGAAGCAGGCACTCCCCAGTTTGCCGCAGGAAGGCTACGGATCCGTTCCCGACTCAGTCATGCCGAGAAGACTTTCTCTTTTGCCGTGTTGTACCTAGGTCAGCAGCATATCATTGGCAATATCAGTGGTGAGATGCTCCGCTCCCAGTTTGAAGAAATGTACACCCGTACCAGCCATGCATTCCGCGCCGCCAACATGGGCGAGGTCATCGGCGTGTTGCAGGAATATTTTGGCCCGGACAAGTTTAGCCTGACCAGCCTTTTTGCCGATGAGAAAATCAAAATTATTCAAACAATCACAGATTCTAGCCTCATAGTCGCGGAGGCTACTTTTCGCGATGTGTTTAATGATAATTACCAACTCATGGCCGGCATTGAAGAGGCCAAACTCCCACTGCCTTCCACTTGGAGCAACATCGCCTCGTATGTACTGAATGCTGACCTGTTGAATTTTTTTGAAGGGGACGATGTGTCAGACACGCGCAACCTCCGGCGTATTGTTGCCGATATCAAACGCTGGCACATCAAGCGCCCGGATGAGGATACGCTTAACCTCGCCATCGGGGAGCGTGTGTTTCGCGAAATCGAAAAAATTGGTTTGGATGAATCTTCCCTCCCTCGGGTACACTGGCTCGCCAACGTGCTTACTATCGTTAAAGAAATGGGACTAAAACCCAATATTTGGCGCAGCCAAAACGTGTTTTATCTACTCACCAAAGGCCTTCGTAAGGGACAATGGGTGTTTTTAAACAAAGAATGGGAAGCTGAATTCGAGCGTCTGGGCATCTTATTGAAAGTTCGGCTGAAGATCGGTTAAGTTTTTTGACAGGATAAACAGGATATTTAACTCGGTATGGTCAGCTCGCCGACACCCCTCTCAAATCCTGTTTATCCTGTCAAAAAACGCTCGTACAACTAAATTCGCACCATCTTCCGTACCGCACTTTTTGTGGGTGTTTCCAATTTATAGTATAAAACTCCAGCCGCACTTAGCCCTGTCAAGTCAACGTCTACCGTATTCATTCCGGCAGGCCAATTGTTTGATTTCGACCAGAGTACTTTCCCATTTCCATCCACAACCGTGAGCGTGGCCGGGCTGGCCTCCGGGAGCTGGAAGGTAATAGCGGTTTTATCCGTGAAGGGATTGGGCTGGTTTTGGAACAACTCAAAATCAGAAGAGGCATTGCCAAAGCGAAGCGCTAGATGGGATTTGGTGATTGGTAGATTGGTAGATTGGTGATTGGTAGATTGGTGATTGGTAGATTGGTGATTGGTAGATTGGTGATTGGTAGATTGGTGATTGGTAGATTGGTGATTGGTAGATTGGTGATTGGTAGATTGGTGATTGGTTGCCAGTGTTTCAGGGAAATTGTACGCTTCCGCTTGAGTGATTTCATCGCTGATTCGAAGCATTTCGTGAAGAGAACCTGCTTTTTGCGCCTTCATTTTAAGGCTGAAACGGACTTGTCCGCCAGCCTCCCAAGCCATGGTGAGCAGGGATTTTTTGGGGAATAGCGCAAAGTTTTCTTTGCTCATTTTTTCCCCAGGAAGGATTTCTAAAATTTCCAATCCATCCATGTCGAGCGTAAACTGGCAGCCTTCGAGCAATTCGGAGGCGCTGAATTCCAATTCAAAAATTTCGCCCACTTGAACGGTACGAGTTTCTGTATCAACATAAACCGTTCCAGCAAACCGCTCTTCAGCAGGCGACAATAGGTTGGGAGCTGCCGTGTAGTTCACGTCACCGATTTTCATACCGATGAAGTTGTAGGGCGAAGGATTGCCTATTGGAATGGTATCGGGGAATCCCGTTTGAAAAGGATTGAGCGGATTGGGGAAAACAAAGCTCGAATCTATAAAACGCCAGCTCTTGTTGTTGGGCAAATTTGTGTAAATTCCCAGGATAAGTTTGCGCAATTCTACGATATCAAAACTTGTGACACTCCCGGATTTGTTGGCATCTGCACTGATCATTTTGTAAGGAGAGTTTAGTGGCTCGGTTCCAAGTATATGCTTAGAAATCAACACTAAATCGTAGGTTGTTGTGCCATTTAGAGGATTATCGTCTCTTTTGGGAACGATGTCAAAATCAGCAGCCAAAGGTATATTATCAGGTATATGATAATATCCAAGGCTGTCTGTAACATCAGAACTAAAGGTCGGTGGGCAAAAAAAACAACCAACCTCTATTGCAATCGAAACATCAGAAACGCCTGCGCCCAGTTCTGTAATTATTCTGCCTGAAATTCCATCATTGGGGTCAGAGCAAATGCCCAAGTTATCTTTCACAATTATGGTAGTCTCGCAGTAATCTGCATTGCCCGCTTTATCAATTGCCCAAATTTCTACACAATTAGTGTCAATATCAGGACAGTGATAACTTACCGAAGTAAATGGATCGCCATTTCCATTCGCAGGAAAACCAGTACCTGTACCGCATTTGCGAATGCCTACTTTTATCTGAGGTACCGGGGTGCAATTATCTTCCGTGTATTGTAAAAAATCGGATGCAAATAATTGGATCATACCTGTCGGCATTATATTAGCACTCAAATTGTACAGACACTCCACCGTTGGCGGTTTGCAGTCTTTCACCGTAAAAGTATACTCATATTCTATATTATTACCACATTTGTCCGTGACAAACCACTTGATTTTGTGGGTTCCGTGGGGGATTTCCGGTGCGAAAAAGACATTTTGTTGTTGTTGTGTATTCCAGCGAACCCGAGCGGTTTTATTGTTCCCCGACACCGTTTCTTCGATGGCGAAGCCCATTTTTTGATTGCTTGGCACGGGTCGCTCATCGAATGCACGCGGAGTTCCACCGGCAAAGTTCGGAGTATTAAGGTTGTTGAAAAGTACGTTGTTCCAACCAAGGTCAGCGGCACCCACCTTTACAGAGTTTATCACCGTTTCCATTACACCATCTCCATCGAGGTCCAGAAAAAGCAAATATTCTATATTGATGTCAGCATTAGAGCAAGCATCGGTGGCGGTAATGCTCAAATCGGTCGGTTCTTCACAGAGGTCGCGAATATCCAAAACAGGATCGAACCAATACACCTCGTTCCAGAATTGGGGGTTATTGGCCGTAGCCCAGTTTTGATTGGCGCAGACAGGTACAGTATACGTTGCGCTGGGCGGCTGAACGTCAATGATTTTAATGATCTGCTTATATTTATAGCCGTTGGTGTTTTGATTAAAAAAAGTGCAATAGTTCGTTGGGGCAGGATCTGTGGGATTGATTCTCACTACACTCGGCGCCCAAAGCCCCGATGTGCCACAAGCCGACACGATCGGGCCAGGCAAGTTGGTGGGGTGATTATTGGTTGAGTTTGGGTTTGAGTTTGGAACAACGATCAAAGGGAGAAGTGAATCATATTTACACTGATTGATGATTTGCCAAGTACGTTCTATTCTATAGCATGCATCCGGCACAATGTTAAAAACTTCGTCCGTAAATTCAACCTCAAACTCCTCGCAATTTTGCCCAAAGAAAGTCGGTTCGCCATAAATCCCCGATGCATCACAAACCGTGACGATCTTATCGTCAGGAAATTTGGTAAAATAATCCTGCAAGTAATCCACGGTTACCGCCTGCGCACAGGCTCCACTGTTTCCCGCTCCGTCAAAAACTTGGAAAATCCGCACAATGGTGCCTCGATTGCAAGCGGTATCAAACTGGGTATAATCCACTTCCATCGCCATAGAATCTACGGCACAGGAAATCGAGGAAATATATCCATAAGATGCTAAGGTCGGGTCAAAATTTTCACAGTTCGCAACCAGGTTTTGCGGCGCCACACAACTGGGCGGGTTTGGATCCGTGACGACAATTTTCATTGCGCAATCGCTGAAATGCCCAGCCCCAAAACTCGCTGTGACATCACCAAAAGGCACCGGGATATCGTACACGCGAAGCACCGCATCCAGTGTGTCGTTTTGATCAAGGCAACAAAATCGCAAAGAGTCCGTCCAAAGCGTATCATACAAGCAATTGGACACTTCTAAAAACCTGGCTTTGAACGAGACAGGGGTGCAACCATCCGTAGAGCTGTTGTCTAACAGACCAGCCCCAATGGCCAGCAAGCCGTCCTCCAACAATTGCAAAGTCGAAAAGGTATCGCAACGCGCCACAGGAGGGTCCATGTCAGCTACTGTCAGGTTGATTATGCAATCACCGATATTCCCGCAACTATCCTCGGCCACATAAGTAATAGCCGTGGTTCCTACGGGCATCAATACCGTGCCCATAACCCCCAGTGTATCAAAGCTGGACGGATCATTTCCCATAAAATCAGCCATCGAACCGATCAAGGCTTTAGAGAGCCCATTCTCTTCCCAAAATGCTTGAAAAGAAAACAATTCAGAACAAGCATCGCTCAGGACCACATCGGGCAAATTCACCAGGGCATAGCAGGTATCTGCACTTAAAGTCATTAAAAGTGATGAAGGACAAGCTAAGCTGGGGCCCGTTTCATCCAGGACATAGATGTTTTGCAGAAAAGGCCCTTCGGTAACACCAGAACAAAAGTCGAAAAACTCCCATAGCCGCCGGATGCGCAAATCGCCGCATGGAAGCGCAAGTGGGAAGTCTTCATAAAATGCAGAAATCTCGCAAATGGAATTGTTTTCCATGTTGTATTGCTTGCCATTGGATTGCACAAATGGTACGCCGGTGAATGCTGGGGTAATATTTGAATCCGGGCAATGGAGCGTAAGGTTAGGGGGCAATTGTATTTCAGCAAGCGTGTGGAGCTTTTTTCTGATATGCTGAATACAAGTACCTGTATTGCCGCTCTGGTCGGTGGTTATCCAAGTTCGACTAACAATTTTGGAATAGAGCGTATCGCAGGAAAAAGTGACGCTGTTATCAATGAAGCTTGGAGGGGTTATTGACCCACAAGCATCGCTTACCTGCGGTACACCAGCAGCCAATCCAAGACTGTCTTTCAAAAACTGCGGGCTAATATCTTCTTCAGCGCAGGAAACTATAATGTCCTGGCAATTGAAAAGGGGTCCGATTTTATCCAAAATCTTCACGTTGCCCCAACACCGGTTCCCGTTCGCGATATACGTTACGCGGTCTTGGTATGTTTTGCCAATATCGCTGGCATTAAAGGTTGCTGGCATCCAAGGACCATTACCAAAAGGAGCCGTTCTGTCAACCTCTACAATATAATCCGATGCACAACCATACGAACCTTCCAGTACTTCAGAAAAAGCAAGCGTTCTGGCGCAACTGAAATCCAATTCTATCGTCACAAGATCATCGCAGGTCAAGGAGGTGGGCGCTGAACTTTCGAGGGTAAATGTAAAAGTGCAAGTAGCGGTGTTGCCCGCCAAATCAGTTGCCAGAAACACACAAGTGGTATTGCCTGCGGAAAACAAACCTCCAGACACTGGGCCAGACAGTTGAATGATGATGGCGGTTCCCTGGTCGTCGGTGGCGGTAACGGTGTAGTTCAGTACCGTGTCGCAGGCACCCGTCCCCAGTAGGAATGTGTCGGAAGCAGGACAAAATATCTCTGGATCCACTGTGTCTGCCAGTATTTGGAAATCAGGAGATTGCGCTTGTTTTTGTTCCTCTGAAGAAGAGGACTCTTGGACAGGTTTGGCAATTTGGTCACTAGATAAGGAGCATGGTGGCTCATTTTTTAATTTTTCAGGCAAGAGGACTTTGCCAAAAAGATTGATAGTAAGGAC
>Ga0209591_10005438_pt1 | contig 14230 bp, 13 predicted proteins | sample MAT01_FD_187207 | JGI IMG/M metagenome (GOLD analysis project Ga0209591, IMG submission 187207) | Freshwater microbial communities from Lake Fryxell liftoff mats and glacier meltwater in Antarctica - MAT-01 (SPAdes) (version 2) | ecosystem: Environmental > Aquatic > Freshwater > Ice > Liftoff... | reverse complement strand
CTGTCGCTGCGGGAGTTGATTCAGTGCAATCAGTTCCTGTTTCATCGCCTCCAATTGGGCCAACGTGCGCCCTTCCTCGAATGCAACTCGCGATCGTCCCGGAATCGGTGGCACCCAGCCGTCAACAACGCTGCAACCGTTCAGCATCCCCGAAAATGCTTTGAGTATCCGTTGCTCTCCCCAAGGCATCTCCACCAGCAAGATACCGTACATCTTGCCCTCGCGATCGTAGGAATCGTCAGCAGCCAGGTACTGCATCAAGCCCTGGGCGATCTCCTCAGACATTCGAGTGCGGGGCAGTCTCAGCAGATCCCCGCTTTGAGGACAACGGCCTTCGTACCAATAATTGCAGGAAAGGTCGATCGACCCCGAATTACGATCTGTAAAGCAGTCCGTGAAATCTAAAAGTGCGTGCACAAATAACATATTAAATTTGATTTGAAATCTGAATCAGGACATATTTATTTTTGTCCTGCCTGTATTGTACAGTCGTCCACCGAAAGTGGGGCACTGCATAATTTTATACCTACAGTTAAGTAAACATCATTTGTGGCAGAACACCTGATATGCTAAATTTGTTTCAAAACAGCAACGAGTTAAAATAAAGCATAAGTTAATATATAAGACCGCAAGCTTGTTAACCCACTAAATTTTATATATGTAAGGCGTATGCCAGACCTCTCGACGAATGCCACAACAAACTCCTCAAACCCCCAACCAGCTTTGCTGCCCCCGATTTTAAGAATTTTTGCAGCATTTCCAGATTACGATCGGGGCAATAGACACTACGCATCGGGAAGGTACGAAGCGGCAGTCCTTTGCTACGGGAAAGCGGTGCAAATTAAGCCGGATTGGACTCGGGCGTGGCTGAATCTGGGTAAAGCTTACAAGCAACTGCACTCCTGGGCAGAAACGGTGGCCTGTTGCGATCGAGCGATCGCAATTAATCCAGAAGAATACTGGGCTTGGATGCTGCGCGGGACAGCACTGTTAAGTTTGCAGAATCACCCAGAGGCGATCGTAGCTTTCGACAAAGCAATTGAAATCGATCCAGAAAAGCACGAAGCTTGGTATCAGCAGGGCAGAGTTTTAGAAGAATTGCAGCAGTGGGATAAAGCAGCAACCTGTTACAAAAAAGCCACCCAAATTCACCCAAATTTGCCCGCGATGTGGTATAGACAAGGCAACGTGTTGCTGCAAGCTGATCGCTACGCTGAGGCTGTGGCCGCCTACGATCGCGCTCTCAAACTCGTCCCGAACAATTGGGAAGCTTGGCTAAACCGAGGTTTGGCTCTGATGAAGGCGGAACGCTACGCTGAAGCTGTAACTTCTTACGATCGCGCCATTCAACTGCAACCACAAAACAGTCTGGCTTGGTTCAATCGGGGCATTGCTTCGGCAAAATTGCACAAATATGGAGAAGCAGTCACAGCTTACGATCGCGTGCTGCAACTCCAACCCAACGACTGCGAAGCTTGGTTGTATAAAGGCATGGCCCTCAAACACCAGTGGCGAGATGAGGCAATTGCTTGTTTCGATCGGGCAATTCAAATGAATCCTGCTTATCCCGAAGCATGGATCGGGCGCGGTCAAACACTGTCAGAATCAAGAGATTATGAAGGTGCGATCGCTGCTTTTGACCAAGCGATTCAAATTAATCCGAATTTCCCCGAAGCTTGGCTGGGTAGAGGCATCGCCCTGGCAGAATTAGAACGCTACAAAGAAGCTATTATCGCTTATGATAATGCCCTACAAATTGAGACGAATTTTCTAGAAGCTTGGAATGCGCGAGGCGAAGCTCTGGAAAAATTGCAACAATACGAAGAAGCGATCGCCTGTTATGATAAAGTAATCTCTCTCAGTTCAGAAGCAGAAATTACATCAAAAGTAGGATTGCAGCAAGGCGCAGCGCTAGAAAAATTGCAGCGTTACGAAGAAGCCGTCGCAGCTTACAACCGCGTAATTAAAAACGTCCCAGACAATTTTGAAGCTTGGTTAAAACGTGGCAACGCCCTATCACATTTGCAGCAGTACGAACAAAGTCTAGCATCATACGATCGAGCAATTACTATCTGGCCAGACAGCTATCAAGGCTGGGTGCAGCGAGGTTTGCTGCTAGGGAAAATGCAGCGCTATTCCGAAGCACTCGTCGCTTTTGACCAAGTAATTCAACTCAAGCCCGACAACTGGGAAGCTTGGGCGCAGCGGGGCGACGTTTTGCAAAAATTGCAGCGGACTCAAGATGCAATTAGTTCTTACGGAGTCGCCCTAGAAATCAAACCAGATTACTACGAAGCTCTAGTCAGTCGGGAAGAATTGAGACTCAAAGACGCAATCCCAGGAAAATGGTAAGACAGTTAACAGTTAACAGTTAACAGTTAACAGTTGACCTGTGACAGTTGACCTGTGACAGTTGACCTGTGACAGTTGACAGTTCATCGATGAAGGAAGTAAGGAAGAAGGAATAAGGAAAAACTTACCGAGATATATCTTCTTCTCTCTTTCTCTGGGTTCTCTGCGGTATATAAAAAAATCTAATTAAGTCTTAAAATAATGTTAATCTATTCCGCTCAAGTGCGATCGCAGAAGTGATTAATTATAGGCAAATATTAACAGATCCAACTGACAACAAAAATGACACAATCAGACAACTCGATCGCAATTGCGAGTTCAACGTCCCAACTACCACGCGAAAGTTCGCTACAGCAGGCAGATCAGGCAATTTCCGAATTTGAACGCTCGAACCTGCTCAGCTTTTGGCCAGCTTTAAACAAAGCCCAAATTATCGCCGAAATGCGATCGCGCATCCACGATCCTTTCCAAGTAAATCAAAGCGGACAGCCTTTTTGCGGCCCCGCTGCCATCACCAACGAAAAATTTCAGCCATCAGCTCGATCCCGCAGCAAAAAAACAAGGTGATGGGCCAACAGTGCAAGATGTCAGTTATCAAGAATACTTTCTGTGGGAGATTGCCCGACAGCACCCTAAATTGAAAATTAGCACAGGCAATTGCTGATTCTGCTGACTTCATGTTATAGTAGTTTTTCAAGAATTAAATTCGGTTGCGTAGTTTGTTAGTATTTATTTACAAGCGTCTCTCCGAATCTAACTCTCTGCACCCTAATGATTCTGGAGATTTTATGTCGATTTACGTTGGTAATCTTTCCTACGAGGTATCATCAGAAGACCTCAGTTCAGTGTTTGCCGAGTACGGTACCGTTAGCCGAGTTCAACTGCCAACGGACAGGGAAACAGGCAAGATGCGGGGTTTTGCTTTTGTCGAAATGGCAAGCGAAGCAGAAGAATCAGCAGCCATCGCAGCCCTAGACGGTGCTGAGTGGATGGGCCGCGACTTGAAAGTCAACAAAGCTAAACCTCGCGAAGACAACAAACGCTCTTCGGGTGGCGGCGGCGGCTGGGGCGGCGACAAGGATCGCTCTTCACGACGCTACTAAGCTTTGAGACTGAAAATCTGAGTTTTGGTGGTTGACAGCAGGTGCGAATGCTGCTTTTTTAGCGGTTTGTTCGATCGATCCGCCAAATAAAACTCCCAAACCTCTAACTCAGTTTAGCCCCCTCCTTCGAGGGGGCTTTGTTTTTGGCGAAAAATCCCGCCAGGTAAGCCCTTGGCACACTTCCCAGCCTAACTCGCGATTCAGTATCTTCTTAACTGCTTTTTTCAAGAAGCTTTCGGGATTTCTCAATTCAACTCCTGTAAACTATCAAACGAGAATTAAGCACAAAGAAAAGTTACAATAACCGCAAAAGTGATATTGCTCAAAAAAAACAATCTTTACTGAAAATTAGCCTAGAAAATCAGCCAGACCAGCAAATGTATTGATTTTGCTTGAATAAAGATGCCCAAGGTTTACAGCACGGCCCAACTCATTAAAATCCTCGAAGAAGAGCGCCAAGCCTGCTTGCACGGGCGGCGGCTCAATTTGACTGAAACGGATGCTACAGGGAACCCCGTAATTGACCGCTTTCTCAAATCTGAGGGCGTTCAAAAGTTCACTGCTTATCAAAATTTTAAGGCTGCCGTGCACGAATACCAGAGGGAACATCAAGTTTCTGGGATTGTTTGGCGGGAAATGACCGTTAAAGGCAATACTCTACGCTATCCGGCGGTGGATGACGAATTAATCGCTCTACCGATCGATTTGATGACTCTGACAGCAGCTAAGATTGCGATGTTGGAATTCTGGCAGCGGGTAACTGCGGGGATGGATTTGTATTTAAGTATTAACAGCGGGAAGGATTTTAGATCGATCGAGCAAATTGATGTAGAGGCTCTAGCCCAGCGTACAGAATGGGCGAGTCTATCGAAGTGGGAAAAGTTGGATTTTCTGGAAATTTTGTTGCAGTTGGGCTGGGGGAAGCCGGAGGAAGCCTATTATAAGCGGGGATGGCCGACATCGGGCAGCGAGTACATTCACGCCGTCAAACCCGGACAGCGGCCGATTTGTTAATTAGTCAGTTGTCAACTGTTAACTGTTAACTGTTAACTGTTAACTGTTAACTGTTAACTGTTAACTGTTAACTTTCAACTGTCAACTGTCAACTTTTAACTGTCAACTTTCAACTGTCAACTTTCAACTGACAAAGCATCAAGCCAAACCACTGATTTGGATCTGTCCAAACTTGTACAGGCTTTAAACCGCGCTGCGAAAGATCTGCCTTTACAGTATTGAGATTAAACTTGCGCGAAATTTCGCTGCGGATAGTTTCTCCTGCGGCAAATTCCACCGTTAAATTTAGAGTACGTAAGTTCACGGTTTGCGCTTTCTTACTTTTCAAGTGCATTTCAATTTGAGATTCCTCTTGATTGTAAAAAGCCCAATGCTCGAACTGTGCTAAATCAAAATTTCCCTCATACCTCCGATTTAAATGGCGCAGCATATTCAAGTTAAATGCTGCCGTCACTCCTTGACTGTCATCGTAGGCCGGCTCTAAAATATCTTTAGATTTATCCAAATCAATTCCCAGTAAAAAATACTCTCCGGGCTGCAATGCACCGACAATTTGTGAGAAGAATAGATCGCATTCTTGAGGGTTGAGATTGCCGAGGGTACTGCCTAGAAAGCAAATCATTCGGGTTGGCAACGGTGACGGGGAAATTTTAGCTAAGGCTAATTCGTAAGTGCTGACAAGTCCGTGAATTTGAAGCGACGGATAATCTGTCAACAGTTGACAAGCGCTGCTTTCTAGGATAGTAGGGCTGATGTCGATCGGCAAATAGTGCAGCGGATATTCCAATTTGCTGTAAGCATCGAGGAGAATCCGGGTTTTGGTGGAACTGCCGCTGCCGAGTTCGACGATTTCGCACTTGCCTGTCAAATTTGCGATCGCCCCCGCGCATCCCTGCAAAATCGCCGTCTCAGTGCGCGTCAAGTAGTATTCCGGCAATTGACAAATCAACTCGAACAGGTTCGATCCGCGATCGTCGTAGAAATACTTAGGAGGCAGGGTTTTGGGGTTGTGAGTCAACCCGCTAACTGCATCGCTGCCAGGATTGATTTCTGCGGTTGTCGGTGCCACAGCGCTCACCAGCCGCTCTAAGTGCAGCCGGTTTTTCTGTGTTGAGGCTGGGTTTGTCGTGTCGGACAGTCTTGGGGATTTCATAGAGTAAAATTAAGATGCAACAATGGGTATAGCACGCAGTCACCTTGCCAAATATCACGCTTAAGCCTGATTTTTTATGCCGATCTCCGTTATCTATTTTCTCACCAGATGGCGATCGCTCCCCAAATTAAAACTTAAAAATAATTTTCCCAAGTTTTTTTACTTAATATTTTGAAATGCGATTTATCTTGACATTTAGCAAGCAAATTCCCCCAGATTCTCTAGACTTCTTGCTTAAATGTTTGATTGATCGACCGCAGATACAAGACAGATAAACACAGATTGACGCAGATAATTTCAAGATAAGAAAGCGAATAAATGCAATCTTGTCTATTGCAGTTATAATTGCAGAATGAACTACGTCGCGCAGCGAAAACCAGCGATAATTTGCCGCACGCCCGGATAGTACCAATTCCGAAAAGTCGATCGCAATGCTTGAGGAAAAGTTGCCCAACTCCCGCCTTTCAAAACCCGGTGTTTTCCATCAAAATAAACTTCAGAATATCCTTTGTAAGGATAACTTTCAAATCCCGGATAGGCATCAAAGGTTGAAGCAGTCCACTCCCAGACGTTGCCCAACATATCGCAGCAGCCTGCTGCACTCGCTCCCTTTGGAAACGCATCAACTGGCGAGGTATTGGCAAGATGATTGCTATGATTGCACAGGCTGGGATTTGGCGGTGATTCTCCCCAAGGATAAATGCGATATGTTTGATTGGTGGCATCCCAACTCGCTGCTTTTTCCCATTCGGCTTCCGATGGTAAACGCTTGCCGGCGAAGTTGCAGTAGGCTTCGGCTTCGTACCAACTTACGCCACAAACTGGATGGTTGTTGAAAGCTGGGTTTTCTGACCAGTAAAGCGGGCGATCGACTAAATGAACTTTTTGCCATTCCCAGCCCTCAGCAGACCACCAATCGGGGTTCTGATAGCCGCCGGATGTCATAAAATCTCGGTATTGACGGCAAGTGACGGGATAGCGATCGATCGCGTATGCTTCTAAATAACACAAGTGGCGCGATCGCTCGTTATCCAAAGCCTCAGCAGCATCGCTTCCCATGTAAAATTCCCCGCCCGGAATTGCGATCGACGAATCGGTAATGGGTAATAGGTAATTGGGAATCGGTAATTCGGAATCAGTAATCGGTAATTCGGAATCAGTAATTAATCTTCCTGCTGCCTTCTTAATTCTATCCGTGACATCCGTTAAATCCGTTACAAAATCCGCTGCCAATCTTTCTTCTTCCTTCTTTCCTGTATCCGTGACATCCGTAACATCCGTAACATCCGTGACATCCGTGACATCCGTGACATCCGTTAAATCCGCTACAAAATCCGTTGCTAATCTTCCTTCCTTCCTGTGCATTTGCAACACAAAAGCAACAGTTTCGCAGTGCTGGCTTTCGTGCTGAATCATAAACCGCCAGAGACGTTCCTGCTGTTCAATCGGCGCAACTTCCAAATAATCTAAGACCTTTTTTCGCACCGCATCCAGATAAAATTCAACCTCTGGAAACGCAGGCAAAAAAACCCGTTCTTTCTTAGGCAAAATATCAGCAGCAAAGAGCTTGTGATACTTAGAAAATAGTGGCGGCAATCCAGCACATCGCTGTAACAGCCACAAATCCTCAGTATAAGCAATATGACCTAAATGCCAGCCAACCGGACTGAAATCAGGATGAGCTTGACTGCAAAAAGTATCATAATCGATGTCTGCAAATAGTTTAAAAGTGCCACGGCGACACTGCTGCAAATCGTGATAAATTGCCTCTCTACAAGATTGGATAGATTTCAATATCACCGTCTACTCCCGTACTGATAATGCTTTGGGCTGGACACTCATGCCAATTGCCAGCAAATAAAGGCTCAGAAGCAATGATGACAGAATTTGGGAAATTTAGATCGTCCCGTAGCCAATAAAGGGAAGGAGGGACTTTTGGGAAAGCAAAGCGAGAGGCAACGAGCTGGTGTCCGTCGCTGATCATGATATTAGCTGAAAATTCTACATTGTGAAGGTTTACTAGCTCAGCCAAAGTTTTCAGGGAGTTTTGCAAAGCAGCTTGTATAGTCAGATTTGCGGCTGTTAATTCATTGACAAATAAGCCGAAGATATGCTCTGAATCTGTAGTACCATTAATTGATTGATAAACGGTATCGCTGAGTCGATCGCGAATTGGTCTATAAAGAGTTTGCCGAAAATTCTGCACGAAGCCGTTGTGTACGAACAATAGGCGATCGTACCCAAAGGGCTGACAGTTGCTCAAATCTACGGCTTGTCCCGAAGTTGCACTACGAACATAGGCGATCGCGCATTTTGATTCAACGTACCGGCTAATACTCGGCAGATTGATGTCGCTCCAAATTGGTTGTACATTTTTATAAGTAAACGGGTCAGTATCTAGGTGCGGGTGATACCAACCGATGCCAAAACCGTCAGCGTTGAGCAGGCCCGAAGTCATTTCGCGGGGCTGGTAACTCTGCACAATTAGCGAATGTTCCGGCTTGTACAGAATCGCATCGAGTAAAATCGGCTCGCCCAGGTAGCCAAGCAAACGGCACATAAAATTTTCACAGCAAATTGATTAGCATTGTACGCCATTAGCCGCCAAATTGGTCGTTAGCGAAGCCAACGAAGAGGATCGCCCATCTTCAGGGTTTGAGAATAGGGTTTTTTGTCGGCCGCTGCCAGCATCGCAATACAAACGGTACAGTAAAGGTAGAAACCCAGCAGAACAAGGAGACTCTTGAATGTTCCTCGATGAACTCATCCCAGTAGTTAAAGAATTGATGCAACAGCCTCTTGCCTTTGCGGGCGGATTTTTTTCAGGCTTGCTGCGACTCAACCTTCACGAAGATCCCGTTAGAAGCTGGATTGACGAACAAGCCGGCTCAACTTCCTACACTGCGCCCACAGCCGAACCAACCAACGGTAAAAGCACGGGGCCTCAGTCAATCTCGATCGACTAAGTAACAGCGGGCGTTGCTGATTTTAGGGATGAAAATAATTTAACCTGATCTCCAAACCTTTGTAGAGACGCACTCGTAGCGCGTCTCTGCTGATGGATTCATACTTCGAGTCAGCAACGCCCCGGATATCTCGCTGCTAAAACCAAGATCCACGATCGGGAATCTGGTTAACAATCGTCAGTCTTAGAAAGAGTAAATTCGCCCTTTTTCATCAATATAAACTGACCGATCTTGCTGATTGCGGCCGTTTGATGTGCTGATACGAATCGTCACAAGGTTTTGCTTAGCGTCAACATTATAGTCGTATTTCAAAGTTGTGGTTCCTCCTTGGACATTAATCGGAATATTTGCAATATCGGCGGTGCGGTTGCTGACGCGAACAATGATGTTTTTGCTCGCTCCGACGGGCAAGGATGACAAGCCAACACCTGATTCACCGTATTCTAGGTTTAATCCGGTTTCATTTAACAGTCTGAGGGTAATATTGCGAGTAGTGTCAATCTGTGCTTGAGGTTGCCAGAATCCTGGTTTTGTCCCGCCGTCAGTTGCAGGTTGAGAGAATGCTGGATGGGAATGCAGACAGCCGAGGGCGGCAAGTATTGTTGCGGTTGCAATAATTTTTGATTTCATTGTTTTTACCTTTGGGTCAAGTGTTGGTGATATTTCTATCTTAGCTTAAAAATCGGATGTTTTTAATTTAGAAGACCGGGCGGTTGAACCCGCATTTATACAAACAAAACCCGGATGGTGCCGGGGTTGAAGAAGATCGGGCGGTTAAAATTATGTTATTTTCTTCATTCCGCGGAGGCGGAATTCGTTTGTGTAGACGCGGTTTCAACCGCCGTCTGATCTTGTTAATTATTAACGATCGATCGCGCGGCTGCAAGGAGCAGGCGCTGTTCGGCACGGGCGATCGCCCTGCAAGTCTGTTCTACAGCATCGACATTCACCGAAATAGACGAAATCCCCCACCGTACCAAGGATTCAACTATCTCAGGATACAATGCGGTCGCGTCCCCGCAGATCGAGCAAGGAATGCCCGCAGCCCTGGCTCCCAGGATTAAATGCTCGATCGCCCTCATCACTGCTCGATCGCGCCCGTTTAAACCACCTGCTACCTGTTGGGAGTTGCGGTCAATGCCTAACAGAAACTGAGTTAAATCGTTGGTGCCGATAGAAATTCCTTGAACTCCTGCTTTTACATAATCTGGCAATAAAAATAATACCGAAGGAACTTCCGCCATGATCCACATTTGAAACTGAGCAGGCCGATTTTTCCAAATAGTTTCTAAGCGCTGGCGGCAGTAAACAAACTCGTCAACAGAGCGCACAAAAGGCAAAATTAAATTGACATTTGTATGGCCTGACTCGCCGACTTTTTTAAGTACGCACAACTCCCAATCAAATAACTCCGGTTCAAAGGTATCGCTGAAACTGCCGTGGGTTCCTGATTCGCGCAAATCGAGAGATCGATAAAATATTGGTCGCGGTGCCACCGCAGCGGCAAATAAACTCAGGCAATCCGCCATGCGCGAGACAAATTCCGATTTCTGACCGTTTTGCAGCCAAATTTTGGGGTTTTGACAGTCCAAAGCTTCCAATGCCATCAATTCCGATCGCAATAATCCGATGCCGTCAATTGGCAGATTTCTGAGGCGATCGATCGAACTCGTTTGGCTGACATTAACTAGCAGTTGAGTTGCCGTTGGCGCACCCCAAACATATTCGGCAGACTCAGCCAGTCGAGGTTTAGACGCGGGATTGGGCGATCGATCTGATGTTGAAGATTGATAATTAGCTATTGACATTTCTGCTGCTGTAGTGTAATTTTCTGGATTTTGTCCTAGTTCCCGAAGTCGATCGCCATCTGGTTCGGCGGTGGCAAAAACTTGTCCACTATCGCCGTCTACCAACACCCAATCGCCAGTCTCGATCGCCCTCGTGGCCCCAGCAACTCCCACAACGGCAGGAATCCCCAATTCTCTCGCTAAAATAGCGCCGTGCCCTGTCATGCCTCCTTGTTCCACAACCACCCCAGCAGCAACTTTTAGCCAAGGCAGCCAGTGCGGCTCGATTGTGCGGGCTACCAAAATGCCTCCGGCTAAGAATTGGGCGTTTTCTGGGTGAGAATTCGTCATAACTTGGGCAACTGCTTCGGCTTTGCCTGATGATGCTGCTAAACCTCTGAGAATTGCCGGAATTCTGGCTGGGGCGATCGCATTTTCCCGTACCGACGCGACTTTTTCCCCTTTCACAAGACGAACTTGAGTAAAATAAAACTGCGGTTCATCATTATTTTCGGTCTCGCTGATTGTCCACTGCAAAATTAAATCAGAGTCAAATTCTGCGACAACTTTTTTGCTCAATTTAATGATTTTTTGCAGTTGCGATTCCTCTAAAACATATTCAGCTTGTGATTTCTCGCCCAGCGCCAAAACTTCCAGGCAACTGTCAGCAAAATCAGGAATTAAAAATGGAGAATCGGGGATTGGGAAAGCTGCAAAATTCCCGATATGCGTTTTTCCCCCCGGCTTTATCTCATCAGCTTTGAGATTATATGCTAATGTTTTGTAACCGAGCCGCTGGAATTTAACCGCACCTGTTTCTGACTGCACTTCATAGTAATCGGGGATAGTTTCTCCCCTAGCGAGGGACATTCCCAAACCGCTAGTGGCTTGGATTTCCCATGCTGCGCCGGCATTAGTTTTCACCTCACCTGTGGCGATTGCTCCTTGAAGTGACTGCACCAAAACTGCGGGATTGATTTGCTGTATTTCCATGCCGCACCGCTGCCAGTAAAATAGACTTCGGGCTTTGAACACTTCTGCCCAGGCTCGTTTTAGTCCGGCCTCAATGGATTCTGGTTCGGCGCGTACTGCTTGAGATTCCAGGATTCCGGCTGTTTTCGGGCTCCTGGAAGTCAGGGAAGGGCGAAAAATTAAGGCTTGGGAGTTGAGATCGCCAACCGCAGACTCTAGGGTGGAGAGTAGTGCCTCTGGCAGTTTGGTGGTGAGGATTTGGTGGCGGATGCTGCGGGCGATCGATTGCAGTTGTCTCGGTTCATTGACATTCAAGTGTAGCGAAGAGTGTGGCCAGTCGGCAAACAGCGGTTCTAGCCAGTCGATCGACTCCAAAAACTGCCAAAATGTTTGAGCCGGCACGACAAAACCCGGTACAACGGGATGATTTTGGGCGAGCAAATAGCTCAAGTAAAATGCTTTTTCTCCCACTGCACCTCTGTCTGAAGGTTGAATTTTGTCTAGCCAGTAGAGGTTTGTCACGCTGGGAGCCTGTCCTTAGAAACTGATTGAATTTTGATAGTTTTTCCCATTAATCACTTACCACAATTTTAGGATGAACAAGCGAAAATGGACGGGATTAGTCAAATCTTTGCTCAATCTATTTCTTAAGTCTAACTGTCCTCTTTGTCAGCGATCGGCTGCCGAAGAGTTTTGTCCGTACTGCCACAAGCAACTTCAGCGATGTCAGTTAGCCGATCCCGGTCGATTTTGGGATTCAGAGCAACGGGTTTTTGTGTGGGGCGAGTACGGCGGGACTCTGAAACGGGCGATCGCAGCTTTGAAATATGAAGGCAATCCGCAATTAGCCAAACCTCTCGGCGGCTGGCTGGCAGAATCTTGGCTAAGTTTTCCCGAATTAGCTATTGACAATCTAACAGTTGTACCGATTCCCCTGCACCCAGAAAAGCTCAAGCAGCGCGGTTTTAACCAGGCGGAACTTTTGGCTGAAAGTTTCTGCGAGTTGACTGGTTTGCCTTTGCAGCGGCACGGTTTGGAGCGTGTGAAAAATACTCAGGCTTTATTCGCTCTGACACCACAGCAACGAAAAGCTGAAATGAAAGATGCTTTAAGTTTGGGGAAGGATTTTCGCCGCCGTCGCCCGCGCGATCGAGTTTTGTTAGTTGATGATATTTACACTAGCGGTACTACGGTTAAATCGGCAATTAAAATATTGAAAGATTCGGGGATTTCGGTTTATGGAACCGTCGCACTTGCAAGTCCGACTAAGAGCGATCGGTAAGAAAAGACGGCGGTTGAAACCAGGTTTACACAAACGATGTCCGAGCAAGGGAGGGACTAAAGAAAATAACATATTAACCGCCGGCTCTTCAACCCGCGGAGGCGGGTTTTGTTTGTATAGACGCGGTTTCTAACCGCCGGGTCTTCTCAAAGTGGATCTCACGCCCTGCAAATTCCAACCAAGCCGCTTGAAAATTCTCCTGAGTTAAATCGCGAAACGCTACTGTCATGTGCGGGACAAATGGGCGAGTCTGAGAAATGCGATCGACAATTCCCAAATTTGCCTCCAAATAACTCATCAAATCTTGTTGCATCTCCAGCAATGCCGGCGATTTGACAACATCAACATAAATGACGCGGGGATCGAAAGCCGCAAAACCGGATAGAGTAACGAAAATTGGCAGCCGATTTGCAGCAAATTCCTTCAAACTTTCCTCCAACTTCGGTACTTCCGCCGCGGGCCATTCAAAAGGAGGTTGCAGCGTGACGTGGGGCGGCGAATTCAATGCACCGCGAGTATTGTAGTGTTCCGCAAAATACAGTTTGATCTCAGTAATGTGGTGTTGAATATCGGAAGGCGGCACTAAAGCAATAAAAAATCGCTGTTTTGACTGGTTCATAGGATAACATCGCAGTTAAGAAAGGATGCTGGAAAATGGAATATAGAGCTTATGCCCTAGTCCCCATTGCTCATCACCCATTCCCAATCTAAAATCTAAAATCTAAAATCCAAAATAAAAAATGCCTTGGTTTGTCAAAATTGAGCAGGGAATTGTCGAAAAGCCTGTATTTGACCAGTACGTGCCCGCTCACAGGGCTTATGTCCGAGACTTGATTTCTAAAGGACACCGAGCCAAAACTGGCTACTGGGGGCGGCGGGGCGGCGGTATGTTGATGTTTGAGGCGGGTTCGATGGATGAGGCGAAGGCGATCGTCGCTCAAGACCCGCTGGTGAAGAACGGTTGCGTTATTTATGAAATTTATCACTGGTGTGTGGTTGAAGAATAAATAACTGTGCTATAGTCATAAATGAACTGGACCCACGCGATTCCAACGCCCAAATTTTGTCAGGACCGGAAGGTAGCAGCAATACGGGATGCTTGTAATAGGCGTGGTCTCCGGTTCACCTTGTTTTATGAGGTATAGCTCCTATGCCTGGTTTCGGAGATATTTTACAGAAAGCAGTTTACCTTGGTGTCGGGCTAGCTTCCTACGCTGGTGAAAAAGCTGGCAGCAAGTTAACTGAATTGCGCAATGAAGCCCAAAAGCTGGCAGATGAATTGGTGAAGCGGGGCGAGATGTCAACCGAAGAAGCTCGTCGCTTTGTTGATGATATGGTGCAACAGGCTCAACAGCAGCCTCCCGTAGAATCGGCTAGGGAAGAAAAACCGGCTGAACCTCGGCGGATCGAAATTGTTTCTGAGGAAGAAGATATTTCGCCAAAAGACGCTAAAGAAACCGGCGGCGTAGACAAGCTCCGCGAACAAGTGCAGAATTTACAAGACGAATTGCGGCGACTCAAGCGCGATTAAGCTCAAACAAGTTCGCGTAGCAAAGCATGAAGGGAACTCAGGATAATACTCTTGAGTTCCCTTTTTAAAT
>Ga0209591_10005436_pt1 | contig 14232 bp, 15 predicted proteins | sample MAT01_FD_187207 | JGI IMG/M metagenome (GOLD analysis project Ga0209591, IMG submission 187207) | Freshwater microbial communities from Lake Fryxell liftoff mats and glacier meltwater in Antarctica - MAT-01 (SPAdes) (version 2) | ecosystem: Environmental > Aquatic > Freshwater > Ice > Liftoff... | reverse complement strand
CCACTTGCTCAGGTCTAAGCCCAGCATCATTCACTGTGTCCGATTCAGTGCCCTTGAATCAGCTCCATCTCAGCACTAAGGGCATGCGCGATCTCAGCATCGGTCTTCTTCGAATCTCCCGGAAACGCCCTATAAATTCCAATCGCCAACAACGCTATTTCTGATGGATTGTAAGGGATCGATTCCGGTGGAAACAGATCGCGGTTCTGACAAAGAAACGCCGCCGCCGATTTTAGCCGTGATTCCTCCTCGCGGCTCTCTTCAGACTCATGTTCAAAGACCCAGGCCGCCACCCGCTTTGCGATCTCCGGCTGTCTCGTGGCATCTACAGCCACGCCGGTTGCCGCAAAGACTCGGCAATCGTAATCGCGGCAGCTTTGCGGGCGGGCATCGTAAATGGAGCATTTGTTGTCCACCAGCATCAGGCAATGTCCCTGCTCGTTGTAACCCAACAGCAGGTGCCCTTTGGGTCGCCACGGAGCCTGAAACAGCAGTTCCGGCGGGATACGCCGGATCGTCTTTTTCTCCGATGGCTTGATGTGAATAAACATCGAAGACTTGCAACAGGCGTTGCACGTGCCGCAAGGCACAACGGTCGATACAAGGTCCGATTCCAGCCAAATAGAGAAATTCCCTGCCGGGATACTTAGAGGTTCACCAATGTCTGCGCCCACACTGCATAGAATAACGCCCTAGTGCCTAGTCCTGCCGAGCCAGTTCGTAGTGCAAGGTGTAGAAGTGCTGCTTGCCTTCTCGCCGAATCTCGAGCTTCCCGGAAATACCTGCCAGCTCCCCGGTCCCCGTCCCAGGCGTAATCACAACTTGGATCTCCATCGAACCCGGCGACATGACTCCGCTGTGCTGCATGATGAAGCTACCGGCGCGGCCATCGAGCTTACCCGTGAAACGCTCCAGAGCCACATACCCCCCGGATGGATTGCCGCCATCACCCGAAGCCATCATCTCCACCCGGCTCGTGCCGGCCATTGCTCCGGCAAAAGTTTTGTCGAGAGACAGCCGGACAAAATCGCCTTCGATGGGCGGCGCGGAAGGCGGCAACACTTTCACTTCAAAAGTCCCACTTGCGATACTAGACATTCTGACTTTCTCCTTGTTTCGAACAGTGTTTTCCGGGGCCTGTGCCTGCAGCAAGGCGAATCCCGAAGCGATTGCTATGGTGATGATATACATTGTTCAAATTACCCGTGAGTTCAGAATAGCGACAGACAATCATGGATGATAGGAAAAACGCGTCAGACGCCGCACCTGCTCGCGGCATTCCCAAGGCATCTCTTGCAGCTGGTGCCTTTGAACATTCACACTGGTGCATGGATTCCACACCCGTAAATTTCGCCGCCAACTGAAGGGACATGCGCGCTCGGCTTTTATCGCTCTATCGAGACAACTGTCTCAAGCCCCAGCCGGGCGATTCAATCACTAAGAGCGGCGTCCGTTGTTCGCAGAGAACGCCGTCCAAGCATATTCCAGCCAATATTCGCAAATAACAGACAACATCCGCCGTTGTTTCTCAAAGTCGACTGGCTTCGTGAAGAAAGAGTTTGCTCCACCCGCATAGCACCGTTCGATGTCCCTTGGATTGCTCGAGGTAGACATGATGAGCACTGGTGTGGTGCGAAGCCAATCCACTCGACGAATTTCCAATAGTAGATCGTACCCATGGATAACGGGGAGGTTCAAATCCAGCAAAATGAGCGCAGGAAGCGTCTTCTCCCCATCATTGTTGCCATTTTGCATGAAGGAACGCAAGGCCCGTCCGTCAGGCAAATGAACGACAGGTTGGCGTATACCCAGCCCTTTTAGAAGCTCGGTGGTGATTTCAACATCTTCATAGCTATCGTCAATGATCACAATTGGTTGTGTAATGTCGGTTGTCATAGCTCTCGCTTCTCCGGCCCCAGAGTAAAGTAAAAAGTAGATCCCTCGCCCGGCGTCGATTCAAACCAGATCCTGCCGCCATGCCGTTGAATCATGCGGCGCGTGATAGTGAGGCCCGCGCCGGAACCGCCGCCAAACTCGCGCCGGCCATGCAATCGCCGGAAAATCTGGAACACCTGCTCAGCGTGCTGGGGATCAATCCCGATGCCGTTATCGCGAACGAAATAGGTGACAGGGTTCTGTTGCTTATAGCCAATCTCGATCCATCGCTCCGCCTTGTCGTTGTATTTGGCGGCATTCGTGATCAGGTTCTGCAAAACTTCCTCGACCAACTGGGCATCGCAACTCGCCATCGGAAGAGGTCGTAGAATACGCAGCGTGACGTTACCCTCGTCAAGCCTGGGTTTTATTGTTTGCACCACATGTTCCACGATTGCATTCAAATCTACCGGGACCAATTGCAAGTCCATGCTCCCAACCTTCGAGTACTCCAATAGCGAATCGATTAGCGCGTCCATTCGCTGGGTTAGGGTTTGGATTGTCTCCAGATGTTTCTTGCTTTTGGCATCGAGGGCGGAATCGGCGCGTAACAAACCAGAGAAGCTATTTATGCCACGCAATGGTTCCTTCAAATCGTGCGCGGCAATGTAAGCAAAGGAATCGAGTTCCATATTGCTCTGCTCCAGTTGCCGATTCAAAAGAGAAACTTCTTCTGCGCGCTGAAGCACCACCTCGACGATCTTCCGGCGGAGATCGCCGGCAGCTTCCAATTCCCATCTCTCCCACGATGCCGACCGGCCGCTCACCGATTGCTTCCACAGCTCGAATGAGCGGCGTGGCGCTAACCGGACGCTATCTCCTTCGACTGAAACCTCAACCGGCTTCTCAGGATTTCCGGCCCAGTTCACCGTTTGGGTCAATTCCGGCCGGAACCAAAGAATCATGGCGGGATGCTCGTGCGTCAAGCGGATCCCCATCACGCCCGCTGCCGACTGCTGAAATGCCTCGGCTTCCGGGTAAAGTGAGGCCAGCCGGTTAGTGGAAAAGACCGTTTCCGATTGTGTTGCAACCCAATTTGCCAGGCTTAATACCTGTTCGGCGTTTGGCGTTGTTCCCAGAAGGCGTACTCCTCCTTCCGCTACCACGGCCGCACCGCCCGCATCCATGTTGGTCAAAACTGTTGGCTCATGTTTTGTCAGCCCATCGCGGAAGTCTTTTTCCCGCGCCATGTGTTCAGAAAGCTGGTCCCATGCGGCCGCCAGCTTCAACTTGTTGCGATAGTTTCCAGACTCCTCTTTGGAATCCATCAACAAGGAAATCATGTGCCCTAAAAACTCGCACGCCATGCGCGTCTCATACTGCACATGCACAGGTTTTTCATGATTCATGCACGAGATCAGGCCCCACAGGTGGCCTTTCTTAAGTACGGTAATCGTCAAGGTTGCCTGAGCCCCCATGTTCTTCAGGTAATCCGTATACATCACCGACACGCTGCGGGTGAAAGCATAGCTGAGGTCCAACGGCCCATTTGTCACTGGATTGGTCACCGGTACAATAGGAATCGGCTCATAGTAAGCATTCGGCAGATGCCGCACCCAAGTGAGAGAGAACAGCCTCCGGGAGGGTAGCGGAATGTCCGAAGCCGGATAGCGAAGTCCTAGATAGGGTTCGAACTCCGGTTTCAAAGACTCTGCTGTCACGTCGCCGCTGCCATCCTCTAAGAAGCGATAAGCCATTACGCGGTCAAAGCCAGTGAAAGCACGGATTTCCTCCACCGCCAGGTTCATAAACTCATCCAGACTGCCCGTAGCCTGCAGACGGCTGATGGCCATGCGTAGCTCCGAATAAATATCCAGCGTATCGGCGGCGGCGGCATCCCCGGCCATCTCCAATTCCAGGATCAGTACTCCATCGATCCGGTGGCCAAAAACATGAAAACGCTGCTTGCTCCCCACATCCAAACGAAGCAGGTGCACGGGTGAACCTTCCAGCTTCGTCGACCCAAGACGCTTGAGCAACTGGTCCATTTGTGGAGCCCCAATTAGCGCTTCAAAATTACTGGTCAGCAAATTCTCCATCGAGAGACCGAAGACTGCAGCGGCATTGGCGCTGGCTTGCAAGACGCGCAAGTCCGGCTCATGCAACACAAGTAGCACCCCGTGCGGCTGAATGGCTGCAGAGTACTGGATCAGTTCCCGGTCGCAATTGCTAAGGTCTACGTTTTCGGCTGTGACGGAATTTTCATCTAATTTTGCCATTTTGGTCGCTTGATTCATGCCCGTTCCTTTCATCGTTTACAAGTCAGGTAGTAGAAGCAGACAAACAAATCATTGTTGTGTAAGCCAGATGTCGAAAGTCTGAAAGGTAGCGCATGCCGATTGAATGACCGCTGCTTGGGTGACTTCTTCTGAAACACTGTTCAGCACCTCGCAAAGGCCTTTCCACATGGACCCTCGCTCGTCGCCGTAACTGGTGAAAAACGCGCAGCCTGTTTCGGAGCTAATCCCGAGAACGGAGAAGACGTGGCGCGAGATGATAGCGCCGCCAAGAGTCGCCCCCTCAGTGACGTATAGACAACCGAGCGCATCTGCCACAGTAGCGATCGCCGGTACTTCCCCGCAGCGAGGCAGTCTGCCGATATCGTCGGCGGACAAACCGAGCTCACTGAGATCCTGTTCGAGGCGCGCCGTCTTCTTCCGCAAAGAATAATCGGGGCACGCCGCATTTAGGCTTGGTACTTGGGCCATGCGCAATTCGAGAGGTGCATAGAATCCATAAAACCGCGCAATCAATTGGCGGTACTCTGCAGAAGAAAGATCTGGACGAAGGACATCCACGTGCTTCTCAATCGCTTCATGGAAAGGCCTCGTAGCTTGCCTTAGCTGCACAAGCAGCGAGGGCTCTGGCGTTTTTGACGTCATGTTTTAGCCTGGACCTCGCTCGAATTCAACACCTTCCCGATTAGCGCTCCAAGCTCGGTAAACGCGTCGAATGAAGCGGGCTTGCAGATAATGTGCGTGCCCTGAAATCCCGAAATTGCCATGCGGTCCTTAGGTGATGGAAGTGAACTCCACGTGACCACAGGGACATTTTCGAACGATGGCTGCGGCCTTACAAGGCGTAACAATTCTTCTCCATCGATTCGTGGCAAGTTCAAATCGAGCAGAACGAGGTTGGGCAGGATGCTGCTCGGAGCCTGGATGAAGTTTCGAGCTGTCTCTGCGTCCTGAATCAGATGCATTGCGAAACTGATCCCGGCTTGTTTCAAGCCGATTTCTAACAGGTAGACATCGCCGCTGTTATCTTTTATCACCACGAACTGATAAGCCATCCCCCCGTTTCCCTCTTCTCTCTTACGCCAATATGTTGTCAAATAATAGCAGACTGTGCCCGATTGGCCGCCCGAATAAAATGCTGACTTTTTAGATGGCAACACGTCACTTAAGGTTTAAAGTATTAGCTTCGACCAATCGGCGGAGGTCAGGCGGCTTTTTCTTGCCCCAATGGCTGTCATTTCAAGCGCCATCTTCTACTGAACAACTAGAACTCCGCTAGCGTATACTCACCAGGAAGATGATCGACAGCCGCAGCTCCAAATCGCCTCCCGTGCCAGCGCACATCGCAGCCATTGAGCGCCCGGTCGAGAAGCTCATGACCTGCTATCTCATCAAGGCCGTGCTCTCGTTCGTTGCCTTTCCGGTCGTCTTTCCGCTGCTCTATTTTCGCTACCACACGATGCGATATAGGTTCGACGAAGACGGGATTCACATGAAATGGGGAATCCTGTTTCGACACGAGATCATGCTGAACTATTCCCGTATTCAGGACATCCATCTGCATTCGTCGCTGATCGAACGCTATCTGGGCCTGGCGCGGATCGAGATTCAAACCGCAGCCGGAAGCTCGAACGCGGAGATGACGCTCGAGGGCTTACCAAACCACGAAGCGATGCGCGACTTTCTGTATTCACGCATGCGCGGCGCCCGCGACGGCACCGGTGCACAGGTAGAGCCAGGCGGAGGCGAAGTGGCCGATCTGCTCAAGGACATTGCCGGAGAACTGAAGGCGATTCGCTTGCTGGTTGAGGAGCAGCGTCACAGTGGTTGATTGGGCGCGAGCGCTAGTGCTGGCCGCGCTGCGTGTTCCAGCCGAGCCCCATCCGCCCGAGGGTAGCGCTGAATCCCTGGTGGTCTTTCGAGCTGGCAAGAATTTCTACTACTGGCAATTGTTTCTGTGGGCAATAAAGATTTTGGGCGTTGTGGTTGGTGTTCTTGTTGCGTACGGAATTACCTGGAAGTTTGTAAAAACGGCTCCGATTTGGGTACAGTACGGGGTCGTGGTCGGCGAAGTTTTGGGTGTCTTCGGCGTTGCTTTTGTTTCGCCATTCACGTTCCTTGCTATCAAGTGGGCCTACGAACTGCGCTGGTATATCGTCACTGATCGTAGCCTCCGGATCAGACGGGGTGTATGGAATGTAGAAGAACTCACGATGACCTTCGCCAACATTCAGGAAATCCGCGTTCAGTCGGGGCCAGTGCAGAGGCTGCTTGGCTTGGCCGATGTCGAAGTGCATGCTGCGGGCGGTGGAGCGTCGGTTGGGAAACATGGGGAGGAGAAGTCGCACAAGGCTGTGTTTGAAGGAGTGGATAACGCTAGTGAAATTCGCGATCTGATTGTAGAACGGCTGCGGGAGTATCGTGAGTTGGGGCTTGGAGGAAAAGGCAATCAGTTGAATAATGCGCCAATCGAATCAAGCGCTGCTATCTTGCCAGGCTTACTCGAAGTGCGCGAAGAAGCTGTCCACTTGCGAAAAGCATTGCAAAGCAAAAACGCGAACCACTAGCGAAACTGATCCATCACAAATATGTCTGTGAGAGGCTCGGGGTGAAACTCCCCGGGCCTACTCGGCGGTCGTAAAGCATGATTGTCCCTACCGCGACCCCCAGCCGGACGCTCAGCGCGCTGCGATTACCATATCGTCATCGGCTACAACGGCTTCCCGCCTGAACAATCAGGCCCTGAAAAAACTGCGGCAACGAAGCCAGTGGCTGGAAGCCGCTCGCTGAGGCAACAGCCAAAGAACATCATGCGGCCACTTGGCGCTCACCCACCCTTGCCATGCCCGGCGGCATGAACCTTGCCTAAAATGCAATGCACAGTGGATGGAGTCCCCTCCTGGTGATTGAAGTCCTCCAAAAATAGCCCACCAAACGCAAAAAGGGCGAGCCCGAAGGCTCGCCCTTTTCAACTAAATTGTACTATCAGGCCTAAGCGTAAGCTGGCTTGCGACCAGCGGGCTTCGCACCCTGAAACTTCAGCTTCTTCGCTTTTACAAACGAATGCTTCGGTTTCGGTGAATGCTGAAACGCGCCTTTGATCGCCTTCTTAACGGCATAGGGCGTACGAGCGGGTTGATACTCCTGCTCGTCAAAACCACCCGTATCAGCCGGATCGGGAGGAAGCTCATGCGGCACAACCTGCAGTGGCAGAGAAGTCTTAATCGCACGCTCAATCTGGCGCACTGCACCACGCTCGCCACGAGTGGCGAAGGTGGACGCGGTACCCTTATTGCCTGCGCGGCCAGTACGGCCAGCGCGGTGGATAAAGTCTTCCGGTGCCTGCGGCAGATCGAAGTTCACAACGTGTTCGATGTGATCGACGTGAATGCCGCGCGCGGCCACGTCGGTTGCGACGAGTACGCGATAGTAGCCATCTTTGAAGCCTTCCAAGGCCTGTCGTCGCTGGCTCTGTGTGCGGTCGCCATGAATGGCTGCCGTCTTTACGCCAGTCTTTGCCAATTTCTTGGCTAGACGATCGGTGGAATGCTTGGTGCGGGCGAAAACCAGGAACGATCCCGTCTTCTCCGCCAGAAGATGACGCAACAAACCAAGCTTGCGGTGACCTTCGACTTCATACAAATGAAGATCGATGTCTGCACCGGGCTTTGTCGTCGTGCCAATCTCTACACGCACCGGGTTCGGTACGTGCTTAGCGATCAGCGGGATGATCGAGCGTTCGATCGTCGCTGAGAAGAAGAGGGTTTGACGCTGAATCGGGATCTGTTGCAGGATCTGCTCAATCGTGGGCAAAAAGCCCATGTCAAGCATACGATCCGCTTCATCGAGAACGACAAACTTCACCGAACCAAGTTTGACGAGTCTGCGTCCAATGAAGTCGAACAGACGACCCGGGGTGGCAACAATTACCTGACTGCCACGCTGGATTTCGAAGAGCTGCTTGCTTTCGTTTAGGCCACCTACGACCACCGTCGCGCGCAATCCAGTATCCTTGGCCATCTTTGTGAAGACTTCCTGGATCTGGATCGCGAGTTCGCGAGTCGGGGTCATGATGACAGCCTGAACTCCCTTAACGGGGTTCTGCGAGAGCGATTGCATGATCGGGAGCAAAAACGCAAGCGTCTTGCCAGTTCCGGTCTGAGCAGTAGCAACTACGTTTGACCCGGCAAGCGCTGGGGGAATTGCCCCGGCTTGCACTGGTGTGGGCTGTGTGAGGTTGTTAGCTGCCAAATTGCGCTGCAAAACCTCGGATAAGGAAAAATCAGAAAAATTCATTGTTGTTTAGTAGCGACCTTTGCGGAAGCCACCGCCACCGCCACCAGGACGTCCGCCGCCGCCGCCGCCAGGACGACCGCCACCAGGACGACCACCGCCACCGCCACCGCCACGAGGACCATCGGTCTTCGGACGTGCTTCGTTCACACTGAGGTTACGGCCATCAAGCTCGCGTCCATCAAGGGAAGAAATTGCATTCTCTGCTTCATTGCGATTCGTCATTTCGACGAATGCAAATCCACGGGGCTGGCCGGTCATGCGATCGGTAACAACGTTCACGCGCTCTACTGCGCCGTATTCTTGGAAGATAGCCAGTAGCTGATCTTCAGTGGTATGGAAACTAAGGTTTCCGACATATAGGTTGGTCATGGGAGACTCCTGTTGCTTTCAAGTAAAGGTTCTAATAGCAGCCAGGAACAAAGGAGTGAATAACAACTAAATCAAAGCCGCGGTTAGCCGAATTTCATAATAGCACGCCCCAACGCCACTCCGCTTGCGATACGTTGATAGGGATGCTTGAAGGATCGCTCCAACGCCAACTTGAACAACTCATCAGCCAACAGGCCACCGCAAATGATATCGCCGCCCTGGCCGGTCAATGTCAGATGAGCGCCGGCCTCGATCCGGCCGAATGGAAAGACGCCCTCGGTGCCCTCGCCCGCCTTGCCAGCGACCCCTTCCCTTGGCTCACCGCTGGTGAATCCGCCCTTCTTCGTTTCGGTTCCGGTCGCCAGATCGCCATTGCAATTACAGACTGCTGGCCCTTCCAGTCCGACTTGATCGAAGAGGACGAACTCAAAAGCCTGCTCGGTTCCTACGTAACGTGGCTCGCCACCCAGACCGACGACCGCGTCTGTTCCTTCTGCTGGGCCATCCTCCGCGCACAGCCCCGCCGCCAAGGCAGCGTTTCTCAATCTCCTATCTACTGGCTCATGCGCCAGGGCCGTCTCAAAGGCGATATCGAACTCCCCTCGATCGAACTCGCCGTCGCCCTCACCGACGAAGAAACAGCAATGTTCTGGTGGCCCGAAGAACGCTGGCAGGTCACCGACTGGACCTCAGCCTCCAAACCCTTTCTCCATTTCCTCGACCACCCCAGCTCACTCGTCCGCGCAGCCGCAGCCAAAGCTCTCGGCCGCCTCTACACCGGCCTCCGTGGCCGCATCGATACCCCAGCCATCGCCGACCTTCTTATGATGATCTCTGCCCGTGAAGCCAAAACGCCTGGAGTTGCCGGCCCTTTCCTCGAAGGCTCCGACTGGGGCATTGACGACTGGGCCGACATCCTCGGCAACTTCGACATGCGAGGCTGGTTCCTCAACACCCTCCGCAACAGCGGCAAAGAGCCAGACTGGCCCGAAGCCCAGGCCCTTGAATTCTACGCTCAGGAATTTCTGTCCGACGACGGCGACGCCATCGAACAGATGCTCAATATGGGCCGCGAAGACCTGGCCCTCATGACAGCCACCAGCGTCGCCGAAAACGTAGAACTCCTCCGCCCCGTCCTTGAAGCCATGGCCCGCTCTGAAAACCCCAAAATCGCCGCCGCCATGCAGGCCTATCTCGCTGAGCATGGCCAATCCACTGGTCGACAATGGTTGAACTGACACATATCTCTAGCGACAACTAGAGATTTATAATCACAGTATTATCAACAACTTAAGCCAAAAGAAAAAGATTTCTATTGACGTTATCAAACAATCACCCCATACTCTATATAGATGAAGAATTTATGGCAAGACATCTTAACCGCACTCCTCAAGTGGAGTGAAGGGCTCTCTGCATAACCTCTCCTGTATCCTTTCGTTTCGATCTCACCTTTCAGCCCGCCTCACGGTGGGCTTTTTATTTGCGGTTGTTATCGTTATGGCTTTATGCTGAAGTTTCCGCTTTATTAAGTGAGGCCTGTCTTTTTGCAACCGGACCCCAGCAACGCCGCAGAATCCAGCGATGAGCAGATTTACGATGCCGTTTGCTCACTCCTTGTGACCTCACAGTCAATCGATAACTTCCTTTCGATTCCTCTTCCTCATGCACTCCACCTTAGGGAGTCTTCTCCTCAAGCTCCTCAACCAGGCAACCGCCTAAAGGCCAGATATCTAATTCAGTCCTCCCTTGCCGAAGGAGGCTCTGCTTCCGTATTCATCGCCTCCGACGAAATCCTGGCCAATCGCTTAGTGGTCGTCAAAGTGCTAAACCAGATCGACGAACCTACTATTGTCAAAGAATTGATAACTGCGGAGATTCACTCCCTTGCCCGCATCAGGCATCTCAATCTGCGTGGAATTCTAGACCTCGGCGAGACTGATTCAGGCCTCCCTTTCCTCGTCTTGGAATACATCGAAGGCGAGAGCTTGCGGCAACTAATCGCCCGCCGTCAGACCATCTCACCAGATCGGATCGACAGACTCTTGGTCGGCATAGTAGAAGCTCTGGCCGAGGCCCATCGATATGGCATCATCCACCTCGACCTCAAGCCCGAAAACATTATCATCACCGATCCAGGGCTTGCAACGGAACGCGCTGTTGTCATCGATTTCGGTATCTCCGCTTTAACCGCTCACTCCGCAGCATCTTCCAGATTCAAACAAAGCCCATATTCCGACCCTCAAACTACCAGCCCCCCTAAACCTGCCGCCGACATCTTCTCACTCGCTCGCGTCTTGCATGAACTCTACTCTTGTGGTCCCAAAAATGCCAATCCCCAAGTTCCGGCTAGAATCAAAAATGCGATTACTCGCGCCACCTCTCCTGAAATCTTATTCCGCTACGCTTCTGTAACGGATTTCGGCACCGCCTGCACTCAGACAACGGTCAGCCGCTGGGCGAGCTTTGCGTTTGTGCTTGCCATCGCCTCTGTAATCCTGATCTCGATAATGCTGAGTTCTCAAAGCCCCTCAGATCCATGGAAGGGCCTGAATCCTAAGCCCTTCATCACCGAGAAGGGATCCCATCGCGACATCGCACACTCCAGCGACGGCAAATCACTTTTTTACACTACCGGGCTCGAAGGTGACTTTGCTCTCTTCCAAACTCCGATCGACCGCTTTGCCCCAAAGCCTGCAGTGGTTCACGTCAGCTCGGAGTTTCAGCCCAATCCTTCTCCTGATGGTCGATGGCTCGTGTTTTCCCGGTCCACCTCTGGCGCATTTGAACTTCTGATCAAGCCGCTCTCGGCTGACGGGCCAGAACGCCTCCTGGCCCGTTTTTCCTCAACCCCATCCTACACTTGGTTGAACGATTCTTCCGGCTTGCTTCTCTCAGCCAAAGAGTTCGAGTCACAGCCTTGGTGCCTATACCGTCTCGGCCTCGACTCACCACGCTTGCAGCCGCTGTTCAAGTCAGATCCAGAACCGGCTGATGATCAGGCCCCAACAACAGATCCTGCAACTAACCTGTTGGCTTTTGTGCGTCGATTGCACGGTAAAGGCGACTACCTTTACACGGTTCCAATCGGCCGGGAGGGTCTCCCAATTGCAACTCCCCGCCGGCTTACCGCCAAACCTTCAAAGCTAGGTCTAATTAGCTGGGCCAACAACGGGAAAACGGTCTTGGTTCACAACGAGCCATATCGTGATTCAACTCTAAATGCCGTTGCCTTTCCTTCTGGTTCCACCGTTCCACTCAAATTGCCGCTGACTGGAATCTCCGGCTTCGCTGTTAATTCAAAGGCGCAGTCGATCGCCATTATCGTGGCTTCTTCAGAACAGAATATTTATCGCCTGCATCTTTCCCCTGGCCCGGTGCGTCTTCTCAATCGGGTCGCCGCCAGTTCTCTTGATGAGGAGGAAGCTTCTTACTCTCAAGATGGAAAGTTTATTGCTTTCACTTCAATGCGCTCCGGTAAACCCCAGGTTTGGATTGCCGCACGGGATGGCTCCAGTCCCCGCCAGATTACTGAATTTCAGGAATCTTTCAGCGCACTGACTTCCGTAATTTCGTCAAACTCCAAAAGTATCTATCTTTCAACCAGAAGCGTAACGGGCCAACCTGCAACGTATATTGTCGACCTGGAAACCCCTTCGCAGCCCAGGCTGTTTTTGGCCGACGGGTTCATCTGCTCTCTCTCCCGTGATGGCTCTTTCTTTTACTTCTACAGAAAAATAGCTGGTGTTTCTCAGATCTTTCGCGCCCCATTCAAGGATCCTCAGTCTCAAACGCAGATCACCAAAGCGGGAGGCTCCTATGCGGTTGAGTCACTCTCCTCAGATCGTCTTTACTTCACCGCCAGAAACGAAAACGATGGCCTTCGCTACCTGCCGCTGCCCCTCACTACAACTTCAACCCCTGGCCAAACTCCAGTGTCGACCCTTCTTAGGAGAAGTCTCTTCGTTCCCGCCCAGAATGGCCTCTACTTCATTCGTAAGGACGAGCTCAACCTGCCGCCGGGGCTTTTCTTCCTCGCTCAAAACAGCGAGATGCCAAAGCTGCTCTATCGCTTCGACCGGTCGGTTGAGTGGGGATTGCATCTTTCTCCCTCTCAGACCGAGCTATTAGTCACCCTCCAGGACGTTTCGGATCAATCGGTTTACCTGGCTAAAATCCCCGATTGACACTTTCCGTCAATCGACTGTGCAGCCAGATCCGTGCCTCATGCCAGACTTTCTCTACTGTTGCCGAAGACAAGCCCAAAATCTCTGCAGTCTCATCCGATGTAAATCCGGTAAAGTATTTCAGCTCCACTACCCGCAACGCCCGTTCATCTTCCTCACCCAGTTTCTCTAGTGCGGCATTTAGCGAAAGCAATCCATCCATGTCATGACTGACACTCAGTGCTCCTTCACGAAGCTCCACCCGCTGCGCACCACCGCCCCTTTTTCGCGCAAACTTCGCTCTCCCATAATCCACAAGAATATGCCGCATCTGCCGCGCCGACATTGCCAAAAGATGGTGTGAATCCTGAACCTGAAGCGCTTCCGATCCCAATAACTTCACAATCGCTTCGTTCGCCAGCGCGGTCTTCTGAAGCGTATGGTCGGAGCGCTCTTTCCTCAACACTCGGCCGGCCAATTTTCGAATCTCCGGGTAAAGCGCCTCAAGGGCCGATTTAAGTTCGAATTCGCCTATGGGGTTTTCTTCTTGCTCAATCTTCACTGCTTGCTGCATTACTTCAACCAGTCTATTTAATCCCCTCCAGCGCCTTCACCCCAGCCGCTGCAATCTGCCCATCCTGCGCCGAAGTTACGCCGCTCACCCCAATCGCCCCCACAAACTGTCCATCCACAACCAGTGGCAAGCCACCCTCAACACCCAGCACATCCGGCAGCTTCAGCACAGCATTGCGTCCCCCCGCAATCATGTCTTCAAACACCTTCGACGGCCGCTTCATCTTGATCGCCGTCCGTGCCTTCATCTGCGCAATCTCGATCGATCCGATCTGTGTCCCATCCATCTTTTCGAGGTAAACCAGATTGGCGCCATCATCGACGACACTGATCACCACATTCCAGTTGTTCTTCTTTGCTTCCACCTGCGCGGCTGCGGCAATCTTCTTGGCCGCCTCCAGCGTAAGCGATTTCTTTGTGGCCAGTTGGGCCGATGCTGTCAGCGTCATAAGGGTTAGGGCGAGTAGGAAATTTCGCATGACATTTACGCTATCAGAATTCCAGGCGCATGCCCTGATAAACTTCAATCCGATATGCGGATCAGATACCTCACGCTCGCGCTGATTTCCTCGCTTTTTCTAAACGCACAAACGGGTCGCCAACTCTTCCAAGCCCAATGCGCCCTCTGCCATGGCCAAAACGGCGGAGGCGGCAAAGGC
>Ga0209591_10005435_pt1 | contig 14234 bp, 10 predicted proteins | sample MAT01_FD_187207 | JGI IMG/M metagenome (GOLD analysis project Ga0209591, IMG submission 187207) | Freshwater microbial communities from Lake Fryxell liftoff mats and glacier meltwater in Antarctica - MAT-01 (SPAdes) (version 2) | ecosystem: Environmental > Aquatic > Freshwater > Ice > Liftoff... | reverse complement strand
CAAGGGACCCGTACGCCCTCCGCTCCTCGGTGAGCTCGAGAGCGCCGTGATGAACCACCTTTGGTCAGGTGCCGACGGTGAGGCCAAGGCCGTCCATGCCGCGCTCGGTAAGCGGCGTGGCATCACCTGAGCGAACTGTGCAGTAGCATCGGCGCGCGAGCTGCTGCTGTCTCCGAGGCGTCGCGCGATGTCGAAGTCGTGGTGCTCGCAATGCCGTTCGCGGCGCTCGACGATGTCGTTCCCAACCTTGGCGAGCGGGTCGGATAGCAATAGTTCACGAGTCGGCGGCCCACAGACCGCTCGGTGTCCAGCGCAGCTCGAAGCTCTCGCCAGTGGCGCAGGCACGGGCGACCGGGAGTAGGAATTCGGCGAGGAACGTCACGAGTTCCGAGAGTGTCTCAGGGCATTGCGCGTTTGGGAGCCTGTTTCGAAACGCGGTCCACTGCGCCAGCGTCGACGACTGCTCGGTGAAGTTGGAGGTGAATGCGATCGGCGCGACGTCGATGCCTGTCCCACGGTTCGCGAACGTGGCGGCGACGGCCTTCGCTAACAGCTTGCCGTCAAAGGAGAACTGACTCGCGAGGAGCCAGACATCGTAGAAGTCCTTCATGCGGCTGTTCATCGTGCGCAGGTAGACCATCGCCTGGAACTTCTCGGCCAGCACGGTCTCCCGCGGGTAGCCAGACAGCTTGGGCGCTGGAAAGTCGAGCAGCGCCGGGTAGGAGATGCTCTCCGCGCCCGGCGTCACGACGTCACCGAAACCCACGTCGAGCTGCATCGTGACGCGCGCCTTACCGAGCAGGCCGACGAAGCGAACTCGCACGCCCTCGTAGTCGGCGTCCTCCTTGATCCGCTCGGTCTTCACCGTGACCGGGTCGAATACCATGCCGTCCGGCTCTACGTCAGCGGCGCATACATCGCGGACGACACGCTCCAGGTTCTCGAGCGAGTTATCCAGGTGGCCGAGGAAGTCGACGTCCTTTGTCGCGCGCGCAAGCGGCGCTTCCCACACGTGCAGCATCAGCGCACCCTTGAGGACGAAGTGCGAGCAGTGCGGAGACTTTGACAGCCGATAGAGGAAGCGCTCCATCGCGTAGTACTGCAGCAGCTCTTGAAACGGGCGCTTCGACGCTCGCGCGCGCTTCTGGAGGCGGGCGTGCACGGATGCTTGGAGGTTCTTGACGCTCACGACATTGTCTCCAGGTAAGGCCGCATCGCGTGCTCGACGTGGCGCATGCCGGCGTACTTCAGGAGCGCGTCGAGCTTCTTTCTGCGGCGCGCGCGCCAAAACCGAATGGCTTCCAGCACAACGTCCATCCCGAGCTGGTTCCGGTACCGAAAGCAGTCGACGAGGGTCTTCTCGGGGTCGTAGATGCGGACCAGCGCGCCATCGAGCTCGTGCGTCTCGATGCCCTCGCTGAAAGCGGGCCCAGAGAACCAGTAGAAGTGGGTCGGCGGGTAGTCGAGGCGCGGCTTCCGCGTCCCGCGCTGGAGCGCCACGTCAATGGTGTGCGGCACCTGTGTCGTCAGCTCGTGGAACGAGAGCGCCGAGATCAGGCAAAGGACGCCCTGCGGAACGCGCGTCGCAACGGTGACCAGGTCAGGGTGGGCGAACGGCTCGAGGGACCCGAGCCGGTACATCCCTCGGGTGACGAGCTCGATCACGCCTGCGTCTCGCATGGCGTAGAGCGTCCTCCGGTTGATGCCGAGGCGCAGCGCTGCGGACATGCGGAGGCTGCCGCCATGTTGGCGGAACAACTCGATCTCGCGCTCGATGGCTCTGGTACCCACGGGGACATATTGCCTTCAAACCTCGATAAAGTGAAGGCGTTTTGTTCCACACCACCAACCCCCCTGGATCTCGGACAGAATACCGATTGACGGTCGGTGTTCTGCGAAGTACTTTCATTTCGTGCTCAAGGGACCCGTACGCCCTCCGCTCCTCGGTGAGCTCGAGAGCGCCGTGATGAACCACCTTTGGTCAGGTGCCGACGGTGAGGCCAAGGCCGTCCATGCCGCGCTCGGTAAGCGGCGTGGCATCACCCTCAACACCATCCAGTCGACTCTCAAGCGACTCTTCGAGAAGGGGCTGCTTGAGCGCGACAAGGTGAGCCACGCGCATGTCTATCGCGCGCGACTGAGCCGCGAGGAGTTTCACCGCGGGCTCCTGGGCGAGCTCGTTGGCAACCTGATGCAGGGTCAAGCCGAAGCCGTGGTGTCCGCATTCGTCGATCTCGCGGAGCGCGCGGGTCCAGAGCACCTTGCCCGATTGGAAGCACTCGTCGCCGAGCGCCTTCGCAAACCTGGGCGAGGTCCACGATGAGCCCTGTCATGCATAGCGCGCAGCTGTTCTTGCTAGCTTTCGTACTGTTTTTGGCACTCGGATCGTTGGCCACCGCAGCTCTCTCGCGCGCGCTTAAGCCCCGAATCGCGGGCTGGGAGCCGCGAACGCGCCATCGTGCGCTCGTCGTCCTGGCATCCTTGCCGGTGCTCACCTCCCTCGTCCTTTTGCTCGCCACCAGCCTGCCTTCGCTGATCGCGCTCGCCATCCCGGAGCTCGACCACTGCCCGGAGCACGACGACGGCCACGCGCACCTCTGCTTTATGCACCTGCCAGAGTTCGGCGCCAGCCTGGTGCCGCTGCTCGCTCTAGTCTTTACTTTCAGCTACGCGTTCGTTCGTGGCGCCTTCTCGGCGGCTGGCCTCGTCAAAGCGACGCGAATCGTCAATGCCCTTGCGAAGACCGCGGAGCGGCGCACTGACCTGGGAATTGCGGTTATCGAGACGACGCAGCCCGTATGCCTCGCAGCGGGACTCTTGCGCCCGAGAGTGCTCGTCTCTCGAGGTCTGCTGGAAGCGTTGAATGCCGAGGAGCTGGCGGTTGTCCTCGCCCATGAGCGTGCTCACGTTCGACGCCGAGATGCGTTGGTGGCGAGCATCGTTCGCGCCCTTGCTGTCGTGCATCTACCTGCGGTGGCGCGCTGGCTCCTCAGTGAGCTCGAGATCGCTGCGGAGCAGGCGTGCGACGAGGAGGCGGCACGGTGCGTCGGTGACCGCGTCGCAGTCGCGTCTGCGATCCTGACGGTCGAGCGAACGGCGCAGCACGCAGCGACCAGCGAGCTTTGCGCCGTTGCCGTTGCGTTTGGCAAGTGTGCCGTCGCACGGCGTGTCGAGTCGCTGCTCGCCGAGCCGAAGGAGCCCGCGTCGCTACGTCCCTTCGCCATCGGCCTCGGGGTCACCGCTGTGAGCCTGTTCGCCCTTGCTGACGAGCTCCACCACGCGACCGAGTCGCTGCTCTCCTTCATCGCGCATTGAGGTGTCATGGTAATCCTTCGCTTGCCCCGCATTGGTCTGTTCAAAAAACCGATCCTCGGTCGGTCTTTTATGGCGCTCGCACTCGTGTGCGCGTTAGTGGCCCGCGTCGAGGCACAGCAGCTTTCGCGCGCCGATGCGCTCACCGAAGGCGAGGTCGTCGCCCGTGCTTTGCGTCGCACGCCGCTCTCCGATGCGATCGAGGGTGAGGTGGCTATCGAGGAGGGACGCGGCCGAGCCGCGAGCGCCTACCCCAATCCCGAGTTCTCCTACATGCGGGAGCAGACGTTCGGAACCTTTGGAACGCGCGAGAACTATGTCTCCCTCACCCAGACTATCGACCTCGGCAACCGACGCGGCCTGCACGGCGAAGCGGGCGAGGCACGCGCTAACGCCGCACGGAACAACGGAGAAGTGGCACGCCTGTCGGTGGCGGCCGATGCGCGACTGCGCTTCTATGAGGCGCTGTTTCGGCAGGACCGTGTCGCAGCGCTCGCGGGCTGGATCGTGCGAATCGACGCAGCTCTTTCCATCGTCACGCGCCGTGAGCAGCGCGGTGACGCCGCCACGTACGACCGCCGCCGCCTGGAGCGTGAGCGTGCCGTCGCGAACGGCCGCCTCGAGACCGAGCGAGCTGCACTCGAGCGAGCGCAAGCGAGGCTCTCCGCCCTCCTCGGTGCGGGTGCGCCCTTGCCTGTCGTGACGGGTGCGCTCTTGCCGGACGCGGACCCTGCCGCACTGCCCACTCTGCGAGCTTCGAGCAGCTCGCGGCCCGAGCTTCGCGCACTCGACTTGCGTATCGACGCCGCGGCGCGAGACCGCACTGCGGCCTCGCGTTGGTGGGTCCCTGATGTTCGTCTGGAGGGTGGTTGGAAGGGGATCGACCTCGGGCGGGAAGGGCGCACCGACGGGTTCTTGCTGGGCGCATCCCTTTCGGTTCCTTTGTGGGACCAGTCGTCCGGGCTCGCACGCGTCGCGGAAGGCGAAGCGCAAGCTGCGCGAGGACGGCGTGCGCTGCTCGAGTCCGAGCTCGACGCTGAGCTAGGAGGCGCGCGAGCAGAAAGCGTTCGCCTGCGCAGAGCAGCCGCGGAGTTTCGCGAGCAGACCACCGCCGCCTCGGGCGATCTCGTACGCATTGCATCGGCTGGCTACGAGGGTGGCGAGCTTGGATTGCTCGAACTGCTCGACGCATACCGTGGGTCTGCCGATGACGCGCTCACGGCACACGACATGGCCCACGCAGCAAGGCGAGCCCGGATCGAGCTTAATCGAATGACAGGAGTCCCATGAAGCGGCTGTTTATCCTTCTCACCTCCCTTCTCATTGCGACCTCGTGTAACTCGCATCGCCACCACGATGGCGACGACCACGGGCATGCACGCGCGCCGGCCGATGAGCGCCCTGCGCTGTCGTTCACTCACTGGACCGACGAGAGTGAGCTGTTCATCGAGCTTCCTGCTCTCGTGCGCGGACAGGATTCGCCTTGCGCAGCCCACGTGACAAAGCTCCAGCCCTTCGCCGCGCTGAGCGACGGGCGCGTGTCGGTGGTGCTCCGTGGCCCGAGCGGTGAAGAACGCTTCGAAAGCCAAGCGCCGACTGTCCCTGGGATCTTCCGACCTGTCGCAAGGCCCGCGTCCAGCGGCGTGCGCCGGCTCATCGTCGAGATTCGCGCCAAGGGCTTTTCCGCGAACCACGATCTCGGTGATGTCACCGTCTATGAAAATGCAGCTGCCGCTCGCAAGGGCATTCCGGAGGAGCCGACGGCTGCTGGGCGCATCTCCTTCCTTAAGGAGCAGCAGTGGCCGATCGACTTTGGGACTGCGGTCGTTTCGGAGCGACCGATTCGTCCGACGCTGAGAGCCACGGGGACGATTCGTGCGCGCTCCGATGGCGAAGTGGTGGTCAGCGCGCCCGTCGCGGGCCGCGTTGCCACGAGTGGGCGTGCCTTCCCTCGCCTCGGCGAGCGTGTGGCGGTTAACGACCTTCTGGGCGCCCTCGCGCCTCGCCTCGAAGCCGCGGACCTCGCATCGCTCGAGCTTGCGGTAACGAGCGCAGGGCTTGAGCTGCGTTTCGCGGAACGTGAGCGCCAACGTCTGGAGGGACTGCGCGGCGAAGGGGCAGTTCCCGAGCGGCGCGTGCAAGACGCCCTCCACGCTGCCGAGGAAGCCCAGGCGTCGGTCGCCGCGGCACAGAAGCGCCTCGACCAGTTCCGCCGCGTGGATCGCCCTCTCGGGCGCGGCGAAGGCACCGTCCAGCTGCGGGCCCCGCTCTCGGGCACGGTCACGGAGGTACACGTTGCGCCGGGCTCCTTCGTCGAAGCGGGCGCACCGCTATTTCGTGTGACCGATCTGACGCAGCTCTGGCTCGAAGCGCGTGTCCCCGCGGCCGATGTCGGTCTGCTTGGGACTCTCGCTGGAGTCTCCTTTCTGGTCGAAGGGAGGGAGGATGCGATTGACCTGCCTGCGGAGGCGATGGTGGCTCGCGGCAGCGTCATCGACTCACATTCCCAAACGCTCCCCATCCTCTTCGCCGTCGACAACGCGAGTGCTCGCCTGCCCGTGGGAGCGTTCTGTCGCGTGTTCTTGATCAATGGTGAAGAACGACGCGCCGTGGCTGTCCAGGGATCCGCGCTCGTCGATGACAGCGGCACCTTCGTCGTCTTCGTACAGACCGAAGGCGAGTCCTTCGAACGGCGTGTGGTTCGTCTCGGCGCACGCGACCGCGGGTTCGTCGAGGTTCTGAGCGGCGTCCGAGCCGGGGAGCACGTGGTCACGCGCGGCGCCTGGTCTGTGAAGCTTGCCGCGTCGAGCGGCTCCATCCCCGCCCACGGGCACGCTCACTGAAGGAGCCCGACGTGATTGACGCAATTCTTAGATGGTCACTCTCACACCGCCTGGCCGTGCTCGCGGTGGCGGCAGTGATGCTGCTTTGGGGCGCCTTCACCGCCTCACGCATGCCGGTAGACGTCTTCCCTGACCTCACGGCCCCCACCGTCACCGTTATCACCGAGGGCCACGGGATGGCGCCCGAGGAGCTCGAGACACGCGTGACGTTTCCGATCGAGTCCTCGCTCAATGGGGCACCCGGGGTGCGGCGCGTGCGGTCCGCCACCGGAGTCGGCATCTCCATCATCTACGCCGAGTTCGACTGGGGCACCGACGTGTTCCGGGCCCGCCAGATCGTGAGCGAGAAGCTCCAGCTCGTGCGCGACACGCTTCCCGCCGAGGTCGAAGCGCCTGTCCTTGCGCCGATCTCGTCCATCATGGGCGAGATCCTCTTCGTCGCCGTGACGTCGCGGGACCGAGCGACGCCGATGGATGCACGTACGTTTGCTGACTTCACTCTGCGAAGAAGGCTTCTCGCTGTGCCAGGCGTGTCACAGGTGATCGCGACCGGTGGCGAGCGGCGGCAGTTCGAAGTCGTGATCCGACCTGAGCGTCTGTCCGCGTACGGCCTCACCGTCGATGAGGTCGTACGTGCTCTCGAACAGACCAACGCGAGTGTCTCGGCTGGCTTCATCAATCAAGGCGGGCAGGAGTACCTCGTGCACGGCGTGGGGCGCGTGCGTACGCCGGAAGACGTCGGCGAGACGTTCGTCGTTCAGCGCGGCGAAGAGCCCGTGCTCATCCGGCACCTCGGCGAGGTGCGCATGGGGGCCGCGCTTCGACGCGGCGAGGGCTCGTACAACGGAAATTCTTCGGTCATCGTCGGCATTCAGAAGCAGCCGGGCACGAACACGCTCGAGCTGACCCAGCGAATCGACCGCGAACTCGACGAGCTGCTCCGCACGATGCCTGCGGGTCTCGGCATCCAGCGGAACGTGTTTCGCCAAGCCGATTTCATCGAGGTCGCCGTTCGCAACGTGCTTACTGTGCTGCGAGACGGCGTGGTGCTGGTGCTCTTGATAGTGCTCGCCTTCCTAGCGAGTGGCCGCGCGAGCGCGATCACCATCGTCGCCATCCCCCTCTCACTCGTGACAGCGATCTTCGCGCTCTCCGCGTTCGGGGCGACCTTGAACACGATGACTCTCGGCGGCATGGCCATTGCCGTTGGCGAGCTGGTCGACGACGCCGTCATTGATGTCGAGAACGTGGTGCGGCGACTTCGGCTCAATGCCTTACTTCCGACCGACCAGAGACAGCCGGCTCTTAGGGTTGTGCTGGCGGCCAGTCGGGAGATCCGCAGCAGCATCGTGTTCGCGACCCTAGTCGTCGTCCTCGTGTTCCTTCCCCTGTTTTTCCTCTCGGGCGTGGAGGGCCGTCTACTTTCCCCGCTCGGCGTCGCCTATGTCGTGTCGCTGACCGCCTCGCTCTTCGTCGCCGTCACGGTGACGCCCGTGCTCTGCTCGTTTCTCCTTCCCGGATCTAAGGCGGTGTCGAAGGCGCACGAGCCACGCTTCGCCGTGTGGCTCAAGCAGCGCTACGCGCCACTGCTCGACGGGGCCCTTGAGCATTGGCGCGCCGTTGCGGCCGTGTCCTTCGCGCTCCTTTTGACGGCGCTGGTCGGCCTTGCGTTCTCCGGGCGCTCATTCCTCCCGGAATTTCGCGAAGGAACGCTGACGATCGCGGCGGTCACGCTGCCCGGGACCTCGCTACCAGAGTCCGACGCGATGGGGCGGCGGCTCGAACGGATCCTGCTTCGGCATCCCGAAGTGGTCTCGGTCGCGCGTCGCACCGGGCGCGCCGAGTTGGACGAGCACGCGCAGGGCGTCAACGCGTCCGAGCTCGATGTCAGCCTGCGCGAGACGGCTCGCTCGCGTGAAGAGTTCCTGGAAGCGCTTCGCCGCGACTTCTCGATGATGCCTGGCATGAACATCACGATTGGTCAGCCGATTGGCCATCGCATCGACCACATGCTCTCGGGGACGCGAGCCAGCATCGCGGTGAAGATCTTCGGCGACGACCTTTCCGAGCTTCGGCGTCTCGGCGCACAGGTCGAGACCGCCATGCGGGGCGTGCCCGGCGTCGTCGATCTCGCGCGTGAACAGCAATCCGATATTCCATTCGTTCGGGTCCGTTTCGACCGGGGCGCGATCGCGCGCTACGGCATGCGGATCACCGACGTCGGGCGCGCCCTCGAGATTGCCTCTGGGGTGCACATCATCTCGCAGGTGATGGAGGGTCAGGCGGTTTTCGATCTGGTCGTGCGGACCGATCCTCGCCGCGTAGCGTCCATTGAGGATCTCGAAGACGTGCTCGTGACGACCCCAAGTGGAGCGCAAGTGCCGCTCCACGCCCTGGCTAACATTCAGCGAGATCGTGGCCCGAACGAGATCGGTCGCGAGAACGTGCAACGCAAGCTGGTCGTGAGCTGTAATGTCGCCGGGCGTGACGTCGGCAGCGTCGTTCGAGACATTCAAACGGCGGTCGACCGCGAGGTCCCGCTCGCGCAAGGATATCGCGTGGTCTATGGCGGGCAGTTCGAGAGTGCAGCAGGGGCGACGCGAACGCTCGGTTTGCTCAGCCTCGTGTGCCTCGTGGGCATACTCGGGCTGCTCTACACAGCGTTCGGCTCCGCGCGCGACGCGGTCCTCGTGATGACCAATCTGCCGCTCGCGCTGATTGGCGGCGCTGCCGGCGTGTTCCTTCAGGGGGGCGTGCTTTCCGTGGCTTCGCTCGTGGGATTCATCACGTTGTTCGGCATCGCGACGCGCAACGGGATCATGCTCGTCTCGCACATCCGGTATCTCGTGAAAGAAGAAGGCGTGAAGGATATCGGTGAAGCCATACGCCGGGGAGCCAGCGAGCGCCTCGTACCGATCCTCATGACGGCACTGGCGACAGGACTTGGCCTCGTTCCTTTGGCACTCTCCGCGGGTCAGCCGGGAAGCGAGATCCAGGCACCGATGGCGATCGTCATCTTGTGCGGGCTACTGACCTCCACAGCGCTCAATATGTTCGTGGTGCCCGCCTTGTATCGGCAGTTCGGTGCTCTCGCTCGGCCGGCGCGGGAGCCCGTCATCGACCCGACGCCTGAGACCGCATGACGCCGCGCGCGCGTGGGCCGCTGGGTCAGCAAGCTCGCGGAGCGGCCTTCGGGTTGTGCGCGGCCGCCCTCTTCGGGCTCTCCGCACCACTCGCCAAGGTGCTGCTCGGGGAGGTTTCGCCCGTTCTGCTCGCGGGCCTCCTGTACCTCGGCGCGGCGCTCGGACTGTGGGCCCACCGGTTGCTGGCACCACCGACGAAGGAGGCACATCTCGGTCGGAGAGACATCTCGACGTTGGCGTTTGTGGTGCTCTCCGGCGGCGTCGCAGCGCCGGTGCTCATGCTCTTCGGCCTGAGCCGCGTCACAGCGCTCACTGGTTCTCTGCTTCTGAATCTCGAGGCCCCGTTCACCGTGCTGCTCGCCGTCCTGTTCTTTCGCGAGCACCTTGGGCGCTACGCCGCTGTCGCTTCACTCTTGATTGTCGGAGGCGCGTTGGTGCTCAAGCTCGACCCGGGCAGCGTCGGAGCGGACTCGCTCGGCGTGATGCTCCTGGCCGCTGCGTGCGCCTGCTGGGCCCTCGACAACAACCTCACCCAGAAGCTGTCCCTTCGCGATCCGTTCGCCATCGTCCGCGTCAAAACCCTCGTCGCTGGAGCAACGAACACTGCGCTCGGCCTGATCGTTGTGCAGGGGGCGCTGCCTTCAGGCCGGTACGTCGCTGGTGCGCTCGTGCTCGGCAGTCTCAGCTACGGGGTGAGCGTTGTCCTCGACGCCTATGCCCTGCGCTTGGTCGGCGCGGCGCGAGAGGCTGCGTACTTTGCCACGGCACCGTTCGTTGGAGCACTTGCTTCGGTGGTCGTTCTCGGCGACGCACTCCGATGGCACGATGGCGTCGCGATGGCGACTATGGCACTCGGCGTGGTCTTCCTGCTCCGCGAGCGCCACTCGCACGAGCACCCGCACGACGCGCTCGCACACGAGCATCTCCACGAGCACGATGAGCATCACCTCCATGAGCACCTGCCAGGCGATCCTTCCGGAGAGCCGCACAGTCACTTCCATCGGCACGAGCCACTGGTCCACGACCACCCGCATCTCCCGGACGCGCATCACCGGCATCGGCACTGAGAACGAATGGTCGCTTCCAGGTAGCAGCGGCGAAGCGGCTATTCACGCGAGGGCGCAGGCGGGCCTTGCTGAAGAAATCCGCGTCTGAGAGTGTCTTGTTGACCCCGTTCGTTTGGCGCAACTCGACACCAGCGAAATGGCCTGCTCTTGCCTCTGCTCTTCCTTCCGACCCGGTTGGGCTAGCGTTCCGATCCTGCTGCGTTGGGGTCGCGCGCTTCGGGTGGTCCTGCCTGCAACCGGCGCCCCGTTATCAGACGTGAGCCACGCCGATAGGCAAAGTAGGCGAAGGTCCAATCTAGGAGCACGACGAGGCGATTGCGAAAGTCGATCAGGTAGAAGATGTGCACGAATAGCCACGCGAGCCAGGCCAGAAATCCTGAGAGCCGAAGCTTTCCGAGTTGAGCCACGGCGCGGCGACGACCGATGGTCGCCATTGATCCTTTATCTACGTACTCAAACCGTTCGCGTGCCTCTCCCTTGAGGCTGCGAGTGATCTGCCGGGCGACGAAACGCCCCTGTTGCATCGCCACAGGGCTCACGCCGGGTAACGGTGAGCTCGCGCCTTCTGGCACGAAGCAAGCTGCGTCTCCAATGACGAAAACTTCCGGCAGCCGAGGAAGCGAACAATCAGGCTCCACTTTGGCTCTTCCTTGGCCATCCACTACAAGGCCGAGCTTTTTGCATAGTGGACTGGCTTCAACACCTGCAGCCCAAAGCACGGTTGCTGCTTCAATGCGCTCTTCGCCGCACGAAACACCCCCGGCGTCGATCGCTGTGACTTTTAGCCCCGAGCGCACTTCCACGCCCATGTCGATCAGACTTTGCCGGGCGTGAGCCGAAAGCTCCGGCGCAAATCCGCTCAAGATCCGCTCACCGCCCTCGACAAGCACCACGCGGGTTCGGTCCGAATCGATGGAGCGAAAATCACGCGCCAAGGCAAAGGTGGCAAGCTCTGCTATTGAACCCGCCAATTCCACGCCCGTTGGGCCACCGCCAATCACTACAAACGTGAGGTAGCGTTGTTGCAAGCTGGGATCTGCCTCAAGCTCAGCCGATTCAAAAGCCAGAAGGACACGCCGCCTGATCTCGATGGCATCATCCAGATCTTTGAGGCCAGGTGCTGCGTGTGCCCAAGTGTCGTTCCCGAAGTAGCTGTTTCGAGCCCCCACCGCTATCACGAGGTAGTCGTACGGCAGGGGTTTGGTTTGTTGGGTGTGAACCTGACGCGCTTCCAGATCCACGTGCGTGACTTCGGCCAAGAGCACGCGCGCATTTTCCTGGTGCCGCAATACCGAGCGAATCGGGACTGCAATTTCCCCGGGAGAGAGGCCTGCCATAGCCACTTGGTAGAGCAGGGGCTGAAAGAGGTGGTGATTCGAACGGTCGACGAGTGTCACGTGAACGGGCATTTTTGCCAGCTCACGTGTCACTGCGAGGCCCCCAAAACCTCCACCAATGACGACGACGTTACGCCGGAGCTTCATGTGAACCGTGTTGCTCGGGCACAGCGTTCGCGTTGACTTGCATGAGAAGATCCGTGGGGTTGGGGTGTGGGAGCTAACCTGTGCATGCTGGCCCTCTTTCAACTGCTCTTAGGGACAGCACGAGATGGCGCAACAATGGAGGCGATAACGGCGCTGGCGAGCAAACCGAGGACGACTGAAAGCGAGACCGTAGTACTCACCTTGATGGCTCTGCCGGCTTCGAGCGCAATTCCGAAAGAGGAACCCATATCGTCGAGGTACGGAGGCACACTCAGCAACAGCAGCTTCACTCCGACGAACGCTAGGATCAGTATCAGCGCGGGCTTCAAGAAGCGGAATTTTGTGATCAGCGCTGCCAGGCAGAAGTAGAGCGAACGCAGGCCCAAGATGGCGAAGACATTGCTCGTAAAGACGATAAACGGATCAGGCGTTATCGCGAAGATGGCGGGGATGCTGTCAACTGCGAACACCAAATCGGTGATTTCCACCAAGATGAGCACCAAAAGCAGCGGAGTTATGGCCCAACGAGCCCTGAGCGTGCCGGCTGGCGGCGGATCCTGGGTTTCTTTCCCGGTGCTCGGATCGCGCGTGTACGTGGGCGGAAGCGTTCGTTTGGTGATGAAACGCTGTCCGTCGTAAAACTCGGTGACCGGATACAAGCGCTTGATGAGCCGCACCACTGGATTGCTAGTCGGATCTTTCTCCTCGCCCGCGAACACCATCTTGACGGCGGTCAGCAACAGGAAGAGGCCGAAGACAATGAGCACCCATTGGTACTCCAGAATCAGGCTACCACCGACCGCGATCATGGCACCGCGCATCACGAGTGCCCCCAGGATCCCCCAGAACAGCACTCGGTGTTGGTATTTCGCGGGCACGGCGAAATATCCGAAAAGGATCGCGATCACGAAGATGTTGTCCATCGCGAGGGACTTTTCCACCACGTAGCCCGTGAGGTACTGCTTGGCTGCCTCAAGCCCAGCAACAGTGCCTGTGATGAGGAGAGGCACTGAGGCGTCCGTGTTGGCCGCGGGATTGTAGAGCGGCGTGTTGGTACCTAAGCCGAACCACTGACCCTGATAGGCCGCATAAACCACGCCCGAAAACGCGACACCGCAACTTACCCAAATCACCGACCAGGTGAGCGCCTCCTTCATCGAGACTTCGTGCGCCTCGCGATGGAAGACCCCAAGATCAAGCGCCAGAAACGCCAATACCAACAGCAAAAACAGACCGTACGCGATGAGCTTGGGGTCCCCGGTTGCCACCGCCGTTTGAGAAAGCAGGTGTAGATCTAGCATAGTTTTCCGGACCCTTTACCCACGATCTTCGCCAAGCACGCCGCGCGTGGCTACAGGAGTTTTGCCGCCGGGTGCAGCTGCCGGTGGCGTGGAGATCCGACTCTTGATGATGTGGTCTAGCGTTAAGAATCCCAAGAGCTCACCGTTGTCCCTGACCGTCGCGATCACGTGTGGCTTTTCCTTGGCGAGCTTTAGAAAATCCCCAAGCGGCGCGCTCGCCGGAAACTCAGGCAGGTTGCGGTGCATGATGCTCGAAACGTACCCTAGATGCTGGTTCGCTTGTTCGCGAAAGAGGAGTTCATCTCGATGTACCGCTCCCAGCAGCTGCCCATCAAGCGCCACCGGGAATGCCACCTGGGATGAATGCTTGAGTGTCTCGAACGCAGCGTGCAGCTGCATGGCAGGCTCCAAAATGATGCTTCCGCGCTCATAGGCTTGGCCTGTAGTAACCCGTGCCGTGGCGCTTTCAAACTGCACTTGGGCGTACGCCTGAGAGGCGGAAATAAACAGAAAGCCCGCCACCAGTGCCGTGAGGAGGTTCCCAGAAAATACACCGAAAAGCCCGATGGCAACGGCCCCTGCCTGACCCGTGCGCGCTGCCCAGAGCGTGGCGCGCTCCGCCCCAACTCTGAGCGTCAGCAATGAACGCAGGATCCTTCCGCCGTCCAGCGGGAAGAAGGGAAGCAGGTTGAACAGGAACAACATGAGATTGGCAGCGATGGACACCAGCAACAAGCCCTGCGACGAAGGGCCGATAGCCTTCGGAAGGTCCGTCGAAAGGAGACCCGTTTTTAGACCGACGACGGCGAGCCCGATGAAGAGCAGCAAATTCACCGCCGGGCCAGCGACGGAAATGGCGACATCCCGCCACGGGCTCTTGGCTTCCCCGTTCATTCTGGCAATTCCACCGAGCGGATAGAGGGTTACGTCGACCGTTCGTATGCCAAAGCGCCGAGCCATGAGCGCATGCCCCATTTCGTGGAGCACCACCGAAGCAAAGATTGCGAGCATGCTCATCACCCCGAACAGAGCGCCTCTTGCGCCGTGGGAGATACCGCCTTGAACAGCGCCGAACAGCAGTATC